>Ga0247725_1000106_pt1 | contig 108292 bp, 98 predicted proteins | sample OKSTACKMCFT3sol_FD_183021 | JGI IMG/M metagenome (GOLD analysis project Ga0247725, IMG submission 183021) | Subsurface sediment microbial communities from gas well in Oklahoma, United States - OK STACK MC-FT3-sol | ecosystem: Environmental > Terrestrial > Deep subsurface > Rock core/Sediment...
TAGCGGAGCCGCAAGCAGTTCAGATGAAGCGATAGGAAAAAGTCGGGGTGGGAGTTCTACAAAAATTCATCTCGCTGTAGATAGCGGTGGGCTTCCCGTTTATTTTGAAATATCGGGTGGTCAGATAAATGACATTGTCCATGCTCAGAGCTTAGTATCCGCGGCCCCAAAGTCATGTAGTGTTACGGCCGATAAGGGCTATGACAGTGATAACTTCAGAGCATTTATTAAGGCAAATGGCAGCATTGCCAATATTCCAAGAAAAGAGAACAGTAAAACAGGGAATGGTCACATGGATTGGTGCCTTTATAAGTATCGGCACTTAGTTGAGAACGCTTTTTTAAGGATAAAGAGATACAGAGGTATCGCTACACGGTACGACAAACTGGCCAGAAACTACGCCAGCAATGTAGCGTTGGCATTTGTGATTATGTGGCTGCCGATGCATTTCTGAGCAAAATATGTTCAAAGATCAACACGCTCTAGCACATATTTAAAGCTGATAATGACTATTTGATTGATAGGCATGATTTATTTAGATCAACATACACTTTTAGCAGCAGGTCTAATCGTAGCATTGGTATTAGTTTGAAGGCCAAGAATCTATAGCCTGCGTCGCTACTGCTTCGAGTTTTTCCTTGCTAAAGCCTGCTTTCGCTTGTACGGCCATTCCGTGCAAAACTGCACACACATAAGAAGCCAAAGCAGAACAATCTGCTGATGCAGGTAAATCCCCATCGTCTCTAGCTCGTTCTAAGCGCTCCCTAAGAATGCTCTCACCCTTTGCTCTGGCTTCCACAACAGCAAGTCGAACTGGCTCAGAACTGTCAGAAACAGCTAATGCGCCTTGAATTCCCAGGCAGCCTCTGCGATCAGGATTACGTGTATTTACCTCTATAGATTTAAACAGAATGTCCTTAACTACTTCTTTAGAGGTAGGCAATTCTAATGCCGCAGGGAAGAACGCCAAATAGTGATCATAGTAGCGCTCAAGTGCTTGTTTAAAAAGCGACTCCTTATTTCCAAATGCCGAATACAGTCCAGGCCTTTCCACACCTGTAGCACTGGTTAAATCAGCATATGATGCTCCCTCGTACCCTTTCTGCCAAAACACATCCAGCGCGGCATCCAAAACCTCTTGTACATCAAATTCCCGGTGACGACCCATAACACTCTCCTTAATTCATTAATGACCATTGTAAAAACGTTAAGACCTCCATGCAAATTTATTTAACGGCCATTACAGTAACGACCGTTAAATAACTCTGGACATTACCGGCCCCCTAACTATAATGGCCATTATGGTAACGGTCGTTATTTAATTTCAACTGTAGAGGTAAATCAAATGAACAAGACATTTCAAGGCAAAACCGCACTAGTAACTGGTGGTTCACGTGGACTTGGCGCTGTTGTAGCAAAACAATTGGCAAAGCAAGGTGCAAACGTTGCTATTACGTACGTAGCATCAGAGGCGAAAGCCGCTGCGGTTGTAAATGAGCTTAAAGAGTTCGGCGTAAAAGCCATTGCGATAAAGAGTGATCAAGGCGACTTGGCATCAGCTCAACCGTTAATTGATACCGTAATCTCAGAGTTCGGCAAACTGGACATTTTGATTAACAACGCAGGCATTGCTATCCAAGGTCAACTGACCGATGACCCCACTCTGGATGCAGAGAAATTCAACTCTCAGTGGCATGTCAATGTGTTGGGTTCTATTGCTGTTACACGTGCCGCAGCCGCCAAACTAACAGACGGCGGTCGAATTATTTTTATTGGATCACTGTTAGGCAGCTATGTGCCCTTTGCAGGTGCTGCTGACTACGCCGGTAGCAAAACTGCACTTGTTGGTTATGCACGGGGTGTTGCTCGTGATCTTGGTGGTCGAAATATTACCGTCAACGTTATTCAACCTGGTGTTATGCCAACCGACATGGCTGCGGCGGTTCTGGGTGAGAATGGTGCCCCGGATGCGCTGCTTGATCTTCATCCTATTCGCCGTATCGCAACTCTGGAAGAGGTGTCTGAAACCGTCTGTTTTATTGCCGGTCCGCATGCGGGCTATATCACAGGTGAAACCATCAATGTGGCAGGTGGTTTAGGTATTTAGTTTTAGAACATCCACTTTTAAAAGTGATTCAAAGAAAACTTTATTGATCAAACTTTTCGGAGCGAAATTATGACAACTTTATTTGGTGCTAAATCTACAGCGGACGAGGTGCTTGCAGGCACTAAGCTGATAAACAAGCGATATTTGGTAACAGGTGTTTCTTCTGGTATCGGTTTAGAAACAGCTCGTTCTTTGGTTGCCCATGGTGCAACAGTTATTGGAGCAGTCCGCGATATTGCAAAAGCAGAATTGGCATCAGGTGGGATAAAAACATCTGCTCTGAACGGTGGTGGGAAATTTGAGTTAGTGGAACTTGATCTTGGCTCGTTAGCCAGCGTCAGGGCATGCGCCAATTATTTGCTTGAACAAGGCGAGCATTTCGACGGGATCATTGCAAATGCAGGAGTGATGGCGACACCTTTTGGCAAAACTGATGATGGGTTCGAAACTCAGTTTGGCATTAATTACGTTGGTCACTTTGCCTTGATCAACATGCTTATGCCACTGCTGGTGAAAGGTGGACGCGTTATCGTTCTCTCCTCTCAAGCACACCGTGTAGCAGATATTGACTTAGTAGACCCTAATTTTGACAGTCAGGATTACCATCCATTCGTCGCTTACGGACGCTCTAAGACGGCGACTACTCTTTTCGCCAAAGAGCTGGACCAACGCTATCGTGAAAAAGGTATTCGAGCCGCATCAGTCATGCCTGGAAACAGCTTAACTGAGCTACCGAGAAACTTCAGTCAAGAAGAATTACAGGGCTTGTTCGAAACCGTGGGAAAAGCACGGGCAGAAGCAGGCTTACCTCCTGGTGAGCTAAAAGAAATATCGCAAGCGGCTGCTACTTCAGTTTGGGCAGCTGTAGTGGCAGATATGAATGAAATTGGCGGTCTTTATCTGGAAGATTGTGCAGTGTCTCCTGTTAATGCTCAGCCAAACCCGTTTGCAGATGGTGTGATGCCTTATGCCCTTGATCCTGTTTCTGCGAAAAAGCTGTGGGATTGGACTGAAAACGCCATTTCAAAGCGCTAACGACTATTCGCGTGATTATTTTCATGAGGACGTTTTTGGCGTCCTCATTCATATTTATAGGTAAGTAGTAATGAACACAATTGGAATTATTGGAGCTGGCGAAGTAGGCTGTCATATAGCTCGTGCCGCCATTGCGGCCAATTACAGCGTGGTGATTGCCAACTCAAGAGGTCCTGAAACATTAACGGCACTCATTCAGTCGTTAGGGCCAAAAGCTAAAGCTGCGACAGCGGAAGATGCCGCCAGAGCGGGTGATTTTGTAGTTATCGCCGTTTCACTAAAATTAGACAACAATATGCCAACCGACGCCTTGGCGGGGAAAATAGTCATTGATACCAATAACTATATGATTTGGCGTGATGGTAACTTCCCGGTAGTTGATTCAGGTGAAAAAACCGTTCATGAATTACGCCAAGAGCAACTCCCTACTTCTAAGGTGGCCAAAGCATTTACCCATATCCAAGCCCCAAGAATACTCAAATGGGCCAGACCTAAAGGTGCACAAGATAGGGCTGCATTGACAGTTTCCAGCGATTATCCGGAAGCGGTCGCATTGGTGACCAAATTGTATGATGAGTTTGGCTTTGACACTGTGAATAACAGTCCACTCAAAGAGTCATGGCGCACAGCTCCTGGTCAGCCAGCCTGGAAGCAAGAGCACCATAGTCTATCTGAACTCCATGAGAACCTGCTGATGGCTAAGCATCTAATTTCCTCAAAACCATCTGAATAAATTCCAAGAAGCGATTTATGACTCATAATCGCTTTGAATGGTCTTCAAAAGACTCGTAATTTCATACAAATTGAAAAATCACTCAGCGAATTTGTTCGCGCTCATACCGGATTCCAGTTTCTCAATCAGCGCTGCTTCTGCAAACTTGTAAATATCTGGGATGTCGAGATTTATGACTTTCGTCAAGAAACGCTGCTCTGTGTACTGCTCAATGCGACGAACATGCGCATCTTCCATGACAAAAATAACATCCGCCCATTGAAGCAAGTCCTCTGTACATAGCGTAGTCCTGTTTCGACGGCACTCTTTTTCACTAAGGCCAGCCGAGCGATACGTATGAGTTGGATCTTTTGCTGTGAAATGGACTTCTGCTGTCTTGCTACGATTCAGATTTGCAGTACACAAAAACAGTATATTCATAACAGATCCTCTTCATTTTTCTATTTGGATAGCCCGGCAGCTAAGTACTGCGATTCGTTCTTCTCTCAAAGCGACTATTGGACCATCGACGGAGTCAACATGCTAACAACCGCCCTTAAATAACTTAATTTTATTAAGAGCGGCCTCGACCGTCAGCGGCAACTTATCTGCCTGATGAGTAAGCCATCCATGTCCCCCAAACTGCCGATCTATAGCCGACACAGAGTCAGCAGGCTTGACCATGTTCGCCATTTTGAAAGCCAAAATACTATCTCGTACAGTCCAATTAACCGCAGGATAATATCGTTCCCGTCGAGCTTCAGGTAACCTGGCGTATAACCAGTCCTTATCATTTTTGTACAACCACATATAGCAACTCGTCGAGTTTTTCAGCTCATTACGCGTCGCTTGTGGATTTTTATCCACGGTTTCTAAAAACAACTGTCGATTAGTCTGTTTACGTTGCGCCATCAACAAATGATGTCGCCATTCTGATAGCCCTTTGTGGCTTTGAATAATTTGCTCGACAGCCCCCACGGATACTCCGTGAAATGTAGCTATTTCTTGGCGGTGCAAACCGACAAGGGCTTTGCGCCAAATGTCTCGCTCGATATCCACATTGAGCTTCTGACGTCTTCTATTTACCTGCATACCATTGCGAAGTGCAATCTGTTTTATAGTAGCAATAGAGTGTTTTGTGCGATGGCTAATCTGGCGCATTGAATACCCCATGTTTAGTAAGCAAAGCACTTCATCCTCTTTCACTACGACAGTTAGCGGATCAGGTGTACAAATAGATTTCTTTGGTGAACAGGCATCAAAAAACTGTTTGGGGTGTTTTACCAAAAATGCCATCAGCAACACAATTTTCAGGTAATGCACAGGGTGCTCACGATGCACCAATGTTGGAATGTAAGAAAACGTACTCAACTCAAGCGGGATCAGAACTGACGTTGATTCAAAGACTGGTCGCCAGAAATCGCGCAAAACAGAGCTTAGCTGTCGCATTCTGAGATGTCCCCCAGCAGTTAGAAATCCTTGGATATCCAGCCAGAGCCTAAATTTGTCACTTAGTGAGCCATCAATTTGATTTAACTGTAAGTAACTAAACAATTCATGTACGAAAACAGAAAGATATGCAGCTCTCTCATTTTCTGTACTCACAATTTGAACACCATTGCCTGGCAATACATACCGACGATTGATACCGCCTTCTCCCGCCAAAGCTTCAAACAAAGGCTCGGTGTGAAATGGACAGTAGTTAACACCATATAACTGATGCACCATCCACCAGGGTGTTTTTCCTAGTTTGTCTAAATCACGCAGGGTACATTGTGGGCAATACTTGTAACTTTTAGGCAAAGGTAGAGCAAACGCAGCTTGTCTTGATTCCAGTGTTAACCGCTGTCCACTGGATGAGCAAAGTACATCTCTTAGCCCATCAGCAGAATCCCGCAGTGACATCGCATATAGGGGATATGCTGTAGCATGGTTAAGCAAAGTATGAACGGGCACATTAAATTTGGCTGACAGCTGATTTAAGTTTCCCGAAAGAAGTGGATGCAGCCGCACATGAGTGCGGCCAAAGAGGGCAAAGTTTGTTTGTTTCCAGTCATGGTGCCCTTCCCCGATATGAAAGTGAGTCACCAGACTGAATACCGACTCTCCTGCTTCGTATTCCCAGTATTTTGTGGCCAAGGCACTTCGTCAAGCAGCTTGCTTGAACGCCTCCTTTTCCAACAAGAATACCCACAGAAGCGCTATAGCTAAAGGATGCGGAGGTGCCGAAACTGTAGTTGGATAAATAAAATGTGGGCTGTTGAGTATCGAACAATACGGTCCACTTTTTCTTACCACTACATAGTTAGCATACTCTTGAAGCTCACAGGTCTCATAGAAATCAGTGATGTCTCGATACAATTCTCTGGATTTAGCACCCGGTATTCCTAACTCAACGTCTTGTGGAGATAGTCCCAAATGCTTGTGAACTTTGGGTAACCAATCAGAGGGAGTAAGAACGAGTGTTCCATTCGCCATCTCAATGCAAATATCTTGTACGAGCTTCATCTGAGACGTGAAATACGGCATATCCGATTCAAATTTTTCGTGGCAACGTATGCAACGATGATTGACTGGTGGAATTGGCATTTGATGCAGGTATTTCGCCTCAAAGTTACAATTCGTACAGCGAGAAATCAGATAGCTTCCATGCTTATTGCATACTTTTACGCCAGGTAATTGATGATTTCGGCGATAATACGAAATACCATAACATTCCACATCTTCATCCACACATTCTGGGCACCAGCGCCAAGAATGAGCTGTCAAATCTCGCGAGTTCAAATACTGAATGGGTCGCCCATCACGATGAAATTTGTTTAACAAAGTACCAGGAACACCTACTTTTAAATAATTGTAATACATATGCTCGGAATGCAGAGTCTCAGGGTTTTGCCCCGTTAACCCCACAAGTTTCTTTAGATTTGGGCTAAAAAAACTTGCCGGAATATGCTGACGACCAGATATCCCGATTATTTGAGTAAAGCGATGGTAATTGCCACTTGCGCTCTGAACATAAGAGCGTCCCAGTAGGCCTATGAGGTCCTCACCTGGTAGTAAGTTTTGAATTTTTTCCATAACTTACACTCCTTTTACTTCACGACTGCTTGGCTTGAGATCGGCGACTAATAAATTACTAGTTTTAATCTTGTCCGCAAGTTGGGGAGTGACACTTGGCTGCCGTGATTTTTCGCTCTTTACTTGTACTGTTTTCACCGCATTCAAGGATTTTTCCACCCTAGCTTCAGCTTCTGTATCTGTAGCTGGCAGATTTTCAATTTCAGCGGCATAAGTTTGGCTTACATAGCCTTTTTCAGCCGACTTCAAGCCAGCACTAATTTCTTCATTAATCTCTTTCAGCTCAGCCATGACCTCTAAATCTTCGTATTTGTGGTAGTTCTTACCGCTGTGAACTACTTTCAACGGCTTATGTAGGATAGAAAACTGTTCCTTAAACACGTAACTAAGAGCTTCAATCGTCAAATTCTGCTTACCAGGTTCAAACTTACTCAAATGCGATAACGTTGCTCGCATCAAACTCACTGCAATCGCGGGCATGCCCGCTGACAACATATGTAAATGACGCATCAGAAAATCAGACTCTGAATGTTCGCCTTTGAGCAAATAGCTCGGACAGATTTCTTGAAACAAACGACTCCAAAATGAACCTTCTACATCGCAAGATACCATCAACAACGAGCCGTCATTTAAAGCACGGCGACCTATCGTCATCTCTTTACCAAACAATTTCAGAGTCGACATCGTGCCGATAAAAAAGAGTGGGACCCCGATACGATTGAAAATTTCCTCCACAAATTTCATGGACGTTTGTTCATTTGCGCCAAGTTGCAGGTGATCGGGCGTCGCAGCAAAATTTTGTGCTTCATCGATGATCAATATGCCAACATTGTGTTTGATCAGTAGTTTGCGCACGAAGCGGATCATTTCATCGACAGAATCACCTTTTTTCTTCATTTCATCCATATAAGGGATTTTCGTGGCATATTGCACCGCTTCAATCACACTGCGCAAAAATGCTTTTTGGCCCTTGCGCTTATGAATTTGAACGTATAAATAAGTAATCTGGTCAATGTCCAGATTGACTATCTCTCCATCCTTTTTTGTGTATTGAGTGTGCTGATAGGTCTGATTTAACAACTTTAAAATTCGCAGCATCATCGTTGTCTTACCTCGACCACTCAACCCCGCTAACAGAAAGCTGGCATTCGCTGTAAGCATGCTGTCTGGTGACTCACCAGTTACTTGCTTCAAGTTGAAGGCTTCTAGTTGGTTCTTATCGTCACTGTGGATTGCGGTCAACATTCGATTTCGAAAAATGCTATCAAGTGGATTACGTATTTTGTAGCCAACTTCAATCATGCGCCGAAGTTTTTCATAAATCGCATAAGCTTCATCTTGTGTTACGTAAGTGCTCATTAGATTGTCAATTATTGACCGAAGATAATACGCGTGGTGCTCCTCAGGAACCCCTTCTAGCGAAATATCTCCGTTAAATAACTCACCGCATCTAGTTCTGATGTCTTCGAGTGTCATCGGATAACCCATAGCTTCAATTAATGGATTTCCGCTGCACTGCGGATTTGGATGGTTGATATATGTTAATGTAGACATGTTAAATTTCCTCGTTTGAATTTGTTTAGATTGAATAAGTTGGATCTTTTAAATCAAGATCAGTGATAACTGACGGGTCAGGCCTGTCAACAAAACTGGAAAGCGTGTTCAAATCATGAATAAACGCTTGGAATGCTTGCTGTTTCTCGATATCACCGACTTGTTTTTTGCGTTCTTTCACACCCTTTTCAGGTCCTTTTGCGGTCGATGTGTTGAGCTTCCGGGCTTGCTCACGAACCATGTTATCCATCTCAGCCAAGTCCATATCTACGAGTACCCTGCGGTTGAGTCTGGTTTCATCGAGCCGAGCCAGGGTATCTTTGACCTCTTCCATATGCGCCAACACATTTGCCCACAGACGATTCTTATAGCGCTCGCTACGGTCAGTAACCTCAAGCGACATGACTTTTTGGGTATCTGGATGACGGCACCAGATATGACTGGTATTCACATCGGTATAGCGGATTTCTACTTTAAAGCGCCCATCATTTTTGGCATGATCGAGCCATTTAAGAGCGGTAACTTCATCACTGTTGTAATAAATACCTTTAAACAAAACACCTTTGTCGGTAACAGTCGCAGTGTCTTGCTTTAACAAAGCAAATCTCAATGAATCGATGGATTTTGTCGGTGGAGGTATTACAGCTTCCTCCAAACCCCAATTCCAAATGTCTCTGGGCGTTAACCCGATTCCGTCACGACACATTTCAAAATTAAGTGCATCAGGACGGGCCATTGTGTTATTCCTTTCTAAAATTAGCTTAATCACGCGCTTCATAAATTGTGCGTAGGTATACACTGCACGTCGCGATGGATGGGCATCCTCCTTTCTGGGAGTCTTGTATACCCGGCCCTCATGCTCTGGAATTGCACTGCTCTGGATGGTATCGAACGCTTTTTCAACCGTTCCTTTGCAATCGCCTCGGTGGTAAGCATTAAAATTGGCGGCATTGATGCCTACACGAGATTTCAGGAGTGAGCTGATAGCACTGTGCCCATTTTCACTTCCTCTATCTAAAGTGAGTTCTCGACAAACATGAGCGCAGGGCCAATCTTCTTTTTTGATATGAACGCCGAATTTTTTACAGAATTCAACTTTATCGGTGAATGCGTTGAACAACGCCTGAGACTCTGCCAGCCAATCCGGACCATGAAAACAGACATGGAGGCCAACAATCATCGAAGTAACGACATCAATAACAAAGTAAACAACAGGTCGCCCGATACTTAGTCGCTCGTCATCCGAATATTCATAGCGAATATAAACATCAGCAATTGTGCTATCGATTTCATATCGGCTGGTTGGTCCACGTAATCCATACTTTGCCATTCCAGGTTTACCAGCATGATCACGTGCATATAAAATACTGCCTGTTCGTTTGCGGATAAATTCGAGTGTACCAATGCACTTTTTCAATTCACGCTTAAACGCACGTGGTGAAATTAAGTGGGTTCTTGGTAATAATGTAAAACACTCCTCGGCAATATCCTCATCTCTTGCGCCCTTAGGGCGAACCGGCAGCAAACAATACTCACGACAATAATCCCGATATATATCGATTAAATTAATTGTCTTGATGTTTTTCAGCTTGGACGAAAATTTTTTAATATCCGCTTTGTCTTTTTTTGTGACATGACGATACGGATTTCCGTATGTTGTTTTGCGTCCTGGTTTGGACTTGAGACAAACCTTCCCATTTTTCAAAAAAATGGGATTTTCGGGATTTTGATAGCTTTTACCGACAACAAAGTATCGCGGGAGTAGCGCATTTGGGACGCCACCATACCGAAAGTAGCGGTTAATTGCGGACTGGACGTATTTTTTAGTTCTGCCTGATGTATCAATTAATAGCTTAAGAATTCCCTCTGCATCGCCGTAAAAATACTGCTCAAGATAAAGGGGATCTGCAACCAACATAGAAATGGCTTCGTATGCTTCATCTCGTCTTCGGGTCCAAGTCGAATTGAGTTTGTTATCGGGGGTCAACAGAACATCAGGATGTTCATGGTCCACAAGCTTAAATGTCTCAGCCTCTAATTTTTCATTCACCCATTTGAATGGCCTGGCTCTTGGCCGCTTAGGTGGGTTATCGAGCATGTCCACGACTACAACCTTCTGATGTTGATAATTCACATCGACGATTAAGTATTTGCCTGGGTTTTTATTGGTTGATAGCAAGACTTGATTAGGCAGCATGAGATGCCTCCATTTCCTGTTGCGGAAGTGGACGGTAAAGCTCAATGCGCTGATAAAGGTTGAGTTTCAGGTCGTTTTTGTATGCTGCATGCTGAAAAATAGCCTCTGACTGGTATAATGGTAAATCAAACTCTCCAGCAAGTATTTCAAGGAGCTGCATGAGCGTCAGCTGTGGAGATTCAGTCAAATTATCTGTGAAACGACGAATAAACTGGAAGTAAAAACCTTTAGCGTCTTCCAGTACTTCTGCAAAATCAAAGCACTGTCTCAAATACTCTAGATTGTAAATGTAGTCTGGGTCCAAACATTGATCGGTCACTAAAACCCAATCGACGTTCTGACGTTGCCAATAGCTCCTTTCAAGCTTCAGCTTATCCCAAGTTCTGTTAACAGAACGCGTGTTTTTAGAGCCGTCTAAAGAGCTGGCATACTTAAATGAAAAGACCTTTGGGGTAATCTCGCCATCAGGCGTTTGGAAAATAGCAACGATATCGGAGGTCATTGTTTTCGCGGGAATAATTCCCCCATACTCTTGACGCTCTGCGTAAGCTCCCGGATGAAGAATATTCAGTTCTTTAGCCAGTTCCAGAGTTTCATCAATTGGCAACGGCATCTGCTCGCGTATATCAATTAGATTGGGTAACCGTTCAATCACCACAAATAAACCACGTTCACCACGGCTATAGAGGTGTATACCTCGGTCCGATACGTGACTCCAAATTTCTTGCCCCTGTCCATGAGTGTTAGATTGACGCACCGTCTTCCAAGGACGATATCCATTTTCGCTGACGTCCTTGTGATAACGCTCAATACTGTTAATTTCCGCTTGAGTTATTTGAGGTTGTTGTAAAATTTTCATTCGAAACTCCTATAAGTTAATGTAATTGAAACCTATAGCAGCTCATTTATTAACCGCAACATTTTTAATTCATATATTTCAATGACTTAATTAATTAAAAAATAATTAATGCATTGAGGGAAATTCATAAGAAACATTTTTAACTCCCTGAAAAATGAGCAAAAAAGCTCATCCGTCATTCAAAAATGAATAACAGGCAATTATTTCTTACTGAATTAAATAAAAATCACATTTCAAGCTAAATCAATAGCTTAAAAAATCAGCAAAAAAAGTAATATTTTTACTGGTTTAAGTGAGTTTTTGAGTCTAGGGCTTCAACAAGCTGCACATAAAATGAGAGTTATTCCTAATAAACTCTCTTTTTCGCTCTGCTAAAAAACAGTAGAGTCAATTACCGATGTCATTCCGGTCATTGATACCTCCCTGCTAAACAGGCGTTGCAGCTCATCAAATTCTGAGATTGAAGAGTATTGATGGGCTTTTAGACACTGCATTGCAAATCGCTTCAACCTGTATGAAGCCAACACTGGTGCCTGATCACGTGTATTTTCCGTGATTAATTCATGTTCTTGCTTAGTTACTCTCTCTTTGTGCATTATTTTTCCTTTAGCCCTGAATTTCTACCTTCAGGAGTGAGTTTTAATTCTTGATCAAAAAAATCATCATGTCAACAATTTCAACCTTTTAAAGGAAGGATTATAATCATCAGCAATAAACAGAAGTTGTGGAGTTAAAATGCGGGATGAGAAAAATGACGTGACGTATCACGTAGGAAGAACGTTCAGCAATGGCGTTAATCAAAGTGAGTCAGGCACTCTCTCCGTGATCCAACTTAGAGATGTCGTTCATTCTAGCGCCACATCAGAAGTCGTATGGCCTCGGTTGGTCAAAGTCGTATCTGATGCTAAGTACTCTGTGAAGTACCTGCAAAAAGATGACATATTAGTTGTAGCAAAAGGCCCGACGAAAAAAGCTATTTTGCTGACAGATGTGCCGGAAGAAACGGTGCCAACACAGCACTTTTTATTCATCCGGATAGAGAATAAAGCTTTATATCTGCCGGAATTTGTCGCGTTTTATCTCAATACAAAGCCAATACAGACTTGGCTGAATAACCACTCTGGTGGCAGTTACCAAAGCACCTTGTCAAAAACATCTCTGGCCAAACTGCCTCTACCCAAAATTTCCATAGAAAATCAAAAAAAGATTGTTGATTGTGCAGACTCAATCGAAGATGAAATCAGGCTTCATCATCTACTCATCGAGAGTCGTCGCACCCAATTAGATCAAGTTGCCTTAAGGCTATTAGAAATATGAATACAGAACAAATCGTAATTAGTTTGGTTGAGTCCTATAAGCAAATAGGACTTAAACCGGAGGATGTGAACCAGCGTGATTTTTTTTTATCACTGCTGTCATTACTTCTGACATCTAAGGTCCAACGCGAAAACGGTGCTATTACAACGATTGTCATGTTAATTTTTAGCAAAGATTTCGGGCAACTACCTGCTGCTACAACAGAGTTAACGTCACTTCAAAAAGAAATAGTAATCAATCTCTGCCAAAGCCTAAACGAAGTGAACTCTAACAAGACCATAGACGAGCTAAAATGTTTTATAGACGACAATACGCTGCCGCAACTTGATGCCATAGAAGCCATTCGCTTGTATCAGCGAGTGCTTCAACGGTTACAACGAATGAATGTTGTCGATCTCACATCGCGGACATTTTCTTATGAAGAATTTCCCTCTGAGTTAGTCATCCTCACGCAAAAACTGCTTGATGGCAAAAAGCCATCGTCTTTATTTGATCCCTGGGCTAACACCGGTGAGTTTGTTTGCTATCTGGCTGCATTAACAAAACCAACTGTAGTTACAACCAATAGCATCCACCAGTCTCCAACCTATATTAAGCACATGCTTCTCATCGCGGGAGTCGAAAACGCCATTTGTACGGCTGACAGCGGCGACAACTTTCCTGAATCAAAGCAAGATGTCTGTATAACTGTTGCAGAGCCAAGTTCAAAGGCCGGTGTCGATAGAGAGCGAGATGTAGTAAAGCACTTGATAAGTTGCATCAAAAAAGACGGTTCAGTCATTGCGCTTTTAGGCAAAGGCATACTTCATCGAAAAAGTGATACACCATTAAGGAAGGAGTTGCTGACCAAAAACCTTGTAAGTTGCATAGTCGAGCTACCGCCGAAACTCTTGTCCAAGAATACGGTTCAACTATTTGCTCTGGTATTGAATAATCAGAATGCGAACAAGGAAGTACTCTTCATTGATGCGTCCAATCACTGTCAAATGCAGGTTAAGTTAAACGTATTAAAGTCAGTTCCAGACCTCTGTGACCTGCGATGCAGTGAAGAAATACGATTTTCATCGATAAGCACGAAACAAATAATGAAACAGAAAGAGGTATTACTTACACCTGGCAGCTATCAAGTCAATGTGGTCCCTGACAATGCGATCACCTCCATCAATGCAGTAAGAGAACAACTGATTGAAATTCAGGCCAGAAATGACAAAGCAATGGAATTAATAGATGCTTTGCTAAAATAGGCAAAACAGGGCAGTTAAATCAGTGTGTTACCTACTATCACAGGTCACTAAGTCAAAAAACAGCCTACTCGAATCTTATCTGACAGACGCCAGCGTACAGCTGGTAACTGTCAGTTTAAGCCTTTGCTAGTAAAGCTAATGCACATTAATTTGTTAACACCATATAATCCATCCACTTTAGCGACAGAGAAATTATCTGCTATCTGACTGCCCTATACAGCGATAGCCATATCAAAACGAGTTCATTTATAGCCCTGTAAAGTAAGCTGCTTTTCTAAAGCGATTTTATCAATCTCAAGCACGAATTTTTTTTGTACGCTGATGAATTGGAAGCGCAGAAGCTCTGATGCATCTAATTCGATTGTCACTTTTGACATTCGCTCATCGCTTATATAGGGTCTATTTGAACCGCCTCCATCGCCAAATAATACAGGGCCAGTGCCAAGCCCAATGTTATCGTTAATACTCATAGATTTAGCATCCCCAATTAGCTGATTCATAAGTACATCTCTGTACTTCGCTCTGAAACACACGCGGTAAGATTAGTGTGTTTTTGCACAGATTTACCAATACTTTATTGGCGCTAAAAAAGACAAACTGATGAAAAAATAGCCTTTCACAAATCAATATGCTAGCCTCAACAATTGAGGCCATCCAATTGATTTATATGATTTATTTTTGTGTTTATTAATTATGAATAACTTCACACACATACTGACCGTAGCTTTATATTAATACCTACTTACAAAGCTCAGCATTGTCGAAGTTACAGTCTTATAGGATAAATATAAGCGTCTCAGGGATTCATGGCGAAAACTCATCTGAATATGCCGTTATTAATTGTCTTGCAACGTAACACCTAATTGCCAAGTACGATACCTAACTATATGTGTCAACGGATCGTGATTAATTTGCTTCCATAACGCAGTGTATTTAAATCAGATTACATTGATTATTGGATGTATCGCAAAAAGGTTACAAAACTTCAATGCGAGGAAAATCCAATGACACTTGGTGCGTCTGAAGCAAGCGTTCAATATCTTCCGCGAGCCGAATAGCCTCGAAGAGCAAGCAGACAGTCGAAAAATTGTCTGATAGTCTGGGTTAAGTTCTGTTATCGACACAAAGCGGACAGTTAGATATGAACTTGTAGAAGTCGAGCTTTGTTATTAGGAAAGTAAGTCATATTTAAAATCGAAAGGATACAAGGATTCTCCAATTGAAAATTTCCCATATTGACATTCAAAACTTTCGTAAGTTAAAAACATGCCGAGTCGAGTTGGCGGATAAAAGTACGATTTTAGTTGGGGCAAACAATAGCGGGAAAACCTCCGCTATGGATGCGCTGATTATGTTTCTAAAAAAATCTAAGCGCAAAGAAATTTGTACCACAGACATCACATTATCTAATTGGGCTGAAATCAATAAAATTGCCAATGATTGGCTCTCTAGCACTACCAATGGAAAACCGACAGATCTATCACTAGATTCCTGGCGTTCATTATTACCAGCCATAGATGTTTGGCTGAACGTAGATGAATCGCAAATGCACTACGTCAGTCACATTCTACCTACTCTAGATTGGGATGGCGGCCTACTGGGTGTTAGATTAATTCTTGAACCGAAAGATCCAGAAGCTCTTTATAAATCATTTATGGCCGCTTATTCAGCAGCCCAAGAAACCTTAGCTGCACGCAGAGCAGACAAAGACAAAGACAAGACTCCCGATTATTTGTCGACATTGACCTTATGGCCTAAGTCGATGCGTGATTTTTTGGAAAGAAAGCTACAAGACTTATTCTCTATTAATGCTTATGTATTAGACCCCGCACATGCAAAATCGGATCTACCTCAGTTGTTTACAGAATTAATGGAACCACTTGAAAGCGACCCTTTTGATGGTCTGTTCAAAATAGACATCATCAACGCTCAAAGAGGATTCTCTGATCCGAATTCAGGTGAGGGATCTGCCAATACGGACCGCCGTCTATCTTCGCAATTAAGGCATTACTTTAATGAGCATCTAGACCCAAGCGAGCTACCGGAGCCATGCGATCTGGACGCGCTTGAGGCGATGGAAGCTGCGAGAACAGCGTTCGATCAGAAATTGAAGAGCAGTTTTAGTGTCGCCATTGGCGAGCTTGAAGGTCTGAATTATCCAGGGTTTAGTGACCCCCAAATTTTACTGGCGAGTAAAGTAAACCCTGTTGAAGGGCTAAATCATGATTCTGCTGTTCAATTTAAAGTTGTACGCAGTGGAGACCCCTCGGTCAATAATCTATGTCTACCTGAAAAGTACAACGGTTTAGGTTACCAAAACCTGATTTCTATGATTTTTAATCTGATTCGCTTTCGTGATGAATGGATGCGTGTTGGAAAAGTAGGTAAGCGGGAAAAAATTGGTAATACGCCGATAGAGCCTTTGCACTTAATGCTTATTGAAGAACCGGAGGCACACCTTCATGCACAAGTGCAGCAGGTCTTTATTAAGAAAGCATATGGTGTATTGCGCAACCACCCCGATCTGGAGAATAAACATCAATTTTCTAGCCAAATGGTTGTAAGCACGCATTCAAGCCATATTGCGCATGAAACAGACTTCGCAGGGTTACGTTATTTCCAGAGAAAGATGTTGGCAAGCGAGCTAGACATACCTTTTGCCTCAGTCGTTAGCATGAGCTTAATATTTGGTAGTGGGACTGCTACGTCAAAGTTTGCAACTCGCTACTTAAAAACGACACACTGCGACTTATTTTTTGCTGATGCTGCAATTCTTGTTGAAGGGCCGGTAGAAAGAATGCTGGTTCCCCATTTCATTAGAAATCACTACCCGGATTTAGAGAGAAGTTATATATCTCTTTTGGAAATCGGCGGAAGCCACGCGCACAGATTACGTCCGCTAATTGAAGCATTGGGAATTCCGACACTTGTTATCACTGATCTGGATTCAATTCAAAAAGAATCAACCAGTAAATCAAGACCTAACAAAGGTCAAAACCTGAGAACAGGAAACGATACATTAAAAAGTTGGGTGCCAAAAAAAGAAACTTTGGATGAAGTCTTAACCGCAGTTGCTGAAGATAAAACCACTGACGACGGACTGGTGAGGGTCGCGTACCCCTGTCTTACAACGATTCAATATGTTCAAAGTAAAGATGAAGAAGCTATTCCCTATACGTTTGAAGATGCTTTAGTGCTAGAAAATATCGCGATGTTTAGAGCGATAACAAATAGCAACGGACTCACAAAGAAAATGATCGATGCTGTTAATAAGGCAACACTCGATGAGGCCTGTGAGGATATGTTTACTGCTCTTGGCAATAATGCTAAAAAAGCTGAAATGGCTCTGGAGTTGCTTTATAACACCGAACCAAGTTCGCTAAAACCCCCTGTATACATTAAAGAGGGCCTTGATTGGCTTAATAGCAGGTTAATTAATGGCGGGTCTTTGGTCACGCCATCATTAACTGATGATGGGGAGTAAGTGATGACAAATGTAATCGATACAAAGGCTGTTGATGATGAAATCTATAGCTGTCTCGACCTCGACAAACCTAAGAGTTTTTTTCTATTTGCAGGTGCAGGATCAGGGAAGACTCGTTCATTAGTCGAAGTACTAAAACGGTTTCGTAAAAATAATATTCATCGCTTGCGAATTAATGCACAACAAGTAGCAATTATTACCTATACCAATGCAGCCTGTGATGAAATAAAACGAAGGCTGGAGTTCGACCCTGCATTTAACGTCTCGACCATTCATAGCTTTGCTTGGGAGTTGATTGAGCCATATACACGTGACATTAAGGCATTGCTTAAAGTACGCCTTCAAAATGATATTGATGAGCTTGAAGTAGCACAAAGCAAAGGACGAGCAGGATCAAAGGCGGCTGAAGATAGACCTAGGCAAATAGCGTCAAAACGCAAACGGCTTGAGTCACTCAATACCATTCGAAAATTCACCTACAACCCCAATGGAGAGAACTCAGGCAAAGATTCGCTTAATCATGCCGAGGTAATAGCATTGACAGCGGAATTGCTCTCAAGTCGTCCGCTTCTGCAAACAATTTTGACGCGTAAGTTTCCAGTTTTACTGCTGGATGAAAGCCAAGATACGAAAAAAGAATTAATCGAAGCACTTTTTAAAGTTCAGAAAATACATAAAACTCAATTTTCACTTGGACTTTTTGGCGACATCATGCAGCGCATCTACATGGATGGAAAGGAAGATCTAGGACTTGCTCCATTGCCGGATGATTGGCTGACTCCGAAGAAAATCTATAATTACAGATGTCCACGTCGAGTAGTTAAACTCATAAATAAAATTCGAGAGAGTGTTGACCAGAACTCACAGGTGCCGATTAAAGAAAATGAAGGATTTGTCAGGCTATTCATTGTAGATACCCGCCAACCCATTGATAAAATGGTAGTTGAAGATGCTGTTTGTCATAAAATGGCCGCAATGACGAATGATAAGCAATGGATGGACCCCAAAGAGAATAAAAGCCTGACCTTAGAGCACCATATGGCAGCGCAACGTGGTGGTTTTTCCAATTTTTTCAATGCCCTATACAACGTTGATAAACTTAAAACCGGTTTATTAGATGGGACGTTATCTGGCATAACTTTTTTTTCTGACAAGATACTGCCACTCATTAACAGCTTAGAAGTTAACAATCAATTTTCGGTATCACGAATACTCAACAAATATTCTCCCTTAATGTCTAAGGAACAAATTGAATCTAGTGAAAAGCCTAAAACCGAATTAAAAAAAGTGAAGGAAGCGGTAAATGCACTTTATTCATTGTGGGAATACGACTCGAACCCAACGCTACACAGTATACTCAAAGAAATTAATCGTAGCGGCCTATTTAAAGTACCAGACAGCCTCGCCACTATTGCAAATAGACCGGAAAAAGACTTCAAACCAGCTGAAGATGATGCAGACCCCATTATTGATGCTTGGGATAAGGCATTGACGTCGTGCCTTAGTGAATTCAAGCAATATGCGCAATACATCTCTGATAAATCGCGTTTTGGCACGCATCAGGGAATCAAAGGACTCGAGTTTCCTCGTGTCATAGTGATACTGGATGATGAGGAAGCTAAAGGTTTTCTATTTAGTTATGAAAAGCTATTTGGTGCTAAATCCCCTACAAAATCAGACATTGATAATCTGGCAAGTGGCAAAGAAACAAGTATTGACCGTACTAGACGCTTATTTTATGTGACTTGCAGCCGAGCAGAAGAAAGTCTGGCGATCATTGCTTATACCAGCGAACCCAATAAAGTTAAAGAAAATACCTTAAAGCAAGAGTGGTTTACTGAGGAGGAAATTGTCACATTGTTGTAGTATCACTTTCTATCTACACTCCCAGCTTATTTTTAGGAATGCTCAACTTCCGCTTTATTACCGATAGCTGAAGTGACTACCAAAAATAGGCAATGGCTGCTTCTGGCACTGCTAAGACCGAGACTATATTTCGCTCGTAACTTGCTGTAAGACTAAATTTAAACCTTTAAGCTAAACTGCCAGACCAAATATGAACCACAGCATATAAAAGCATTGGGAAATGGCGTCCAACCATTGACCACCAACGGGACATAATCAGGCTGTACATTCATCCTTATCAGACAGCGGGGCGTCCAAATCAATTTCTATCCCATCAACCAGCATCGCTACACAATGACGGTTGCTGGCTGTTAATGGTTTTAAATTTTCAGGATGCTTCTTCAAATCTACCGCAAGAAAAGATAAAAACTGGTCAAGCACAGGATCAGTGTCGATCGTCTCAGCATATTTCATAAGCACACTCCCGTTAGATTGGATGACGTATTTAATCTTGTATTTATTATTCAGATGCAAGGCAGAACTGGCACTATTGTCTGAAAACAGTCTGTTAACGTTGATTCCGTCTCAACTAAATACTTACGTCATCAGCGCGGATAGGAATAACACGAGTCAAATTCCCCGCAGATTCAATTTCAGCATCGGTGAGAGCTTGGTCTATGTGCTTGCTCAGAACAATTGCTGCCGCGTTGTCTAATTTTTCACAAAGCAAAATATCGCCGATAGCAAAGTTTAGTTCTCGACAAAGATCGTCAGGGAGAGGTATCTCATTGTTGCTGCCGAGTTTAACTTGATAGTTCACGATTCCCCCTTACACCTAAACGACTTAAAAACGAAATATTTAACTAGCCTTAAATTACATTTGCCGATTTATTTATAGATAAATTAATTATTAAACAATAAGTTATCTTCACATTCAACCATAGCATAGCCTTTTGTGAAAGGCTATTTTTTCATCTAAACAGAGGGGCTAGAAGCAAATTGGTATTGGCTTCAAACATCTTCACAGTCGTAGACTTTGCGCCTACTTCAGCTGCTATCGGAGCACAAAATGCACCTCGATTTGAGCAATATGCTGCCATCACAAGCAACTCAAGATATTGAGAAAATAGCTTCGACCTACCAGAATTGCTGCCGGGGTTTGCTATGGTTTATGTGGATACGTGAACTGGATACCAATAGAACTTCGGTCAACATACTTCAGGCTGGAGCACAGATGCTCGCCAGTTATGACTGTGTCACTGCATCTTTAAGGTTCGGTCTCTACTGCTCACGCTATTTCTCGAAGCATGGCAGCGTTTTAAGTGACGATGTCGCTCTGTATTACCTGAGACTCAGCTTCTCGACCTTGGAGCACAGTTCTGACGCTGTCATTGAGTGGGTTCGTAAAGCTGAAGGTTTTGATTTTCCGGATGGCTTAAAAGAAGAGTTCTGGATTCAGGCCTGTACGGCTTATGCACAGCATGAGTACGACAACGACCCGGATCACTTTGACTCGACCATTGAGTTTGCGATGAGCTTTTTACTGAACGACCGGGCCTGATTCGGACGTAAAAAAAGGCGAACCTAAGTTCGCCTCTATTCATTTCTATTTCACACGAGTTTCCAAATAGATTGTTCGTGATCTCGGGCGTGCAGCATATTTAACTCTCCGACTCGGCATCAGTAAAATCTAGGCCTGCTCAAAGCCCTGCCAGTAATCGATTTTGCGGCTAGAAATGGTTTTCAAACTGTAGCTGTCACCAATGCGACTTCACTGTCATAATCGTCCGATTTAACAAGACGGAATTTATGTTCTCGGTCCAAAATTGCTAATGGACCTTTATTTCTTACAACCAACCTTTTCTTCATAATTTTGAATGAATCTTCGTTGATGCAAGGTAACTTTATGTCTCCGTATTCGAACGATGAACCAGAGTTTTCGTTTAGCTGGGGCGGGTAGCACAGATATGTCTGTAGATTACTTTTTAATTCTTGAATATTGTTATACAACTCGTACCATGCAATGTCTTTAATATCACCATTAGCTTTAGGAATTGACATGATTCTAACAACTGACGATGCAAAATAATTGCTCAATATGTCTTCGTCCACGACTGGAATTCCACTAAAGTTATATCCCACGAATATTTTACTGCTATTTATGATGCACTGAGCAATATTGTATTTTTTTGCGGAATCATAATCCCATCCAAGGCTGCTAAAAATTTTTCCAATGTTATGTTTTAAAAAATCTGTTTTCCGTATTACTTGCCTACTTGCATGACTAAGAATCTGTGCGGTACGATATTGCGAAATTGGAGAATCTGTCGTGACAATAGACTTAGATTCACCAATAAGCACTAAGTCATCGATTCGAACTAGCAAATCAAACTCTTCCTCCCCTGTATCAAGCTTGATTCTTTTACCAACAGCTTTGTCAAAATCTTCAATCAATTGATTCTTTTCAAGCTTAGCATTAAGCATGTCAACTACAGTTTTTTCAAATGCATAACCTTTATCTTCAAGATTAATATCAAACGATGGAAACCAATGCTCAACAAGTCGCTCTATTGAAGGGGACGACAAAGCACTCACCAGAATTGCATATTCGTTTCCACTAGTTTTTATTAAAGGCTCACACCACAAATCACTCGATTGCTCAGAAGTAGCAGTTAAAAAGTCTAAAATCTTTGACACTTGAACGCTGTCAATGTTAGTGATGTCTCTCAAAGCCAAACGTAGTGACTGTGATTTTACTCTTGGACAAAACTCCATTAAACGATGCAGACTTAAAACTGCGTCATTATCTGGAAACTTATCCATTTGACTGTTAGCCAAAAGCATTAAACATCTCACTACATCGAGCAATTCATAAATGCTGAAGCCGTCGCGGTGTTTTTTTTCCAACCACTGTTTTGGAAAATGCCTTTGTAACTCCATAACTTGCAACCGCCATTGAGTATTCTTAGCAATCAATTTATCTCCACTGTCGAATACATAAGCAACATAGGCAACTCGCGATTTATTTTGACGCCTTATTTTTAATAACTTATCGGTTTTAAAATTTCTTTGTAATGCTTTGCTATTGGCAATAAGAGATTTTTGGGCACTTAGTCTACTTTTTCGAATAGCACTTGCTTCGAAACTAACTTCAAAATCATTAGATGGCTGCTTTACACGAAAACATTTTGATTCTTTTTCTATCTCTTCAAGCTCATAATCTGACCAGATGATACACTGCCATAAATGCTCATAAGACGAATACAAATTAGATAAACGAGACTCATATTGGATAAAATCTAAAATATCTAACCCACTATCCGAAATCGTTAACGTATTGTTTTTATCAATATTCCTCTGACACTGTCGAATTGCAACTTGCAAACCATCAACAGCGCCATGGGCAACTTCTTGCAAACTCAATGCTCCACCAGAACCTCCCGATTTAATCATAATCCCATGAGCATTTGGTCGTGGCTCTTGAATTGCGATTTTCAGTGCAACAGCCACATCTCTGTTTGAAATAGCTACATATGCCAACATCAACTTTTCAAAATTGGTTTTGGGCGCATTTTTGTAAAGCTCAATGAGCTTTGCACGTATCTCACTAAGCAAGCTATCGACTATAAGACCTGCCATATATACTTTGTTGTCGCGAGTGGATGCACTCTCTTTAACTTTCTCCCACGCCTTATGCCACTTTTCTAACCGGAATTCTCTTCTGGTTGGAGGCGAAAGCTCCCCTTTGATTATTTTTTCAACAAAGATATCCTTACCTTCTTCCACCATAATCTCGCACTCCGTTAATTTTTGCATGTTGGGAATAAACTGAAAATTGGCTAGTGACTTAACAGTACAAGGGGCATATTAAATAGGTAAAAAGTAGAGTGGGCAAATAACAAAAAATGAAAAGCTTTAACAAGATGTCTAAATGCGATCATGTTCTATATTTTATCTTCTATCTCCTTAAAATCTTCTACAAATAACCTGCCGATTTCTATGAGCAGCTGACATATCTTTGTTCCTTCCAATTTTGTGTTCAATAATTTCCAAATGTGCGTCCACACCAGTCGATTCAAACTTATGTGGTGTACGCACAGCACTAGTTCGACAACAGCACCAACTACAATGACTCGATTCTTTAATTTGCGATGAGTTTTTTGCTGAACCACCGGGCCTGATTCGGACGAAAAAAAGAGGCGAACCTAAGTTCGCCTCTATTCATCAGTGTTTCACACGAGTTACCAACTACATTTGTCGGTTTCCAATTAGATAGGATCAGTATCCAACTAGATATGTCGTGATCATCAAAAATTTCAATTACCGATAATCTTCCGGACTAGGGCAAGCACACATCAGGTTGCGGTCGCCGTATACGTCGTCGATACGGGTGACTGTTGGCCAGAATTTGTTTTCTGCCACGTACTGTGCAGGGAATGCAGCGTACTGACGCTCGTATGGGCGGTCCCAGCTTGGGTCGAAAATATCTTCCATAGTGTGAGGTGCGAAGTGCAGCGGGTTGTTGTCTGCAGTCCACTCCCCTGCTTCTACTTTGGCAATTTCACTGCGGATAGAAGTCATGGCGGTGATAAATTTGTCCAGTTCCACTTTGCTTTCAGACTCAGTAGGCTCGATCATCAGCGTGCCGGCTACCGGGAATGACATAGTTGGGGCGTGGAAGCCGTAGTCCATTAAACGTTTGGCGATGTCCATTTCGGTGACGCCGGTTTTCTCTTTTAATGGGCGCATGTCGATAATACATTCGTGCGCTACGCGGCCGTTGGTACCTACGTACAACACTGGGAACAGGCTACCCAGTTTTTTCGCCATGTAGTTAGCGCTTAAAATCGCCATTTCAGTGGCTTGACGTAAACCGTCGCCGCCCATCATTTTGATGTACATCCAGCTGATTGGCAGAATGCCTGCGCTACCAAATGGTGCTGCAGATACTGCGCCGTTGTCCTGGCCTGTGCCTTCAATTTTGACGACTGCATGGTTTGGCATAAACGGAGCCAATTGTTTCTTCACACCAATTGGACCCATACCTGGGCCGCCACCGCCGTGAGGAATACAGAAGGTTTTGTGCAGGTTTAAATGCGATACGTCAGCACCGATAAAGCCAGGAGAAGTAATACCTACCTGAGCGTTCATGTTAGCGCCGTCCATATACACCTGGCCACCGTGCGCGTGAACTATGTCACACAGCTCGCGGATAGACTCTTCAAACACACCGTGTGTGGAAGGGTAAGTCACCATAATGGCGGCTAACTTGTCTGATACGGCTTCGGCTTTGGCTTTTAAGTCAGCCATGTCGATGTTACCGCTCTTGTCGCAGTCAACCAGTACCACTTCAAAGCACGCCATAGCTGCTGTTGCAGGGTTAGTACCGTGCGCAGACACAGGAATTAAACACACATTACGGTGTGAATCGCCGCGGCTTTCGTGGTATTTACGGATAGCGATCATACCGGCGTATTCGCCCTGAGCGCCTGAGTTTGGTTGCATAGACACAGCGTCGTAGCCTGTGATTTCTACTAACCAGTTGGCCAGCTCGCCAATCATGTCGTAGTAACCTTCAGCCTGGTCGCGTGGCACGAACGGGTGCAGCGAACCAAATTCTGGCCAGGTGACCGGGATCATTTCGGCTGTAGCGTTTAACTTCATGGTGCACGAACCTAAAGAAATCATGGAGTGGTTCAGTGCTAAGTCTTTGTTTTCCAGCTTTTTGATATAACGCAGCATTTCAGTTTCACTGTGGTACTGGTTAAATACCGGGTGCGTTAAGTACTTAGAAGTACGAACCAAATCAGCAGGAATAGAGTTGGAGCCTTTGGCTACGATGTCAGCATCCAGCTTAGTGACGTCTAAACCATGGCCAGCGCCTAATACGATATCAAACAGCTGAGCTATGTCAGCAGCTGACGTAAGTTCGTTAAAGCTGACGCTTAAGCTGTCGGCGATATCAGTACGTAAGTTCACTTCAGCAGCGATAGCACGTGCTACAACAGCGGCGCGATCTGTAACTTTAAAAGTAACAGTGTCAAACCAGGTGTTGTGTACTAAAGACACGCCTTTGGCTTGTAAGCCAGCTGCGAATACGTCAGCAGAACGGTGAATGCGCTGCGCGATGTTTTTCAGGCCTTCTGGGCCGTGGTACACAGCGAAGAAAGACGCCATGTTCGCCAGTAATACCTGTGCAGTACAGATGTTAGAGTTGGCTTTTTCACGACGGATATGCTGTTCACGAGTTTGCATTGCCATACGCAGTGCCTGATTACCACGACGGTCTTTCGACACACCTATGATACGGCCTGGCATAGAACGTTTGTAATCGTCACGGGTAGCGAAAAACGCTGAGTGTGGGCCACCAAAAGCCATAGGCACACCAAAACGCTGGGCAGAACCTAAAACTACGTCTGCACCTAATTCGCCTGGCGATTTTAATAACAATAAGCTCATCATGTCAGAAGCTACTGCTACTACAGCTTTCTTCGCTTGCAGCGCTGCGATTAAAGCGCTGTCGTCACGTACTTCACCAGTCGTTGATGGGTACTGTAATAAAGCACCGAATACGTCATGGTTTACTGCGTCAGTGGCTTTGCCAATGATCACGTCAAAACCAAACATTTCCGCGCGGGTGCGCACTACGTCAATAGTTTGTGGGTGCACGTCGTCAGCGATAAAGTAGGTATTAGCTTTACTTTTTGCCACACGTTTAGCCAGCGCCATAGCTTCTGCAGCTGCAGTGGCTTCGTCCAGTAATGAAGCTGATGCCAGCTCCATACCTGTTAAATCTAAAGAAATTTGTTGGAAGTTCAGCAGAGCTTCTAAACGGCCCTGAGCAATTTCCGGCTGGTATGGGGTGTAGGCAGTGTACCAGCCCGGGTTTTCTAACACGTTACGTAAAATCACGTTTGGTGTCAGCGTTGGGTGGTAGCCCATACCAATGTAGCTTTTGAACATTTTGTTTTTGTTCGCAGCAGCTTTTAAGTACGCCAGAGCGTCCGCTTCAGTTGTGGCTTCACCAGTTGCCAATGGCTTTGGCAGGCGAATGGAAGCAGGCACAGTTTGTGCGATCAGCTCTTCCATGCTGCTTACGCCTAATTCAGCCAGCATAGCTGCTGTTTCGTTAGCGTCCGGGCCTATATGGCGTTGAATAAATTCCTGATGGTTCGCAAGTTGCGACAGGGTTTTCACAGCTGAAGTGGTCATGCCTTGAAGTTCCTAAATGGTCTTAACAATATGCTGGATGTTTACGCACAGCTTCGGGTTTTGGCCCAGCTGTTTGTAAAATCCCTGTTGGGTTTCCCCATCTACCTTTGGTTTGCGTACCCTAAGTAATTGATGTTGCAGCGAGGCGGCAAGTGTTTCAGACCCCAGGAGCATAGTTCACTATGTGACTGGGGCTGGAGCACGCAGACAACAAAGCTGCAGCTTCAAGTACGACGGGTAATTAAAAGCCCTGTGCAAACAGGGCTTTCTAGATACTCAACGTCGACTTATTCAGAGTCAACAACGTTCTGATAACCAGCGGCGTCTAATAAGCCTGCCAGTTCAGATTCGTCAGAAATCTTGATTTTGAACATCCAGCCTTCAGCGTATGGAGAGCTGTTTACCAGTTCTGGTGAGTCGTTTAATGCATCGTTGATTGCAACGACTTCGCCAGACACTGGTGCATAAATGTCTGATGCGGCTTTTACAGACTCAGCTACAGCAACGTCGTCGCCCTGAGCTACAACATCACCTACGTCTGGTAATTCAACAAATACCATGTCACCTAACAGGTCCTGAGCGTGCTCAGTGATACCTACGGTGTAAACGCCATTGCCTTCGTCACGAACCCATTCGTGTGACGTTGCGTATTTTAAATCGTTAGGGATGTTGCTCATTGTTATATTCCTTGGTGCTGAATTTGCTGTTGTGCCTAATAATGCATAAGCGCTGTTAATCGCAGTCAGTCTACAAACTGACTCTGGCAAACAACATAGCGAAGCTATGCTTCTGCCGCAAGCTTATGGCGGCCTGCCTTGTTTGTTTATTTTTTAGCCACTAAAGCTTCAAACAAAACAAGCCGCTGTATTTATTAAATTACTTTTTTACCCATACGAACAAAGTTAGGTTTTACTACTTTCACCTGAACCAGTTTGCCGCGGATATCCACTTCTGCAGTGTCGCCAGTCGACGCTGGTACACGGGCCATAGCGATACTGAAACCTAAAGTAGGAGAGAAAGTACCAGAGGTAATTTCGCCTTCGCCGCCTTCAGTCACAACTTTTTGGCCGTGACGTAATACGCCTTTTTGTTCCATCACTAAACCCACCAGCTTCATAGTGCCGGCGGCTTTTTGTTGTTCTAAAGCGGCGCGGCCAATAAAGTTACGGTCGCTTGGTTCCCACGCAATAGTCCAGCCCATGTTGGCTGCCAGCGGAGATACGGTTTCGTCCATATCCTGGCCATACAGGTTCATACCTGCTTCTAAACGTAAGGTGTCACGAGCGCCTAAACCAGCAGGTTTCACACCAGCGTCCAGCAGTTTTTGCCAGAAGTCAGCGGCTTCTTCGTTAGGTAAAGAGATTTCATAACCGTCTTCGCCTGTGTAACCAGTCGTAGCAATAAACAGAGAACCGGCCTGAACACCAAAAAATGGCTTCATACCAGCAACAGCTGCTTTTTGCTCTTCGGTTAATAAGGTGGCTACTTTGGCTTTGGCTTGTGGGCCTTGCACTGCAATCATGGCGAACTCTGGGCGTTCGGTCACAGTAACATTAAAGGCTGCAGCTTGTTTGTTGATCCAGGCCAGATCGTTTTCACGAGTGGCAGAGTTCACTACTAAGCGGAAGAAGTCTTCGGTCAGGAAGTACACGATCAAGTCGTCAATCACGCCACCAGCTTCATTTAACATGCCGCTGTATAAGGCTTTGCCTGGTACAGTCAGTTTGTTAACGTCGTTAGCGAGTAAATAACGCAGGAAATTACGAGTGTTTGGCCCTTGCAGGTCAACGATAGTCATGTGAGAGACGTCGAACATACCAGCGTCCTGACGGACTACATGGTGTTCTTCAATTTGTGAACCGTAATGCAGCGGCATATCCCAGCCGTGAAAGTCCACCATCTTTGCGCCACATTCTACATGCTTTGCGAATAATACTGTTTTTTGGGCCATCTGTTTTTCCCCAGTTTTTTACCATCGTATTTGAGGCTACAGCTTTGTTGACTGTGCAATCTCGCGTAACTTCAAACTACTTAGGTATCGCTGCCAAAGCAGACGTTAAATTCTGGCCTGTGCCGCTGGAGCTTTCAGGCCGCGTTATGCAACTTCAAACACTCAGACTTGCTGTCATCAGTCAGTCACAGAAATCTGCTTATAACCATATGACATTTTTAAGATGAACCGGATTATAACCGATGGGACAAGAGGCCAACAGCCCCTTTTGGATTAGATTTAATAATGCGAATGGCAAGATTGTCGCCAACAACCCTGCCATTTTAGGCCTTTTATCAGCCTGTTATTTGGCTGTAGGGCGCGCTATATAAGGCAAGTCGCCAGAATCACCTAAAGCCGCAGCCATTATTTTTTGTTTTACGAAAGGCAGTTTGTCGGTCAGCGACATGCCTAAGCCACGCACTAATTTCAGCACTGGGTTTTGCCGGCCAAAGCCTTGTTTAAAGGCTTCCATAGCGGCGATCAGAGTTTGAGCTTCGGCTTTACGCCAGCGTTCATAATTTCGCAGCATTCGTTGTTCATTAATCGGCTTTTGCGCGCTGATTTGCTGACCTATTAGTTCTGCTAATGCGGCAACGTCCATTAAACCCAAGTTCATACCCTGCCCCGCCAGCGGGTGAATAGTATGGGCCGCGTCTGCCACCAGCACTGTTTTATTCAGCACCCATTCGCTGGCATACCGCATTTTCAGCGGGTAACTGTTAAGTGTCGACTCAAGCCGCAACAGGCCTAATACCGAGTTGCTGGCTGCCGTTAAGGCTTTATTAAATTGATCAACTGGCATGGCTTGCAGTTCAGCGGCCTGCTCAGGGCTGGTACTCCAGACAATAGAAACCAAATGCGGGTCAGCCAATGGCAATAACGCCAGCGGGCCTGTAGGTAAAAACACTTGCCGGGCACAGCGTTGATGAGGTTCAGTGGTGCGGATTTGTGCTACTAAAGCCTGATGCTGGTAATCCCAAAAAGCGATAGGCATCTGCAGTTGCTGGCGGACAAAAGAGTTAGCACCGTCAGCTGCGACTAACAGTTTGCACAGCAGTGGGCTTTGGCCTTCAATTGTCAGCAGGTTTTGCTGTTCGCTATTGCTGATGCTTTGAATCGTGCTTTGAAACAGGCAACTGACATTAGTTTTGCTTTGCAGTTTGCTGTAAAGCACGGCGCGCAGCTGCTCGTTGTCGACGATCCAGCCCAGCTCGTCACAACCTTGCTCCAGCGCAGAAAACTCAATGCGGCCAAAACTGTCGGCTTCCCATACTTTCATGTCGGTATAAGGCGCAGCTGATGTTAAGTCCTGCCAAACGCCAAACTGACTCAATAAGCGTTTTGATGCCTGATTCAGCGCGCTCACGCGTTTTAAGCTGGGTGCGACAAGCGCAGGAGCCGGCTCTTTATCCAGCACGGCAATTTTAAGCGGCGAGTCGGCGAGCAACAGCGCCAGGGTTAAACCTGCACTGCCTGCACCGACTATACAAATATCATTTTCGACCATTGGTGATCTCTTTTTTTAGGCGAAGGTTTTTATTCAGGTCAAAAGCGCCTTTAACTGGCGAATAGAATTCAGACCCATGGCCTGGTTAGCCACGACTTGTTTTAATTCAGGACAAAGGTTTAACGCGAATAACCCAGTATTACGGCCAAGCGCAATCAGGCGCGATGAATTGGAAAATAGCCGTACCAAGGAATCGGTATACAAAATCACTTGCTGCATATCAGGCAAACGCGCCTGTTGATAGGCATTGGTTAGCGCATAACAACCAGCGTCTGTCTGATGTTTTTGCAGCAACACACTTAAACTAAAAATATCGCGGATAGCGAGGTTAAAACCCTGCCCCGCTATAGGGTGCAGGTTATGCAAACTATTGCCGAGTAACAGAGTGCGATGGCGCGAAGCTTCGGTGGCCCGTTTTAAACTCAATGGATACACCACCCGCTGACCGACTGTTTTAAATACACCAGCCCTGTGCCCTGCTGCTTGTTGCAGCGCAGCTAAAAACTCTTCATCGGTCTGGTTTAGATGATGCGCTGCTTGTTCCGGCGTTGAAGTCCAAACCAGCGAATAACGCTGCCGGGTTAAAGGCAATAAAGCCAAGGGCCCTGTTGGCGTAAAACGCTCAAAAGCCTGGTGTTGATGCGAATCGGCCAAACCTATATTGGCAATCAGCGCATGCTGTTGATAATCATCAGATTTCAGCTCAAAACCCGCTAAGCTTCGGCTGGGAGATAAACCACCTTCAGCTATCACCAATAACTTGCTTTGCAGCACTGCACCACTTTTCAGGCTGACCTGCTGTAACTCTGTGGTTGGGTTTAAGGCTTGAATCGCATCGCTGTAAAACCAGCTTAAACGGCCTTGGGTTGTGAAGGCTTTCAATTTTTGCCATAAGACTTCACCTATGGCTTCAACCTCAATCACCTGGCCTAAAGCGGATAACTGATGATCGGTAGCATTTAAATAGGTTTTACCAAAATGACCACGGTCGGAAATCTGAATATGCTCAATAGCGCAGCCGCTTTGCTTTAAATCCTGCCATAAGCCCCATTGCTGCAGCAGCTCCACACTGCCATGCGCCAGCGCTATGCTGCGGCTATCGAAGCTGGCTTTGGACGGTTGCTCGTCTGTAGCAAGTTCAGGGCTTTGTTCAACAATAGCCAGCTTTAATGCAGGGTTTTGACTGAGCAGCACATAAGCCAGCATGGATCCGGCCATACCACCGCCTGCGATCACCAGATCCAAGGGATCCGGTTTGATCTGAGCTGAGCTGTTATCCTGCTGCATACCGCTTTCCTATGATTTAAATAGACAACTTAAATGGACTACTGCGCCATTAAAGCTTCAATTTCTGCGATTTCTTTGGGCACTGACTCTGTTAAGTTGTCGTGACCTTCGGCTGTGACCAGCAAATCATCTTCAATCCGTACTGCCAGGCCCCACCACTTAGAATCACAAGGCGATCCTGTTGGGATATATAAACCCGGCTCTATGGTTAAAATCATGCCAGCTGCAAAAGGCCGCTCTTCGCCAGCAAGTTTGTAAGCACCAACATCATGCACGTCCAGACCTAACCAATGGCCTAAGCCATGGATAAAGTAGGCTTTGCAGGCGTTGTCTTTCAACAGCTGTTCCAGCTCGCCCTGTAAAATACCTAACTCCAGCAAACCTTTGGTTAGCTCTAAACAGGCAGCATCCAGCGAATCTTTAAACTTATTACCAGGTTTTACCTCTGCACAGGCAGCATATTGAGCATTCAGCACCACTTGATAAACAGCGGCCTGCTCTGGGCTGAATTTGCCACCGGCCGGGAAAGTACGGGTAATATCCGCCGTATACCCCTGATACTCAGCTCCAGCGTCAATCAGTACCAAATCACCGTCTTTGAGCTGACTGCTGTTGTCGGTGTAATGCAAAATACAGCCATTTTCACCAGCTCCTACTATGCAGTTGTAGCCAGGAAAGCGGGCGCCGTGCATGGCAAACTCATGCAAAATATGGGCTTCGAGTTGATACTCCCATACGCCAGCTTTGGCAGCCTGCATTGCTCTTTTATGCGCGTTAGCACTAATCAAACCCGCCTGACGCATCAGTTGGGTCTCAGCTTCATCTTTAAATAACCGCATTTCAGCTATCACAGGCCTTAAATCCTGCTGCACTGTAGGTGCCACGTAACCCCGTTTTGGATAACGTCTTAACGTAGCTAGGGTATCCGCTACTTTAGCGTCGAAGCTGGCGTAAGTACCCTGAGCATAAAACACTGTATTTTTTTGATTCAGTGCCTTTAACAGCTCGTTTTCCAGCTCTGTATTGGGCAAGGCATCTAAACCCAACACGGCCTTGGCTTGTTCTGGCCCTAAACGACGGCCTTGCCAGATTTCAGCTAACTGGTCCTTAGGGCGGCACAGCAACAGACTAGCAGTATCACCAGAATTATCTTTGCTTAAGATCAAAAGCGCGTCAGGTTCATTAAAACCAGTCAGATAAAAGAAGTCGCTGTCCTGACGAAAAGGGTATTCAGTGTCGCGGCTACGGGTTAATTCCACTGCAGCAGGAACTAACACCAGGCTGTTGTTCGGGATCAAAGTAAGCAAGCGCTCACGTCTGTTCTGATGGATACTCAAATTCATTGCTAAAGGCTCTTAATGCAAGGTCTTGTTCTGAACTTCGTTTTTGCTGAATTTCAGCCCTACTTCGTTAAAGCAGGTCAACACCAATAAACGAATATGCTCCAACACTAAAAAGTACGACTCTTCGTTACTTTCTGCGCTGTTGTCGTCCACTGCAAATACGTCAATTTTGGTGATTTCGGTCAACTCTTCAATAGCATCTTTTACATCGGCAGAACAAAGCGATAAATCATTCTGCTGAATAGCAAAACCTACTAAAAAAGATTGAGTCCATTCGACCATAGCTTCGAGGCGTTCTGGCAGAGAATCGTCATCACCTGGCAGCAATAGCGCAAAGGAGTAGTCGGTCTGTGCCAAAGATTCAGACGTTTGCATGATTAAATCAGAAATTTCTGCTTTAACAGGGGCAGATAAGGCTTGTCCGTCATTTAAGAAGTCGTGCAGAACTGGTAATATCTTTGCAGGTTCTGCGCTCACACCTGCACTTAGCAAGCCTGCGATCAAGCCATGTACTTCGGCGGCCGACGCCATCAGGTAAGATTGATCCAGTAAACTGGTCCAGTGATCGTAAGATTTAAAACTTTCTGTCGTCATAATTTTTCGGCCCAAGCGACTTTTCAAGGCAGCTATCCTACCATTTGCTGGTTCTACCCGCCAACAGATGGACGCCCCAATCGCAGGCCCAGAGGTATCTATCATGCATTTACGTAAATTTCGTCCTGTTGACCCACCTCCAGCCGAAGCTGTAGTGAAAAAACCTGTCGCAAAACCAGCAGCAAGCACAAAACCTAAGCAACTGACGATTTCAGTTTTAGGCCGCGTGTTAAAAGTATCCTGCCCTTTAGGTGAAGAACAACGGCTACAAAATGCTATTGATGAATTAGAACAACGGGTTGCCAGTACAAAATTTAAACCAGGTGTGCATATGAATGAAGATGTTTTGCTGATGATTGCGCTAAATTTGTGCAATGAGCTCGTAGAACTGAAAAAGAAGGCGGAATAATCAAAAAGCCGGTGTTATACTGTTTTCATTCTCTGAGTTGTCAGTGATTAGGTAGATGTCCCTGAGCCGATAATTGTTTTACTTAAGGGGCTCCTTCTTGTTGCTTTTGTGCAGGCTCGGCTCGTACCGAGAAGCCTACGGTGACAAACTGACTCCCGCCTTGAACCTTAGGTTCAAGGGCTGATACTTGACACGGCAATTCGGAGAAACTTTTATCCTTCGTACTTGAAGCTATAGCTTTGTCATTTTCTCTCCATTCCCATGCATTGATTTAAACACCAGTCTGACGAGGCAAGCCTCCCCCTACAAATACTTATCAGGCTGCAAATCAAATTCCTTGCCCGACCGTAGATTCATTCTGGATATAAATTGTAGGGGCGGGTCTTGTGCCCGCCCGTTTCGAATTCAAAAGCTTTGCAGCTAAGTCTTTCTGTTTTATAGTCCAACTTATCTTTGATCTTCAGGTTCAGTGTTTTGACTTCACGCCAACAGCTTCGCAGCCATATTCGTAGTTTGCGCCGCTCTTTGTCTGCAGAGCAGCAACACCAGGCCAGTCTGGATTTAGTAAAGCAGTTACTGCCTCGCCCTGAAGTACAACAAGCGCAGCATATCGCCTTATACCTGACCAATGACGGTGAACTGGACACAACGCCTTTGATTCATGCCTTATGGCGACAAGGCAAGACCTTGTACTTGCCACTGTTGCATCCGGTGGTGTCCGGTTATCTGGTGTTTCAGCTTTATACCCCTGACACTTTATTAAAACCCAATCAGTTTGGCATAGGCGAGCCGCAGCTTAATTGCAGTCTGTTACGCCCTGTTAGCCAACTGGATCTGATTCTTACGCCTTTGGTAGCTTTTGACGCGCACGGACAGCGTTTGGGTATGGGTGGTGGCTTTTACGACAGAACCTTAAGCCAGCTGCATGTTGAAGCAACAAAGCCTCGGCTTATTGGCTTAGCCCATGATTGTCAGCAAGTGGAATCAGTGCCAGTCGAAGTCTGGGATATTCCCCTCCCCGCCATCTGCACTCCAACCAAATTCCGACGTTTTAGTGAACAATAAGTAAATACTAAAATTCTTTCGGCTCTTTTTCCTTTTGCCCCTTTTGCCGGATCCCCCTTTTCGGCTACTATCCATCTGTATGGCTAAACGTGGCTTAAAAACTTTCCGGTAGACCTATGACTCAAGATCAGATGAAAAAAAATGCCGCCTGGGCAGCATTGGATTATGTAGCGCCTCAAACTATTGTCGGTGTGGGCACTGGCTCGACCGTGAATCACTTTATTGACGCGCTGGCCACTATCAAAGATCAGATCAAAGGTGCAGTCTCCAGTTCAGTGCAATCCACTGAAAAAATGCGTGCTTTAGGCATTCATGTGCTGGATTTAAACGAGGTGGAAAGTTTTGGCGTCTACGTAGACGGTGCAGACGAAATTAACCCGCAAAAGCATATGATTAAAGGTGGTGGCGCAGCTCTGACCCGTGAAAAAATTGTCGCAGCTGTAGCCGAAAAGTTTGTCTGTATTGTCGACCAAACTAAACAAGTGAATGTGCTCGGCAAATTTCCTTTACCTGTTGAAGTCATTCCAATGGCACGTGCCTATGTCACACGTGAGCTGGAAAAATTAGGCGGTCGGCCAGTCTGGCGTGAAAACGTAATCACAGATAACGGCAATATTATTTTAGATGTGCATGGCCTTAGCATTACAGAGCCAGAAGAATTAGAACAACAAATAAACAACCTGGTCGGTGTAGTTACCAACGGTATTTTTGCCCGTCGTGCGGCGGATATCGTTTTAGTAGGAACAGCCCAAGGCACATTGGTCCTAAACTGAGCTCGTCGCGCTGCAACTCCAATGACGCAGAGCTGGGATCCAGTGAATCGAATTTAAATTGCAACAAGTTAAAGAGAAGTAAAATGGAAAAATTTTCGCTGCCCAAAGACAAGATCAAGATCCTGTTACTGGAAGGTTTGCACCAAAGTGCGGTGCAGAGCTTTAAGAATCAGGGTTACAGCAACATTGAGTATCTGAAAACCTCTTTGGATGAAGCTGAACTGATTGAAAAGATCCGTGACGTGCACTTTATTGGTATTCGCTCGCGCACCCAACTGACCGAAAAAGTGCTGGACGCTGCCACTAAACTGGCCGCTGTGGGCTGCTTCTGTATAGGTACCAATCAGGTCGATTTAGATGCGGCTTTGATGCGCGGTATTCCGGTATTTAACGCACCGTTTTCTAATACCCGCTCTGTGGCAGAACTGGTATTAGGCCAAATCATTATGTTGCTGCGTGGTATTCCGGAGCGTAATGCGGCGGCGCACCGTGGAGAATGGCAAAAAACTGCAACTCAGTCTTTTGAAGCCCGTGGTAAGACGTTAGGCATTATTGGTTACGGCCATATTGGTACTCAGTTGAGCATCATGGCGGAAAACATCGGTATGCGTGTGCAGTTTTACGATATCGAAGACAAGCTGGTATTAGGTAATGCCACACAAGTCGATTTTGGCACTTTGCTGAAAACTTCAGATGTGGTGACTTTGCATGTGCCTGAAACGGCTCAAACCAAAAATATGATCGGCGAAGCTGAATTGGATCTGATGAAACAAGGCAGCATTCTGATCAACGCTTCACGCGGCACTGTGGTTGATATCGATGCGTTAGCGGCCGTGATGAAAGCGAAAAAACTAGCCGGTGCTGCCATTGACGTATTCCCGGAAGAACCGACCAGCAATGATGAAGAGTTTATCAGCCCACTGCGTGAATTCGACAATGTGATCCTGACGCCACATATTGGCGGTTCTACTCAGGAAGCGCAGGAGAATATCGGCTTTGAAGTGGCAGGTAAGATGGTGAAATACAGCGACAACGGTTCTACCTTGTCAGCAGTGAATTTCCCTGAAGTCTCCTTGCCGGAACATAAAGGCCGCTCACGTTTACTGCATATCCACAAAAACCAGCCTGGTATGCTGACCAAAATCAACGAAGCTTTTGCTAAGCATGGCATCAACATTTCGGGTCAGTATTTACAAACCAATGCCGAAATTGGTTATGTAGTCATCGACATAGATTCGCTGGACCACGAACTGGCCCTGAATGAGTTGAAGGCGATTCCAGGGACGTTGCGCGCCCGCGTTTTACACTAATCTGATTAGGGTCAGAGCTTAGGCTCTGACCCTGGATGGACTTACCACTCCAAATCTTCAACAAGTGTTCTTAATCTTTGTTGTGTTTTATCCAGCGATATGAGTGTCAGAGCCAAGGCTCTGACACTGGTTAGAACGAATAGACGATTGATGCTGCTGTTTCAGAGTCTGTGCTCTTCTTGTTCACGCCTACATCTGAGTCGTACTTGATATTGACGCTTAAACGCAGCGCCAACTCGTTGTTGATTTGCGCTGTAATAGCACTACGACTGGTATAGCTGGTGTTATGACCATCTAATGAAATAGCGTATTCCAGAGTTTGTTTAAACTTACTGGTTTCAGAAAAGTGATACTCAAAGTTACCTGCGGCGTACCAAATCATACCTGAGTTACTTTCACCTTCAGACGGTCTGTCATAGGCCAAACCCGGACCAGTCTCGAAGTCCAAATAATTCTGACCTTCTTCGTACAACCTATTGGCATAACCTACGGCCAGAGAGGACTGTTCGCGGAACGCACCAAAACGGTCATTTAAATAAGCGGCACGACCGAAAAAGCTGCTGTCTGAGCGATGGAACTTGTAGTTACTTTGTGCTGTAACACCAACCCGCTGACCTGTGGTGTTGTCTTCTTTTTCACCCGTAGCACTGTTGGTTTGAGTATTTCGCTGCAATAGGGTCTGGATATAGTATTTGTTCCGGAAGTCTTCCAGCTCATGTTTTAATTCAGCATTGGTACGCACTGCTGTAGCTTCAGTGTTACCGCGACTTAACACTACGCCAACTTCAACATCACCACCCCAAGGCGGAATAGTGCTATTTTCCTGACCGTGCTGTTGTTGAAAATCCTGTGCTTGAGCTGTGACTGCTGAACACAACAGCACCGCTGACAATGCGACTACTAAACGCATGTTATTTAACCCTTCTTAGTAAAATGAAAATGATTTTGACAGCTGCAAATGAATGCAGCCTTGCTGAAGCAGATTTTGACGTGAGACGGGCGGGGATAAACCCTTTCCGACATCGCATTTAACCAGAGACGGGCGACCCTAAAGGTCGCCCCTACGATTTATTGATCGTTGGATCTGTTGCTGATGTACTCCAGCGCCATGCTGATACGTTTTAACACCCGATCTTTACCAATCAGTGCCAGTGTTGCATCCAAAGCCGGAGAGTTACCGCCACCTGTGACAGCGACACGTAAAGGCATACCTACTTTGCCCATACCTAAACCTAAGCTTTCAGCTGCATCGTTGATGGCTTTGTGTAACGCCTCAACCGACCAATCATTCAGCTCTGCCAGTTTAGCCTGAACAGCAACCAGCGGCTCTGCAGCTACAGGACGTAAGTGTTTTTTCGCAGCGTTTTCTTCAAACTCGCTGAAGTCTTCGTAGAAATAACGACTTACTTCCACCAGTTCTTTTAAAGTTTTTACCCGCTCAGCTTGCACTTTCACCAGCTCAACTAAAGCTGGGCCAGTGCTGATATCCAGCTTCTGATCGGCGACATGCCAGGCTAAATGGGTAGCCACATAGTCTGGTGCCAGCGTTTTCATATAGTGCTGGTTTAACCAAATCAGTTTGTCGGTGTTAAAAGCCGAAGGCGCACGGTTACAGTTGCTTAAATCAAACAGCTGCACCAGCTCTTCTTTGCTGAAAATCTCCTGATCGCCATGAGACCAGCCTAAACGCACTAAATAGTTGATCAGAGCTTCTGGCAGGAAACCGTTGTCGCGGTATTGCATCACGCCAACAGCACCATGGCGTTTGGACAAGCGTTTGCCATCGTCACCTAAAATCATAGGTACATGGGCATATTTAGGAATTTCTGCACCCAAAGCGGCCAGAATATTCATCTGACGCGGTGTGTTGTTGACATGGTCGTCACCACGAATAACGTGAGTGATACCCATTTTCCAGTCATCGACCACAACAGTCAGGTTATAGGTTGGCGTACCGTCGCTACGGGCGATGATTAAATCGTCCAGCTCAGCATTGGCAATTTCAATGCGGCCTTTGATTAAATCATCAATCACTACCACGCCGTCCAGCGGGTTTTTAAAGCGGATCACGAAGGGCTTATCTGTTGGGTGGTCGGTACGATCACGCCACATGCCGTTGTATTTAGGCTTTTCACCGGCCGCCATTTGCGCTTCGCGCATCGCATCAACTTCTTCTACAGTACAGAAGCATTTGTAGGCTTTGCCTTCAGCTAAAAGTTGTGCGACCACTTCTTTATACAAATCAAAACGTTTGGTTTGGTAATATGGACCATCGTCATAGTCCAGGCCTAACCATTCCATACCTTCTAATATGGCATCCACAGATTCCTGCGATGAACGCTCTAAATCGGTATCTTCAATACGAAGAATAAAAGTACCGCCGGTTTTACGTGCATGTAGCCAGCTGTATAAAGCAGTGCGGGCGCCACCAACGTGCAGATAACCTGTAGGGCTTGGCGCGAAACGAGTAACTATAGACATAAAAAATCCACTGAAGGCCAAAAAATTGGGCGCTATTGTACCAACGCAAGGCTGTGATTGCACGGCCGAAGGTGTGATGCAGCAAAAGATTTAACTGGCTACTTTTACAGCATACAGTTCACAAAGCTAAAAATATTATTGACACAAAAACCGAGCCCCCTATAATGACGGCCGACCACACGATGGATGCTTAGCTCAGCCGGGAGAGCATCGCCCTTACAAGGCGGGGGTCACTGGTTCGATCCCAGTAGCATCCACCATCTTTTTGAAATTCTCCAAGAGATGATTAAATCGTTGTAGTCATGTTGTTATGCCCAGGATGCTTAGCTCAGCTGGGAGAGCATCGCCCTTACAAGGCGAGGGTCACTGGTTCGATCCCAGTAGCATCCACCATCTCCTTCTCTAACAAGAAGCGCAGATAAAGAAAAATTGTTACGCCCAGGATGCTTAGCTCAGCTGGGAGAGCATCGCCCTTACAAGGCGAGGGTCACTGGTTCGATCCCAGTAGCATCCACCATTTTTTGTTCTAAATTCCCAGGACGCTTAGCTCAGCTGGGAGAGCATCGCCCTTACAAGGCGGGGGTCACTGGTTCGAACCCAGTAGCGTCCACCACTCCTTCGATAAAAAAGCATCGCTCTCTTTATAAAACTCAAGACTCGCTAATTCGATGCTCAGTAGCATCCACCACTCCTTCGATAAAAAAGCATCGCTCTCTTTATAAAACCCAAGACTCGCTAATTCGATGCTCAGTAGCATCCACCATTCCTTCGATAAAAAAGCATCGCACCCTTTACACAAGCCAAGACTCGCTAATCAAATCCAAGTATCTACTGCATCTAGCTAAAAAATCACTAGTGTCGTCAATTCAGGCCTTTTTGATAAATCCAACACTCCTTTAGCAAAAAAATATCATTTTTTTTAGCAATACCTAAGAACTGAGCTTCAGTTCACACAAAATCTACTAATTTATTGTTTTTAATCATTTTTAAAATTTAATTTTTAGCATTTTTTCGCTTATTGATAGTTTTTAGGTAATGAAAATCGCAGGCCTCGTTGAATTCACTAAAAAATTTTGCAGATTTTCGGTGTTTTAGTAGCTATCTTTGATATAAATGATAAAAGGTGCTTCGTTGATTTATGGCGTTAAAATTTAACAAGGACATTCAGATACTGGTTGTAGATGAGCAGCCTTTAGCTCAGAACTATTTGCGTTATGTGCTGGAGAATCTGGGATACCTGAATTTTCACTATGCTGAAAATTCTGCCGCAGCCTTAGCTTCGTGTCTTGATAAAGTTTTTGACTTGATCATTTGCTCCTTTAATTTAAACGGCAAAGATGGCTATCAGCTGTATCAGGAACTGAAAGTCCGGAATTTGTTCCACCATTGCACCGGCTTTATTTTTATCAGCGCCGAAACGGATCCTAGCCTGGTGCATAGTGTTTTAGAGTTACAGCCCGACGAATTTATGGTGAAGCCTTTTGCCATTAAAGATTTGAAGTCCCGTATTGATCGTACCCTGCAGCGTAAAAATTTATTCCGCCCTTTGTATAGCCTGATGGATCAGAAACAAACTGATCTTGCATTAAAGCAACTGGATCAATGGCTGGCACAAGGTTATCAAGCTAAATACACTAACATGCTGCTGAAAATTAAAGGCGAGCTGTTGCATCAAGCCGGACGCTGGACCGAAGGCGAGCAGTTTTACAGTGGTCTGGTGCATCAAGAGCAGCTGCATTGGGCAAAACTTGGATTGGCGCGCTGCCTTATTCAACGTGAAGCTTATGCTGAAGCCGCAGCTTTGCTGCAACCTCTGCTGCAAAAAGCCGATATGAAGCTGGCTGCTTTAGATTTACTGGCCGAAATTCACCTAAACCAGCAGATGTACAAAAAAGCGCTGGCAGAGTTGCTGCAAGCAGCCGATATAGCGCCGCGTAATTTAATACGCCAACAAAAGCTGATGCATTTATCCAGGTTAAATCACGATTACGAAAATCAGTTTAAGGCCGCCAAAGATTTACTGCGTTTTGCCCGCTTTTCCGTTTATGAACAACCTGATCTGTATCTGAATCTGGCGCGGGCTTCTATTGATTATGCGTTAAGTGTCGATGAGGAAGAACATATCAGTCGTTTGTCCAAAGTTGCGAACGACACCTTAACCAATATGCGTCAGCTATTCCCCGAACAACCTAAGCAAGAACAACAAGTAGTGGTACAGGCCCGGATTTATTATTTGAAAGAGCAGCTAGATAAGGCTAAACAATTGCTACTGGCGTTAGAGAAAAACGCTGCAGGTCAAAGCCCTGAAGATCTACTTGATAAAGCCAAAGCTTTGCATGAAGTGGGTATGCTAAGCAGTTCACGTGAGCTACTACGCCAGTTAAATCAGGATGCCAGCACACTGAAAAACGCTGATCCTGTTTTTCTTACTTCTCTGCGTCAGGAGCAGCAAGAGCGTGAAACTCTGCCAATGGGGCCAAGGGAGTTTAACAATAACGCTGTACTCTTGTATGAAAAAGGTCAGTGGCATCAAGCCTTAGATGCCTTTATCCAAGCCTTTAGCATTATGCCAGGCAACGTGGGTATAGCGCTGAACTTGCTGCAATCGCTGCGATCCACTGAAAATATTGATCCAGCTATTCAGACCGAGCAACTGCGTTTGCAATGCGAAGTCATGTTGTCGAGAGCTAAACTCAATGAAGAGCAACAAAAACGCTGGCAGCAGCTACAAAGCCAACAGAAAATTGCAATTTAAGGCCACTCAGTGACAACCTGCTTCATCACAGGGCTTTTTAGTAACCACCAGAAACTCAGCACCAGCAGCACAGGCGAAATCAGCAACCAGGGAGCTTTGAGCATCACATAGTTGGGTAAGTGAGTCAGACTATGCACCAAATCTACCGCAACCACAGTCAGCAATATCCAACGACTTTGACGCCATATCCTGAACCAAGGCTGATGACCTTTGTCTTTACGCTGACTCAGCGCTGCAACCACTAGTAATAAAGGCGCACAAATCAGACAGGCCGTTAAAAAGTCATTACTTTTAGGGTAAACAGCAGCCAGTAATTTATCGCCCCCTTCTGGCATAGTCAGCACTAAAATCCACAGAATATAGGGCCTTAATACTAATAACAGCACGGCGTAAAAACGAAATGGGATCCGGGTCAGACCATACTTATCAAGTAAAGGATAAAACTTCGACATATCAGCTCAGTCCATGCTCGGCAAAGAGATCAAGCATCTGCTGCTCAGTCCAGACAGGAACAGACAACTCACCTGCTTTAGCGAGCTTTGATCCTGCATTATCACCTGCGATCACCGCATAAGTTTTAGCTGAAACAGAACCGGACACTTTAGCCCCCAAGCGCTGCAGTTTTTCCTTAGCGTCATCACGGCCCATACTGGTTAGAGTGCCGGTTAAAACAACTGTTAAACCAGCTAAAGGCTGCTCGCCCTGCTGCTGTTTTTCGATCACAGGCCAGTGAATACCGGCTTCAATCAACTGAGCTATCACAGCGGCGTTATGCTCCTCTGCCATAAAATGCTGAATATTGCCTGCGACCACAGTGCCAACATCCGGCACTTCCAATAACAGCTCTATACTCGCCTGCTGTACTGCATCCAAAGTAGCAAAGTGACTGGCTAAATTCAGCGCCGTGGCTTCCCCTACTTCGCGGATACCCAAAGCATAAATAAAACGTGGCAAAGTAGTTTGTTTTGAATCTTCGATAGATTTCAGCAGTTTAAGCGCCAGCTTTTCGCCCATCCGCTCCAGACCAACCAAAGCCGGCATATCCAAACGGAAAATATCAGCAGGAGTTTTTACCAGTTGCTGATCAACTAACTGCTCAATGATTTTGTCGCCTAAACCTTCAATATCCATGGCTTTGCGCGATACAAAATGTTTCAGCGCTTCTTTTTGCTGAGCCGCACAATACAAACCACCAGTGCAACGCGCTACAGCTTCCCCTTCGACTCGTTCAATGCTGGACTGGCAGACAGGACAAGCAGTTGGAAATAAGATGTCACGGGCACTGTCCGGGCGCTCTTCCAGCACTACAGAAACAATTTGTGGGATCACGTCCCCTGCCCGACGCACTATAACCGTATCGCCTATCTTCACGCCCAAGCGGTTAATTTCGTCCTGATTGTGCAAAGTCGCGTTACTGACCGTCACTCCACCAACCATCACAGGCTCCAATCTGGCCACTGGCGTAATAGAGCCGGTGCGGCCGACCTGAAACTCCACATCCAATAAGGTGGTGGTTTTTTCCTGAGCCGGAAATTTAAAAGCAATAGCCCAACGGGGAGCCCGGGCAACAAAACCTAAGGCTTGTTGCTGAGCCAAGTCGTCCACTTTCAGCACCACACCATCTATTTCATAAGGCAAAGCAGCGCGTTTGGCGAGGATACTTTGTTGATAATCTAAGGCGGCCTGTAAGCCTGTAACATGACGAATTTCCGGACAAACAGGCAATCCCCAGCCTTTAAGTTGCTGCAAACGGGCATGATGGCTTTTACTGTTTAACAGTTGAGTAGCATCTGCTACAGCGCCTACCGCATAGGCATAAAACATCAAAGGACGAGTAGCTGTGATCTTCGGATCCAACTGTCGTAAGCTGCCAGCCGCCGCGTTACGAGGGTTGGCAAAGACTTTATCGCCCGAAGCGCGGGCTTTATCATTCATCGCCTCAAAACCAGCCAATGGCATAAAAACTTCACCACGCACTTCCAGCACAGCAGGCACATCGCCCTGTAACTTCAGAGGTACAGCACGGATAGTTTTCACATTGGCAGTAATGTCTTCACCGGTAAAACCATCGCCACGGGTAGCAGCTTGCACCAATAAGCCTTGCTCATAACGGATGCTGACAGCTAAACCATCCAGTTTAGGCTCAGCGCAAAATTCAAAGTCTTTGCTTGCATCAATACGGTCCGCCATACGTTTATAAAATGCGGCAAAGTCATCGGCATCAAAGGCATTATCCAAGGACAACATAGCCACCTGATGACTGATTTGGCCAAATTTGCTCAAAGGCGCCGCCCCCACTCTTTGGGTCGGCGAATCGGCGGTAATAAGTTCAGGATGCTGCTGTTCTATCTGTTTAAGTTCATTAAACAACTGGTCGTAATCAGCGTCAGGAATGCTGGGATTATCCAACACATAATACTGCTGGTTGTGGTAAGCCAGTTGGTCTTTAAGCTGCTGCAGGCGTTGTTGGATAGCTGGATTCATAAGGTTTACTCTGGCACCGAAAGTCGAAAATTTAAATTCTAAAATAGAGAAGCCCCGAAAACGGGGCCTCTTTAACAGCGTTAGTCTATTAACCGTGGATCAGGCGTTGGCGCTGAAACTCACGGATTTTTTCCACATAATGCCGCACTGTTTGTACTGTCAGCACAGAACGCTGACCATCCAGTACCTGGCCACCGAATTCGTCGGCCAGTTTTTTCGCTGCACTGTGCATCAGGTTAAAGTTCTGTAAGGCTTCACCAGGCCCTGGCAAGGTCATAAACAGACTTAAACCACGGGTATTCATTTTGTCCATATCTTCTAAATCGAAGGTACCAGGATTAAACATATTGGCCAGAGAAAACAGTACTTCTCCTGAACCTGCATTGTCCTGGAAGCGGTGGAAAATATTCATCTCACCGTATTTAAAACCAAGTGTCAGCAGTGAAGGCAATAACAAGGAACCGTTGATTTCCTCACCTTCCGGCAGCAATACATACAGGATCAACACTTCATTGGCTGGCGCCTGAGCTGTTTGATCTTTTTCTGCTTCATAAGCAGCCTGTTGCTCTTCAGCCACAGCTTCAGCATACGGCTCGTCCGTCGCAGAAAAACTGCCCATATCCAGCGATGGCTCGTTTAATTCAGGCTCACGACGCACCTTCACTGGTTCACGTAATTTGTTGGCTTTTGGCGCTACAGTTGGCGCTGGTTTAGGTTGTGGTTTTTCACCAGGTTGCAACACTCTCTTACGACCTATACCCAGCTCATCAAAACCATCAGCTCTGGTCGTAGACTCAGTCGCTTGCGATTCTGGTTCGTACTTACCAATATCTTTGTTATTTTTACGAACAGTCCACCAGCCGTGTAAAGCTAAAGCACTGATACCTAACACACCCAAAACAATCAAGACTAAACGTAATTCCTCAGCCATCTCTTTTACCTTTTAGTTTTTAGGCTTGTGCCATTTTCACGGCATCTTCCACATCCACAGCCACAACTCGTGACACACCGGGTTCCTGCATAGTCACCCCCATTAATTGTGCCGCCATTTCCATGGCAATTTTATTGTGACTGATATAAATAAATTGCACTGTTTCAGACATTTCCCGTACCAGATTACAAAATCTGCCGACGTTTGCATCATCTAAAGGTGCATCTACTTCATCCAACATGCAAAAAGGTGCTGGATTTAATCGAAAAATCGAAAACACCAATGATAAAGCGGTTAGCGCTTTTTCACCACCCGAGAGTAAGTGAATTGTACTGTTTTTTTTCCCCGGCGGTCTCGCCATGATAGTTACACCTGTTTCTAACAGATCTTCTTCTGTTAAATCAAGATAGGCACTGCCTCCACCGAACACTTTTGGAAATAAAGTTTGCAGACCATCATTCACTTGTTCAAAGGTTTCTTTAAATTTTTGCCGGGTTTCGCGGTCAATTTTGCGAATAGCAGTTTCCAGTGTTTCTAATGCTGAAACCAAATCCTGATGTTGAGCATCCAGATACTGCTTGCGCTGGTCCTGCTGTTCAAACTCTTCAATAGCGGCCAGGTTGATAGCACCTAAACGTGACACTGCATCCTGAGTTTTTTCCAGTTGCTGCTGCCATTCCTGCTCATTGGCTTCCGCTGGCAATGTCTCACTCAGCTCTTTAAAGTTCACCTGTAGTTCGGTCAACTGCTCCAGCATATTGTTAGCACGTACCCGATAGCCTTCAGCGCTTAGCTGCAAATCTGCCAGTTCTTTTTGCTTCTGCGTCAACAGATGCGCTACGCCCTGGTGGCCTTGTTCAGCCTGACGCAACTTATCGTCCAGTTGATGTAAAGCTTCGGCTTTTTGCTGCACTAAAAGTTCAACTTCGGCTCGCTGCTCCAACAACAGCTGCAAGGTTTCGTGTTGCTCACCGTCAGGCTCTGACACTTCAGCCAGTTGCTCCTGCACCAGTTGGTGGCGCTGCTGTAGCTGCAGTTGTTGCTGCTGACTACGCTGTAAATTCTGTTGGCTGAAACTTAACTGCTTTTGTGCACTTTGTTGTTCCAGTTGCAACTGCTGTAGTTGCTGGCGCACAGCGTCCTGCTGCTGTTTCAGTTGTTGATGTTGCTGCTGGCTTTGCGTCTGCTGTTGCTGCAACTGCCATTCTTTGGCTTTTTGCGCCTGATACTGTTCATCCAAAGCTTCAGCTTGTTGCTCCAGCTCATCTAGCTGCAGGCTTAACACTTCAAATTCCTGCTGCTGCGCTGTCAGCTCGCTTGAGGCTTGTAACCGTCTTTGTTGCTGCAATTGCTGCTGTTGTTGCAGCAACAGAAGATCGGTGCTGATTTTTTGCAGTTGCTCTTTTGTCTGCTCTAGTTGCTGCTGGCTTAGATGCCACTGTTGTTTACTGTCAGCGAGTTCAGTATCAGCTTGTGCTTCTTGCTGCTGATCTGCCACTAACTGCTGTTCAAGCTGCTGGATTTGTTCTGCCAGCTCCAGCAAGTGCTGTTGTCGTGTTAAGTAATTGTCTGAAGCCGCTTGCCCTGGCACCAGTTGCCAGTTGCTGCCAAACCAGATACCTTCAGGACAAATCACGGACTGCTGGGGTTGCAATTGTTTTTGTTTGGTTTGAGCTTGTTCTATGTTATCGGCAAGCAGAACTTCGTGAAAAGAGTCCGGAAACACGCCTGCCCGTATCACCGCTGCTAAAGTACCGGCTTTGGCATTCAGCTGAGTTGGCAACACATAACTTTGATCAGTTTCCTGCTTAATTTCCTGTGTAGCGCCCTGCTCTGCTGTCGCATGCTGAAGTTCACCCAACACCAGGCTGACAGCTTTGGCCCATTTCGGCTCAATCTCCAACTGCTTTAACAGTTGTTGCTGCTGTTTATTGACCTGCTGTTGGATCTGACTAAGTTTGTCCTGTTGGCTTTTCAGCTGCTTTAATTCACTTTGTCGCACCAGCTGCAGCTGTTTACGTTGTTGCTGCTCTTGTTGCAACGCCTGATAGCGCTGCTCTGATTCTGTGTTTTGCTGTTGCAGTAGCTCAAGTTGCTGCTGAGTGTCTTGCTGTTTGGCCACTAATGGCTCTGCAGCTTTTGCATCGGCCACTGCATCCAGTTGAGCCAATTCTTGCTGTAACTGGGTGATACGGTTCAGCAATTGCTGCTGTTGCTGCTGGCTGTGCTGAGACTTTAGCTGAGTTTGTTGCTGTCGCTGCTGCAAGGCAAAAAACTGCTGTTGCCATTGCTGTAAAGCGCTCTGAGCCTGAAGCAGCTGTTCATGGGCCTGCTCTGCTTGTTCAGTCAGGCTTTCAAACTGTTCCTGTTTCAGTTCGGTATCTGGCGCTGCGTTCTCAAGCTGGAATTCAAGTTCTGCCAGTTGCTCTTGCTGCTGCGCCATATAGGAATCAGCTTCCTGCAAGGTCAGCTGCAATGAGCGCAGCTCATCGGTCAGACTTTGACGGCGCTGACGTTGATGCAGTTGTTGCTGCTCTAAGCGGGTGATCTGATTGCCGACCTGATAATACTGCTGCTGCACTTGCTGCTGCTCAGCGCGTAAGTCTTGTTGCTGCTCTTTTAATTGCAACACCAGCAACTGATCACCGGATTGAGCGGCCTGAAACTGTTCTATTTCGGTCAGCTTGTGCTCTATATCCAGCTCGCTTTTTTGCAGCAAGCCATGAAAATGTAACCATTTCACACAAGCCAATTCGGCCTTGAGCTTGCGCTCCTGCGCTTTAAGTTCTTTAAAACGGGCGGCAGCTGCGGCCTGACGTTTTAACTTATCGAGGTTTTTACCCAGCTCTTCCCGCACATCAGATAAACGATCCAGGTTTTCGCGGGTATGTTTAATACGGTTTTCAGTCTCGCGCCGGCGTTCTTTGTATTTGGAAATACCAGCAGCTTCTTCGATAAAAATGCGTAAATCAGCAGGCTTGGATTCAATCAGCCGCGAAATCATGCCCTGTTCGATAATGGCGTAACTACGTGGTCCTAAGCCTGTGCCAAGGAAAATATCTGTGATATCGCGACGGCGGCATTTAGTGCCATTGAGGAAATAATTCGACTGGCCATCCCTTGTCACTAACCTTTTGATGGCTATTTCGCTGCGATCGGCCAGCGTGCCTTGCAGTCGGCCTTGGGTGTTTTCAAACATCAGTTCAACTGAAGCCTGAGACACAGGTTTGCGCTGCGTTGAGCCGTTAAAGATAACGTCTGTCATCGCATCACCACGCAGGTTTTTAGCCGAGCTTTCGCCCAGCACCCAGCGTACAGCGTCAATGACGTTGGATTTACCGCAGCCGTTTGGCCCCACTACAGCTGTCATCGCAGCGGGAAAAGCCACCTGGGTAGGATCAACGAAGGATTTAAAACCCGCTAATTTAATTTGCTTAAGACGCATCTGTCCCTGAACAATAAGGCCGAGGTTTTGTTAACAAAACTGAATGTAACAGAACAGCAGGGCCGCTGTCACGGCCGCTTTCAATCCAAGGGCTGAAAAAGTTGCTTACGGATTTTATGTTGCGACTCAGAGACATGGCCTATATGCTCGGCTCATTCAATGTATATACCCAAAGTAATTGGAGTTGCAGGGAGGCGACAAGTGCGTGAGACCCCAGGAGCATAGTTTACCTATGTGACTGGGGCGAGAACACGCAGTCAACAAAGCTGCGGCTTCAAGTACGAAGGGGATGGGAGTTTAATGGATGCATTATTTAATGAAAGGCCTGAACTTAATTCGGGTCAAAGGCTTAAAACGTTATGTTCTGGTTCCCCTGTGCATCAACCTGCTGTTGTTTGCTCTGGCTTTTGGTTATTTAGTCAGTCAGTTAGGTGGCTGGGTCGATCAGGTGGTCGCCACCTTGCCCGACTGGTTGGGCTTTGTCGGCTTTTTAGTCTGGCCTCTGGCGCTGTTTTCTATTGTGATGGGTCTGGCATTAACTTTTACCATGGTGGCTAATTTTATCGCCGCACCTTTTAATGCCTTACTGGCCGAAAAAACTGAACTCTATTTAACAGGTCAGCCTTTGCCTGAGCAAGGTGTGACGGCTTTTGTCAAAGATGTCCCCCGTATGCTGGGCCGCGAATGGCAAAAGTTTGTCTATTGTCTGCCACGCGCTATAGGATTTTTATTGCTGTTTTTTATTCTGCCAGGCATAGGCCAGTTGTTATGGTTGTTGTTCTGCAGCTGGATGTTGGCTATCCAGTACTGCGATTATCCGTTCGACAACCACAAAGTACCTTTTGATACCATGCGCAAAGCGTTAAAACTGCAGTGGAAACCTTGTTATGCCTTTGGTATCAGCGTCTATCTGCTAAGCCTGGTGCCACTGATTAACTTGTTGATTATGCCGGTAGCTGTGTGTGGCGCAACAGCCATGTGGGTTGATAAGTTCAGAGAAGCCTTGCGTCTGCCATAGGGTCAGAGCCATTGGCTCTGACCCACAAGTAGGAGAACAATCAAAATCTTGTTTTTGTTTGACTCCAAAATAGAGCTGGATGCTTCGAGCAAGTGACGAACAGTGTAGAAATAATAGGGTCAGAGCCAAAGCTCTGACCCTAAGTCAGACTAACGGTGATCAGGGTGTCTGCGCCGCCATCTATGCTCAGTTTTACCTTTACCTGCTTTTAGATGGTGTTGCACTATCACTGGGCGTGACACAATCAGGTTATTCGGATAAACCACCTGATCATTGTTTTTGGTCAACAGCACTGTGCTGAACAAATTAATTTCCACCACTTTGCCTTCAATATGGTTAGAACCGTCGATAATTTTCACTTCAGCGCCAGGCGCAAAGTTACGTTGGCCTAACATAATAAAAAAAGCAGTGATGTTACTCAAAAGCGACCAGGCGGCGAATAAGGCCACACCTATAACAGCGATCATTGACGAAGCAAGGACCAGCAAGCCTTTGATATCTATGCCCCAAACCACACTAAGAATAACAACCAGCAGTAAAAACAACAGAATATGAAACACGACTAAAGCGCGGCGATTCATTTCTTCTTTTAATACACTGGCCGCTATGGTGCGGTATAAAAAAGGCGCAATACGGCGACTAAGCACTATATAAATCAGAATGATGACCGCACTAATGACCATCTGAACTATGGCCGGACTAAAACTAGCCATTAACTCTTTAAACTGATGCAAAATCTGCATGGCTTCTTGCACAACCGCCACCCTCTTTCAAAAATCCGCCATTCTTACACACAACGCTGAACACCCACTGAAAACATTTAGTCCAGATCGTTAATAGCCCAGGTCACAATATAATCTTCAAACTTTTCCATATCGACCATATCTTCAGAGATGGTCTTATTACGCACTGACATTTGCTTTTTATGCATCAGACTTTTTTTACCGTTGTTCAGAAGAGGATGCCATGACGGCAAGCCCCGACCTTCATGCAAGCGGCGGTAACTGCAGCTGTTTGGCATAAAAAAGATGTCTTTTAAATTGTCCTGCGTCAGTTTTACGCAGTCCGGTACCAGCACAGTGCGCTGCTCATAGACGGTGCAGGCGCATTTATGGCTGTCGAGATAACGACAAGCGATATTGGTGAAATGAATTTGCTCGTCAGGTTTGATGTAATCCGTTGGGCCTTCTGCCTCTTCGTCTTCATCATCAATAAATTTATTCAGACAACATTTAGCGCAGCCATCACAAACGGCTTCCCACTCTTCTGTTGTCATTTGCTCCAGGCTTTTTGTTTCCCAGAATTTTGTTGTTAACACTATGACCTCTCTGTCAGCGCACTGACGTCTTAATATGTAGCTTGTCGGCCAAGGCCAATTCCAGCTGATCACCGCTGTTCAGCGGTCCTACACCAGCGGGCGTGCCGGTCAGTACCAGATCGCCTGGTAACAAGGTAAAAAACTGTGACATTTCGCTGATGATTTGACTGACAGAGCGGATCATCATGCTGGTATCACCTTGCTGGCGTAGTTCACCATTCACCGTCAGGCTAAAGGCTAACTGCTGGACATCCCCCAATTCATGCGCCGCAATAAAACCCGACACAGGACAAGCGCCATCAAAACCTTTGGCAATCTCCCAGGGCCGTCCCAGCTCTTTTAACTTCTTTTGCTGATCGCGAAGTGTTAAATCCAGCGCCAGACCATAACCCCAGACGGCGTCCAGCACTTGCTCAGGCGTTACTTTGCTCAGAGGTGCCTTAATCAGCACCGCCAGCTCTGTTTCATTATGCACTGCACCTAACTGGTCAGGGATAACAAAAGGCTGAGTAATATCAACAACAGCGGTATTAGGCTTGATAAAAAACAGCGCTTCTGGTGCTGTTTTGCTGTTCATCTCAGCAATATGGTCCTGATAATTCTGACCTATACAAAGTACTTTACCCAACGGCAGCTCAATGCTTTGCCCTCTATAGTCCTGATGCTGATAACTCATGCTTTATCCTCTGCAGCTATTAAATCCGCCAGATACCCAACGCTGGTGACAAAATAATAGGATCGGTTCCAGTGCATCAGAGTCTGATAGTTGCTATAAGCCAGATAGACCCGGCCATGTTCGTCATCCGGCATCACCAAGGCTGCTTTTAAATCACGGGCTGGTAGCGCTTTGCCTTCAGTGGTGCGAACTCCTAAATTTTGCCATGCAGCTAAAGAGCGTTCAGATTTAGCCCACCATTCCAGCCACTGAGTTCTGTCTTTGCTGCCTTTTGGGATCACATAAGAGAAATCAAAGTTTTTTGGTACTTTCACTTCTCTGCCCCAGGTTTGGCTGTTATCCCAGCCTCTGGTTTTTAAGTAGTTGGCAATAGACGCAAAAGCATCGGAGCGGCTTTGCCAGATATTGATATGCCCATCGCCGTCGCCGTCCTGAGCGTAGGACATAAATGCACTTGGCATAAACTGGCTTTGGCCCATAGCACCAGCCCAGGATCCTTTCATATCAGCCAATTTGACATGGCCCTGTTGCAAGATATCCAGTGCCAGAAAAAACTCTGTTTTGAAGAAAGCTTCGCGACGGCCGTCATAAGCCATAGTGGCTAAAGCCGAAGGCACTGAATAGTTGCCCATAATTTTGCCAAAGCTGCTTTCTAAGCCCCACAAAGCGACGATAAAACGTGGCTGCACACCATATTTCTGGCCTATAACGTCCAGCTCTTGCTTATGTTCTTTGTAGTACTTACGCGCCAGAGCTATCCGTTGTTTACTGATACGTTTTGGTAAATAGGTATCTAAAGTTTCAGTAAATTCTGGCTGTTTTTTATCAGCCACTACAGCTGATTGGTAATGTTTTAAACTGGCAAAAACCTCTTTCACCAGCGCTTTGGAGTAGCCCTTTTGCAGAGCTTCCCGTTTTAAAGAAGCGGCATAGTGTTCAAAACTACCTTTATTCACAGCGGTTTGACTACTTGCAGCTTGTGCAGTCGATGTTGCAACTGCAGTAGCGGCTTTAGCCTGTTTTTTCGCTTGTGCAGTTGGCACAGCTTTGACAGCTTCAGCTTTGGCCTGAGCCTGGCCAGACACTGTGCTTGTGCAGGCAACCAACAGGCTACTCAGCACAAAAACTGCGATTTGAGTCAACTTCATCTGTTACTCCTTGTGTTGCTGGCTCTCTTTATGCGCTTTAAGTAAATCTTCCGGTGGTGGAGGCAACTGCAAATAAAAGCCTTGCTCCGTCAGTTGATGCCTGACTTTATCAATATCTGCATGGGCCAATTTGCTTTTTGTTGCCAGATTAATCAGCGTCACCAGTTGTGGTTTACCAAAGGTGTTAAGTAAGGCTTCAGGTACAGCGCTAAAATCGTCTCGGCGCAATACGTATAAATAGGTTTGGTCCATCTTCGGACTTTTATAAACAACACATAACATAGGACAAAAACTACTCTTACTAACTTGCCTAACAGGGGCGCAAACTATAACATGAAGCACCAGCCTTTCGTACCAAGCAAATAAAGGCTGACACGAATTTTTGCCGTCATTAAACAAATAATAAAGTGCGCATTTTGAGCTATGTCTGATCATTCCTTTGAATTAAAAGGCAGTTTGTTTCCACTGTCTGTGTTGTATTGTCAGGACCTGTCTGCGGCTACTGTAAAAACTCAGCTGCAACAAAAACTGGCACAAGCTCCTGCCTTTTTTTACCGCGCACCTGTGGTGATTAATGTTGAGTCTGTTACTCAGGTTCCTGATTTTGAAGCTATTGCACAAGTTTTCGAAGAACTTGAGCTGGTGTTAGTCGGTGTCTGTGGCGCTTCAGCTGAGATGAAAAAACTGGCGCAAGCTGCGGGTTTAGCCTCATTGCAGTTGAGCAAAAGCAAAACTCCAGCCAAAGAAACAAAAGAAAAAGAAGTAAAAGCAGAAGTTGCAGTTGCAGCTCCTGTGATGGAAACCAAAGTGGTGGAGCAAAATATTCGCTCTGGCCAACAAATTTATGCCAAAGGCGCAGACTTAGTGATCCGTGGTACTGTAGGTGCCGGTGCTGAAGTCATAGCCGATGGCAATATACATATTTACGGTACGCTGCGTGGCAAAGCCATAGCCGGAGCGGCCGGGGATAGTCAAAAACGCGTGTTTTGTCACAAGCTGGAAGCTGAACTGATCTCCATAGCCGGAAGTTACTGGTTAAGTGACAGTCTGCAAGGCGAATATTGGGGTAAGTCGGCTTGCATCGGGTTGCAGGACGATAAGTTGGTTTTAGCAGATTTGCTTTAAGGATATTTTGCGATGGCAAAAATCATTGTTGTTACATCAGGTAAAGGTGGCGTAGGCAAGACTACGTCAAGCGCGGCTATTGGTACAGGGATCGCCATGCGCGGTTTTAAAACTGTCATCATAGATTTTGATATTGGTCTGCGAAACCTGGATTTAATCATGGGCTGCGAACGCCGTGTGGTCTACGACTTCGTCAACGTGATTAATGGTGAAGCCAATTTAAAACAGGCTTTGATCAAAGATAAACGGATCGAAACCCTGTTTATTCTGCCAGCCTCTCAAACCCGCGATAAAGATGCGTTGAGCAAAGAAGGCGTAGAACGCATTCTGAATGAATTAGCGGAAGAATTTGATTACATCATCTGCGACTCTCCTGCAGGTATCGAGTCTGGCGCTATGATGGCCTTGTATTTCGCTGATGAAGCTGTAGTAGTGACTAACCCTGAAGTATCTTCAGTACGTGACTCAGACCGTATTTTAGGCATGCTGAGCAGCAAATCACGCCGCGCTGAGCAAGGTTTGCCAGGCATTAAAGAACACTTGCTGTTAACACGCTACAACCCTGAGCGTGTTGTCAAAGGCGAAATGTTGAGTGTGGAAGATGTGGGTGAAATTCTGGCGATTAAACTGCTGGGTGTGATCCCTGAATCTCAGGCGGTATTAAACGCGTCGAACTCAGGACAGCCTGTTATTTTAGATCAGGAAAGCGACGCTGGTCAGGCCTATTTAGATACGGTCGCCCGCTTGCTTGGCGAAGATGTGCCTTTCCGTTTCTTGAATGTTGAGAAAAAAGGCTTGCTGAAACGTATTTTTGGAGGCTAAGCGAATGTCGTTATTGGATTACTTCCGTTCAACGAAAAAAAATACCGCTTCAACGGCCAAAGAGCGGTTACAGATCATCGTTGCCCACGAACGCAATCGCCGTAACAGTCCGGATTATTTACCACAGCTGGAACGCGATATATTGGCGGTGATCCGTAAGTATGTGGATATTGCTGATGATCAGGTCTCGGTGTCGCTGGAAAAGAGCTCGGATCAATTGTCTGTGCTGGAATTAAACGTAACCTTCCCTGACGATAAAAAGTAAGTCATGAATGCGGGTCAGAGTAAAATTAAATCGCAGATTTAATTTTACTCTGACCCGCATTTTTATCTGTCCTAATTATTCGTTAAAATCATCCAGCAGGATCAACCCCAGATCCGCAGTCAGCCCTGCGCCATCGCGAGCTACAGCTGTATAAATTTTATTATTCTCCACTCTCACAGCCACAGGACCTATAGCTGCTGTTTTACTGCCTCTTGGTGTCACTGTGACAAAATAGTCTCCTGCAGGCACCTGGATATAGCCTGAATCCGCTTTAAAAGGCACATTAGACAGCGCTGCTGTGGCGGCAGAAATATCAGAAGCCGCTGTTAGATAGACATCGACAGGGCCTGCCAGACTAGAACCATGGATCACCCGGATTTGCGCTGCTGTAGCTATATGGCGTGGTTTATCTTCCACCACCAGAGGCTCAATGCTGCCTTTTGCCAGAGAACCTACGGCATGCACTGTGTAATAAGCACCAGCTGCTAAGTTCAGATTAGCATCAATCACCACGACTGAATTGTCTGCGTCAGCTGCAACCTGTACTTTATAAGTGTCTGGTTTTAGCGTTGTGTAATTAGTAAAGGCAGGGAAAGCCAGAGCATTGATAGCTTCGGCGCCATTAACCAGCACATCGACTGCTGGCGCATCAGCGACATCGTGTACAACCCGAACGGCAGAAGCTGAGCTTTGATCTAACAGCTCAAGACTGGTCGTGCCTCCCTGCAACAGCGCCAACAAAGACACAGGAGATGGGCCAGCGAATCTGCTATCCAAAGCCGCTATCGTCAGATCTGCACCTGAAGCTAATGCCACAGTACCAGAATCATAAACCACTGCTGTTAAGCTGCCTGCAGGAGTAATACGAACTCTGTAGTCACCAGCTGGTACTGTAACGTCGCCGGTCGAATCACTAAATGCAAGAGTCGCAGCGACTGTGCCCGCAGACAAGGCCGCAGCAGGAGCTGTTAAATGCACATCCACAGTTGGAGCAGATGCGGCTGCATGCACTACACGTAAGCGCACATTGCCGCTACTCACTGTAGTTTGTGGAAAAGACACCACTATGGGTTTTATGCTGCTGTTGGCCGCTTTGCCTGCAGCGAAAATGACATAATCTTTGGCTTCAGCCAAAGCCACTGTAGTTTCTGGTATGACTCTGGCTAAAGTCCCCCCAGGCAATTTCGCATCTACTGCCACTTTTAAATCGCCTGTGGCTACCACCAGCGGACTTGCCACAGCACCAAAAGCTAAGTTGGGTATGACAACATCACTACTGCGGCTGACTGACACATCAGGAGCATCAGCAACCGCATGCACTACTTTCACGGACACAGTGGCAGGTTTTTCGGGTAGAACTGGCAGGTCATTATCGGAGTTGTTACAACCGACTAATAAAAAGGCCGCGCCCATTGCGAGCGACTTCATTGTCAATTTCATCATTTTGTTACCCTTTTGATTATTGATGTAGCAAAAGGGTTACGGCGCTATTTTTTTATGGGTTCAGTGTGTTTTTTTGAAAAAAACAGCAGAATTTAGCCTAAAAAATAAGCTAAACCTAAGTAAAAATTGCGCCGTATTACGACACAGATCATAGATTAGATCAGCGGCTGCAGATGAGCAGGGACAGGCAAATGCGGCATTAACACCTCACGGCGCCAGCCTCTTAAAAACTCAGGCATGGGCAATTGGGCCCTGTCTTGATCACTTACACGCCAGCACCAGTTAAAATACTCTGTGCTTTGACGACGCACCGCCATAAACTCAGCAGGAATACCTGAAGCTTTAGCAGCTGCTTTAATACCGTCGGTAATTTTTTGTAATTCTTCTTTAAAGCCAGAAAATACATCTGTGTGGTAGAAAGGCTGCGGACATAGTTCCAGCGGCAGAGCTTTAGCTTTTTCAATTAAAGCCAATAGAGTTTTGCCATGGCGACGCACTTCGCGACCCGGGAGTTCAGGAATGTTAAACATGGATTCCAGACTACCGGGACGGCGTTTGGCTATATCGAGTAAATGATGATCTTTAAAAATAAACCCAAGCGCCATGTCATGCTGCTGCGCATACTCCTGACGCCAAATCACTAATTCCCGCAAAATAGCCAGCTCGCGCGGAACCAACAGATTACTGTTTTTCAGTTCCAGATGGCGAAATGCCAAAGGTAGGCCAAAAGAGCGGCGAGAGATTAAATGCTCCCCTTCTGCAAGCAGCAGTTCATATTGGCCTTTTGCAAGGAGCTCAGTTTTTAGCGCTTGATACACATCCAGCAAATGCTCTACATCTTTGGCAGCGTATTCCAGTTGTAATACAGATAAAGGCCGCGCTATCCAATCGGTACGGGATTCGCTTTTATCCAGCTCAATAGCACAAACCCTTTGTACCAGCTTGGCGTAGCCCTGACTGCCGCCCCACCCCACCAACTCTGCTGCCAGCTGAGTGTCAATCAAAGGCAACATAGGCAACAGATTTTTCGTAGCCAGAGCTTCTAAATCTTCATTACAGGAATGCACTACTTTACAGACTGCCGGGTTAGCAAAAAGCTGCTGCAATGAGCTCCAGTCGTCTATGGCCAATGGATCAACCAATACCAGTTGCTTACCGTCAAACAACTGGATCAAGCCAAGCTTAGGACTTAGAGTGGTTTGCCGGACAAATTCAGTATCCACAGCTAAGACTTCCGCACTTGCGGCTTGTGCACAAAAAGCAGCTAAAGCAGAGGAGGAGGTAATAAGCTGATACGTCATTTGAGATCCTTGATTCACTGAATGTAGTTCTGCACTCTTGGAAAAAAAGCGCTGCGCCTTATTAACTTTAGGCTATGTAAAAAAAAACCGGCCAACGCCGGTTTTTTCTGGATTAACCTTTCAGCTCTCGCCTTAAGATCTTACCCACATTGGTTTTTGGCAATTCGGTGCGGAATTCTACCAGCTTCGGCACTTTATAGCCCGTCAAACGTTCCTTACAGTGTTGAATCAATTCAACATCCGTCAGACTTTGGTCTTTTTTCACAACAAAAATCTTCACAGCCTCACCGGTAGCCTCATTTGGCACACCAATAGCTGCTACTTCCAGTACTTTGTCGTTCATCGCTACGACTTCTTCAATCTCGTTGGGGTAGACGTTAAAGCCTGAGACTAAAATCATGTCTTTTTTGCGATCCACTATGTAGAAAAAGCCGTCGTTATCCATACGGGCAATATCACCAGTAGCCAACCACCCTTCAGCGTTCAGCACTTTTAAAGTCTCGTCCGGTCTGTTGTAGTAGCCTTTCATGACTTGCGGGCCTTTGACCCACATTTCACCTGCATCACCAGCAGCTACTTCGACTCCATCGTCGTTCACCAGTTTAATGTCGGTAGACGGAGCCGGAAACCCAATACTGCCGTTATAGGCTGGCAAGTTATAAGGACTGACGGTAACCAGAGGCGCGCATTCGGTTAAACCGTAACCTTCTACCAATCTGGTACCAGTAACTTTCTGCCAACGCTCTGCAACCGGGCGTTGTACCGCCATACCACCACCTAAAGCCAGCTTCATATTGCTAAAATCCAGCTGAGCAAAACCTGATGTATTCAGTAAGCCATTAAATAGCGTATTGACGCCTGTGATCACAGAAAAAGGATACTTCGCCAGCTCTTTGACAAAGTTGGGCATATCTCTTGGATTGGTGATCAGTAAGTTAGTGCCACCATACTTCATAAAGACCAGGAAATTGGCCGTTAAGGCGAAGATATGATAAAGCGGCAGAGCCGTCACGACGAGTTCTTTACCATGAGTCAGCAGAGGACCAATACAGCCATCAGCCTGCTCAAGATTCGCCACCATATTGCGGTGCGTCAACATAGCGCCTTTGGATACACCAGTAGTTCCACCTGTGTATTGTAAAAAGGCTAAGTCTTCACCTACTACTGCAGGTTTTTTATAGGCTGCAGCATTGCCAGACGCTATAACCTGCTTGTAGGTGACATATTTGGTCAGATTATGAGCTGGGATCAGTTTTTTCACATGCTTGACGACCAGATTCACTATAGTGCCTTTGATCAGGCCTAACATATCGCCCATATGAGTCAGGATCACATGATCCAGCTTCACTTTATCCTGCACATCAGACAAGGTATGTGCAAAGTTCTCCACAATGACGATAGCTTTAGCTTGTGAATCCAGCAGTTGATGCTGTAATTCGCGAGGTGTGTACAGCGGATTGACGTTGACCACTACACAGCCTGCACGCAAGATACCTAGAATACACACAGGGTATTGCAATAGGTTGGGCATCATCACTGCCACAGCGTCACCTTTTTTCAAGCCCAGTTGCTGCTGTAAATAAGCAGCAAACTTCAGACTTAACTGGTCCAGTTCTGCGTAAGTGATACTTTTGCCCATATTGATATAGGCTGTTCTGTCGGCGTAGTCTTTGATGCTGACTTCAAAAACTTCCAATAGTGATGCGTAATGATCGGCATTGATATCAGCCGGAACGCCTTCAGGGTAATTCTTTGACCAGGCTCGATCCACTGTCCTCTCCTCGTGGTATTTATTATTTTTTAGTTATAGTAGTTGTAGTAGTTATAGTTAGTACTTCAGACCTTTGCACAGACATCAACTAAATCTGACATGGTCACTGAGTTTTTACTCTAATCCTGCATCATCCCATAATTGCTTTCATTTCACAATTGCCTGCGGAATCGGCAATTCAGCTGATGACTATAACAGTATAAAAAATCGTCAGGAACGATTTTTAACAGCTTTAGCTGGCCCGCAAGGGTGCTCTGCAGGATCGCAGAGTATAAAAAATCGTCAGGAACGATTTTTAACAGCTTTAGCTGGCCCGCAAGGGTGCTCTGCAGGATCGCAGTGTATAAAAAATCGTCAGTAACGATTTTTAACAGCTTTAGCTGGCCCACAAGGGTGCTCTGCAGGATTGCAGAGCATAAAAAATCGTCAGGAACGATTTTTAACAGCTTTAGCTGGCCCACAAGGGTGCTCTGCAGGATTGCAGAGCATAAAAAATCGTCAGGACAGCAAAAATTCGCTCAGAGCCAAGGCTATTGGCTCAGGCTGGGTCATATGACAATGATGGCCTCCAGTGGTCTCCAGCAGTTTCAGCTGCCTGTAACCATGCTGAAACTTCAGCTTTGCCTCCTGCATCATCTCCAAGCCATCGCTTGCCAGAATCGCCAGCACCGGGCATTGAATATCGCTGATAAATTGCATCCCTTGTTGCTCTGATAATCGGTAAGCGGATGACTCTCTTAGCCGCATATCAGCAGACCAGGTCAGGCCGCCACTGCACTGTACAGTGCCACGCTCAGCCAGAAGCAGGGCTGTGGCTAAAGCAAAATCACTTTGGCTTTGCCTGGCGTTAGCGGCACTTTGTAAATCCTTGTAGACAGGTTTTTGTTTCAGCGGGCTTTGCCATCTGTGCTTAATAGCGCTTCGAAGCTGTTCAGTGGTGTTGTCAGCCTCAGCTGTCACTAACCCAATGCTGTCTATCAATACTAATTTACGCACCATCTGCGGCATCACAGCTGCAAGTACAGAGCCAATCATGCCACCCATTGAATGACCAACAATATCAACCTGTTGCCAACCTTGAGTTTTAATCAGAGTCGCCAGATCGTAAATCCAGTCTAAAAAGTGATAATGAGCATCGATGCTGCGATGCTGCGAACGTCCATGGCCTGGTAAATCCAGAGCAACAAGGTTCAGATGCGGCAGATACTCAGAGAGGGGTAAAAAACTGTTGGCGTTATCCAGCCAGCCATGTAGGCATAAGGTGACGCTGGATGTAATTGGACCTTTCTGCCAGCCAGCCAAAGTCAGAGCCGGCAGAGAGAACTCAAGATCCTGCATTATTGGCTGGCGGCCTTCACAAACTTTAAAGTCATGCGGTCACTTTCCCCAATCGCCAGGTATTTTTCGCGATCTACTGTGCCCATAGCCAAAGTAGGAGGCAAGGCATACACGCCTTTTGGATAGTCTTTGGTATCTTTAGGATTAGCATTGATTTCAGACTTAGCAGCCAGAACAAAACCAGCCTGTTCAGCAACGGCTATGATGTAAGATTCATCCAGGTAACCTTCGACTGCTGAACTAGAGATCTCAGAAACCCGACTGGCTCTATGCTCCACTATGCCAAAAACACCACCAGGCTTGAGCACATCGAATACAGAGCGGAAGACATCCAGCAAGTAACCTTGTTCGTTCCAGATATGAGCATTACGGAAACTCAAAACCATGTCGTACTGTCTGGAAGAGCCCAAATACATATAGGCAGGTGGATCAAATTCAGTTTGTTGCACCTGACCAAAATGCTCTTGGTGCTTCAAAATACGTTGACTCAGGTTTTTACTGATACGACTCCAGAAAATTTTCCTGTCGTCCTGCATAGTGCCGTCATCGACTCTGAAGTTAGCAATACTGAGTTTGCCTTGCTCCTTTAAATAAGGTGCCAGAATTTCAGTGTACCAACCACGGGCCGGCCATATCTCCAGCACAGACATAGTAGGTTGAATACCAAAAAAAGTTAAAGTCTCCACCGGACGACGATACTGGTCTCTGGCTTTGTCTTCAGCGGAACGGAAGGAATGTTTTACCAGAGCAGACAAATCCGACGCTGAAGAAGTTTCTGCCTGAACTGCTGCGCTACAGAGCGCAGCAGAAAGTAATACAAGACTAAGGTTGCACTTTATTCTGGTTATTATTGTCAACATGAACTGGGCCTTGTGTTGTCGAATGAGGTTTAGTGACGGTACGAACACGAATACCAGGGCCATAACCCCAGTAATAAGGATAAGGGTATGGACGCATCATAGGCCAGGTATCAAGTACTTCGACCCTTTCTTCTAATTTTGGCCATAAGTACACTTTGGCATCTTTAATCACAGGATAGCGGTATTGGTATTCATCCACTTTGCCCACTTCTGAACGTGTTAGTTCACCCAGCACTGTGACAGACTTTCCGCGCTGGTACACCATAGGATCTAAGAATCCTTTTATATAAGCGACAAAACGACCTTTTGTTTGATCAGACACCGCAGGACGTCCGTTCGAGCCAGAGGGGAAGTAGACTACTTCCAGACGGGTTTGATCTGTTTTGTTACTTATTTCCGCAATCACGCCACTCCAGCGCGCTGTGCCAAAATCAACATTCTGCTGCACCGCGTTTTCGTAGCTGGTTAAGGCGACATTATCAGCAATACGAACCTGCTCAGGATAACTGGCACAGCCAGCCAACATCATCAGACTCAAAGCAACAACTACAAACTTCTTACTCATGATTTTTTATAACCTCGTTAGCTACACGGCCTGTTAGATAAGGTGCAGCGTCTTTAGTTCCATTCTTACTCTATGCTATGGCTGATCAGCTCCGCAACACTTATATCTAAAGTTTCATCTTTACTTCCTTCAGTCCTGCTTTTACGTCTGTTGGTCGCGTTTAGACTGGTTACAGTTTTGTCATGTTTTAGTCACTGACGTAAGATAAACTATCACCACATCCTCTGGTCACACCAGAATTTCAATCATTCACAGAGTTTTCCCTATGTTAAAAAAACTTAGCCTCATCAGCCTAGCTTGTCTGGCATCGACGTCTTTCTCTGCAATTGCCGCACCAAAAAATATTATTTATATGATTGGAGATGGCATGGGCCCGGCTTATTTAGCCGCCTACCGTTATTATATGGATAATCCAGACACTAAAGTGGTTGAACGCACTGTATTTGACGAGTTATGGATAGGCAACGCCAGCACCTACCCGGACGACGATACAGTAGTCACGGACTCGGCCGCTGCTGCCACAGCTTTGTCCAGCCACCATAAAACCTACAATGGCGCTATTGCCGTTGATCATGATCACAAACCTTTGACCACTATGATGGAAATTGCCAAAGGCAAGGGCATGCAAACTGGAGTCGTGGTCACAGCACAAATTAACCATGCCACACCTGCCGGTTTTCTGGCACATGATCAAAGCCGTCAAAACTATGACCAAATTGCTGACGATTACATCGACAATAAAATCAATGGCAAGATAGTCGCTGATTTAATGCTCGGTGGCGGCACCAGCTACTTCATCCGTAAAGACCGTAATTTAGTGGAAGAATTTAAACAGGCAGGTTACCAGTACACGGACAGCTGGACAGGATTAAAATCCCTAAACAAGCTGCCTGCTCTGGGCTTATTTGCACCTAAAGGTTTTGTTAGTGCCTTAGACAATCCAGAACCTCTGCCATTAAAACAAATGACAGAAAAAGCGCTTGAGCTGTTGTCTCCTGCCGAAAAAGGTTTTGTGGTCATGGTGGAAGGCAGTCAGATTGACTGGTGCGGTCATGCCAATGATATCGCTTGTGCTATGGCGGAAATGCACGATTTTGCTGAAGCCATTAAAGTGGCAAAAGCCTACGTTGACAGCCATCCTGACACTATTCTTGTTGTGACTGCGGATCATGAAACAGGCGGATTATCTTTAGGTGCAGATGGTAATTACAGCTGGAAACGCGATGTGATTAAAAAGGTTAAACATTCGGGCGAATACATAGCAGGTCAGCTACTAGCACTAAAAGACGATAAAGTATTTTATCAGGCTTGGTTAGGCCTGACTGGTCTTGAATTAAAAGCAGACGAGCAGCAGCTGTTAAGTCAGGCGCGTACCCAGGGCTTAGGGCCTCTGGCCAAAGCGGTGAAACAGCGCATTGATCATCATTCTACGACGGGTTGGACCAGCGGCGGCCATACGGCTGCAGACGTGCCAGTTCTGGCTTATGGAGCAGATAAACAGCTGTTTGCAGGCTTTCAGGACAATACAGAAATTGCAGCTAAACTGATCCAGTTTATTCAGCAAAAGCAATAAACCTTGGCGTTGCACTGACTCTGCATAGGTATAAGCTCAGAGCTCTTCACTTTACGCTTATCTGTAGTGTTCAGACGTAAAACCTGTTCAAGCACAGCAAAATAAAAAACCCCACTGCATGCAGTGGGGTTTTTATTTTGCGTAGCGACTGATATTAAATCAGCCCTTCACTTCTGTCGTATTACATGAACTTGTAATCAAGACCTAAGTAGAAAGTACGGCCAAACACGTCGGTATAACGTGGGTCGAAGCCAACCTGGTGACCAGCTCCACTTGTACGTAAAGATAATGGAGGAGCGCGATCGGATACGTTATTGATACCGAAAGTTACGCCCAGAGCTTCCATCGCCTGGTACTTAGTTTGGTAGTTGATCGTTGCATAAGAAGGAATGCTTAACTGAACGTCAGCACCAATACCAGTCACCGAATCTAAACGCACAGTACGTGAAGAAGCAGACTGAGCCTGATCTTCATAACCGCTGCGGTAGCTCAGGATCACGCTGTGATCGAAATCGCCATGAGATAAAGTGTTGCTGAACTTAGCTAAAGTTCTGAATACTACTTCATTATCATCACCAAAACGGCCTAAGCTGCTGATCCAGTCGTCAGTAGTACCTGGACGAGTGTATTTGCTATCCAGTACATAGGTACCAGCTAAAGTAGAAGTTAAACGACCGAAAGATAAGTCATTGCCTACTGTTAAGTCCCAGTCAATACCTTTGTTGATTGACTTACCTACGTTAACGCTGGCGAAAACTATAGCCAATTCTTCCTGACCAGTAGCTTTGTTAAGCTTAGTCGTGAACAGATCGCGGTAACGCGTTGGGTTGTTAACGATTTGAGACTCAGTCACAGAAGTAACCAGGTTAGTCAGTTCAATGTTCCAGTAGTCCATACTGAAGCTGAAGTTATTGTCAGGTGCATACACAAAACCTACAGTGTACTGGTCAGACTCTTCTGGTTTTAAGTTTGGATTACCTTGACTGAAAGCTTCAAACTGCTGCGGAGATGCGCTACAAATGGCTGCCAGTGGATCAGAAGTACCAGCAAAAGGACAAGTGTAAGCACCGCTTGTTACACCAAACTCAACTTTAGGCTGGCCTAAATCCAACATAGAAGGAGCTTTGAAGCCAGTACCAGTTGAAGCACGAACTAATAAATCTTCATTTACGTTGTAACGCAATGCCAGTTTATAGGTAGTGTCATTCACTGAATCATTTACTGTGTAGCTGCCTGGACCGGCAATACCATTTTCGTTGTATACGAAATCAGAAGTTACTTCACCAATGTTGTCATAACGCATAGCACCTGTCAGTTCCAGATTCTCAAGAGCAGGAACTATGACTTCAACAAAACCACCGTAGTTATCACGGCTTAAGTCGTATTCAGAACTGATATTGGCACCTAACAGCAGATCCTGTCTGTTGGCATCAGCCAGAGAGCTTACATAGTGAGTGTTACGGAATTCAACACCTGTACCAATGTAAACGTCACCCGCAGGCAGTTCATAAACTGGAGTTGAGGCTTTTAAATCTACACCTTTCACTTCAGTTGTGTCGTTGCTCCAGTTACCGAAGTACTGAGAATCCTGTAACGCTTTCAGGCCTTCAGCACTGATTTTATCCGGAGTTTCAAAAACGTTTACTAAACCAGAACGTACCGCAGCCATGAACTTGTCATAGATTGGGTAACCACCAGCGATGTTCTCATCCGTATCATTTTTTGAATAGGTGAATGCGGCTGAGTAATCGATGGTATCAAACACACCTTCTACACCAGAAACTATATGAGTTGACTTAGTGTTCCATTCGGTAGCACGGCCACCCAATGGTAATGCACGCCATTGAGCCTGCACAGAAGTCACTGAATCAGCATGAGCAGCGGCAACATATGGCATTACATATTGCTGAGCTAATGCAGAATTCTTATCTAAGGTGAAGAAACCTGTAGCGTTAGGTGCAATACGGGTAGTTTGAGAGAAATCAGAGTACATCACGTCAGCGAAGAATTTTAAATCTTCACCCAGTGCAATGTCAGTGCCTAACATCAATGAATCACGTTCACTTTCAGGCTGGATCTCTACTGTTGTAGTGTAATCAAACTGGCATAAACCTGAAGCTTCAAAGTTATCGGCAGCACAAGCGCCGTTTTGTTTGGCATATGGGTTAAATACCGCAGAGTTCACTGATTTACCAGTAGTGGCATCAGTGTATACATAACGGGCATTACCAGGGATAGCGTTTGGTGAGCCTGCTACAGAGTAATATTGTTTGTTATTTAACTTGAACGGGATAATACCAGTTTTGGCAAACTCACGGTCAGTTGATTTCAGCTGTTCCTGAGAATCACGGCTGTAAGAGACCAGCACATTGTAACCATCAGCATCAAAATCACCAAAACCGCCAGTGATAGACATGTTATCGCTAGTGCCATTCTTTTCTTGTGGCTTAGTGTAACGTGCAGAAGCAATCACACCCTGAGCATTATCTTTAGTAATAAAGTTTACAACACCTGCGATAGCGTCAGAACCGTACAGAGCAGATGCGCCGTCTGTCAGTACTTCTACACGCTCAATAGCAGCCAAAGGAATAGAGTTCAGGTCGATCGTTGAGCCTGAGCCACGTGGAGCCATTCTGCGGCCGTTGATTAAAACTAACGTGTAGTCTGAACCTAAACCACGTAAAGAAGCGGTTTTCATACCACCGCCGCCGCCACCAACAGAATCGCCGTCTGTAGTGAAACCTTGCATAGATGGGATAGACTGGATTAAGTCACCCGCTGTAGCCAGACCTGAACGATCAATAGCAGCACGGTCAATAGTCTGAACAGGTAATGCACCTTCCATATCAGTACGTTTGATACTGGAACCAGTAACCTGAATACGTTCAACATTGTCAGTTTCCTGAGCTAATACTGAACCAGAAAAGGTGACGCCTGACACAGCGCCAAAAGCTACAGCTAAAGTAACTGCTTTTGACAACTTACTACTTACAAACATTTTGTCTCCCTGGGCCACTGTGTAGTGGCTTTATTTTTACGGCAATTGGCTCTGGCGCCAATTGAAGTTACAACACACCTGTTTTGAGGCACCCCCAAAAAGGCGGGCGATAATAAAGGTTATTTTTTACTGGGGTCAACCGCTTTTGCGGCCAAATCGCTGAGTTAGCCGACATCTGTCGCAAAAAACACAAGTGTTAAATTTATGATAAAAATCAACAAAATAGAGATTTGTATACAAAACAAACAAAGCTTAACGGCGAAAAACAATAAGAGAAAATCCAAAAAAAGACGCTATCCACCTGTTTAATAAAGCAAAGACTAAAAACAGCCACTTAGATGGCTGTAGCAAAGCTGATGAATTAACAAGCAGCTCAGCAAGCAAGTCCTTCCTGAGCCAACAAAGAAAGTAAATGGGATGAAAAACACCAGAAACTAAATTAGTAGTTTTAATCAGAAGCGGAAAAAGTTAGCCATGCATAGTCCGAACCCACGGATTTAGCATGGCTCTATGATTGAATTTTTTGTTCTCAAATCTGCAGTAATTGCTTTCTAAGCTTCGGGGCTGAGGTTTTCTCTGACAACCAAATGTCAAGAAAAGCGGGACCAAATTTAGGATCAGTGACAGCGCCCAATAGTTTATCGTTAAAGTAAAACTGCACAGTACTGTCAGCCATCAATACACAACTCAATTGGTCGTCTTTTTTAACGTCAGTCCAAAGACTGTCCAGCTGCTTAGCCCAATCTTTGTGCTGTGCTGTGACTTTTCCTTCCAGATGCTCCCACTGATCAACTGTCGCCTCAATAAAGTCCGCTTTGCTGATATCACGCTGATACGTCAGTTTTAATACCAAAGGCGCACTCTGCTGATAGCTAGTCCAGCGACCATCTGAGGTGTAAAATTTGGCCTGATACAGATCCCAAAACAAGTAACTAAACTGGCCCTGCCCGACTAATTTTATATTTTCCGGCATTGCAGCAGCATTTAAACTGCATAACAAGGTGATGAATACTAGTAGTTTACGCATAAAACTTTCGGCTCCATCCTGATAAGACCCCGTAACAACCCCAGCACAAAGCAAGGGCAACATAAGCTTCCATTGTAGTGCTGACTTGCATCTGGCCACTCAAGGCAGCTCCACCGAGATAAGCCATAGGACCAGAGACTGCAGCGACAATAGCTGCCAGCCAATAATTTTGCAGGTATACCGAAAACACCTGCACCACAACCAAGCTAAAAACCAGCCATAAAGTCAGCATCCACATCGGCAACCAGACAGCACCGGTAAAACTCAAGACCCCGCTGTACTGCAATACCGAATCAAGCGCTATACCAGTGGCAGCCAGGACGAACCAGATCAAACGTTCAGCCTGACTGGCGCGCCACAAAGACCAGCAGACAAACACTAACACGGGCACAAGTAGTAGGTTCTGAAACAACACCAGTGCAAACCAGCTTAATTTAAAACCTATTAAAACAGGCCAGTTCATTCCGGTCATGGTTGACGGATCCTAGCTGCGACTTTGCAGCGCACTGAATAAGGCAACAGATTCAGCAAATGCAGACTCCACACCAGACGTTTTGGGAAACGTATACGTTGCTGTTGAGCCTGAAGTCCTTTTCGGATGCGAGCTGCAGCGTCGTCAACCTGAAGCAAAAATGGCATTTTAAAATCATTTTTTTGCGTCAAAGGTGTATCAACAAAACCAGGTTCAATCAGCGATACAGTGATGCCCAAATCTGTTAAATCCACTCTTAAGCTGTCGGCAAAATAACTCAACGCCGCTTTACTGGCGCCATAGGCCTCTGCTTTAGTGAAAGGAAATAAATGCGCTAGGCTACTGACAATAGCTAAAGTGCCCTGATCTGACTTCTGTAACAGAGGCAACAATAACTTCACTGCAGCCACTTGGGCCTGGAAATTTAATGCCATAGTGCGCTCGAAAATATCCAGCGGCAGAGCAGTAGCATCGACATAATCACAGCTACCTGCATTTAAAATGACCAGGTCTAAAGCGGGAATTTGCTCAGATAAGTGCTCAATAGCGCTGCTAAGCACCTCTGTATTGGTCAGGTCTAAGGGAAAAGCATGAATAGTATTGTACTGCTGATGCAGCTCATTCAACGCATTGACAGAGCGTGCAACAGCTATCACCTGCCAGCCATCTTTGGCGTATTGAATGGCCAGCTCACGACCTAAACCTGAACTGGCACCAGTAATTAAACAGTAACGGGACATAGACACAAACTCTTAGGAATAATATTTGTGTATACGGCGTGCATCAGGCCTTGGATCTTAACCTATCCAGCTGAGGCTGAGTCACAGACTGTGCTTTGCGACTCAGACTACGGATCAACAGAAAAAAGCCGGTGGACAATACCAAAGTAAAGACACAAGCCCAAATCAGCTTGTCCAACGACGGGTTGTAGCAAAGAAAATACAGCAGCTGAGCCACATTCAGCACAGCTATGGCGTACAACATAATTTCTTTGTTGATACGATGCAGTACATAAGCCCCCAAAGGCGCCATCAATAAGACCACAGGGTAAGCACATAACCAGGTTTGCACCTGATATGCCGTTAAGCCCTGATCGACAAAATGTCGATAGGCATAGCCCAGCACACTGATAGCAGCCATCAGCATAATGCTCATATGAGTGGCAACTTTTTCCTGCATCCGAAAACGTGTCACCAGCAACGTATACAGAATAATGTCAGCGCCAGTGCCGAATAAGCTTGCGCACATACCCCCAGCAATCAGCATCAGCAGCAATAAAACAAAATCCATTGGCTTAGTTAAATCTAAAGAGGCTTTGCTGCCTCTGTGTTTACCAAAGCTGTAGACCACTGCAAAGCTGGTGATCAAACTTAAAAACAGTGCCTGCATAATATACACAGGCAATTGTTGCAGCAGCTGCATACCCAGTACAAAACCGATAAAGGCCACAGGAATGAACACCAATAAAGGTCTGTAGGTTTTCAGTGCGTTGGCTTTGTGACTCAAGATGAAAATACTGGCGCTGGTCATGCCAACACTTTGGATCATTAAACTAAAATCCCGCGCCATAGTGCGGTCAATATTAAGGAAAATATTCAACACGGGAAAAGCGACGGCTCCACCGCCTTCCGGAGTTACACCGGCAACAAAGGCCCCTGCAACCATAATGGCAGGGTAATACCAATGTTCCAGTAAAAAACTCAGCTGATTAAACTGATAAAAAAGCACAAACCACAAGGTCAAAGCTGCAATAAACCAGAGTCGGAACACCTTACTTTCAAACATCATCCATATCCGTTTTTTATCAGACAGACAGCATAAAGCACAAGCAATCCAGTTTCATTCATTTTGTTGTTATGAATTTTAAAGCGGTAGTTTTGAGGCGGAATTATGGGTTAAGCGTACAGATCCAGACTAAACATTTGTTGAACTTTTTCGCGTTTTTCCTGATTAGCCAGCATCTCATAGGCATCTAAAGCTTGCTGATTGCGCTGTTTGGGCTGGTCGTACATAGTGCGTTTTTGCGCTTCCTGTTCGTCCAGCATAGACAAAGCCTGAGCGTCAGTACGCACACCGGTTCCAGCAGGAACCAGTGTGGTTTTATTTTGCGGTTCAGCCTCAACGGCTTTGGTCTTAGAGCCCTGAAATACCAGTCCGACATTGGGACTCTTGGGTACATCACGACTAACGGCTATGGTCATAACTGTTGTGAGTTCACCTTTATGTAGCACCAGTATAACTTGGTAAAAAATTTCGCCAAGTAGCTTTTATCAATCGTCCCCCTACCTTTGTAATTAGGTAGGGGCTGGGCTTGCCCCCGCCCGAGTTATGTAACCGGGGCGAGAAGGCGCAGTCAACGCAGCTGCATCTGCAAAGGACGACGGGTTTATCTACCGGGCAATTTCTGCCAGGTCACCTCATCGCGCACATAAGTAGGCTCTGCCAGTTCTGCGGCAATAAACTGCCCTTGCCGGAACGGGGTTGCCGCCAGACTCAGCATATCCTGGGCTGAAGGATACAGAATCACAGGACTATGATGAACTTGTGCAAGATCCTCTGTACCGCTGTTGCCAGTTTTATGCCAGTCTTCCAACTGCTGCGGATAGGTTTGCCAGCCCGTGCCTACGGCACAAATATGGCCTTTTAACACAGGCCCGGGTAAATCCGTTGGCTTTGCCGCTATTTCAGTGCTTAGCGCCTGCATCAGGCCCTGCTCATCCAGCTGAAAACTTCCCAGATAGACTTCATTCATTCGTGCATCTATGGCAGCGACCACCTGATGTGCCTGATGTAGTCTGTGCGCTGCTTGTGCCATAGCGGCTAAAGTCGATACGCCGAAGACCGGAATTTCGGCGCCAAAAGCTAGGCCCTGACAGACTCCCACACCAATACGGACACCGGTAAAACTGCCGGGACCTTTACCAAATACCAAACCATCCAATTGTTGCAGCGTTAAGCCAGCTTCAGACAACAACTGCTGCACCATAGGTAAAATGCGTTTGCTGTGTTGCTGTGGACAAACCTCATCCAAAGTAAGAATTTTGCCATCGACAGCTAAAGCCACAGAACAAGCTTCGGTTGAGGTATCTAATGCCAGTAATTTCAACAGGTGGCTCCTTTCATCATTTTTTGTTTCTCTACTCAAAGTAATTGAAATTGCAGGGAGGCGACAAGTGCGTGAGACCCCAGGAGCATAGTTAACCTATGTGACTGGGGCGAGAGCACGCAGACAACAAAGCTGCAGCTTCAAGTACGAAGAGTATATTACTTGGGTAAATCTTCTAAAAACTTTATCGCGGCGCCCAGGTCACGGCTGCGGCGCATCGGCGGTAAGCTTTTTAGGAATACCGAGCCATAAGGCCGGGTCACTAATCTGTTATCACAAATCACCAAAACGCCACGGTCGGATACGTCACGTATTAAACGCCCAACCCCTTGCTTGAGGGTGATTACGGCCTGAGGCAGTTGCACTAAAGCAAAAGGATCCTGCCCTTTCATCTGACAATCTTCATTACGAGCCTGCAATAACGGATCATCAGGAGAGGCAAAAGGCAATTTGTCGATAATGACGCAGCTTAAAGTATCACCCCGCACGTCTACGCCTTCCCAGAAGCTCCCTGTGCCCAGCAGCACCGCATGTTTAGTTTCAACAAACTGTTCCAGCAATAAACGTTTACTGGTCGTGCCCTGCACCAACACAGGCAAAAACAAATGCTGTGGCAGCTCGTTGGCCATCCACTGCAACATTCTGTGGCTGGTAAACAGGAAAAAACAGCGGCCCTGATTAGCTTCAATCAGAGGCACAGCCAATTTTAGCAGCGCTTTGCCCATACGGGCATCATTAGGTTCAGGTAAATAACGCGGCACCAGCAACATGGCTTGTTGTTCGTAATCAAAAGGGCTGTCGAGCAGCAAAGTGTCAGCCTGCTGCAAGCCCATTTGTTCAATATAGTGGGCAAATCCCTGATCCACCGACAAGGTCGCTGAGGTAAAAATCCAGCTGCGTTTCTCGGCAAATACCAGCTCGCGGAATTTATCGGCAATACTTAAAGGGGTTAAATGCAGACTGATATGCTGCCTGGTGGTTTCATACCAAAAACTAACACCGGTTTTGCTGACATCCTGCAGTTTCTCCAGCTGAGTTTTCGCCAAAGCCAGCCGCTCAAAGCAGTGATCTACGACTTCGTTGCGGCCTAAACTGCCTTTAAGTACCTGATACAACATGCCCATGGCTTCAGACACCCGGGTCAGCGCCAGTTGTACATCAGGTCTTTTGCTGCTGTCACGCCAGTTACCGCGTTCAGGTTCATCGGACCACAGCAAGCGCCAATCCCGCACTAAAGTCGCCAGCTTGTCTGCTGTTTTACTCAGCTGTGGATGGTCACGCAATTCGGTTTTGCAAATCAGTTCCAGCTCTTTACACAGCTCCAACAAAGTACGGCTGGATAAAGTCTCACCAAAATATTCACTGGCGATATCCGGAATTTGGTGCGCTTCGTCAAAAATCACCACATCCATATTCGGTAACAGCTCACCAAAGCCTGTATCTTTCAGTGCCATATCAGCAAAAAATAAATGATGGTTTACCACAACTAAATCGGCTTGCATCGCTTTTTTGCGCGCTCGCAGCAAATAGCAGTCTTCATAAGAAGGGCAATCTTTACCAAGGCAGTTGTCCGCGGTACTGGTAACCAGCGGCAAAGCTTTTGAATCTTCAGCTATATAAGTCAGTTCGCCTATATCACCACTTTGGGTTTCGTTAGACCATTTTTTGATCAGACTTAAATCATTGATCACCGCCGCGTCTGTCGTAGGCACATGCTGATAATGCTGATCCAAGCGGAATAAACATAAATAATTGGAACGGCCTTTGAGCAACGACGTGTCGACAGGTAAAGCCAGAGCTTTTAATACTGTTGGTAAGTCACGGAAATACAGTTGTTCCTGCAGGTTTTTTGTGCCTGTTGATAGAATCACTTTTTTGCCGGATAACAAAGCCGGTACTAAATAAGCGTAGGTTTTACCAGTACCAGTACCCGCTTCAACCAATAAGGCGTTACCGCTTTCAATGGATTTGGTGACAGAAGCTGCCATCAGCTTTTGTGGTTCACGCGCTTTAAAACCTTCAATAGCTTTGGACAAAGCCCCTTGTTCGGCAAAAGCCTGCTGCACTTGTTTTAGCATAGACAAGACAACACAACAGCAATAGAAGATAACAACGGAAGCATAAAGAAGGCCTGACAACAATTTCAGCTATTATGCCGTGCAACGCAGGAAAGATCTAAAGGTCCTTGCCTACAGCTCAGATAAAAATATCAAGATGCCCGTCTTCGTCTACTTTCTGCTCTGCTTCGGGGGTGGTCTCAGGCGCAGCCGGATAGTCAGAGCGCCTGCGCCTGTCGTGACGTTTTTTCGGCTGCTCCTTTAGCAGGATCAGATAACGCTTTTCCTCTTTTTCATAGGCACTAATTTTCGCATCTTTAAAAACTGGCGCAATCATAGGGCCAGGCTGTTCCGCCGGCGTGCCGGGCGCTCGGTATAAATAAGGGAATAAAATATCCATAGATCCTCCTTTGTCATCCATTATCGGCATCAACTAAAAAAACTTTATCTATACAACATGATTATTTTTTAACCTTTATTTTTGAGCTGTATTTTTAGCTTTAATTCTTTGTTGACGAACAACTGTAAACAAAACCACTAACAATTAAGTAAAAACAATAAGTTATAAATAAACCTTTTATTGCTTTTTTACCAAAGCTGTAAAAATTTCAGTTGCCTGAATGCAAAAAAGCCGTTAGCTTGTATACATCTTAACGAGGAGTAACTTTCCATGACGATCAACATCCACTGGCATCATCACCATCATTTATCCGACTAGCCGGTCCGTGTTGACATTGGAGGCTAGGTCATAACCAGCCTCTGGAGGAAAAGTGAAAACAAATTCCAACTGAACCCCGGGGCTAAAATCCCGGGGTTTTTGTTTTACAATTTTATAAGGTGCGAAATAACATGACATTAAACACAGAGAACCAAAGATTACGTATCGCCATTCAGAAATCTGGCCGCTTGTCACAAGACTCTCAGGCTCTGCTGACCAGTTGCGGTTTAAAAATCAACTTACGTGAACAGCGCCTGATCGCCCATGTTGAAAACATGGATATCGATTTACTGCGGGTGCGGGATGATGATATTCCGGGTTTAGTGATGGATGGTGTCTGTGATTTAGGTTTTGTTGGCGAAAACGTGCTGGAAGAAGTGTCATTGCAGCGCCAGCTGGATAACGAAACTTACGATTACACTGTGCTGGCTCGTTTAGATTTTGGTGGCTGCCGCTTATCTATCGCAGTACCCCAGGAAGAAGACTATAAATCCATTAAAGATTTAGAAGGCCGCACTATAGCCACTACCTACCCACGTTTACTGAATCGCTATTTAAAACAAAACGGTGTCAATTGCCGTATCGTCAATTTAAAAGGTTCAGTTGAAGTGGCGCCACGAGCAGGTTTAGCCGATGCCATTTGTGATTTAGTCTCCACAGGTGCTACGTTAGAAGCCAATGGCTTAAAAGAAGTGGAAGTGATTTACCGCTCTAAAGCAGTACTTATTCAGCGCCGTGATTTAGCAGATGAAAAGCAGCTGAAACTGATTAAAAAACTGATGCCACGAATTCAAGGCGTGATGCAAGCCAATGAAAGCAAATACATTATGTTGCACGCGCCACGGGCCCGTTTACAGGAAGTGATAGCACTGCTGCCTGGCGCCGAAAATCCAACATTATTACCACTGGCTGGCAATGACGATCTAGTGGCTTTGCACGTAGTCAGCAGCGAAACTTTGTTCTGGGAAACCATGGAGCAACTGAAAGGCTTAGGTGCCAGCTCTATTCTTGTATTACCCATTGAAAAGATGATGGAGTAAAAGATGCAGTTTCAGATCAGCGACTGGCAACAACTGGATCAAACTGCGCAGCAGGCTTTATTAGAGCGCCCGCTGCAGCAGGAATCAGACAGTTTAAAACAGACAGTGAAGGACATTATCCGCGCTGTTCGCACTGAAGGTGATGCCGCTTTACAACGTTTTAGCCGCGACTTTGACAAGCTGCAAAGCAACCCTTTGCGTTTGTCGGAGCAGCAGCAACAAAGCTTAATCGCCTCTTTATCCGATGAGCTAAAAACTGCCATTCAGATTGCGTATCGTAATATCCGCACCTTTCACGCAGCTCAATTGCCGCAGAATATCCGCATTGAAACTCAGCCTGGTGTGGTCTGTGAGCTGAATTACAGCGCTTTGGATCAGGTCGGTTTGTATGTGCCTGGTGGCAGTGCGCCTCTGCCATCCACCGTATTAATGCTGGGTGTGCCAGCTCAACTGGCCGGTTGTCGTCGGGTGGTGTTAGTCACGCCTCCGGGTCAGCCTGAAGCGGGCGATATTGCCGCTGAGATTGTGTATGCCGCATCACTTTGTGGCATTACCGAGATTTATACTTTAGGTGGTGCTCAGGCCGTCGCTGCTTTGGCCTATGGCACTGAAACCATTGGCAAAGTGGATAAGATTTTTGGCCCAGGCAACAGATTTGTTACCGAAGCCAAACAGCAAGTAAGCCAGGATGCCCGAGGCGCTGCTATTGATATGCCAGCCGGCCCTTCTGAAGTGCTGGTGATTGCCGATGATAACGCCAATCCGGTTTTTGTGGCGGCAGATTTATTATCCCAGGCCGAACACGGGCCGGATTCACAAGTGGTGTTGGTCAGCCCAAGCGAAGCTTTACTGGTCAATACTATTAGTGAGCTAAAACGTCAGACGGCTTTATTACCACGCGCTGAAATTGCGACAAAAGCCCTGAGTAACAGCAGACTGATTTTAACGCCGGATTTAGCGACAGCGGCTTTGGTCAGTAATGAATACTCGCCTGAGCATTTAATTATTCAAACTGCAGACGATCAGGCCTTACTTGGCAAACTGACCAACGCTGCCAGTATTTTTGTCGGCCCTTACACGCCGGAATCAGCAGGTGATTATGCCAGTGGTACGAACCACGTATTGCCGACTTATGGCTACAGCCGTAATCACAGCAGTTTAAGTCTGGCCGACTTCTATCGTCGTTACACGGTGCAAACCTTAACAGCAGCTGGTATGCGCGATTTAGGCCCCACTATTGTTAAACTGGCCAAAGCCGAAGGATTAGATGCCCACGCCAATGCGGTCTCCTTCCGGTTAGCAGAGCTTGAGCTTTCAGCAAAAATTTCAGAGGGAAATCGTTCATGAGCCGTATCAGTTCTTTAGCCAGGCAAAAAGTGCAACAACTGGTGCCTTATGCTTCAGCCCGCTTAAGCATGAGTGGCGGCTCGGTGTGGCTGAATGCCAACGAAAACTCCTTAGCCACAGACTATACACTGTCAGGTCAGTACAACAGATACCCGGATTGTCAGCCAAAAGATTTAATCAGCGCTTATGCATCTTACGCTGGCGTAGAAACCAATCAGGTACTGACCAGCCGTGGTGCAGACGAAGGCATTGAGCTTCTTATTCGTAGCTTCTGTGAACCAGGACAAGATGCCATCAGCATTTGCCCGCCGACTTATGGCATGTACAAAATCAGTGCCGAAAGTCAGCTGGTGGATGTCAACATAGTGCCTTTAACCCAAGAGTTGACCTTGGATCTGCCAACTTTATTTGCGCAAAAAGCCAATGTAAAACTGGTGTTTATTTGTAGCCCGAATAACCCTACAGGCGATCTAATACCTCGTGAGCAAATTGTCGAGGTGCTGGAGTTTTATAAAGACAAAGCTTTAGTGGTGGTGGACGAAGCTTATATTGAGTTTGCACCTGAAGCCTCTGTGGCTGGGTTATTAAGCCAGTACAGCAACTTAGTAGTGCTGCGTACTTTATCCAAAGCTTTTGCTCTGGCAGGTCTGCGTTGTGGTTTTACTTTGGCTGAGCCTTCTGTGATTGCAGCCCTTCGTCAGATGATAGCGCCCTACCCTGTGCCAGCTCCTGTGGCTGAAATTGCGGTGCAAGCCTTATCAGGCCAGGGGCAGCAAAAAATGCGCGCTACCGTAGAGCAAATCAACAGCTTACGCGATAGCTTCAGTGCTTTTGCCACAACTCTGACTTATGTCAGCCGTGTTTATCCATCCAAGGCCAACTATGTGTTGCTGTCTGTACCTGATGCTGCTGCACTGGTTAGTTTTGTCGCAGAGCAAGGTGTGCTGATCCGTAACCAATCCAGCCAGCTGGGTGTAGGTCAGGTGGTGCGTGTGTCCATTGGTTCAGCTACCGAAATGGCGCAGCTGCAACAAATTATGTCGTCTTATTCTTCTTTACCAAAACAGGAGTCTTTATGAGTGCCAAAGCTATTTTATTTATCGACCGTGACGGCACTATGGTGGAAGAGCCTCCTGTAGATAAACAACTGGATTCACTGGAGAAATTAGCCTACGAACCCGATCTGGTGCCTTCATTACTGAAGTTGCAGGCCGCTGGTTATTCGCTGGTGATGGTCACCAATCAGGATGGCCTGGGCACCAGCAGTTTCCCACGTGATACTTTTGATGCGCCGCAGGAAAAAATGATGCAGCTGCTCAATTCGCAGGGCATTCGTTTTGACGATATTCTGATTTGCCCGCACTTTGATAGCGATAACTGCAGCTGTCGTAAGCCGAAGCTGGGTTTAGTGAAAGATTATCTGCAGCAAGGCAAAGTAGATTTCACCAACTCTTTTGTCATTGGCGACCGTTTAACCGACGTGCAACTGGCGGAAAATATGGGCTTGCCTTCGTTCCGTTACGACAGAGCCACCTTAGGCTGGAAAGAAATCACCAAACAGCTGTTAAGCAAAGGCCGTAAAGGCAGTGTCAATCGTGTCACCCGCGAAACTGATATTCAGGTCAATGTCGATTTAGATCAGCAAGGTGGCAACGTCATTGAAACCGGCGTTGGCTTTTTTGACCATATGCTGGATCAAATTGCTACCCACGGTGGCTTTAGCCTGCAGTTAAAAGTAAAAGGCGACTTACACATAGATGATCACCACAGCGTGGAAGATACAGCTCTGGCTTTAGGTCAGGCGCTCAAACAAGCGCTGGGAAATAAAAAAGGCATTACCCGTTTTGGTTTTGTCTTGCCTATGGATGAATGCCGCGCTGAATGTGTGCTGGATTTATCAGGCCGGCCGCTGTTGAAGTTTGATGCTGATTTAGGCCAGGGTACTGTTGGCACTATGAACCTGGAGATGGTGCACCACTTCTTCCGCTCTTTAAGCGACGCCATGCTGATGACACTGCATTTATCGGTCAGCCCTGGCAATAAACACCATATGGTGGAAGGTTTGTTTAAAGCCTTTGGCCGTGCTTTGGGTCAGGCCATTAAAGTATCAGGCGAAGCCCTGCCAAGCAGTAAAGGAGTGCTTTGATGTCGCTCGTGATTGTAGATACCGGCTGCGCCAATATCAGCTCTGTCTATTGTGCCTTCCAGCGCTTGGGTGTGGATGCTAAAGTCAGCCGCGATTTAAGCGTGATTAAAAATGCAAGCCGTTTACTAGTGCCTGGTGTGGGCGCGGCTCGTCAGGCGATGGCGAACTTACGTGAGCGCGATTTAATCGCCACCTTACAACAGGCGGAGCAGCCGCTTTTGGGCATTTGTTTAGGCATGCAGCTACTTACCGATCGCAGCGAAGAAGGTGATGTCGACTGTTTAGGTTTAATACCAGGTCAGGTCAAACGGATGCAAGTCGGTGATTTACGCCTACCTCATATGGGCTGGAATACTTTGCAGGTAGAAGATAGTGCAAAAAATCACCCTCTGCTTAAAGGCATAGGCGAAAAAGACTATGTGTATTTTGTCCATAGTTTTGCAGTAGCGCCATCCGATACCACTTTAGCCCGCTGCAATTACGGCAGTGATTTTGCCGCTGTGATTGGCAAAGGCAATAAGCTGGGTGCGCAGTTCCACCCTGAACGTTCAGGTGCTGTTGGTGCTCGTTTATTACAGAATTTTTTGGCTTTTAATGGTTAATTTTTCTCATCCGGCCTTGCCGTTACAGGATTGAACGTGATTATTCCAGCTATAGATTTGATACAAGGTAAAACAGTGCGGCTCTATCAGGGCAGCTACGATAAGACCACTGAATATCAACAAACTCCACTGCAGCTGCGCGATTTGTACGCCAAAGCTGGCGCAGGCATTTTGCATCTGGTGGATTTAACAGGGGCAAAAAACGCTGCTGACCGTCAGCTTGAGCTGTTAACCAGCTTAATGAAAAACGCCCCTCTGCCAGTGCAAGTAGGTGGTGGTGTGCGCACTGCAGCTGATGTAGAGCAGTTACTGGCAGCAGGTGCCAGCCGTGTAGTGGTAGGCAGTGTGGCTATTCGTGAGCCAGCAACAGTGCAAGGCTGGTTAAGAACTTATGGCGGCGACAAAATTGTTCTGGCGCTTGATGTAGCCATTAATGCCAAAGGCGACAAAACTTTGCCAAGTCACGGCTGGATTGAAGAGTCGACTATTACCCTCGAGCAGGTGCTGGATGGCTTTATTGCTGCTGGCGCTAAACATGTACTGTGCACTGATATCAGTAAGGACGGCACCTTGCAGGGGCCTAATGTCGCCTTGTATGCCGAGCTTGTGCAGAAGTATCCGCAAATTCAGTGGCAAGCCTCTGGTGGTGTTGGCTCTTTGGCTGATATCAAAGCGTTAAAACCCACTGGCGTTGCTGGTGTGATTTTAGGCCGGGCCTTGCTGGAAGGTAAGTTCACAATTGAGGAGGCAATCCAATGCTGGCAAGACGCATAATTCCTTGTTTAGATGTGCGCGATGGCAAAGTGGTCAAAGGCGTGCAGTTTCGTAACCACGAAATCATTGGCGATATAGTACCGCTGGCCAAAGCTTATGCCGAACAAGGCGCAGACGAGCTGGTGTTTTACGATATCACTGCCTCCAGCGATGGCCGAGTGGTCGATAAAAGCTGGGTGCGCCGCATAGCAGAAGTCATCGACATTCCGTTTTGTGTCGCCGGTGGTATAAAATCTGTCGCTGATGCTGGCTTAATACTGGAAATGGGCGCAGATAAAATCTCTGTCAATAGCCCTGCTCTGGCCCGCCCAGAGCTGATTAGCGAGCTGGAACACAGCTTCGGTCAGCAATGTGTGGTGATAGGCATCGACAGCTTTTTTGATAAAGAAACAGGCCAGTACCAGGTCTATCAGTTCACAGGCGATGAAAGTCGCACCCAAAAAACCCGCTGGCAAACGCTGGACTGGTTAAAGCGGGTGCAGGAGCTGGGCGCAGGTGAAATAGTACTGAACTGTATGAATCAGGATGGTGTGCGTCAGGGTTATGACCTCACACAACTGCAACTGATGCGAAATGCGTGCAAAGTACCGCTGATTGCCAGTGGCGGTGCGGGTGCTATGCAGCATTTTGCCGATGTGTTTGAACAAGCCGATGTTGACGGCGCTTTAGCCGCTTCGGTGTTTCACAAAGGTATTATTCCAATCCCAGAGCTAAAAGCATTTTTATTAGAACGTAAGCTGGAGATCAGGCCATGAAACTGAATTTAACCAACCTGGACCAGCTGGATTTCAGCAAAGGCGATGGCTTGTTGCCAGTCATAGTGCAACATGCCCGTTCAGGTAAAGTGCTGATGCAGGGTTTTGCTAACAAAGAAGCACTGCAAAAAAGCCTGGAAACTGGCGATGTGACTTTTTTTAGCCGCAGTAAAAACCGCTTATGGACCAAAGGCGAAAGTTCAGGCCATACGCTGAAATTACAAAGCATGGCGGCAGATTGCGACCAGGACAGTATTCTGGCATTGGCACTGCCTATTGGCCCTACTTGTCACGTAGGTACCGAAAGTTGTTGGCACGCCGAAGACGCCAACCAGCCAGACCTGGCCTTTTTGGATCAATTAGAACAAGTGATCCACAGTAGATACGGCGCTGACCCAAGCTCCAGCTACACAGCCTCATTATTTGCCAAAGGCGTTAAACGTATAGCGCAAAAAGTCGGCGAAGAAGGGGTGGAAACAGCCTTGGCTGCCACAGTCGGCGATCGTGAAGAGCTGAAAAACGAAGCGGCAGATTTGATTTATCACTTGCTGGTATTGCTGAAAAGCCAGGATCTGGCGCTGCATGATGTACTGGAGGTGTTGCGCCAACGTCATTCTAAGTAAGACCACAGATGTAGTCGGCGATCTAAAAGCACAGAAATTGTATTTCTGTGCTTTTTTGTTGCTATTTTCTGTGCTTTTTCGCAGGCTCTACTATGCTGCTTGTGATGATAATCTTCAACGTCCTCAAGCCTGCTGGCCTAGTCCTTTGTCTAACCTGTCTCCTGCTGACCAGCCTGTCAGTCCGGGCTGATCCGCCCTGCCATTTTAGTGCAGGCCTGAATGAGCAAAGCAGTCTACCTGACCATGACCACCATACCGATATTGCAAGCTGGCAAGAGTTACATCAGGAGTTGTATATGCTACTGGCCAGAAGCAGCGGCTGCAGCTTGCATTTTGTTTTTCTGCCCTGGTCAAGAGCACTGCAGCAACTACAAAGTGGTGAACTTGATCTGCTGTTAACAGTGTCAAAAAACGAAGAGCGGCAACACTATGCCGACTTCATAGGTATTCACTACAACGAAGAAGCAATACTGATCTTAAGACGAGATCTGACCTATCAGGTGCATCAGCTGCGGGATCTGATCGCTCTTGACGGCCAGATAGGTGTGATGCGTTTTGGTTATTTTGGCGAGACTTTCGAGCAGCTACGCGCCGAAGGTTTGGAATCAAGGCTACTTTTTGTCAGCACCTTGCAACAAAAACTAGATCTGCTCACCCATGGCCGGGTCGCTGGTATTATAGAAGACAGAGCTCAGTACAGAGCCTGGCTGAAATATCAGCCAGAGGCAGAAAAAATCTATAAGGAACACCTGCTAATCCATAGTAATCCGGCCTACTTCGCTGCCAGTATCAGCAGCATGAGCCAACAACAACGAGACCATTTAAGGCAAAGCTGGGCTAAGGTCTATGGCACTGCAGAGCATCAGGCCATACTGAGCAGGTATGGCTGGCCTTTGCACTAAGCCCCATCATCTGCCTTGTTAGCAGCTGTTATTTTTTGTCAGAACAATTAAAAATTTACCTCTGGATAAATTTTGTAACTCAATATGTTAAGGCTTTAAACAGACTAAAAACTCAGGCAGCATAAGAGCAATTGTATTGATGAGCTAAAAACCGGAGCACAGCTGCACTGATGAAATATAAAATAAAACAGAAACTATTCAGCCTGACCGATAGCTTCAGTATTGAAGATGAAAACGGTAACGAAGCCTTTAGTGCCAAGGGCAAGTTTTTCAGTATTTCCAGCAGTCAGACCATGTTTGACAACCGTGGCGTTGAGCTTTTAAAAATAAAACGAAAATACCTGACCATTATGCCGGCCTGTCGCCTGGTCTGCGCCGATGGCTCTGAGTGGCTTATTCGGAAATGCTTTTGGCCATTCTGGACCAGCCGCTTTACTATTTCTGGTCCTGCTGGTGAGCTGGAAATGCACGGCAACTTATGGCAACACGAATACAAAATCAGCCAAAACGGCAAAGTGCTGGCGGAAGTATCAAAGTCCTGGTTTAGCTGGACAGATACCTACGGCGTAGATGTTTATGAGCCAAAATTAACGGCGCAGCTGCTGGCAGCAGTGATAGTGATAGACCGTATTCAGCACTCTGGTAAAAACTCGACAGTGGATGATGATTAACAGAAATCATCCGCGTCATTGCCATTGCCCGAAGCTAAGAGATCATCAACAGAGATAGCAGCCAGGCCAGAGAATTTGGGTGGCGACCCCACCAGCCGACATCCCGGCACATACGTTATCCGCTTTGGCTGCTTCCTTCCGGACCTGACCAGGTGAACGAATTAGTATTGCGGGAGGACCGATGAGGCCACCATTGAAGGTACCAGTAAAACTGGTGCGCGCATTATGCTGAAAAGCTTTTAGCTGTGCAAGAACTTAAGCGTTTTCTGGATACTTTGCAGTCATTTGCTGAAAAAACAAGCGCATTTGCTGCAAATCATCGGCGAAATTTTCACCAGTTTCCATGCAAGGACCAAACACCAGTTGGTTACGACTGTAATCTAAGCCGACCAAACAAATAGGAACCTGAGCTTGTTTTGCGATAAACCAAAAGCCTGAACGCCAATGTTCTACCTTTTTACGACTTCCTTCAGGCGACAGTCCAAGCAACAGGCTATCTGACTGCTGAAATTCAGCGACGACCTGTCCCACTACGCCATGAGGATGACTACGATCGACTGCTATTCCACCCAGAGAAGTTAACAGCCCTTTGACTGGCCAGACAAAAATACTGTGTTTACCTAAAAACCTTATCTTCAGATCCAACGCAAGAGCCGCTGCTATTCCAACAAAAAAGTCCTGATTTGAGGTGTGAGGAGCAACGGCTATGACCATCTTTTTGTAGTGAGGCACTGTACCTGAGATAGTCCAGCCGCCCAGCACCTTTAATAAACACAGCCCAAGTTTCTGACCCAGGCTGCTGTGACGACGGGGCAAAGTAGCAGGAATGGCGGGCAGACCAGACATTAAGGCTGTGCCAATACCAATTGATGAGCTTCTAATACCCTTTTCAGGCGTTTTTGATTATCTGGTCCTAACCTGATCATCTGGCGTTGTGCCAAAGGCAGAGCTTCGGTTTCGGCATCAGCGTAGGTGTAGTACACATTTGGACGGGCTAATTCCATAGGAGGAGCAATTTCAGGCGCTGCTAACAGCACTTTGATGGCTTCCTGCAAACGGACACGGAATTGCGCATCCGGATAACCTAATTCTGCGTAAGCCTGTTGCATCAGTGGGTAATAATACTCAAATAAACGTTTTACTTCTGTCACGGACACACTTTCCAATAACTGCAGGTAAGGCTCATAACGCTCGAAATTGGCGGGGTCCAGCTGCACACCACCAGCATCCGAAGGTAAAGTGGCGAATTTCACTGCCATAGGCTGAAACAGCGGCTGACTTTTTGGCAAAGTCCCCTGGGCAATGTTATCGACGTTGACCACAAAACGGCGGATCATATCTTCAGTGACAAAAAGCGAAGCCAAGCCTGCTTTCCAGCGTAAGCCTAACAAACCTGCCTTTACTTCAGCGTCTGAGTTATCCAGAGCAGGCAACTTCACTGTAGGTTCTACAGCTACAGCATCGTCCAGTGGCGTTTCCTGCAGAGGAGTTTCGTCTTGAGCCTGCACGGTTAAGCTGTCGACTGGTTCCTGTTCAGCTGTTAACACATCAGCAGGAGCAGGTTGCTGTACTGTAGGCACTGGGGTGGGAGTAGTTTCGGGGATCACAGCTTCATCTGATCGAAAGAAAAACCAGACGATAGCAATCAGGGTCAGGGCCACTACGGCCAAACCTATGTAATATTGTTGCTGGCCTATGCCAGGAGCCTTCTCGGTCATTGCTTTATTTCCTTTCGCTGATTCGGATGACTGATATTAAGCCGTTGAAAAACTGGCTATAGCGTTGCATTTATTTTGCTTTTCAGCAATATATATCCAGAGAGTCTGTAAAGAGTTAAGAAGTTGCAGTGACCGAGCAAGAAAAAGAAAAAAAAACTGACAAGAAAATTGCGTTGCTATTAACAGGCGGTGGCGCCAGAGCTGCTTATCAGGTGGGCGTTCTGAAGGCGTTAGCACAGCATTATCCACGCAACAGTAAAATCCCTTTTGAAATTGTATGCGGTACTTCCGCAGGAGCCATCAATGCCACAGGTATAGCCTGTTACGCTTCCTGCTTTCACCTGGGAGTAAAAAAAATTGAATGGGTGTGGCGGAATTTCCATACTCATCATGTGTATTACTCGGATTACCTGCGTTTAGGTTGGCATTTGATCAGAGGTTTCCTCAGCGCTTTTCAGGCTGATTACGCCAATAAAAGGCCGGTCAGTCTGCTGGACAACAAACCCCTGCGGTTATTGCTGCAAAATATCGTTGATTTACAACGTATAGACCGCAACATTCAGGGCGGTTATCTATCCAGCGTCTCTGTCACAGCGTCCAGCTACAATACAGGTGACTCCATCACTTTTTTTCAGGGCAACGAGGCCAAAGAATGGCGCCGGGCCAGACGCTGTGGCCAAAAAACTTTGCTAGGTATTCACCATTTAATGGCTTCTGCCGCTATACCGCTGGTATTTCCTTCTGTCCGTATTCATCAGCATTATTATGGCGATGGCTCAGTCAATCAGCTGTCACCTTTGAGTTCACCTATACATTTAGGTGCAGATAAAATACTGATCATAGGTTTGGAGCAGCCCAGAACCCGAGATTTAAGCAACGCTATGCCTCATCACCCGGGTTTGGCGACAGTGGCGGGCCATTTGCTGGACACTATCTTTTCTGACACACTCAATTCGGATATTGAGCGAATGAACAGGATCAACAGGACTGTGGATACACTAAACGCTCATCAAATTCCCACCGATCTGAAAAAGGTTGAGAGTTTCCTCATCAACCCCAGCGTCAATTTTAATGAAATTGCCAGCCAGCATTTTTTGCAGTTGCCTATGGCCGTGCGAAGTCTACTGCGTTTAACTGGCATTACCCAGCATTCAGAGTCGAGCTTAACCAGTTATCTGTTGTTCGAAAAATCCTACACTAAGCGCCTGATCGAAGTTGGCTATCAGGATGCTATGCAGCAAATGCCAGAGTTACTGGACTTCTTGCGGCCCTAAGGGCAATTTTTAGCCGTTATGGCTGTCAAAAACTTGTCACATCAAGCTGCATATTTGAAAAAATCAATAATATCATTCACTTAATAAATTGGCACAATACCTGCAATTTCCAGCTATCTTAGGGGTAGTCCGGAGTAGCGGCAGTGGAATTATTTGGCTTACAAGAAATGACTTTAAATGGCACCAGCTATGCTGGCGTCACCAGTCAGCCACATTGGTCTGGTTTGTCTGGCGATGCGGCTACTTTGCCTGAACAACTACAAACTAGTCTGGATCTCGCCGATCAGCTGCAGATTTACTCAATGGCCGCTGGCAAAGTTTTGCCTCTGCGGTCCATTCAGCTGCAAACTGCCGTAGGTAAATACCTGGCCCCGGGCTCGGAAGAAGGCAGTTTTGAACACCGCAGCGTGCTGATGCTCAACGATCAGTGTCTGGCCGAACTCTGTTACCAGTCTGAACAAGCCTTTACCCCCATGATCCAGCATCAACTCTGGCAACTGGAGCGGCAATGGCTTTACCCCTTACGCAACACGCTGGTGGTTGTGCGATTACAGCAGCTGGCATTAAAAGATAGCCTGACTGACCTTGGAAATAGACGTAATTTTGACGATCAGTTTGAACGCACAGTGCAGCTGGCGAACAGACGCAAGGAAGCCTGTGCTTTAATTTTGCTGGATTTAGATAATTTTAAACAAACCAACGACAATTATGGCCACCCTGCAGGGGACGATGTATTGATTGCAGTGGCTGACGCAATGCGCCACACCTTAAGAGCCAGCGATTGTTTATTCCGTTTTGGTGGGGATGAATTTGCAGTTCTGCTCTCTGCTGACGATGCTCTGTCCGCCGAGTTAGTCGCGCACAGGTTGGTCAAAGCTATTAACCAACACCACGTGTGTAATCAGTTTGCCGTCACAGCGAGTGCGGGTTTGGCTCAGCTTGCGCCTAATCAGAAATCTGCGTTGCTGTTTAGTCGCGCCGATGAAGCTTTGGCTCAGGCCAAACAAGCTGGTAAAAATGCGGTTAAGGTTGCTCTGCTAAATCAGGCCTGATCAACTCAGGCACGGGTTTTAGTCGTCGTACATTAGGGCTAAAGGACAGAAGATCCAACGGCCCTTTTTTTTGACTTTGATGTCGTATTAATTCGTTTGCCAGTCAATAAAAGCATTGGCCTGTTCTGTGCTCACATTGGCAGCTAAACCCAGCACAGCCACCACCTGATTGTTTTGCACCAACACTGGTAAATGCCCTCTTTGCCAGGGCGGGATAGCCCATAACTTCAGCCACTGCTTCAACTCTTTGTTATGCCGTTGCCCTTGAGGCTTAAAGGGCAAGCTAAAAAGTCCAAACACCAGATACAAAGCAGCGTCAGTTAACAACACTGGCGTGCCCTTGTTATCACTGTTCAGCAGGAATTGCCCACTACTGGTATCCAGCTGTTGACCTGGTATTAATTCGAGAAAAACTCCGGCCTGCGGCGCATCTTTGACCTGGGTAACATAAGCTTTATCGGCAAAACGGCGAATTTGATAGCCATCCAGTTCAAGCAAAGGCTGAGCATCGGCTTTAGCATGAATTAATTCAGAAAAAAATCGCTCCAGCCAGTCAGTGGATGGATTAAGCCCTGTTAAAGCCAGCCAGCCGCGCACCAGTAGCTTTTGCGTGGTGATATCATGCTGTGCCAGCAGTTTTAACTCTAACTCAGCCCCGAGCATTACAGTAGGTAATATCCGCTGTAACTGGTTGTCGACAAATTGCTGTTGCTGCTGAATATGAGTCATGGAGCGTAAGGCATTTTGCCGAAATGCAGGCCAGCGCTGCTGCAATAAAGGGATCACTTGCAGGCGCAAAAAGTTGCGGTCAAACCTGCTGTCGTTATTACTTTCGTCTTCTATCCACTCCAACTGCTGCTCTTGCGCAAAGACTTCCAGTTGTTCGCGGCTAAAATCCAATAAAGGCCGCAGTAACCAGCCTGAAGCAAAAGACTGCACAGCAGCTATACCGGATAACCCCGCAGGGCCTGCGCCACGTTTTAATGCCAATAACAAGGTTTCCAGCTGATCATCCGCATGGTGGGCAGTTAACAAAGCGGTCTGAGCTGAGGTGACAAAAGCAGACAAAGCCGAATAGCGGGCACTTCGCGCCTGAGCTTCGATATTGGCACTAGGGTTCAGCTGTACTTTTTGCACCTCAAAGGCAATGTGGCGATTTTGACATTGCTGCTGACAAAAATTAGCCCAGTGATCGGCATTAGCGCTTAACCCATGATGGATATACACAGCCTTGAGTTTGATCTCTGTGTCCTGCGTAAGTTGATGGCAAAGCTCCAGCAACACCATGGAATCCAGCCCACCGGACAAGCCCAGCACCAGCTGGTTTAACCCAAGCTGTTGGATATGCTGACGCAGTGAGGCGGTGAACTCTGAACTCATTGAAACAAGACCCTAATAAAAAGCCGCCTTACGGCGGCTTGTAGGGGCGGGGTTTATCCCCGCCCGTTACTCTTTATGCACGCAGGCCAGCTGCAGCTTCAAGTACGACGGCTATATTAGCAGTAGCCAAAAGACATTAAACGTTTATATCTTCTGTCCAGCAACTCTGCAAGGCTGAGTTTTTCCAGCTTAGCTAAGTCACGTAACAAGGCTTGTTTTAAACTTTGTGCCATCTGTTCGTGATTACGGTGCGCGCCACCTAAAGGTTCGCTAACGATATCGTCGATCAGATTCAGCTCTTTTAAACGTGGAGCTGTAATACCCATGGCATCTGCAGCTATTGGCGCTTTGTCAGCGCTTTTCCACAAAATAGAAGCACAACCTTCAGGCGATATCACAGAATAAGTGCTGTATTGCAACATGTTGACCTGATCGCCCACACCTATAGCTAAAGCACCACCAGAACCACCCTCGCCTATCACAGTGCATAGGACCGGCACTTTCAGGCCAGCCATCACTTTCAGGTTACGGGCTATAGCTTCACTTTGACCACGCTCTTCAGCACCAACACCTGGATAAGCGCCTGGAGTGTCGATAAAAGTGATGATAGGTAAATTAAAACGTTCAGCCATTTCCATCATACGCAAGGCTTTACGATAGCCTTCAGGTTTTGGCATACCAAAGTTACGTTTAATTTTTTCTGAAGTGTCACGGCCTTTTTGATGACCAATCACCATCACAGTTTTGTCGCCTAAACGGGCTGTACCACAGACAATAGCCGGGTCGTTAGCAAAAGTACGGTCACCAGCAAATTCGTCAAAATCAGTGAAAATATGCTTAATATAATCCAGCGTGTAAGGACGCAACGGATGACGGGCTAATTGAGCAACCTGCCAGGCACCTAATTCTGCAAAAATCTTTTTGGTCAGAGTTAAGCTTTTTTCCTTTAGCTTGTTTACTTCTTCTTCAAGGCCGAGATCAAACTCGCCATTGCGGCTTACTTTGCGAAGTTCTTCTATTTTGGCTTCAAGTTCCGCAATCGGTTGCTCAAACTCTAAATAATTCAGCATCATCGACTGTCACTACCTAATTAATGAAAATCCAGTTGTATTGTTGCTAATTGTCGCAATTGATGCAACAAAGCATCGGTAGGTGTTACCCACCACTCGGTGCCCAATGCCACTGTGATTTGACCTTCGTCGCGCTGGTACACCAGCTTCACAGGCACTGTGCCTAATTTAAATTCGTGCATAGCTTGCTGCAGTTTCTGCAGATAATCCAGCCCCATTTGCTGTTGATGTACAGTTAAGGTCAAGGATTTTAAGCATTTTTCCCGCGCAGCTATGATGTCCACCACTTCGCGGCCCGACATTGTAAGGCCACCGCTGAAATCATCAAAGCTGACCTGTCCAGACACCACCAAAATTTTGTCTTTTTGCAGCAAATGCTCGAAGTTTTCGAACTGTTCGGGGAAAAAACGTACATCTAAGCGGGCAGATTTATCATCTAAAGTGACAATAGCCCAGCGTCTGCCTTTTTTATTGATCATAGTGCGCACAGACAAGACTAAACCAGCTGCATGCACCACCTGATCGCGACGGCCAGGCTGCATATCGACTAAACGGCCCGAGCTGTAATGAGGTAACTCCACCAGATATCTGTTGATAGGGTGGCCCGTCAGGTATAAACCTAAGGTTTCACGTTCACCTTCAAGCCAGACTTCGTCCGGCCAAATTGGCACTTGTTTAAAAGCACTGGCTGCGTGTTCCGGCTCTGGCGCCATCAAGCCAAATAAATCCGACTGGCCCATAGCTTCGGCTTTGGCCTGCTGCTCTGCGCCTTTCATCGCTTCTTCTAAAGTCGCCATCATAGCGGCACGATGTGGGCCTAACTGGTCCATAGCACCGGATAAAATCAGCTTTTCAATCACGCGGCGGTTCAGCTGTTTTAAATCAACTTTATTACAGAAGTCGAACAAATCGGTGAATGTTCCGTGTTTAGCCCGCGCCGCTAGAATAGCTTCCACCGGACCTTCACCTACGCCTTTAATAGCACCTATGCCATAGACGATATGGCCCTGACGATTGACGGTAAATTTATATTCACCAGAATTCACATCAGGCGGGATCAATTTGAGCTTCATGCACTCGCATTCATCCACCAGTATCACGATTTTGTCTGTGTTATCCATATCGGCAGACATTACAGCCGCCATAAACTCAGCCGGATAATGCGCCTTCATCCACAAGGTTTGGTAGGACACCAGCGCATAAGCGGCTGAGTGAGACTTGTTAAAACCGTAACCTGCGAACTTTTCTACTAAGTCGAAGATTTTCATCGACAGTTCGGCATCAACCCCATTGGCGACCGCGCCATCGCGGAAGGTGTCGCGCTGCTTGGCCATCTCTTCAGGTTTCTTTTTACCCATAGCTCGGCGCAATAAGTCAGCGCCGCCCAGTGAATAACCAGACAGAACCTGAGCTATTTGCATCACCTGTTCCTGATACAGAATGATGCCGTAGGTAGGCTCCAGAATAGGAATTAACGAGTCATGTTGCCAGGTCGAGTCCGGGTAAGAGATCTCTTCCCGACCTCGTTTACGGTCGATAAAGTTATCCACCATGCCTGACTGCAAAGGACCAGGCCGGAACAGTGCCACTAGCGCTATCATATCCTCGAAGCAGTCGGGCTGCAGACGGCGGATTAAGTCCTTCATACCGCGACTTTCCAGCTGGAATACAGCTGTGGTATCCGCCTTCATCAACAGATCAAAGCTCTTGCGGTCAGTCAGCGGAATAGTATTGATATCGACCAGCGGCTTGCCTTCGCGCGTCAGGCGCTCGTTGGTCATATTCACAGCCCACTGCAAGATGGTCAGTGTGCGTAAACCGAGGAAGTCGAATTTGACCAGACCCGCGTATTCGACATCGTTTTTATCAAACTGAGTGACAGGGTTATTGCCCTCTTCGTCACAGTACACTGGTGCAAAGTCGGTAATTTTAGTCGGCGCTATCACCACACCACCGGCGTGTTTACCGGCGTTTCGGGTTACACCTTCCAGCTGACGCGCCATATCGATCAGATCTTTGACTTCCTGATCGGCTTCATAAAGTTCAGGTAAGCGAGGCTCTTCTTTAAAAGCCTGTTCCAGTGTCATGCCAGGTGTTGGCGGGATCAGCTTAGAAATACGGTCAACAAAACCATAAGGATGCCCCAGCACCCGGCCTACGTCGCGAATAACAGCCTTAGCCGCCATAGTACCGAAGGTGATAATCTGCGATACAGCTTCGCGGCCATACATCTCGGAGACGTGTTCTATCACCTCGTCGCGTCTGTCCATACAGAAGTCGACGTCAAAGTCGGGCATAGACACCCGCTCAGGGTTTAAGAAACGCTCGAACAGTAAGTCAAATTCTAACGGGTCAAGGTCGGTAATACTCAGTGCATAAGCCACCAAAGAACCGGCACCAGAACCACGGCCAGGGCCGACCGGAATATCGTTGTCTTTACTCCACTGAATAAATTCCATCACGACCAGGAAGTAGCCTGGGAACCCCATCTGGTTGATTACGCCAAGCTCAATGTCTAAACGTTCGTCGTATTCAACCCGTTTAACTTCACGCACTTGTGGGTCGGGAAATAACTGCAGCAGACGTTTTTCCAGACCTTCTTTGGATTTTAATACCAAAAAGTCGGCATCTGATAAGCCACCAGTCGGGAATGCCGGCAGAAAATATTCACCTAAACGTATAGTGACATTACAACGTTTGGCGATTTCGACTGAGTTTTGTAGCGCTTCAGGAATATCGGAAAACAGTTCCAGCATTTCCTCTGCTGAGCGCAGGTACTGCTGTTCACTGTAGTTTTTTGGCCGTCTTTTATCTTCTAAAGTGTAGCCATCATGAATAGCTACCCGGATTTCATGGGCAGGAAAATCGTCAGGGCTTAACATCACCACTTCGTTCGTGGCTACCACAGGCAACTGTTCACGTTCTGCCAGCTCCACTGCAGCCTGAATATAAGTTTCTTCATCAGGACGACCGGTGCGGGTCAGTTCAATAAAAAACCGGTCTGGGAAATGTTCACGATAAAATTGCACTAAAGCCAAAGCACTAGGCGCATTGCCTTTAATTAAGGCTTTACCCAAAGGGCCGTCTTTGGCGCCTGACAATACAATCAGGCCAGCTTTGTATTCCACTAGCCAGTCGTGATCAATCTGCGGCTTGTGTTGCACATGGCCACGTAAATAGGCTTTGGACAGCAGCATGGTCAGATTCTGATAACCTGTGTTGTCCGATGCCAGAATTAATAACCGACAAGCATCACCTGGAAACAGAGGATGCTGCACCCACAAGTCAGCCCCTACTATCGGCTTAATACCAGCTTCGTGTGCTGTACTGTAAAAACGCACCAGACCACACATATTCATCTGATCGGTTAAAGCAAGAGCTGGCATATTCAGCTCTTTCGCCGCTTTGACAATAGGCTTTATTTTTTTGATGCCGTCGACCATCGAAAAGTCGCTGTGCACCCTTAAATGAATAAAAGCCGGATCAGCCATGCATCTGCTCCAATACATCCCGAACAGGTTTAAAACTGCGTCTGTGCTGGTTAATCACACCATGAGTTTTAATAGCAGCTAAGTGTTCAGCTGTTGGATAACCTTTATGACCTGCAAAACCATACTGTGGATAAGCGGCATCCAGTTGCTGCATTTCTTCATCACGAGCCACTTTGGCCAGAATAGAAGCAGCGCTGATTTCCGGCACTAAAGCATCCCCCTTGACCACTGCACTGGCCTGAACCCCTATGTCTTTGGGCACACGGTTGCCATCTATTAAGGCCCATTCTGGTTGGATATGAAGCCCCTGCACAGCACGGGTCATCGCCAGCATAGTGGCATGCAGGATATTTAAACTATCAATTTCATGCACTTCAGCCCGGCCTAAGCTCCAGCTTAAGGCTTTAGCTTTAATTTCTTCAGCTAGCTGCAGGCGTTTTTTTTCTGACAGTTTTTTCGAATCGTTTAAACCAGAGATAGGGTTATTCGGGTCCAGTATCACAGCTGCTGTAACTACAGCGCCAACTAGCGGGCCACGTCCGACTTCATCCACACCACAAATCAGCTGAACTTGTGGCCTTTGATAAGTTTCAGCATTCAACGCTTTTGTCATCGCTAACCCTGTATTACTTTAGCTACTGCAGCAGCGGCTTGTTCACTGGCATTACAACGAATTAACTGGTGCAGTTGTGTAAAAGAGCTGACACAAGAACGCTGGGCGTCCTGGTCCTGTAACAAAGGTGCCATGGCTTTAATTAAATGCTCTACCGTCACTTGTTCCTGCAGCAACTCTGTCACTAAAGCCTGGTCAGCCAATAAATTTGGCAGACTGAAATACTTCAGTTTGACTAAACGTTTGGCAATTTGATGCGTCAGCCAATTCATCTTATAGCCTACCACCATGGCGGTTTTGGCCAGCATGGCTTCTAAAGTGGCAGTACCAGAGGCGATAAAGACCGCATCCGCTGCTGTTAACGTAGCTCGGGCTTTACCTATTTCCAGTTGCACCTGTAACTCTGGCGCGACCTGCTGTTTGATCTGGCGGAACAACTCTGCTTTTTGTTCTGTCACCATATTACAAATCAGCTGTAAATCAGGTTGCTGACGTTGCAGTTCCTGTGCGGCAAGCAAATAGTCTGCAGCTAACAATTTGATTTCGTTGGTTCTGCTGCCAGGCATGATAGCCAGTACCGGCGCATCTGGCTTTAAACCCAGTTCAATCTTAGCGGCAGTTTTATCAGGCTGCAGCGGCATTTGGTCGGCCAGAGTATGACCAACAAAACTGCAAGGCACGTCAAATTTATCGTAAAAAGCTTTTTCAAAAGGCAATAACGCCAGCACCATATGGGTGGCTTTAGCGATTTTAAAAATACGTTTTTGCCGCCAGGCCCAAACCGAAGGGCTGACATAATGCACAGTTTTAATACCGGCAGCTTTGAGTTTAAGCTCCACCGGAATATTAAAATCCGGTGCGTCTATACCAATAAACACATCAGGTTGAGTGGCAGTAAGATGAGCCAGCAGCTCTTTGCGGACCTGCAGTAAACGTGGCAAGCGGCCTAATACTTCGACTATGCCCATCACAGCAAGCTCTTCCATATCAAACAGCGCGTCAAAACCTTGGGCCTTCATGCGCTCACCACCTATGCCATAAAATTGTGCATTCGGATACAGCTGTTTCAGAGCTCGGATTAAATCTGCACCTAAAATATCGCCGGAGTGTTCCCCGGCGACTAAGGCGATTTTCACAACAGAAGGATCAACCCTGGATTGCAACTCACTCATCAGCGGATAATGCCACGGCTGGAGTTGGCGATAAAATCAGTGAAGGCTTTAACTTCCGGAAATTCAGCCGCTTTGTCGGCCAGAACATCCAAAGCTTCCTGCACTGTTAAGCCTTTGCGATACACTTCTTTGTAGGCACGGCGTACTTCTAAAATAGCATCACTACTGAAACCACGACGTTTTAAACCTTCGACGTTTAAGCCAGCAGGTACAGCATGAGAGCCGTGTGCCATCAGATAAGGAGGTACGTCCTTCACTACTATAGAACCACCACCTATAAAGGCGTGAGCGCCTATGTGACAAAATTGATGGATACCGCTCATGCCACCCAAAATGGCCCAATCGCCAATATGGACATGGCCAGCAGATTGAGCACCACTGGCAAAAATCACGTTGTCGCCAATCACACAGTCATGTGCAACATGGGTATTGTTCATAAAGAGGTTGTTCGAGCCAATGCGGGTTACACCTTTGTCCTGCACAGTACCACGGTGCACAGTGCAGTTTTCGCGAAACACATTATTGTCACCAATAATAAGTTCTGTTGGCTCACCTTTGTATTTTTTATCCTGGCAATCTTCACCTATGCTGGTGAACTGGTAAAAATGATTGCCTTTGCCTATCACTGTAGGGCCTTTGAGCACCACATGAGATTCAAGCACTGTGTCATCACCTATCACCACATTGGCGGCAATATAACAAAAAGGCCCAACTTTAACGTTTTGGCCAAGCACAGCACCTGTTTCGATCACTGAAGTAGGATGGATCATATTAAAGTTCTCTTCTGGCACACATCAGTTCAGCAGTACAAACAACCTGGCCATCCACTTTGGCTTCGCCATAAAACTTCCACAAATTACGACGCTCTTTTAAAAACTTCACTTCTAACACCAGCTGATCACCTGGAACTACTGGTTTTTTAAAACGGGCTTCATCTATAGCAGCGAATAAATACAGTTCATTTTCAGCACGTTCAGTCACAGTTTTAAAGCCTAAAATACCAGTGGCCTGAGCTAAGGCTTCGAGTATTAATACGCCAGGGAAAATAGGCATAGTTGGGAAGTGACCGGTAAATATAGGTTCGTTGATCGTGACGTTTTTAATAGCAGTTAAAGATTCGCCAGGCGTGAAATCCAGAACCCGGTCGATCATTAAAAATGGATAGCGATGTGGCAGCAGGGCCATGATTTCCTGTATTTCAAGGATATTCAATTGGTTAGCCAAAGTGAACCTCTTTTATTTTATTCGTCTTTCAAAGGCGGCGGAGACAAAGCAGCCACTTGCTGCTCCAAATCCCGTAATTTTTGATACATTTGATCCAGTTGACGAAACCGGACGCTATTTTTCCGCCATTCCAGATTAGTGCTGGCCGGAGTACCGGATGAATAGATACCTTTTTCGGTAATAGATTTAATAATCATCGACATGCCGGTGATTTGCACGCCGTCACAAATTTCCATATGGCCATTGATAGCGCACGCACCACCAATAATACAATACTTGCCAATTTTAGTGCTGCCAGCCACCACAGTACAGCCTGCAATAGCTGTGTGATCGCCGATCTGCACGTTGTGTGCTATTTGCACCTGATTGTCCAAAATGACATTTTTACCAATCACTGTGTCACCTAAAGCGCCACGATCTATGGTGGTATTGGCACCTATTTCTGTATCATCGCCAATCAGCACTGTGCCAACCTGAGGGATTTTCAGCCAGTTGCCACGTTCGTTGGCAAAACCAAAACCATCGGCACCTATCACAGCACCGCTATGCAACAGGCAGTTTTTACCCAGGCTTACGCCATGGTATAAAGTCACGTTAGGCCAGATTTTACAGCCATCGGCAATCTGAACCTTTTCGCCAATGAAGCAACCCGCCCCAATCTGGACGTTTTCACCTATCACAGCTCCAGCGGATATCACCACGTTGGGGCCTATCACGGCTGAGTCTGCTACAGAAGCTGACGGGTCTATCACTATATTCTGCCCCCGCCCATAAGCGGCAGCAGGTGTGGAATCTAATAATTGAGCTATTTTCGCAAAAGCCACATACGGGTCTTTCACCACCAGCGCATTCACAGGACAATAACTCTGATCATCGGCTTTGATCAGCACTGCGCCGGCTTGGGTGCTTTGCAAAAACTTACGATACTTGCTGTTGGATAAAAAGCTGATTTGATGACTTGTTGCATCTTCCAAAGTACCAACGGCACTAATCAGTGCCGTGGCGTCTCCGACTAGCTGAGCATTTAACTGCTCAGCTATAAAGGCTAAAGTAAACTTCACCATTATTTGGCTTTGCTCACCTGAGCAACAACAGCGTCAGAGATGTCATATTCAGGCTTAACGAAAACACCAGCCTGAGCATTTAAGATCAGATCGTAGTTGTCTTTTTTCGCAATGCTGTCGATAGCAGTTTTGACTAAACCCATCAGCTTGTTACGTTCTTCGCCTTGACGCTTACGGTAGTCTTCATCCAAAGGACGAGCTAACTGCTCGTAGCTGCGCATTTGTTTTTCCATCTCGCCTTGCAGAGCTTTTTTCTGCTGGTCGTTCATGGTGGCGCCATCACGCTTTAATTTTTCCTGGTTAAAAGCAATGTCTTTTTCCAGCTTCTGTACTTCAGCAATACGGCCTTCAAACTCAGTTTTTAAGCTGTTCTGAATTGACGTGGTTTGTGGCAGTTTGGCCACAATTTCCTGTACATCAACAAGACCAATTTTCATTTCTTTTGCAGAAGCAGTACCAACCATCAACAGGCCAGCCATCAATACCAATGCAGTTTTTGCTAAGCTTTGCTTAAACATGTTTTCCATTTCCCATAAATTTAGAATGTAGTACCAATATTGAAACTAAAGTTTTCCTGATCATCACCCTCTTCTTTGCGGATGATTTTTGCCAGACTAAATGTCAATGGACCCATAGGCGAAATCCATTGTACAGAGAGACCTGTCGAGACACGTATTAAACCCGGATCAGAGTAGTCTAACAGCTTAGGGCTGTTATAACTCTGGCTTGATGAAGGGCTTAAACCGTTGTAACGACTTAAATCAAACTCTGTATCCCAGACGTTACCTGCGTCTACAAACAGGCTGGTACGTATCTGGTTTACATAATCCTCACCAACAAAAGGTGTTGGTGTGATTAACTCAAGGGTAGCAATTGCCATAGCATTACCACCCGTTGATCGTGGCGACACTATGTAAGTGTCAAAATTAGGATCTGTCGGGAAGGAACTACCACTGCCACCTGTAGGATTAGGTAATCCAGGAACAGTAGTGACCTGACGATAGATAGCGTGCGGACCTATAATACGGGCTTCGAAACCACGTAAATTCTGACCACCAGCGTAGAAGTTATCTGTGAAAGGCAAGGTATAGTCATAGCCGTCTTTAGCGCCATAACCGTTACCATAACCTACTTCCAGCTTGCTTAAGAAAGACCAGCGGTGGTCATTACTCAGCGGGATATAATTACGCGCTTCAAACGTCGTTTTGTAGTACTGCAAATCAGAGTTTGGTGTAGTAATACGCCCACTTAACACTAATTCATGACCTGCTGTTGGGAATAAACCACGGTTCAAGGTGCTTTGGATCCAACTGGCGATCAATTCGTAGTTAGTAAACTTATAGCCACCATCCGGATCATTTTTATCCATCAACACAGCTCTGAAATGACGCAATTGATCATATTCAGATAAAGAGTTGATTTCGTTCACCGCATAGTTAGTGCCGAAGTTTAATCTGTTGTATTCATTGATCGGATAACCAACAGAAGCACCAAAACCATAACGTTTTTGCTTATAAGCTTCTAGGTTAGACGACAGACTGGAGTAGTCGGTATCTGAATAGAAAATCTGCCCACCTAAACTGACCGCATCCAGCGTGAAATACGGATCTGTGACGGACAACGAAATTTGCTTGTTGTATTTGTTGGTACTTAAATTGATACCTGCAGAGTTACCTGTACCAAAGAAGTTTTGCTGTTCCACACCTATCTGGAAAGACAAGCCCTGGAAATCACCATAAGAAATACCGGCGTTAAAGTTACCTGAAGGCTGCTCTTTGATTTTAAAGCCGACGTCAACTTTGTCATCAACACCAGCAACTTCTTTGGTTTCAAACTCAACTTTTTCTATGTAAGGCAAACGCTGAATACGTTCTTTAGACAGTTCAAGTGCATCATTAGATAACCAGGCGCCTTCCATCTGACGTACTTCACGACGGATAACTTCGTCTTTAGTTGAGGCGTTACCAGTAACTTCCATCCGACGTACGTAAACACGTTTACCAGGGTCAACGCTAATCGTCAGCGCTACTTCTTTCGTGTCATCATTGATGTTCGGGATAGTACGGACTTTTGAGTTGGCATAGCCAAAACGCGCCAGTAACTTGGCAATACTTTCTTCGGTATAAGTAACCAGAGCACCGTTATACAGCTGACCGGCTTTTAATGGCAATAAGGCCTTAATAAAAGCGTCCTGCCCTATCAAATCACCGACAAAGTCGATGCCGGTAATAGTGTACTGCTCACCTTCAGTGACGTTCAGAGTGACGTACACTGAGGTTTTATCAGTACTGACAGACACCTGATTGGCGTCGATATTAAAACGTAAATAACCACGGTCTAAATAGTAACTGCGGACTTTTTCAAAGTCGCCTTGCAAAGTTTGCTTTTGGTAACGGTCTGAAGATAAAAAACGCCACCACGGCAAATCGTATTTAGATTCGATGTTTTTCAGTAACTCTTCGTCACTGAATAATTCGTTGCCGACTATGTTGATCTGACGGACTGAAGCGGCATCACCTTCTTCAAATTCGATTTTCAGATTGACCCTGTTGCGCGGCAAATACGTGACTTTCATTTGCACCGCAGCGTTGTATTTACCAACGCCGTGATAAAACTCTGTTAAACCGTTTTCAACTTCTTTGATTACGGTTTTGTCTAAAGGCTCACCAACGATAATTTTCTGACCTGTTAAACTTTCAGTCAGTTGCTCTTCTTTGATGTCTTTGTTGCCATCAAATTCGATATTGTTAATGGTAGGACGCTCTTTTAAGCGATAAATGACGGTATTGCCGTCACGAAATACCTGAATATCGTCAAAGTGGCCAGCCGCATACAGACTTTTGATACTGCGCGATAAGGAAGCTTCTGTGATGGTATCGCCGATATTAAACGGCAAATTATTTAATGCTGCACCAAGCGCAACACGCTGCAAGCCTTCGACCTGAATGTCTTGCACAGTAAATGATTGTTCAGCGAGCACCGAGTTACTTAAACCAGCAAGTAACATCGCAGCTACTAATCGTTTAATTGTCATTGTTTTGGACTACTTTTGATTAGTTTATTACAAACGAGAAATATCGTTGAGCAGCGCAATTCCCATTAATGTCAGCAGCAACAGAGCTCCGATCCGGAAACCCAGCTCCTGCGCCTTCTCAGAGACAGGTTTGCCGCGTATTAGTTCCAGCACAAGATACATTAAATGGCCACCATCCAAAATAGGCAGAGGCAGTAAATTTATCACCCCAAGGTTGACACTAATAAGTGCTAAAAAGGAGATAAAGGCAATCAAGCCAATATCTGCGCTGCTTCCAGCCCCTTGAGCTATCGAAATTGGACCGCTTAAATGTTTGACAGAAATATCACCAAAAATGAATTTTCCAATCATGGAGAAGCTTAAGCGTACCAATTGCCACGTCTTTTCTACCCCAACTATGGCTGCCTGTACAGGGCCATATTGCTGAGTGAACAATAAATGCTCAGGCCAGGGCAGTACTTTTGGACTGACGCCTAAAAATCCCTGATGAAAGCCATCGGCAGTTTCGCGGCTTTGAGGAGTGACCAAAAGGTCCATCGCCTGATTATTGCGTTCTATACCAAAAACTAGAGGTTTTTCCGGGCTATTTTGCACCAGCGTCACCACAGCATTCCAATCCGCTACAGCTTTGCCATCTACTGAAACTAACTTATCACCAAGCTGTAAACCTGCAATTTCGGCAGCTGAGCCTGGCTGGATTTGGCTGATCTCGTTCAACACTTCTGGACGCAGCGGCTCCATGCCTAAGCTGCCAAACACACTTTGTTTATCCGGGTCAAATACCCAGCCTGTCAAATCCAGTTGGTAACTTTGGTCGCTACCTTCCAATTGCTGCACTGTGATATCGACAGCAGGGCTGCCCACTTGTTCAACCAGCAATAAACTGATAGCTCGCCAGTCCTCCACCGCTTCGCCGTTAATAGCTGTGATCTGAGCATTGGCTGGAACACCGGCTTTAGCCGCAATAGATTCCGCAGTCACCTGGCCTATCACAGGTTTGATATTAGGCACGCCAATCAGGTACATCCCCCACAGCAGCAGGATAGCAAACAGGAAGTTAGCAACAGGACCTGCAGCTATGATGGCCATACGTTGCCAGACAGTTTTGCTGTTAAAACTTAAATCTTTAAACTGAGGTAATACTGGGTCTACCCGCTCATCTAACATGCGGACATAGCCGCCCAATGGGATCATCGCTATAACAAACTCAGTACCTTGTTTGTCGCGCCAGCGGTAAATGGCCTTACCAAAACCTATAGAAAAACGTTTAACCAGCACATTATTTTTGCGGGCGACCCAGAAATGCCCAAACTCGTGCACAGTCACCAGCAGACCTATAGCAATCACAAAACTGATTAAATTCCAGACAAAACCCGACATTAACTCACCTTTTTCAGTTGGTCTTGCACATAAGCTCTGGCCTGTTGATCAAGGCCAAGAATACTTTCTAAATCAGGCGCTTTTATGCTGGCAAAACGCTCCAATGCTTTTTCGTTCAGCTGCGCTATCTCAGTAAAACGGATCTGACCTGCCAAAAATGCCGCGACAGTGATTTCATTGGCTGCATTCAGAGCTGTGGTAGCGCCCTGGCCGTAACCACAAGCGGCAATAGCAAGATATAAATTGGGGTAACGCGCAACTTCTGGTTTGGAGAAACTAAAGTCAGCCAGTTCAAAAAAATTCAGCGGTTTTACATTCGTCTGAATACGTTTGGGGAAAGCCAGCGCATGAGCTATTGGTGTACGCATATCAGGCTGGCCCAACTGCGCCAGCACTGAACCATCAGTGTACTGTACCATCGAATGAATAATACTTTGAGGATGGATCACCACCTGAATATCGTCTGCTGCACAGTTGAATAACCAACGCGCTTCGATAAACTCCAGCCCTTTATTCATCATAGTGGCGCTATCGACCGATATTTTTTGTCCCATCACCCAGTTCGGATGAGCCACGGCCTGAGCAGGCGTAATACTTGGGAATTCGTGTAGTTCTTTGCGTAAAAACGGACCACCACTGCCAGTCAGCAGCAGTTTACTTATGCCGTAATCAGATAAGTTTTGTGTCGCGGTATTTTGCTGTAAAGCGGCGGGCAAACACTGGAAAATAGCATTGTGTTCGCTATCTATAGGCAACAAAGTGGCGCCATGCTGCTGCACTTTGTTGATAAAAAGCTCACCACTCATCACCAGCGCTTCTTTGTTGGCCAGTAATACAGTTTTGCCTTGTTCAACGGCAGCTAGTGTAGGTAATAAACCTGCGGCGCCCACTATTGCCGCCATCACTATATCTGCATCAGGGTGGCCAGCTAAATCACAAAGCGCTTGTGCACCAGCCCAAACTTCTGTTGAAAGATTGGCGTCTTTTACCAATTGGCGTAAAGAGTCTGCGGCCTGCAGATCAGTCATCACGGCATAACGGGGCTTAAACTGCTGGATCTGTGCAAACAGCTTCTCTACCTGGGTAGCGCCTGTTAAGCCCAGCACCTGATAGTGATCAGGGTGTTTAGCCACCACATCAAGCGTATTACAGCCTATAGAGCCTGTAGCACCAAGGATCACCAGCGTCCGCATTACGCGAAACCTCCAATGAGCGCAACCAGGACTGCATAAAGCGGTGCTGTTGCTGTGAGGCTATCGATACGGTCTAAAATACCACCATGGCCAGGAATAATACTGCCACTGTCTTTTAACCCCGCAACACGTTTGAACATGCTCTCGCTTAAGTCACCAAACACAGACAATGTAGTCAGGACCAAAGCCGCCAGATACCAGGTCGCAGTTCCTTCAGGAAAGCCGTGATAATAAGCGACAGCAGTGACCAGAGCCATGACAAAAGCCACACCACCTAACATACCTTCCAGTGTTTTACCCGGACTTACCGCAGGCAATAACTTACGTTTGCCAAAAGGCTTACCAATAAAATAGCCACCTATATCTGCAGCCCAGACTATGCCCAGCAGTAAACAAATTAACCAGGCTCCGGTATAACTGGATTGATGAAATTCAACAGAGCGGATCAGTAACAAGGCGGTCCAGGCTGGAATTAAAGTCAGCCACCCCATCACAGCACGGCGTATATGGCCCCTTGACCAGCTTTGGCTGCTGTGTGGGTAACTTAGCACCAGCAGCACAGCAATTAACCACCAGACCACCCCCATAGCCAGCAAGCCGTTACTCAGCACATCTAACTGCACAGGCCAATAGGCAGTGTCAGGTAATAACCGGTAGATCAGTGCCATACTCAAAGCCACTACAGCGACAAAACTGTATTGGCTAAGCTTGGTTTTGTAGCCGCAGAATAAACTCCACTCCCAGGCACCAATCAAAAAAGCGGCAGCAATAAAAATAGCGAAATAGTGCAAAGGAAGAAAAAAGACTGCAGCTAACGCCAGCGGCGCCATGATCAGGGCTGTAATAACTCGTTGCTTAAACAAATTGGTTATCCTTGTGTCGGACGCATTGCCAGCTCACGGATTTGCGCCCCGGTACAACCAAAACGCCTTTCCCTACTAGCGTAAGTTGCCAAAGCTTCCGAAAATACCTGATCATCAAAGTCAGGCCATAAAATTTCGGTAAACCATAACTCAGCATAAGCAGCTTGCCACAACAAAAAGTTACTGATGCGCACATCACCACCGGTACGGATCATTAAATCCAACTCCGGTTGATCATGCATTTGCATGCAACCTGATAACTCTTGTTCGTCAATTTGTGCGGCAGTCATTTCACCATCGGCCACTTTCTGAGCCAATTGCTGCGCTGCCTGCACTATGTCCCAACGTCCGCCATAATTGGCTGCGACATTCAGGGTCAAAGCTGTATTCTGAGCCGTAAGCTGTTGCGCCTCTTTAATATGTTGTTTGAGTTTGTCGCTAAAAGGAGATAAGTCTCCGATAATATTCAGCCGTACGTTATTTTTATGCAGGGTTTTCACTTCCTGCTGCAACACCATTAAAAACAGTTGCATCAAACCACTGACTTCGTCTTCAGGACGGCGCCAGTTTTCGCTGCTAAACGCAAATAAGGTGAGAGACTTGATACCTAATTTACGACAAAAGCTCACAGCACGACGCACTGAATCTACGCCTTTTTTGTGACCCCATACCCGGGGTTTGCCTTGCCGTTCAGCCCAGCGTCCGTTGCCGTCCATGATAATGGCGACATGTTGTGGCAACGCGTTTTGTAACGCGGTTTGCACTTCTGTCATCTGAATCTGACCCTGTCACAATAATAAAAAACGCCGCGAAGTATACCCTACACGGCGCTATTCCCCTAATCAGGGCAGGAAGTCTTAGACTTCCATCAACTCTTTTTCTTTATCAGCTAATACTTCGTCAACTTTCTTTACGAAAGCATCAGTCAGCTTCTGAACTTCTTCTGCAGCTTTACGCTCATCATCTTCACCAATTTCTTTATCTTTTAATAAAGTCTTCAGATCAGCGTTTGCGTCGCGACGGATATTACGTACAGCAACACGGGCACCTTCAGCTTCGTTACGTACCACTTTAACTAAGTCACGACGACGTTCTTCAGTCAGTGGAGGCAATGGCACACGAATGGTAGTACCAGCACTCATTGGGTTTAAGCCTAAATCGGACTGCAGAATAGCTTTCTCTACAGCTTGGATCAGAGTTTTATCAAACACGCTGATGGTCAGAGTGCGGGCGTCTTCTACAGACACGTTAGCCACCTGACGTAATGGCGTATTAGCGCCGTAATAAGACACCTGAATGCCATCTAATAAACTTGGGTGAGCACGACCGGTACGGATTTTGGACAATTGGCCTTTCAGCGCTTCAACGCTTTTTTCCATCCGGGTTTTGCTGTCTTTGAGAATATCGTTAATCACTTTGGCTATTCCTTTTTTTGCTACACCAAAAAAGTGGCAGTTAGTTTACTGTAATTTTTCGGCGTGGTCGATCACTGTGCCTTCTTCTTCACCCAGTACTACACGTTTCAGTGCGCCTGGTGTATTCATATTGAAAACACGAATTTGCATATTGTGGTCACGGGCCAGCGTAAAGGCCGCTAAATCCATCACCTTTAATTCTTTTTCCAATACTTCTGTGTAGCTTAATTTGCTGTACAGAGTCGCAGTTGGGTCTTTCACCGGATCTGCTGAATAAACGCCATCGACTTTAGTGGCTTTTAAAACCGCATCAGCTTCGATTTCAATACCACGTAAACAGGCAGCTGAATCTGTGGTAAAAAACGGGTTACCAGTACCAGCTGAGAAAATGACCACACGGCCAGACTTTAACAGACTAATAGCTTCAGCCCAGCTGTAGTTATCGCATACACCATTTAACGGGATAGCAGACATCAGACGGGCGTTGACGAAGGCACGGTGCAATGCATCACGCATAGCTAGACCATTCATCACTGTGGCTAACATGCCCATATGATCACCGACCACACGGTTCATACCAGCTTTAGCTAAACCTTCACCACGGAAAATGTTACCGCCACCTATAACTATCGCGACCTGAATACCCAGTTCAACCAACTCTTTGATTTCCTGAGCCATCCGATCCAGCACTTTAGGATCTATCCCAAAGCCTTCATCACCCATCAGGGCTTCACCACTGAGTTTTAATAAAATTCTTCTATAGGCGAGTTTTGGATTGCTCATGAGGTCCTCTTTAATCTGGAAGGTGCAACCTTGCTGTGGGTCAATTTTTGTACAAGTGGCGATACCTGGTAACAAACTTGCCGAGAGTTACGACATACCGTACATCCTGTACATAAAAAAACCGCGACAGACGAAGGTCAGGTCGCGGTTATTCTAGCTGGTTTCAAAGCATTGCTAAAGCGTAAATTACTTCTTAGCAGCAGCGATTTGAGCAGCAACTTCAGCAGCGAAATCAGTTTCCTGCTTCTCGATGCCTTCACCAACTTCTAAACGGATGTAGCTAACAGCTTTAGCACCGTTTTGCTTCAGGAAATCACCTGTAGTGATTGATGGATCTTTTACGAACATCTGACCAGTTAAAGAAACTTCGCCAGTGAACTTCGTCATACGACCAGCAACCATCTTCTCAGCGATTTCTTTTGGCTTGCCGCTGTTGATAGCGATTTCGATCTGGATTTCTTGCTCTTTAGCAACAACTTCAGCTGGCACTGACTCTGGAGTCAGGAATGAAGGGTTGTTCGCAGCAACGTGCATAGCAACGTCTTTAGCGATATCTTCGTTACCGCCTTCCAGTACTACTAACACGCCGATACGGCCTGAGTGAGTGTACTGACCGATCACGTCACCCTGAGCTACAGAGATACGACGGATGTTGATGTTTTCACCGATTTTAGTAACCAGTGTAGCGCGAGCTTCTTCAACAGTGCTGTCGCCCAGTTGAGCTGCAGACAGCTCTTCTACAGTGAACAGTTTGTTGGCGTGAGCCAGATCAGCAGCAGCGTTAGCAAAAGCCAGGAAGCTTGCGTCACGGCCTACGAAATCTGTTTCACAGTTAAATTCGATTGCAACAGCGTAACCGTTACCAACGCGAGTGATCACAGTACCTTCAGCGGCGATACGGCCAGCTTTCTTGGCAGCTTTAGCCTGACCATTTTTACGCATTAATTCGATTGCGCCTTCGATGTCACCTGCAGTTTCTTCTAAAGCTTTTTTGCAGTCCATCATGCCAGCGCCAGTGCGCTCGCGTAATTCTTTTACCATACCGGCAGTTACAGCCATGGGGAGTTCCTCGCAAAATTTTTTCGTGGACAAACAGGGGCAAATGCCCCTGTAAGTTTAAACTTGCTTTATGTAGCCCTGATGACAAGGCTACAGAGACAATGCAATTACTCAGCAGCTACGAAGTTTTCAGATTCAGCCTGAACTTCGATGTTTTTGCTGCGGCCTTCAGTGATGGCCTGATTGACTGCGCCCAGGTATAACTGGATAGCGCGGATAGCGTCATCGTTACCAGGGATCACAAAGTCAACACCTTTAGGATCTGAGTTAGTATCAACGATAGATACCACTGGGATACCCAGGTTGTTGGCTTCTTTAATTGCAATGTGTTCGTGGTCGGCGTCGATCACAAACAGAACATCAGGCAAGCCGCCCATGTCTTTGATACCGCCTAAGCTTTTTTCCAGCTTGTCCATTTCACGGGTACGGTCTAAAGCTTCTTTTTTAGTCAGCTTGTCGAAAGTACCGTCCTGGCTTTGAGATTCCAGGTCTTTTAAACGCTTGATAGACTGGCGAACAGTTTTCCAGTTAGTCAGCATGCCACCTAACCAACGGTGGTTTACATAGTACTGGTCAACTTGAGAAGCAGCTTCTTTGATCGCTTCAGAGGCAGCGCGCTTAGTACCAACAAACAGGATTTTGCCTTTTTTAGCAGCAACAGACTGAATGAAAGCTAAAGCATCGTTCATCATTGGAACAGTTTGTTCCAGGTTGATGATATGAACACGGTTACGAGCGCCGAAAATGAATGGCTTCATTTTTGGGTTCCAGTAACGTGTTTGGTGACCGAAATGTACGCCCGCCTGGAGCATATCGCGCATAGAAACTTTTGCCATTATAAATATTCCTTAGTAATGGGGTTGGGCCTCCATACATCCCATAAAACCGACCGTAACTCAATGAGTTGCAGCACCCCGGATTATGTGTCGATGTATGTGTGTTGTTTAGTTAATTGCAGTTTTAATCTGCGTTTTGCGTTTTTAGCAGAATCTGATTTGCCAAATCGCGGCGCGCTTTATACCATA
>Ga0247725_1000107_pt1 | contig 107578 bp, 96 predicted proteins | sample OKSTACKMCFT3sol_FD_183021 | JGI IMG/M metagenome (GOLD analysis project Ga0247725, IMG submission 183021) | Subsurface sediment microbial communities from gas well in Oklahoma, United States - OK STACK MC-FT3-sol | ecosystem: Environmental > Terrestrial > Deep subsurface > Rock core/Sediment...
CTAAATCCTGCACATATTCGGCCTGATTATCGGTAATATTCATCACCACAACCTGAGTTGGGGCTAACCAGGCTGGGAAGAAGCCTGCATATTCTTCGATCAGAATACCGATAAAACGCTCCAGCGAACCTAAAATCGCACGGTGGATCATCACAGGTACTTGTCTATCATTGCCTTCAGCAACAAAACTTGCACCTAAACGACCAGGTAAAGCGAAATCGAGCTGCACTGTACCACATTGCCAGGCTCGGCCTAAGCAATCGTGTAAAGTAAATTCAATTTTAGGACCGTAGAACGCACCTTCACCAGGTTGCAGGTCATAAGCTATGCCATTGGCATCCAAAGCTTCTGCTAAACCCTGCTCAGCACGGTGCCACATCTCGTCAGTACCAATGCGTTTTTCAGGACGAGTAGATAACTTCACCTGCACGTCTTTAAAACCAAAAGTGCTGTACACGTCGAACACCATTTTGATACAAGCCGATACTTCAGCCTGCACCTGATCTTCAGTACAGAAGATATGAGCGTCATCCTGAGTAAAACCACGTACCCGCATCAGGCCGTGTAAACCACCTGATGGCTCGTTACGGTGACAGCAACCAAACTCAGCCATACGCAGTGGTAAATCGCGGTATGATTTTAAGCCTTGGTTAAAAATCTGCACATGGCCAGGACAGTTCATTGGCTTGATGGCGTAATCACGGTTTTCAGAACTGGTGACAAACATGTTGTCTGAGTACTTTTCCCAGTGACCTGAGCGTTCCCATAGTACCTTGTCCATCATAAATGGACCTTTCACTTCCTGGTAATCGTATTCGCCCAGCTTTTCACGGACAAAAGTTTCCAGCTCGCGGAAAATAGTCCAGCCGTCGTTGTGCCAGAACACCATGCCTGGTGCTTCTTCCTGCCAGTGGAATAAGCCTAAAGCCTTACCAATTTTACGGTGGTCACGCTTTTCCGCTTCTTCCAGTTGCAATAAATAAGCGGCTAACTGCTTTTTATCTGCCCATGCTGTGCCGTATACACGTTGCAGCATTTTGTTTTTTGCATCACCACGCCAATAAGCACCCGCGACTTTCATCACTTTAAAGTGCTGACAGAAACGCATGTTTGGCACGTGTGGGCCACGACACATGTCGATGTATTCTTCGTGATGGTATAAACCTGGTTGATCGTCTTTAGCGACGTTCTGATCCAGAATTTCCATTTTGTAGCTTTCGCCACGCGCAGCGAAGGTGTCATAAGCTTGTTGCCAGCTTACTTTTTTCTTCACTACGTCATATTCGGTTTTGGCCAGTTGCAGCATGCGCTCTTCAAGTTGCGCTAAATCATCGCTACTGATTGGGCGGTCTAAATCAACGTCGTAATAAAAGCCGTTGTCGATGACAGGACCAATCGCCATTTTGGTATTGGGCCATAACTGCTTAATAGCATGACCCAATAAGTGAGCGCAGGAGTGACGGATAATTTCCAGGCCTTCCTGATCTTTGGCGGTCACAATGCTTAATGAGGCATCGGCTGTGATCAGCTCGCAAGCGTCAACTAATTGGCCATTGATTTTGCCGGCTATGGTGGCTTTCGCCAGACCCGGGCCTATGTCTTTGGCAACGTCTAATACAGATAATGGGGCGTCAAATGAACGCTGACTACCGTCAGGTAAAGTAATAACTGGCATGATAAGTCCTCACAGTGGTGGCCTATACCAAAGGTCACATGTTGATTCAATAAAATTAAGGGAATGTTTTTTGCGGTTCAACCTTACGAGCGGTAGAACAAAGCAGTACAACCCGTAGTTGTCTCTGCTTTTAACAAAAAGCGGCTGCATCATAACAGCTGCGGTACTTTATCGGCAACTGCCAAGGTTGGCGAAGGATAAAACAGACTATTTTTCGCATGATTTGCTCTGAACACCTACACTAAGACTATTGAGGAACTTTAAAACGCAAGGAACCGCTGTGAGTCAGTCGCCAGCGTCTGCTTTACCAGACAGGGGCTAACGGAGGGTCTATGGACCTACTACATAAAACTATAGCTTGCCCTTTTTGTGGTCATCCCACTCACGTCACACTGGACCTCAGTGGTGATGATCAGGACTATATTGAAGATTGCAGCAACTGCTGCAACCCCATCCATATACAAACTCATAAAGACGAGTTGCGTAATAAAGTCCAGGTGTTTATCGACGCTGACGATGAGCAGTATTATTAAAACTTACCTCATCATCAGCGAGATGGGATAAACCCGTCTCCTACAAAGACTTTGCTGCGAGAACCCGTTCCACCGTATCTACTATGGTCACTGTTTGTTGATCCAGTTCGATATTGACTCTGTCACCCGCTTTGCGCTGGCCTAAAGTGGTCACTTCCCGAGTTTCAGGAATTAAGTGCAAGCTAAAACTTGTCGCTGTGACTTCACCTACCGTCAAGCTAATACCGTCTATGCTGATAAAACCTTTGCTAAGCACATAAGCTCTGAATTCAGGCTTCAGCTCGATATCAACCCGCCAGTTTGCACCAGTTTGGCTGACCGCTAAAATTTCTGCTGTGCCATGCACATGGCCGGAGACTAAATGCCCGCCTATTTCACGGCCAAAGCTTAATGAGCGTTCAAAATTCACCCAAGAACCCACAACTAAAGCGCCTAAATTAGTTTTAGCCAGGGTTTCGTCAATCACGTCAAAACTCACCCAGCCTAACGCTTCTGTCTGACTAAACTCAGTCGCAGTTAAACAAGTGCCATTAATAGAGATACTAGCCCCCCGCTCCAGGCTTTGCAGTAACTGCTCTGGTACTTCAAGGGTTAAGCGTCGAAACTGCTCTTGGTCGCTGATTTCACTGACTTTAACCTTTGCCTGCACTATTCCGGTAAACATAAAACCTCTGCTGTGCTATCTTTACGGCGTTTTTTCGCCTGTCTGACAAGAGTTATTATGTTACCTTTTTCCCGCTTTGAAGCAAAAACCATTCTGAAATTATCCGGCCCTATCATGCTGGCTCAGTTAACCCAAACCATGATGTTTGTCATTGACACCATCATGGCTGGCCGAGTCAGTGCTTTGGATATGGCGGCTATTGCCGTAGCCTCTGCTATCTGGCTGCCTATTATTCTGACCTTACAGGGTTTATTGCTGGCACTGACGCCTATCATTTCCCAACTTTATGGCGCAAAAAACCACAAAGCCATTCCACATAATGCGCTGCAAGGTTTTTATCTGGCTATGGTGCTGGCGACTCTGATTATTATCGCCATGCAGTTTATTCATCTGCCGCTGCAATACTTGTCGATGGAGCAGAACCTGCGCGATAAAGCAGTCGACTATCTGGTCTATGTCAGCTACGGCGTTTATCCGGCCGCTGGTTATATGATTTTCCGTAACCTGTTTGAAGGGATCGGTAATACCAAAGCCACCATGTGGATAGCTTTTGTTGGTATTCTGGTCAATATCCCGGCCAACTATGTATTTATTTACGGCAAGTTGGGTATGCCGGCTCTGGGCGGCGCTGGTTGTGGTGTGGCGACTTCTTTAGTTTTTCTTGCGATGTTTATTGCCATCACCATTTACGCTTTCAGAAGCCGCAGTACTGCGCTTTACATGAAAAAGCCTGACAACCTAAAACCCAATAGCAAAGATTTATGGCATATCATCGCCATAGGCACACCTATAGCTTTTTCGCTGTTTTTTGAAGTAACTTTGTTTTCATCTATCCCACTGATGATTGTGCATTTGGGCCCTATAGTGGTGGCCGGTCATCAAATTGCCAATAATTACAGCGCTTTGGTTTTTATGTTGCCTATGAGCATGGGCATGGCGACCACCATCAGAGTCGGCCATCTGGTTGGCAGTAACGATGTACAGGAGCTGAAAAAGGCTGTATCCACCGCAGTACAACTGGCGATGATGATGGCAGTGGGCATAGCGCTGGTGACTTATTTTGGTCGTTTTTTAGTGGCGTCGCTCTACTCTTCTGATCCTGAAGTGTTAGCTGTGGCAACTTCTATCCTGGTTCTGGCCTGCTTTTATCAGATATCTGATGCAATACAAGTAGTGTCTGCCTGCGCTCTACGTGGCTTAAAACATACCAAACCTATCTTTTTTATCACCTTTATCGCCTATTGGCCGATCGGTTTTGGTTTGGGCACTGTATTAGGTTTGACTGACTGGATTTTGCCGAAGATGGGCGCTCACGGCTTTTGGATTGGCATTATTCTGGGGTTATCATGCGCTGCTGTGATGCTGGCGGTTATTTTAAGAAACCAAATCAGGCGATTAGAAGATGGCAAAATTTTACAACAACAAGCAGAGGCCTCTCACTAACGTATTACGTTTGGTTGCTATTGTTTTTGTGCTCACTGGCTGCAGTGATCCGGCCCAGTCCTTGATGGATGACTATGCCAACCGACTTAGCCGCACTTTGGCTCTGGAGATCCAGAACCCTGCGCCACTGGATTTAACACCGCTTCCCTCCATCGCAACGACCAGAGCTGACATCACAGACAGTAGCATTAGTTTGGTCGAGTTAGTGGCTACCCGAGTTTGTGGGTTGGACTTGCTCCTTGGGCAACGTAATAGCAGCCTGGGCAAAGTCATGACTCCAAGCCAGCGACTGAAATACGAACTGGCGTTTTTAGAGCAAGTGCAACCTTGTTTAACCACTCCAGATATAGCGCCGGATTTAACACAAAAACTGGCCGCAATTGCTGCTGAGAAAGCGATACAAATTGATCAGCACTGGCAAAACTTTTTGCAGCAGGATGAGACTTTGCGTCAACAACTGCACCCATACCATCACTTATCAGAACCCAATTCAGTTGCTGGCGTAGCTGAAACTATGCAAGCCTTACATTCGTTGCTGGCGCTTAAAAAAAATATTGCTCAGCAGAACTGGCAGCAGGCAAGTCGCATCAATCCCGAACAAGCTTTAGAAGCATTATACAAGGCCAATGCACTAAGCCAGTTGCAACAAAGCTTACGCTTTAGCGAAAACTGGCTGCAAAGCTTAAATCAGCAATTAGAGCAAGTTGATTTAACTGCCCAATGCCCAGACGGTAAAAGTTCAGCCAAAGCAGAGATTTTGAATACCATTTTACTGCAGTATTTTGTCGGCAAAGTACAGCTGTATCTGGCACAGGTGGATGGTACTTATCAGCAGTTATATCCGCTATTGCAGCAGTTATATCAAGACACAGCTCTGGCACAATCTATTTCGCAGCGCTTCGAAGTCCCTCATACTGAACTAAAAGCAGAGTTAAAACGTCATGTTGCCTGGTGGAAAGCAGTACAGCAGCAGTGCCCAAAGACTTAACAACATCCCTTACAAAACGCTCTATCCCCTAAGCAATTAATATTGCAGCGAAGCGGCTTGTAGGGGCGCGGTTTATCCGCGCCCGTCCATATGTAAAACTGACACTCAGAGCACGCAGCCAACAATGCTGCAGCTTCAAGTACGACGGGCTATCCCCTAAGTAATTGATGATGCGGCGAGGCGGCAAGGGATTGAGACCCTGGTAGCATAGTTGCTTATGCGACTGGGGCGAGAGCTCGCAGCCAACAAAGCCGCGGCTTCAAGTACGACGGGGATTACATCTCAATATATTGAGGCCAGCCTAGTAATGGATTCAACATGCCCTGCTTATGCTCATAGGCATCACGGCGCTCTGGAGATGCATTCTCTGCCAGCAGCTTTTTATAACCTTTGGCAAACTGCAAAGTGCGAACTATGGCAGCATGAAAATTATCACCCAGCTCCACTATCACAGCTTCTGAAAAACCAGCAGGCAGTAAGCTAAGCACTTGGTCGGTATGAGCTTTAATAAAGGTCACGTCAAACCATTCATTAGCGAGTTCTATATCGCGTAAGCGCTGTTTTAAATCCTGTTTGACCTTGCCGCCCTTAGTGCAAAGGCGATAAATCACCACTTCAGCCAACATATCTTCAAGGTTGAAGTGTTCAAACGGGTCCAGCTGAGTATGGTAAAAATAAGTCTGTTTCACCACACTGATTGCCTGACGGCGTCTCGATTCACGCAGTGCCTGCTGATATACGGCCACACCTTGCCACTCTTCAATGTCGGGTGGACAGGCGATATCCTGCAGCAATTGCTCTTCCACTTCGCCGTACAAGGATTTACGGTTGGGGATCTGCTGGCTAACCTGGGTCAACATACTCCAGCCTTTTTGAAAAGGTTTGACTATACCTTCAGGGCTCACCAGCAACGCCAGGGCTTTATCAAGATCCTGATCTGAGAGTTCAGCAAGACCCAAACTCGCTACACCAATAATGTCGTGTGCGGCTTGCTCCAACAGGTGCATTTTGTATTTATTGTAAAACTTGTCAGCAAACTTCAGACTCATCAGCACAGCTTTGCTTTTGACTTGCTCCAGTTGTGCCTCTGACAGCTTTTGTTCCGCTTTGGCGTAATTGAGCACCTTAGTTAAAAAAGGTCCCTGATTGGCATCCCGCACCACTAACTGCATCACTAATCCTTTGCCTTAATCGAGGAAACTAAACATATCGTCCACTTCAGCGTACTCATCCGTGGATTGGTTTTTCTCTTTGGCTTGCATCACAAGCTCAGCAGCAAACTTATTGATAATATGTTCCCAGCCCGAGTTTTCGTTACGCACCAGGTTTTTAATCGCCTCTTCCACCTGCGGTGTGAGTTGACGAATAAGCGCCAGCAAGCTGCGTGGGTCATCATAACCTAAGCCATGCACCTCTTCATTCAGGTGGCGTTCTGTGTAGCTAATGGCTTCCTCTAAATCTTGTTCTTCCTCGTGCAATAAATCATGCACTTCGTCTTCATCCTCTATCACTTCGCCTCGATACAGCTCGATAAAAGGAATAGACAAATAAAACAAGCCTGCCGGATCATCCGCTATGGCTTCCAGAATCTCTGCCTGCTTAGTTTCGTTATCCTGAGTACGAATGAGGTAGGTTAAAAAATCAAAGGTATGCTGCTTTAAATCTTCCGCATTGTTTTTGATTTTTTCTTCCCAGTACAAAGGCTGCTGACAGACGATGTCGCGGATTTTCTCTGGCGTCATCAGTTCAGAAATAATCGAAGGAAACGAAATATCGTGCTGACTGTTAATTTGGGTCAGAGTCACAATATCTATGTTTTCAATCACTTCTACCAGTTGCGCATCCGACATCGTATTGGCCATCAACTCAAACTTTTTGCTGGCTTGTTTTGGCTCAACAATGGCGAGTTCTTTAATTTCCGCCACAGCAATTTCAATCAGACTATTCATCAGCGACCTTCCCGGTTAAAGGTAATTTCATCGTACTGGTCATCGTACCCTTCTTCTTCGTCGTCACGGCCTTCGTAATCATCATCAGCTTCGTTACGATAAGAAGACTCATCTGAATCTTCATCTTCGTCATCAAAGCTATCACGTGGACCTGGCGCTGCTGCGACATGTTTGTTAAGCATAAAAAGCACAGCACAGCTTTCGATCAGCAAATCTTCATTGAAGTCGCGAACCGTTTTAACTAGCGGTAAATCTGCGTTATTAAACGCCACTGAAGTTTTAAACTCATCCCAGGCTGGCATAGTGTTTTTGGCCAACCAGGCCGCCCACTTCAGATTGGCTTCAGGCGTAAACTTAACACGGCCATAGAGCGCCACAGGTAAATATTCAGGCACTGAATGCAGCATTTTAGGATCAGCCTGTAAAATATTTTTGATTTGACTGGTAAATTTCTCAAGCGCTTTTGGCGTGTCCGGATCATTGTAGGATTCAATATTTTCGTAAGCGTCGGTTTTTAACGCTTCTAAGCGGTTTTTGTCGAATGTCTTGCTCATCAGTTTTAACCTTTTACGGACGGGTAATAACTATCCCACAGCTCTTTCATGGCTGCAGTCGGGTCCGGCACTATCACATTATTAAAATCTTTAATAAAAGCCGCGCGTTTTTTGGCGTCGGACAATACATCATAGGCTTCTTTTACCTTTTGTAATTGTACGCCAGCCTGCTCTTTTTCTTCTTCACTTAAATTCAGCAGCTTATCCGGATGATATTTATTGGATAAACGCTTGTAGGCTTTTTTTATCTCATCTTCATTGGCGTTTGCTTTGACGCCCAAAATGCGAAAATAATTAATCATTCAGGATCCATTGAGTTAGTAACACAAGCGTAAGGTGTAGCATGCAGACCAAACGCTAAAGTGGAAGGATCATAACAGAAAATCAAAGAAGTGCAGCAGGACTGTGAGCAATTGCGGGAAGGATAAGCGGCAGACCAAAAGCTGCCGCTTTGAATAAAGTTTAGCTATTCATCCACTGCTGTACGGCAGACACCAACTCATCAGGGTGGAATTTGGCGATAAACTGATCAGCGCCCACTTTTTTCACCATGGCTTCGTTAAATACACCACTCAAAGAGGAATGCAAAATAATATGCACATTACGTAAATGCTCGTTTGCCTTAATTTCGGCGGTTAAGGTATAGCCATCCATTTCCGGCATCTCTATATCGGAAACGATTAAAGGAATTTTACTGGAAATATCCCCACCCATCTCCTGTACTTTGGCTTCCAACCAGTTTAACGCCAAACGGCCGTCATTCACTGTCTCAACATTAATACCTATGGTGGATAATGCTCGTTTTACCTGATTACGTGCTACTGCAGAGTCGTCTGCGACCAATACGGTAAAATCCTTAAAGTCGATGTCTTTAGCTTTTTCTTTGACTGACTCACTAACGGTTTCATCTACAGGCGAAATCTCAGAAAACACTTTTTCCACATCTAGGATTTGCACCAGTTTGTTATCAACTTCAGTTACGGCTGTCAGGTAATGGGTACGACCAGCACCATGAGGTGGAGGTAAAATTTGTTCCCAGTTGACGTTCACAATGCGATCTACGCCACTAACTAAAAAGCCCTGAGTATTCCTGTTGTATTCAGTAACAAGAATAAACGCGTTCGCCAGATCCGAGACCGGAGCACCTCCAGTTGCCTGGCTTAAATCTATCACTGTGACAGGCACGCCACGTAAATGGGCTATACCACGTACGTGAGGATTAGCGCCCGGCAGTTCACTCAGTTCAGGGCAACGTATCACCTCCCGAACTTTGAACACGTTAATGCCGTACGGCTGAGGCCCGTGCAGACGGAACATTAGAAGTTCGAGGCGATTTTGACCTACGATGTTAGTACGTTGGTCAACTGAATTCATCAAACTGGTCATAGCGAAACACCTCGTAAAATAGGACGGCACTTTCTGTAATAGAGAAACGAAAGCAATTTTCTAACGATAAACTAAGTGACTGAAAGTAAAGTTCATTTCACATCAGTTGTACAGCAAAGCTGGACTATTTTTAATTCATTAGAATAAAGGCCTTAGGTCGTAGATTTATTTTAACCCGAGCATAAAATGAAAAATACGATAAAAACTAAAATATTACAACCAGTTCTATCAGGTGTTCGTCATAATAACAGCTAAACACATGGATTCAGTTGTCGTTAGAGTATAGGGTACTGCTTGTACCCTGCTCAATTTTTAACTTTTCTACTCCAAGGCTGTTAATTCGCCTGCGGATCAAGCCATTTTTGCACTGCGCTTGCCAGCTCGTCCGGATGAAACTTCGCAATAAATTGATCTGCACCTACCTTCTTGATCATGACTTCATTAAAAACGCCACTTAAAGACGAGTGCAAAATAATATGGATAGCTTTGAGTTTGTCATTCTGCTTAATTTCTGCGGTCAGAGTGTACCCATCCATCTCAGGCATTTCTATGTCAGAGATCAAGAGTGGAACCACAGCAGACAAATTATCGACTTGCTCAGCTTTATTTAACAGCCAGTCCAACGCCTGTTTGCCGTCGTTGACTAACTCAACTTTTACCCCCATAGACTCAAGCGCCCGGCGCACCTGATTGCGAGCCACAGCTGAATCATCGGCAACCAATACAGTGACATCCTGTAAATCGATCTGCTGTGCGGCTTGTTTGATGGATTCGCTGATCTCCTCATGCATAGGAGAGATTTCGCTAAAGACTTTTTCTACATCTATCACCTGCACCATACGTCCATCGATACGGGTCACAGCTGTCATATAATGACTGCGGCCAACACCAGCAGGTGGCGGCAACATTTCTGACCAGTTTACATTCACTATGCGCTCGACATTGCCGACAAGAAAAGCCTGAACATGGCGGTTGTATTCAGTCACCAGAATAAAAGCACTTTTTAAATCTGCTACAGGTTTCCCACCCGTCGCCGCACTTAAATCAATAACAGTGATAGGTTCACCACGGACATGAGCCACGCCCCGGACGTGACCGTGAGCTCCAGGTATGACGTTTAATGGAGGGCAAGGCAGAACTTCGCGTACTTTGAATACATTGATGCCAAAAAACTGTGGACCCTGTAATCTGAACAACAACAATTCGAGCCGGTTTTGCCCTACCAGATTGGTACGTTGGTCTACAGAACTTAGTACTGATGTCATGTAACACTCCTCAGATAAAACAACTAAACCAATGCCGACATAGTTAAGGCAGGTTATTGTGCATAATGTATTGATTAGTATAGCGTCTGCCAACTAAAGATAGCAGTAAGTTTCTTTGCCCTTCTACCATTAGGTAGATCAATAAAATTACCCAGCGTTCTTTTATCTACTGTCAAGCCAGCAAACAGGTCAGGCTCCCTGGGCGTCTTGCCTTTGTAGCAATTTTTATACTGGTGGTGCTTTATTTGTTTTAAGCTGTGTCCGTCAGAACAAAAACATGGAACTTAGAATGAAAATCAAAGCATTAAGTCTGCTGACTCTGTTCGCTTGCTGCACATCAGCCTTGGCGGATCAGGAGTATGCTTACACTATTCTGGTCGACAATGGTGTCAAAGCGGGCGAACAGCTCGTTAAGATTAAAGAGGACGGCCAAATCAGTGTCCGCTATATTTTTAAGGACAACGGCCGTGGCCCGGAACTGGATGAGAAAATCAGCTTAAATGAAGCTGGTTTTATTGAAAGTTATCAAGCCAAAGGCAATACCACCTTTGGCTCTGTGATCAACGAAACCTTTAAAGTAGAAGGCAACAAAGCAAGCTGGAGTACAGGTCAACAACAAAGCTCAGCTAACTACCAACAAAATGCCCTCTATCTGCCCGTAGACGGCTCTCCTTACTTTTCCTCCATAGCTATAGCTGCAATGGCTAAAAGTGGTAAAAACTCCCTCCCCCTGTTACCCAGCGGCACTTTGACTCAGGAAGTGGTCAGCGAGTTGATTGTCGATAAGGCCGGTGAAAAACAGCAAGTCCAATTACTGGTGCAAACAGGTGTGGGCTTTGAGCCTAATTTCGTCTGGGCGACAAAAGGTGAATCAGCTCGACTTTTTGCCTATTTAGCTCCTGGATACCTGACGTTGATTGAAGATGGCTGGCAAAACAATACACAAGCTATGCTGGACGTACAGCAAAAAGCCGAAAACCTGTTGCTGGAAAAGCTGGCTCTTTTACCAAAAAAACTACAGGGATTAACAGTAGTTCGTCGCGCCCGTATTTTTGACAGCGTAACGCTGAAACTGAGTAGCCCAAGTGATATCTACCTGCTTAGGGGAAAAATTACCGCCATAGTGCCGACAGGCTCATTGCGCACAGAGGTCGAACATGAAATCGATGCAGCTAATTGTATCGTCTTACCCGGCTTATTTGATATGCATGGCCATATTTCACGCTGGGAAGGACCTCTGCATTTAGCTGCGGGCGTAACCACGCTGCGGGATATGGGTAATGACAATGCCACTTTGCAGCTGATGATGGATGAAATTAACTCCGATCTATTGCTGGCCCCCACCATAGTGCCAACGGGTTTTCTTGAGGGAGAAAGCGCTTTTTCAGCACGCAACGGTTTTGTGATCAGCACTCTATCTGAAGCCAAACACGCCATTGACTGGTATGCAGCACATGGTTATCCACAGTTGAAAATATACAACTCGTTTCCGAAAGAAATTCTGAAAGACACAGTAACTTATGCGCACAGCAGAGGTTTACGTGTCAGTGGCCATGTTCCGGCCTTTTTAAAAGCTGAAGACGCCATAGCCGCAGGTTTTGATGAGATCCAGCATATCAATCAGTTGATGCTAAATTTTCTGGTAAAACCCGACACAGACACTCGTACTTTAGACAGATTTTATTTGCCAGCCAAACAAGTGGCCGATTTGGATTTACAAGGCAAAGCCGTACAAGACTTTATCCGTTTGTTAAAAAGCAACAATGTGACTGTCGATCCAACGCTGGCCACCTTTGATTTCCTGAAAAAAACCGATGGCACAGTGGGAGAACCCTGGCGCGCCATTGTCAAACATCTGCCGCCTGATATTCAGCGCTCCTATGCCAGAGCAGAACTGGATATTCCAGACCAGGCCTCAGCAGAACGTTATGCTAAGTCCTACGCCAAGATGGTCGAATTTGTCGGCTTGATGTACAAGGCGGGAATTCCAGTGGTAGCGGGCACAGACGAACTGGCTGGTTTTACCCTACAAGGTGAACTGGAGTTATTGGTAAAGGCTGGCTTGAGTGCAGCTGAAGCCCTGCAAGTTGCCACCTTAAATGGTGCCCGTTATAGCAAAGTTGATCAGCACAAAGGTCAGATTAAAGTAGGTTTTGACGCTGATTTGCTGCTGGTTGATGGCGACCCGACAAAAAACATCGGCGACATACGCCAACTGGCCTTAGTGATCACTCAGGGTAAGGCAATGGCCCCTGCTGATCTATACCGTAAACTGGGTGTAGAACCTTTTGTCACTAAGCAAGTGAAGATCCGCGACTTTGAGTCAGATAAAGGCCAGGGCGGAGGCAAAGCCAGACAGGGTCACCGTCATTTACATTAATAACTTTTAATACAAAGCCCCTGCCTACTTTTGATAAAGACAGTCAGAGGCTTTTCTTTAGCTTTTTAGCTGGATGACTTCTGCTGACAACCGCGCACAGCGTAATACAAAATCATCGCATAACAAGGTAACAACACCATATAACCCTCTATAGCACCAAAGTGCTGCGATAATGCGCCATACACAAGGGGCAACAAGGCACCACCTGCAATGCCCATAATAAGCAGCGCTGAGGCTTTTGGAGTTAATGAACCTAAACCAGCCAAAGCCAAAGGCCAGACCGCTGGCCATACCAAGGCATTCGCCAAACCTAATAAGGCCACCAGACTGACAGGATCTGGCAATAAAGGCACGCCTGCCCAGCCCCATAACAAGGCTGAAATCGTTGTGCTGCCAGAGTCTGACATTAAAATACCCACGGCTAACACCAGACCTAAGCCTGCTGAACACCCCAGTGCCTGACGTTGTGACAAGACTTTAGGCACCAGCAGTAAACCAAGGCTATAGCCCAGCACCATAAACGCCATAGTGTAAGAGGCCAGTGTGGTCACCCCTTGCATATTTAGTGCAGTTCCAAGCAAACCAATGGTATCGGCAGCTATGACTTCTACCCCTACATAACAAAATAAGGTAATAACGCCCAATATCAGATGAGGGTGTTGCCAGACGGAGCTTTCAGTACCATCTGTGCTGACAGGTGCTTCTTCTGCTGGTAAATCTGGTAGTGCCGAAAAACGTAATCCTATTGCCAAAAGCAAAATTGCCGCAGCTATACCTATATAAGGAGCAACCAGTTGACCGGCCAATACTCTGAGCTGCTGATCACGCTCAGCCTCTGTCAACAGCGCCAGACTATCCGCTGTGATATGACCTAAATCCTGTAACACCAACCAGGTAAACACCAAAGGAGCCAGTACTCCGGCACTTTTGTTTAAAATACCCATTAAAGAGATACGGGCAGCCGCTGAATGTTCAGGCCCTACCCTGACCAAATAGGGGTTTGAAGCAGTTTGCAACAGTGTTAGCCCGGATCCCACCACAAACTGGGCCAGCAGAAATACTGCAAACTGCTGGCTATAGGCGGCGGGAATAAACAAAGCGCAGCCCAAAGCTATCAAACCAAGTCCAATCGACATCGCATTTTTATAACCAGACCAGGCCAGGACTTTGGCCATAGGCAGGGCCATAACCACATAGGCAATATAAAAACTAAAGGCTATTAACAGTGCCTGAAACTCGCTCAGCTGGCACACCAGCTGCAAAAAGGGGATCAAAGCGCCGTTGAGCCAGGTAATAAAACCAAACATAAAAAACAGCACACCTATAATGATAATAGGCTGCAGGCTCGATGAATGGTCGGATGGGTTGCGCATAACATTGCTCATAGAGTGTCCTTTTTATTCTTCTGTTGTTCCACGCCCTGTAACCAGCAGCGCTGTACAGTGAGGTTATTGTCCAGCAGCAGCATATTGGCGATAGCGCCACTCTGTAACTGCCCCATCTGTTCAAGCCCGACAAGACGCGCCGGGTTTGTGCTTAAGGCTTTTAAACCAGCCACAAGAGGCAAAGCCAGATCCTGACAAAAATGCCGTAAAGCGGTATTCATATCAAGGGCTGAGCCCGCTAAAGTACCATCAGGCAAGCTGAGTTTTAAACCATCGCGACGAATTTCAGTGTGCAGGTAAGGTAAGAGTTGCAGATCGCTGCCGGTATGGGCCATCGCATCTGTCACCAGGATCAGTTTATCTTCCCCTTTGCACAGCGCAGCGATGCGGGCGGACAGCGGATGTACATGCAAGTGGTCCAAAATAAGACCTGTATAAGCCTGTGGGCTGGCAAGCGCAGCCCCGACCATGCCAGGTTCGCGACTGGTCAAAGGCGACATGGCATTAAATAAGTGAGTAAAGCAGCTGGCTCCTGCATCGATAGCAGCCAGAGCTTGCTCAGCGCTCGCCCCAGAGTGTCCCAAGCTAACAATCACACCTTGTGCCACCAGTTCACGAATTTGCGTCACAGGCACGGTTTCCGGGGCTACAGTCACCATGACTTTGCCTATGTCTTTACGACAGATAAGCCGCATTTCGCTGTCTGATAATGGTCTTATCTGCTCTGCCGGATGTATACCACGGCGTGCTACAGATAAATGCGGCCCTTCAAAATGGATCCCAAGCACTGTGTGCTGAGGCTGCGGCAACAGCTCGGCCACTGCATCGGCGGATCTTTGCATCACCTCCAGACTGTCGGTGATCACAGTCGGCAGCATAGCTGTGGTACCAAACTGCAGATGCGCCTTGCTTATTGTACGAAGTGCTGTGATATCCGGGACTTGATTAAAAAGTATCCCACCGCCGCCATTGACCTGGATATCAATAAAACCCGGACAAAGCAGCCCCTGCAATTGCACCTGCTGCTGTGGTTTCACTCCACTCTGCAGTGACACAATACGATCCTGTTGCCACTCTAACCGCACATCCTGCAGCAATTGTTTACCATCAAAGGCATGAGAGACATAAAGGCAGTTCATAAGGTAATAGTCACTTTGTTGAGGCCTACAGGTGCATCCGGGTTGTGGCCCAGCGCTAATGCTACGGCTTCAATATCCAGATAAAAGCGCTGCATCAGTAACAAAGGCTGCAAACGTGGATGAATGGCCTGCTGCTGTGTATTCAAAGCTAAGGTCAGCACCAGGCCACCGCGTTTTTTTACTTCGTCAATCTGAGCCTGATGCGCTTCACTGCTTTCGTCATTCAATTGCACATTCAACAAGGTCAAGGGTTGATTTAATAGTGAAATGGGGCCATGTAAAAACTCGGCGCTACTAAAAGCTTCGGCCTGAATACCGCAGACTTCTTTTATCTTCAACGCTATTTCTCTGGAAATGGCATAACCAAAGGCACGCCCAAGCACGACACAATGCCGCAGCGCACTGAACTGTTCAGCATGCAGTTGGGCTGGTTGCTCCAGCACTTGTTGCAGTGCAGCTGGTAAAGTGTCTAAGGCGTCCAGCAACAGCTGGTCCTGTTTCCAATGCGCTACCAGTTGCAGCAAAGCAGACAAGGTACAAAGGTAACTTTTAGTAGCAGCCACTGCTTTTTCAGGGCCTGCCAACAAAGGAATGGCATAGTCGGCCAAAGCAGCGAGTGGCGAGCTGATATCATTCACCAAAGCTACGACTAAAGCGCCGCTTTGTTTAGCAGCTCTGCCCTGTGCCAGCAAATCTTCACTGCGACCTGACTGAGAGATCAGCAGCACCAGGGCTTTATTCAGCTTGAGCTGCCGTGAAAATAAACTGGCAACCGAAGGCGCAGCGGCAGCGACCACCACACCCAGTTCGACTTCAATCAGATAACGGGCAAACACACCAGCGTGATCAGAAGTACCACGCCCGACCATATAAACAAAAGCCGGATCAAAGGCGCGGATTTTCTCTGCAAGCTGCTGATACAGTGCTTTGTTACTCTGATTTTGTTGTTCAATCTTTTGCCAGCTGGAACTGGCCTCCTGTCGCATCAAGGTCATACTGATTTCTCCGCAAAACGCTGTCTGGCTAACGCTACGGCGCCAACCTCAGGTGGACCCAGCACAGGGCTGAGTTGTTGTTGAAAGTGAAGAGGTAACAAATTGGCTATAAAAGGGGCCAGGCCACCTATCATGGCAACCCGGGTAGCGCCGGTTTTCTGTAAACGGCTGAGTAATGCCTGAACGTAATGCAAAGCGCGTTGCATAATGTCCAGCGCATAAGGATCGCCGGCTTGCTGATACTTCAGCACCAAAGGTGCTAATTGGGCATAGTCTGTGGCCTTATAACTAATACAACAACTGATCAGGTCTGTATTGCTACTGACGCCTAAAGTCCGGCATACCGCTTTGGTCAATTCGCTCTCGTCAACCAAGCCATCCAGACTATCTAGCGTGGCAGACACCGCTTGCCAGCCAAACCAGGCACCACTACTTTTATCTCCTAGCGGAAACCCCTGGGCACTAAATAAGCTTTGTTCGCCAGATACGCTGGAGAAAGCCGCGGTACCAGTGCCTGTAATTAAGATGGCGCCATCCAGACCGGCATGAGCCCCTAGACAAGCAATATGTAAATCTGTAGTCACAGTCAAACTGGCAAAAGGATGAGACCAGTTTTTCATTTTGCGCTCTATTCTTGGCACATTGACTCCAGCTAACCCCATAGCAACATGGCAATGAGCTAAGGCTGTTTCTGAGTATCCCGCCTGTGTTAACACCCGCTGGCAGGCCTGAAGTATCGAGTCCAGCGCCATAGTAAAATCTGTTGCCGGATTGGCCGGGCCTGTCACAGCCTCAGCCAGCAATAGTCCACTTGCGCTTTCCAGTCTAGCTTTGCACTTGGTGCCACCGCCATCCAGACCAATAAAAAGCTGGACCTGTGGATTTTTGTCTTGTTGTATATCTTGTTGCATGTTTTGCTGCATTAGGATCCCCTTGCAGGTCGTTTTTGCGTTTTTTGGCAAAATAATGGCGGACCATCTGGAAAAACCCGATGGTCTGTCTGACCTGAAGCTGTTAAATTTTTACGAAAATTTTGCGCTGATACAGCCACCAAACTGGTAGGTAGCACAACAGCAGAAAAGCAGCGATCCAGACGCCAACACTGAAAAACTGGTTCCAGCCCAAAGCCGTCACCCAATCCTGATAGGCTCCATGTACCGACTGACCAGCAACCGGCACTTCCAGCAGCTTTTCCAGCGCCACATGCAGCACATAAGCCACTATGGCGTTCGCACCAAAAATCAGTGGTACCCTAGTAAAGCGCTGATACCCCTTCACATCAGAGCACCAAATCAGCAATGCCAGTACCATACTCGCCATGCCACTAGTCAGTAGCACAAAAGAGCTGCTCCAGATTTGCTTGATAAAGGGGAAAAACAGACTCCAGAGGCATCCCAGTAAAAAACTGCAAAAACCCAGCACAAATAACGACATGACCAGTTGCGGCAGCTGCTGTTTGTACGCCAGCACCAGCCGTCCCATCACCACACCAAATAAACCACTGGCGATGGCTGGATAAGTACTTAAGATACCTTCCGGATCCCAGGTGCCGCGCCATAACATGCCAGGTAAAAAAGCGCTGTCGAACCAGTTGATGAGGTTGACCCCGCGTTCCAGCTGACCTGCGGCTAAACCTGGGGCTGGTACCAGCAAAATCAGAAACCAATAGCTCACCAGAACAAAGCCCATAATTTGCACCAGGCGTTTGGTACTGCATTGCATGGCTAAAAAGGAGCACACCAGATACACCAGAGCAATACGCTGCAACACCCCTAAAATGCGGATATCGGCGAATTTCAGATACATCAGATTCACCACTATGCCTAAGCCAAACATAATCAGGCTGCGGCGCAGTACTTTGAGCCGAAGCGCTGATGTTTCTTCAGCACTGCGCTCAACAGGCCTCATGCCGATAGCAATAGCGACACCGACAATGATCAGGAAAAACGGAAAAATGAAATCCGCGAAGGTCACCCCATCCCAATAGGCATGGGAAAACTCGCCATAGGTGTTGGGGCTGTTGACCATAATCATCAGTATAATGGTCAGACCACGGAATAAATCTAACGCCAGTAAACGTTGTGCTTGCATAAAAAATTCCTGCTGTGCTGCCCTTTGAGAGTCAGCACAGCTTTTGTTTAAAAAGTTACAGGCCAGGTTACAGATTCGATGGCGGCGCTTTACTTGCAGTCACTAACCCTTGCAAAGCGGCGACTGCAGCAAAAGCATCTTTAGGTTGAGCGGCTGGCTCAGGTAAAGGTTGCTCCAGCCAGGCCGCTTCAAAAGCCACCAGTTGCTGTTCCACTGCAGCTTTATCCAAAACCTTGCCTTCTTCAGCTGCTTTGCGCTGCGCATCAAACATCAGCTCCCAACGTGGCAGATAAAAATTGGCATACATGCCCTGCCAGGCCTTAGAGGCATAATCTTTGAGCTTAAAACCGCCCCAACTACTGACTTGTTGCCTGGCGTTACGCTCATACAAAGCCGCCTGCTCTGGGGTGTCGGCATAATTACGCGCTTCTTTCACCCAGCTGTATAAACTTTCCTGCTGGCCACCTATCAGTGCATCCACTCCAAGGATCAATGCTTTAGCCTGCTGTCGCCAGTTGTCGCCCTGCTTGATATCGCCTTGCTGATAAGCCAGCATGCTGTGCTGCAGCAACATATCTATATGCTGTGTCACGGCGTGGCGGGTTAGGTCAATCAGATCGTAGGTCAGTAAGTCGCTGCGCTCTTTTTCCGGCAAAGCCACCAGTTCGCGCAGCGCCTGATCCAATAACGCCAGATTGCCGGGAGCTCCGGTGTAACGCAGATAATCCAGCGAAGGCCGTTTAAACAACAAATGAGCTCCGGCAGAGCCCTCCCACCAGCGCGGCTCCCAGTACTTGGTGCTGAACACAGCTTTGTAGAGCTTGTTCCAGGCCGACAACAAGGCAGGACTGGCAGCGCCATAACGGGCCTTCAGATAATGCTCTAACCACTCATTGGTCGCAGTCGCCTGCCCTTGCCATGCCAAATCAAACATATACTCATAGGCGACAGAGCTGCTGTGAATACCTTCCGGGAATACGCCATAGCCTGTCAGGTTACCTTTGTCGGCATGGTGCAGCGCTGTATCGACCTTTTCTTTGTAGTAATCAAAGTCGGCGTACACGGGGTTACTGCCACCATAATTGTGGATAAAACCAAAGACCCAGTCTTTATTGTAAAAGCCTTTGGCTTTTTGCCAGACGTCAAATCTGTCATTGCCAATATCATGGATCATCAGCTTGTGGTCTGGCACCTTACTTAAAAAGGCTTCGATGGACTTCAGGTCCCAAAAATGCTGATCCGAGCCAAACATCCAGCCCTGCATCACCCAGGTTGCATTAGGCACAGATTGCGCCAGCGACTGGTACAAGGCTTCACCGTAGCCTGCTAAATCCTCATAACGCTTATCCGCCGACACAGGAGGTAACATTTCATTAAAGGCATCCAGCAGGTAGTACTGCTGCTCACCATATTCGGCGTTATACAATTCAATAAATCGTTTAGCGACTTTGGCAAACAGTGGATCAGCAGGGTCTAGCCAGTAGGTTTCATTGGCAAAGCCTGACCAGGTGGGCATAGCGGAAATTTTCGCTTGTGGGAATAAAGTTTTAAATTGTTTTGGCACATAGCCGGAGAATGCAGGGACCACAGGCTTCATACCGTAGTCGGCCATCCGCGCCATAATTTGTTTTTGCAGCTGACGTTTCTTCTCTATATAAGCTTCAGGCAACGGACCTTCGTGTCCTTCTATATTGCCCATGCGCTGCCATGGCGTAAAAGCCGGACCTGAGAAATAACTCGCCAGTTCGTCATCTTTTACTCCAAACTCTCGCCAGAGTTGTTGCCAGACATATTCCTGACCTTCCATAGCAACAGGATTATTGACGCCGTGCAAGGCCATCCAGTCCAGTTCCTGCTCCCAGCGGTTCCAGCCCCACCAAGGCGTGGAATAGCCATAAGCACAGACGTTCAGATAAGCGCGCTGCTTAAACAGCGAAGTCACCCGCTCTGGCTGATAATCGGCAAAACGCTCTGGTAAGGCGATACGATTACCTTCCCAGCTGACCGACATCACGCCAATCTGGCGCAAATACTCATAAGTGCCATAACTCAATGCAGTCAACGCATTGGCGCTGACATAAAGCTGCCCCTCTCTGGCTTCAATCTGATACCAGTCTTGTAGCTTGTCCTGCACTAACTGAAAATGCACATGAGGCACGGCCTGACCCGCGACACGCTCAAATAATGCCCTGATGGCAGCCACCTCTGGTGCAGCTTCCGCTGTTGGAGTGACTTGCTCTGGTGTGCCTGTTTGCGCTGTGACTTGCTGCGGTGATTGTGCTGGGGAACAGGCGTTCAACATCAAACCGGTGATCACGCAACAGGAGACAAGATTAAGACGGAACCAATACATGGGATCTCCCTTCTTCTGATAATTTGGTCAAAAAGGAGCCGACATCTGCTGCCGGCTCCTGCAGTAGTTAGAGGCTGAAATTTACGCCGAGGTAATAACTACGACCAATCACACTAGTGGTTTGCCAGGCACGGGTCTGCTCATCACGATAGGCTTCTTCGTCCTGACCATTCAGGTTCAGAGCGCCTAAACGCACAGACCACTGCTCGCTGATGTTCCAGCCCAACAGTACATCGATCTGATTACGACCTTCAACAGTGCGGCCTTCGCGGGCGAAAAACGCATCTGTGCTGTCCTGTACATAAGGACTGCGATGGTTCAGTGACACACGGGCGCTGTAGTCATCATTTTCCCAGTAGCCGGTGATGTTCCAGGTTTGCTCAGACGAGTTAGTCAAAGTAAAGCCTTCACTTTCATCCACCAGAATGCGGGTGTAGTTCGAGCTTAAACCAAAACCTGGCACAGGTAACCAGGTATCGAACCCCTGGTTCCAGCCAATTTCATAGCCTTTGACGGTCAGCTTGGAGCTATCGTTGTAAATAGCGGTGATATCATAAATGTTACCTGTATTATCAACACAGTCAGAGCCCGAGGTCGTTAAGGCTTTGCCATTGTATTGATCCGGACAAACCAGCTCACTGACAGTGCCGTTTTTAATATCTTTCTGGAATAAATTGACGGTAAAAGAATCACCTTCGCTGTAATACCACTCCCAGCCTAAATCCAACTGATTCGCCGTCAAAGCTGCTAATTCAGGTTGACCCAGATTCACTGTGTAAGTACGGGTGCCAAAAGAGTTAGCCGCTGAGGTTTCAGACGCGGCCAACTGAGTATTGGAGGTTAACATAGGACGCACCAGTACTTTGGCTGCCGCTAAACGTACTTGCATGTCGTCGTTTAACTCCAGCACCAGGTTAGCACTTGGCAGGAAGTTGTTGTAATCAAAACTTTGAGTAGTTTCGCCAATGGCTAGCTTAATTTCTTCGTTATCCGGATGTGTATCTCCAGTGATATAGGTATTGATATCGCGCTCAGTGCGCTCATAACGACCACCCACATTGCCCCGTAACGGTAAGCCACCGACTTCGGTCTCAAAATCAGTCATCAGATAAGCGGATGAAATGCTCTGCTCGATAGAATAACTGGATTGAGCGGCAAACAAGGTCGGTACTACAGCGCCTTCCGCGATAAGAGCATCACGGTAAGCCTGAATATTAGGTGCTATCCAACTGTGCTGAATATCCATTTTGTTATCAAGGAAATCAGATACCAGATAGCCATACTGAGCCATAGAAGGTAAATCGGCTGGATCTGCATCGCCTATAGCGGCCCTGTCAGTACGAAACACTGCTCTGTCCATGCCTTCATTGCGGTATTTGACACCGGCGGCCACATTAGTCAACCAGCCCCATTCCAAACCACGCTCTGCATCAAACTGCACTGCAGTTTCGTCCGACTCCATCAGACGGCTGGCGCCGTTCGGGTATTCATTACGTGGCATCACAGTAGGATATAAGGCCGGGTCGGCTAAATTGTCAGCAATATTAAAACTGACATTGGATGGGTCAGTAATATCCAAAGTTGCGCGCGATATAACGGTCGCGAGGATAGCAGCTTCCTCGTTGTGATTTGCCTCACCTGAGGTGTAATGCATCACACTGCTGAAAGTCCAGTCCTGCCAGTCGTAGTCCAGCTCAAGGGTATAAGCTTCTGACGTCGCGTCTTTGTCTTCTAGCTGACGGTTATTTTCAGTGGTGAAGTTATTGATTTGAATACTGTTGTACACACCGTTTACCGCATCGCCTAAACGGGTGATCTGATTGGCATTAAACAAAAAGACCTGTTGGTTTAAATCCTGCTTGGTATCGTCACCTGCATAAACTGTGGTCAGCTTGGCTTCAAAAGCACTAGTCGGCTTCCACTGCACTGTACCGTTGAAAAGCTCACGCTCTGTTTCACGGTCAATGCGGCGGTAACGAGGCCGGCGTGGTGTTACAACATCAGTTGCAGAGTCAACAAACCAGCGGTCCATCCAGAAGTTATCTACTCTGTCATCCAATTCCTGATAACCAAAGTTCAGCAACACACCTACAGTGTTATCGGCAAACTGGTCAATATAGGTCGCATTGGCCTTTGGTGTTATGTCGTCAGTTGGAGAAAACTCTGAATACTGGCCTTTGCCTGACACTAAAATTTTACGTTCACTAAAAGATAAAGGTGAAGCCGTATCAATATTAATGGTACCGGACAAACCACCAGCGTCCATATCCGCTGTTGGCGATTTAATTACTTCAATGGTCGATGCCAGTTCAGTCTGAATAATGTCAAAACGAAAACCACTGGTGAAATCCGCGCTTGCCATAGTCTGACCATTTAACGTAGTACGGGCATATTGAGAACCTAAACCACGCACGCTGATTGTTGAGCCACGGCCGTTGACGTTAGAAATTTGTACACCAGGGATACGCTGAATGGCCTCAGCAATGTTTTCGCTGGGGAACTTACCTATATCTTCAGTAGTAATAGCATCCGTCACTTTAGTGTCCTGACGTTTAATATCCGCTGCCGCAGCCAGACTGCCGCGGAAACTGACCTGGATCACTTCTACATTTTCTTCATCAGCCGGCTTGTCCTGCGCATGCGTGACGGCTGGTACAAATAAAGTCGCCAGAATAGAAGCGAGTACTGTCTTTTTTCCGAAGGTGTGTTGATTCAACCTGTTCATGCCTGTGCTCTCTTTGTTGCCAATCATTATTTTTTGATCGCCTTCCCAGTGGTCCGGAACTTTCTGATCGGTGATTTATTCATCACTCAGAGTTTAAATTAGCACCAGCCTGTCAACGTTGTCAACAGAAAATCTGACAACGTTGACAATGATTTTAAGCTATTGATTTATAGTGATTTTACAAAGGTGGGCAGACTGAATCTCTTAACACGAGATGTAAAGTGAAACCACAATGAACCGGAACTTTCTCAGGCTCCAGCATCAATGCAATCAGCATAGAAGCTGCTGTTGCAGCTATTTCTGCGTTTGGTTGGTGGACTGTCGTTAAGCCCGGCCAGGTCTGGCGGGAGAATGGGCTATTTTCAAAACCTACTATGGATAAATCCTGCGGTACTATCAGTTCTCGCTTACGGGCAACAAACAAAGCACCAGCGGCAATTTCATCATTACAACCAAAAATAGCAGTAGCTCTGCTGTCCAGTTGTAACAATTGCTCTGTCATCTCTACGCCAGAATCAAAGGTAAAATTACCACAGATCACCAGCTCGTCTTGCACCTCAAGACCGGCCCTCTGCAGCGCTGCACAATAACCGCGATAACGGCCCAGGGACGATTTGTGATCCTTGTGATAGCCCAGAAAGGCGATGCGGCTATGGCCCTGATCAAGCAAATGCTGAGTGATGGCCTGCCCTGCCTGTTCATCGTCTACATAGATGGTTGGACAGAGTTCATCCGGGGGTTCAGCGCCTGAGACTATACGCACCACTTTGGCTTGCTGTTCCAGCAATAACTGCACCAGCTCGGTACTTTCTGATAAAGGTGGGGTCAAGATCACACCGCCGATCTGATTGCTTCCTATCATGCTGGTGAGTTCATGCCATAGCTGATCAGAACCTGATGCTGTCGGGTGGATCACCAACTCAAAGCCTTTTCTCCGACACTGCGACAAAATACCGTTTTGCATCTCGATGACATAATGGCTGTTGGGGTTGTCATAGACAAAAGCTAGGGAAAAAGGTGCTGTACGCATCAAACGGGCGGTGCGGTTCGGCTGGTAGTTCAGTTGCTCAATCACAGCCTGTACTTTGGCTTTGACTTCATCACTGACCCAGGCTTCATTATTCACCACTCTGGATACGCTTTTAAAGGAGACCCCTGCCAAACGAGCCACATCTTTGATTGTAGGTTTTTTAACCGCCATAGCATCCAATCTGTAGTACAGACTTCACTGAATCATCATAAGTTACGGAACTGCATGACAAATCTTTACAATTCCAAGCAACAGAACTTTATACCTTCCCCCGAAAGCTGTCCAAGGATCTTTTTATGCAAAAGGCGTTATTACATAGGTTGAACCCGATGGCGAACTGCCATCGGTGACGCAAAGATAAAACTACCAGTTAAACATGGTGCCGTCTTCTAACCGGTTGACCGGCAGATAAGCACGTTGATACGGGTATTTGGCAGCTAAAGCTTCATCGATATCGACACCATGGCCCGGTGTTTCACCAATTTTCAGATAGCCCTGATCAAAGTGGTAGTCATGCGGGAACACGGCGTCAGTTTCCGGTGTATGGCGCATATATTCCTGAATACCAAAGTTCGGCACCCAGGTATCAAAGTGCAGCGCAGCGCCCATAGTGACAGGACTTAAATCTGTGGCCCCATGGAAACCGGTACGGACATGGTACAGCTCGGCCAGATGAGCAATACGGCGTAAATGTGTGATACCGCCACCATGCACTATGGTGGTACGGATATAGTCAATCAGCTGTTCGCTGATCAGTTGCTGGCAATCATGGATTGACGCAAATACCTCACCCACGGCTATTGGAGTGGTGGTGTGATGACGGAACAAGCGGAAACCTTCCTGCAGCTCAGCAGGCACAGCATCTTCCAGCCAGAATAATTTGTAGGGTTCTAACGACTTACCCAGTTGCGCTGCTTCAATAGGCGTTAAACGATGATGGGTGTCGTGTAATAAGTGATGATCAAAACCATAAGTGTCGCGCAGCGTTTCAAACAGCTTAGGTACAGAGTTTAAATACTTGCTGGTCGACCAGAGGTTTTCGGTGGGCAGATTACCATCCGCTGGTTCGTAATACATTTTATCGCCAGACACACCATAAGTACTGGCAAGGCCTGGCACGCCGGTTTGAGCCCGGATCGCTTTGTAGCCCATATCAATATAACGGCCTACTTCAGCGACGGTTTCGGCGATATCACGGCCATTGGCATGACCATACACCATCACGCCATCGCGGCTGCGGCCACCCAACAGCTGATACAACGGCATATTGGCGGCTTTGGCTTTAATGTCCCACAAGGCCACGTCGATAGCGGCAATAGCTGTCATACCGACAGGGCCACGACGCCAGTAAGCACCACGATAAAAAAACTGCCAGATATCTTCGATACGGCTGGCATCTCGGCCAATCAGACAAGGGATCAGGTGATCCTGTAAATAACTGGCGACTGCCAGCTCACGGCCATTAAGGGTCGCATCACCAATGCCATACAGGCCTTGATCTGTGGTGATTTTAATAGTGACAAAGTTCCTGCCCGGGCAGGTGACAATAACTTTTGCATCAATAATTTTCATAACTTTCCTCAACATAGCTTAGTGAGACTGCCTTGGCGCAGGCTTCAATTCATCAAACTCAAAGGCCAAATCAGCCGTTACCCTTGAATTGTGCCGGTTGACAGACTAAATTGGTCAGGCCTATTGATTAACACTAACATTTGGCCTGTCCAATTTGCAATATTAAATATTTGGCCAGACCAAAATTAATTTGAAGCCAAGATGACACAAACAACAGACTCTCCACTGAAGCTCAGTACAGAACGCAGCCAGGCCAATAGCCCACGCCTGTATTTATTGATCGCCGACAAGCTGGCGCAAAACATTGCCAGCGGCGAACTGAATCCGGGCGATCGGCTGCCAGCCGAACGGGACTTAGCTCAGTTGTATGATGTAAGCCGCCAGACAGTGCGCGAAGCGCTGATCGCACTCGAAGTATCAGGACTGGTAGAAATTAAGCCGGGATCAGGGGTTTATGTACTGAAATCTGCTGCACTAAAAAGCTCCATTTTGACCGACGACGCCCCAGGCCCACTGGAGATTATGGAAGCCCGATTATTAGTGGAAGGTGACGCGGCAGCATTGGCTGCAGAGCGCATTAGTAATGAAGAGCTGTTAAAACTCAAAGCTTATTTAAACCAGATGACAGCTTTGGTTGCAGCCCAAAAAACAGCAGAAGCCGAAGCTTTTGATGGCAAATTTCATCAGTTGATTGCCAGCGCAACCCGCAACAGCGCTTTGCAATCTATGGTGGAATGGTTATGGACTTTGCGGGAGTCGTCGGAAATCAGCCGGTTATTTGCTGAGAAAATCCGCCGTCAGGTGGCAGGCCCGAATATTCAGGCGCACGAAAAAATTTATCAGTGCTTAAGCCGCCGCGACGCTGCAGGCGCCCGAGCAGCGATGCAGGAGCATATAGCCCAGGTCACAGAAGCTTATATTTTGTTGATTGCGGACTAGATAGCACGATCTGCGGACAAGCCAGTGTTGCAATTGGCCTGTCCAATTATGACTTTTATTCATCTAAAGTGATGGACAAGCTAAATAACAGTCCGGGTTCAGCTCTAGTCGCTGTTAACTGCCACTGATGGGTAATGGCGATTTCCTGACAAATGGCTAAACCCAGGCCAGCCCCAAGATCACGCCTGTGCTCGCCTCGCCAAAATCTATGAAACAACTGGGGTAGTTCATCGTCAGTCACACCTGGGCCAAAATCCCGCACTGTCAGACTATCCGGATACAAACTCAGCCACACCTCAGTGCCAGGCGGCGCATGTTGAATGGCATTTTCCAGTAAGTTTTTTAATAACGTAAACAAAGCTCCTTTATCAGCCTGCCAACGAATGTTGTGGCTCAGATCCAGCAACAGTAATCTTACTCCTGCGGCATCAGCCATACGTTGCAGATAAGACAGAGCTTCAGCAGCGACAACCACTAATTCTACTGAACAGAATTTATAGTTTTGCTCTTCACTGACTTCAGTGAGCAACAACAACTGCTGAACCTGACGTGACATGTACTTCACATCACTTAACAGCCAGTCGCGTTCTTCATTGTCCTGCATCAGTTCAAGCTGGGCCCGGATTAACGCAAGTGGAGTTTTGAGTTCATGTGCAGCTGTGGCCAGAAACTCCTGCTGCAACCTATAGCCCCGCTCCAATCGATCAAGTGCTGTATTAAAACTTCGGACCAAAGGCGCAATTTCAGTCGGCACATGATCCTCCTGCAAGCGTTCCTGTAAAGAACGAGGCGAAATCAACGCCGCTGCGTGCGATAATTGATGCAATGGCCGCAAGGTATAACCCAAAGCAAAATGCACGCAGGCACCAAAGACAAAAAACAGCACTAAAGATAATAAAATCAAACCATCTCCAATAAAACGCAGCGCAAAGGTATCGTGTGCGAAAAACATAAATCGCCTGCTGACGGCCACCTGACAATACCAGGTTTTGCCATTGTGGACCCGAACCCCAGTAGCTGCATCCATAGTGATGCCATTTTGTTCGAACTCAAAGGGGCCAGCTTGCAACGGCCTTCGTTCCACAGCAGCCCAAAATTGCGGGTCAGCTTTGGTTGCAAAGCCAATCTTGCCGTCTTCGTCTAGCACTCTAAAAGCAATTTCACTATATAAGGTTTCAAATAACCAGAGGTATTCTTCATCAGCCACCTGAACAGGTAAACCTGCTTCGGTAAATTTTAACTCTCGCGCTATTTGTCGCGAAAAATCGTCAATATCGTTTTCTGACAAGATATTGCGCTGAAATCCTAAAGCAGCGATGACCACCAAAGCAATCAGACTGACACTCAAAAACATGCCAGCCACATAGGCCAGCTGCATTTTGACGCTGATACTATTGCGGTGTAACCGCCTGAGCCAAGGGATCACAACAGACCTCTGACATCGAAGCTACTTCGGTAGTTTGGCGTCATTAATTGCATAGCCTACTCCCCTGACATTGATGATCTGACAGCCAGAGCCTACGGCGACCAGCTTTTTACGAATACGGTGTAAAACCACATCTAAAGCGTTAGGAGTCACGGCTTCGCTTAAACCCCAGGCAGCTGCTTCTAACACATTGTGCCGAACTGTCTCACCTGCTTTTCGCATCAAAACAAATAACACCTGCATTTCAGCCTGAGACAGCAGCTGACTCTTATCCTGACAGAGCATCAGGTTGGAGGTAGGTTGCAATAATAAATCACCATAACAAGGTTCCAGAGACTGGCGCTCAACTGGCCGTCTGAGCAAGGCTTTCACCCTCGCCACCATTTCCTCCATCGCAAAAGGCTTAGACAAATAGTCATCAGCCCCAGCTTCTAAACCATTGACCCTGTCGTGCAAGGCATTGCGAGCCGTCAGGACCAGACAAGGGATATTATTACCAGCGGCACGCAGCTTTTCGAGCAAAGTCAGACCATCGCCATCTGGTACACCTCTGTCCAGCACCATAGCTTGATAAGGCACCTGCTGCAGCGCCTGCCAGGCGTGATCAATACGCTCGAAGCTATCGACCATTATGCCAGCAGGCGCCAGGCCCTTGCTAATCAGCTGGGCCAGGCGGTTATGATCTTCAAGTAAAAGGATACGATTCATCAGAAGCGATAAATATAAGCAAGCATAACCCTAGTCTCAGTCGAACTATCAACCAAAGGACTATCCTTAATTTCAGTGGCAAGACTGGTGACAGACAGATCCAGCATCACAAGCTGTTGTTGATCGACCAGATAAACAGCTCTTAAACCAACTTCAGTATTCAACGCGGCTTCACCCTGATAAAAAGCGCGGTCAATTCTGACTTCATCAGCACGAACGCCATAATAGTAATCGACATAGTTTTTATCCAGATGACTTACTACCACACGAGGTGTCAGCATATAATTTTGGCCAAAATGCCAGGTTTTTTCCAAGCCAAGATTGATGATGGAACCATCACTATCTCCTGCAGCTTCTGTCAACAATTCCAGGCTGAGGTTAACCACCTCATTTTCCCACTCTGCCGCAACTCCAGCCCAAAAGCCACCTTTGCGCTCATCCATGCCATTGAGGATTGGAGTTTCGTCCGGGTCATTATCGGAAAAATCATATTCGCCGACTAAATTGAAGTTGAATCGGTTCCTGTCACTCAGATTTAAGCTTGGCAATTTATACTTCAGATTAGGCCCCAGCACCTCAATATATTCATTCTGATAGGAAACAAAAGGAATCACTTTTGTATCCCTGTCTATATCCGTATAAGCCTTTTGGCTGGACATAACGCCCAATCCCAGGCCCCATGAAGATCCCTGTTGCTCCTGACTTTGTTGTGCCGCAAGTGGCAAACAGCACAAAGCGATGGCTGCAGCTAAACCCAGTTTTGCAAAAGTGCGTTCTGTACTCTGTGAAGGTAATGACATAAAAGCTTCCTTTAAAACAATGGTCAATAAAACCACTCCATCATCTCTGCCCTGACTTACACCAGACTTACAAAACTAACTAAATGTTTTTTTCCAGCAAAAGACTCTGTAAGTTTCCTGAAAGCAATTGCATCGGAAAGTGCACCATCCCAACTAATTGGAAGAGTTCACCCTATGCTATTTGACCAGACTATTTGCAGCCAACACCCCACCATTTTCCGTCTTGTTTTTGTCAAAGGGGTCCACCAATGACAAAAACAACACAACAACTAGTCCTAATTTCTAGCCTACTGGCAATAGGCGTTTTTGCAACGATTCACTGGATGCCGTCAGATTCTGACGCAGTACAAAGTTCGGAAAAAAACACAGAGGCTAAAGCTGTACTGACAGTGTCAACGATTCACCCACAGCTTTCAATGCTCAGTGGCAGACTGCCAGCATACGGTAATATTGTGGCATGGCAAGAAGCTAGTATTGGCACTGAAGCTGATGGCCTGCGACTGACCGAAGTTAAAGTCAATATCGGGGATACGGTCGAAAAAGGGCAGGTCCTGGCTGTATTTGCTTCAGCAACTCTGGAAGCTGAGCTCGAGCTAAGCCAAGCGGAAAAAACTGAAGCCGAGGCCCTTTATGCAGAAGCGCAGGCTGATGTCGTCAGATTAAAAGAATTGAAATCAGGCGGCGCTTTATCCGGCCAACAAATTCAGCGTTACGTTACCGCAGAGCGCTCTGCTAAAGCACGACTGGAGGCAACTAAAGCCAGAATAAAAACCCAAACATTGCGCTTAGCACAAAGTCGGGTTGTAGCACCTGATCGAGGCCTTATTTCCGCTCGAAGCGCGACGGTCGGCGCTGTTTCATCCGCTGGTCAAGAGTTATTCCGATTGATCCGAGCTGGCAAGCTTGAATGGCGGGCTGAGGTATCTGCCAACGATATTGCAAAGCTAAAACCCGGGCAAAAAGCCCAGATCAACCTAGCCGATGGCAGCAGTATTCAAGGCATTGTACGAGCGCTATCCCCCATCATAGATACCCAAAACCGAAATGCTCAGGTGTATGTTGATTTGAGCCCAGCGGGCACAGCACGAGCTGGAATGTTCGCCAGAGGCCAGTTTGAGCTCGGTTCAACTCAGGTGATGACCTTACCCTTGAGTGCGGTGCAGTTGCGGGAAGGTTTTAGCTACGTACTACGAATAGGTGCCGACTCCAGAGTGATACAAACCAAAGTAAAAACAGGCCGCCGCACTGCAGATCAGATAGAAATTATTACAGGTTTGGAACTTTCCGATCAGGTGGTGACCACTGGCGGATCTTTTCTCGGGGACGGTGATTTGGTCAGAGTAGTTACAGAACAAACCAGTACCGAAAAAACACGGGCCACCTACCTAAGCGCTGATTCTGGCCCAATGATGTGACAGGACTGACCTATGAATTTGAATATTTCGGCTTGGGCCATACGAAACCCAACTCCAGCCATTTTGTTTTTTATTTTATTGACCATTGCCGGTTTGTTAGGTTTTCAATCAATGAAAGTTCAGGATCTGCCCGACCTTGAACTGCCGACAGTGACAGTTACAGCTTCGTTACCCGGCGCATCACCTTCACAACTTGAAACTGATGTCGCAAGAAAGCTAGAAAATGCTTTAGCTACAGTACAAGGCGTCCGGCATATCTACAGTACCTTGACGGAAGGTGAAGTCAGTTTACGTATTGAATTCAGATTAGAGCGCCCTATTCAGCAAGCTTTGGACGACGTACGTGATGCGGTAGCCAGAACAAGAGCCGACTTGCCAGCAGCTTTACGCGACCCAGTGATAAAAAAAGAGGAACTGTCAGGCACCCCCATTCTGACTTACAGTATCTCGTCCTCGCGACTCGATAACGAGGCACTGTCATGGTTTGTTGATAATGACATCAGCAAATCATTGCTAGCCGTTAAGGGTGTGGGCGCCGTCACCAGAGTAGGCGGTGTCAGCCGCGAAGTGCGAGTCGAACTCGACCCGAACCACCTTTTGGCTTTTAATACCACAGCGGCCGATATTTCCCGGCAGCTACGTCAAACTCAACAAGAAGATACAGGCGGGCGATCCTCCTTAGGAGGCATGGAACAATCAATACGCACTATGGCGACAGTTGCTTCGGCTGAGGACATCGCCTCTATGCATATTGCCCTGAGTGATGGCCGATCTATCAGACTGGATCAAATCGCCCGGGTTTCTGACACCATATCAGAGCCACGTTCTGCCGCCTATCTTAATGGTGAAGCCGTTGTAGGTTTTGAAATTGTAAGAGCTCTGGGTTATGGCGAACTGGAAGTTGCACAAGGCGTGCGAGCTGCTTTGCAACAGTTAAAGCAGCAAAAACCAGATATTCAGTTGACCGAAGTTTTTAACCTGATAGACCCTGTTACTGAAAATTATGATGGTTCTATGCAACTACTCTACGAAGGCGCCTTACTTGCCGTTATTGTAGTGTTTTTATTTTTACGCGACTGGCGGGCAACTTTTATTGCAGCCACAGCCTTGCCACTGTCAGTGATCCCTACCTTTGCAGTAATGCACCTGATGGGCTTTAGTCTTAATACAGTCACTCTGTTGTCTTTATCTTTGGTGATTGGCGTATTAGTGGACGATGCCATTGTCGAGATTGAAAACATAGAGCGGCATTTGCTGATGGGAAAACGACCTTTTCAAGCGGCCATAGAGGCGGCGGATGAAATAGGTTTGGCTGTTATTGCCACCACTTTGACCTTGGTTGCAGTTTTTTTACCTACAGCTTTTATGAGTGGTGTTGTTGGTAAATTTTTTGTGCAATTTGGTTGGACAGCCTCAGTCGCAGTGCTGTTTTCTTTGCTGGTTGCCCGCTTGCTGACACCTATGATGGCCGCATATCTGTTAAAAACACCGACGCAACAGGTAAAACCTGAACCGGGCTGGGTCCGCTACTACTTGCACTTAATGCACTGGTGCTTAGCTCACAGACACCTTACAGCAACCAGCGCACTGGTCTTTTTTGCTGTGGGTCTGTATTTGGCCAGCCAACTGCCGGACGGTTTTATGCCCGCAGATGATAATCAACAAACCCAAGTCACTCTGACCCTTCAACCTGGCACCAGACTACAAGAAACAACAGCACTTGCGGAGCAGGCCCGCAGCATTATTGCGAAACACAAACAGGTGAAGCAGGTATACACAGCGATAGGCTCAGGCAGCTCGGGTGAAGAGGAGGAAACAGCAAGTTCGGTATCAGGCGTAAGCACAGCAGTATTAACTTTAACATTAACTCACCGCAGCGAACGCACTGGCGTGCACAAACAACAGATTGAACGAGAGCTAAGGCAAATGTTATCCCTTTTACCTGGAGCCAGAATTAAAGTGGGTATGGGTGATGCTGAAAACTACTCGCTGGTGCTGGCTGGCGAAGATAGCAGACTGCTAGAGCAACATGCACTACTGGTGCAACGAGAACTTCGCTCAATACCGGGTCTTGGTGCTGTGATTTCCAGCGCCAGCTTGGTAAGGCCTGAGCTCATTATCAAACCTGATTTTACTAAAGCCGCTGATTTGGGCGTGACCTCTTTTGATATTGCCGATACGCTACGGATTGCGACCTCCGGTGATTATGAGCAGGATTTAGCCAAACTGAATCTAAATCAACGTCAGGTGCCTATTACAGTTCGGCTCAATGACGAAGCCCGCGCAGATATTGAAGCACTCAAACGCCTGCCTATTCCGGGAGCAAGAGGCCCAGTTGCGCTTGAAAATGTGGCAACGCTGGAGCTTAGCAGTGGCCCTTCGCAAATATCCAGATTCAATCGTATGCGCAATATCAGCTTCGACGTCGAGCTAAATAGCCAAGCTTTAGGCGACGTTGAAGAGGCCATTTTGGCATTGCCCAGCATAAAGAACATGCCAGCTGGTATATCGCAAAATGCCTTGGGTGACGCCGAAATGATGGGTGAATTGGCCACTGGCTTTGCTATTGCCATGCTCACTGGCGTGCTTTGTATTTATATGGTGCTGGTGTTGCTGCTCAAAGATGTTTTTCAGCCTCTGACCATTTTAACAGCCTTGCTGTTGTCTGTACCCGGCGCCTTTCTGGCACTTTTTATCACAGGTTCCACCCTGTCACTTCCGGCAATGATTGGCTTGATTATGTTGATGGGCATAGCAACCAAAAACTCAATTCTACTGATTGACTACATCATCCTGGCCCAAAGTAATTATCAGCTAAGCCAAAGAGAAGCCATTGTAGATGCTTGTCGTAAACGCGTCAGGCCAATAGTGATGACGACTCTCGCCATGGGGGCTGGCATGCTGCCAATAGCTCTTGGCATCGGGGGAGATCCGAGCTTTCGCTCCCCTATGGCCATAGTGGTAGTGGGTGGCCTTATTACCTCTACATTTTTGAGTGTATTGGTGGTCCCTGTGCTTTACAGCTATGTCGATGATGGCGTGTCAGGGCTAAAACGCTTGGTTTGGCGTAACCAAGAATCCATCAGAGCCACTACGCGTAACCAGCCGTTGTAAATCGATATGGCTATTTTTGCTCACTCTCACTCTAAATTCAGGATTTTAATATGAGCCTCAGTCTGTTTATTATCGCCATAGTCCTTCTCTACAGCGCCGCCTCTGTGATTTATGTCTATCGTTGGCGTGGACAAACCCGCTATCAATCTCTTAACCAATACCTGCGAAAAAGTTGGCCTGTGTTTGCGCCACTGAATTGCCTGCTGTACATGTCGACAAAAGCCGAAGCACGTAAAAGCCTGTTAGATGCGACCTACCTGAAGAATATTTCAGTACTGAGGGACAACTGGCAGATCATCCAACAGGAAGCATTAGCACTGCAAGCCACCGGTGCCTTTGAGTCGATATCAACACCGGGCTCTGTCGGCTACTATGACGTGGGATTCCGGACTTTTTATAAAAGAGGTTGGAGCAAGTTTTATCTACTGTGGTACGGCACAACCCACAATTCAGCGATGCGCTTGTGCCCAAAAACTCTGGCTTTGCTGAAACAAGTGTCCGGCATACATGGAGCGATGTTTTCTATTCTGCCACCAGGCTCACAACTTAGCCTGCACGCCGACCCTATGGCCAGCTCACTGCGCTACCATCTGGGTCTGTGCACACCAAACTCTACCGACTGCTACATCAATGTAGATGGAGTCCATTGCAGCTGGCAGAACGGTCGGGATTTTGTCTTTGATGAAACCTACCCTCACTATGCCCAAAACAACACAGCGAATTCGAGGTTAATATTGATGTGTGATGTAGAACGGCCCATGAATAGTGTTGGTCGGGCCTTTAACCTGCTGTATCGCTGGTTGATCAAGGGAACTTTAGTGCCCAACACCACTGAGGATAAAAAAGGTGTATTTAGCGCCCTATTTGCATCCTTAGCGCCGTTAAGCAAGAGCACTCAGAAACTGCGATCTGAAAGACGCCAGCTATACAAACTGCTGAAACTGACTTTGAACACCAGCTTGCTGGCGACTTTGTTTGCAGTACTCTTTGGCTTTTTTAGTGTATTTGAGGCTTTTTTTTCAAGCAGCATCTTACTGTGATGCTATCAATACCGCGGAGATAACGGTGCAGTAAGCCGGGTATCATCAAACATATGGTGAGAGCTGGCTGCTGTTGTTTCGTCTATACAAGCCACAACCTATAAAACAAAAAGAAGCAAACGAAGGGAATCAAACAAAAGAAATGGTCGGTGATGCAAGATTCGAACTTGCGACCCCTTGGACCCAAACCAAGTGCGCTACCAAGCTGCGCTAATCACCGACATATAAAGGTAAAACAGAACTTCCGATCATGCACTAAGCACTTGCTGCATGATAATAACATTATAATACGATTATCACACATCATCAATAGCACTGCAGTGATCACACGCTGTATTCAGGCTTATTCGACAGTTTCACCGCGTTTTGCAATGCTCGCCATGTAATCCACTCCATGAGTATTCAGATAATCCCGGATCAGTTTTCGCAAAACCTGAGACGGAGTAATATCCTGCTGGGCGCAAAGCTGCTCAAACGCCAGCTTTTTGTCTGGATCGATCAGTATGGTAAGCCGTGCTGTTTTCTTTTCCATAATCATCTTCATCTGTTAATTGTACTGAGGGTGAGTTCAACCGGATCATTGCCGCGGCTATTGTTTCAAAATCAGATTCAAGTTTTAGCCCAAGGTGCTGCAATTTCGCTATTTGCCGGCTCTGACTGACACTGTGTTTCAGCGCCCCAGCGTATAAGACTGCATTTCCATTTGGGGTAACATATAAAAAAACATCATCAAAATACTGATACAAGATAGATACTAATTCAGGTTTTACATGGTCTTTTTGATCATAGTTGATCACAAGCCAGCCATTTGGAGCCAGATTTCGCCGACACAACAGCAGAAAATCTTTTTGGCTTTGCATTGGATCCATTGCCAAAGCCCAAAACAAATCCGCCATGATCACATCGAATTGCCCGGCACCTTGCTGCAAATACAGCTTTGCGTCGCTTTGGATGATCTGAAGATGCTCTGACACTGGCAGTTTAAAATGAGAGACTGCCATCTCAATCATCAAGGGTCTGATTTCAACGACGGTTTGCTTGAGTTCGGGAAAAACCTGGTGCAAACAACGCACTAAACTACCACCACCAAGACCAAGCAGCAGAGCCGTTTGTGGCCTTTGAAACCGAACTACAGCAAGCATGGCTTTGGTGTAGTCAAACACAGGGACATGAGGCGCGCTCAAACGCATCTTACTTTGCTCGTACAGGTAATCAAACATCAGGATGCGGAAATCACCGTCATCCATAATGTAAATCTCTCCCCATTCGTCCATCACAGACGCGACAGCTGTACCTTCATAAATCTGCAGAACATCTTCTAAAATACTGCGTATCGAGCTCATCTCCCGCTACTTCCCCCTATGACTACCCAACTTAGGTTTGCTCCATAGCTGGCAACACAACACTGGGCTTTTGACAAACCCAACTGCAGATTTCATCTCAAGAAATAGACTCCGAACTGTTTCGGTTAAAATCAGCAGATTAGATCACAGCAACTTCAATATCGTCCTGATCAAAACCAAATACGTCACCATCGAAGTTTACAGATAACCGCACATTGGCTCCGGGCGAAGAAATCCGGACTATATGACCAACCAGACCATAACATTCGCTGCTGGAGTCCGTCACTATCACGTCAAGGCCCAAAGTCCAGGGTTGTTTTGAAACAAATTGGCTCATCTGTTGCTCCGGTAAAGGCATTGTTGTTAATACAAAAGGCATCAACAATTACAATTTCATTGTAATGTGATTACAACATTAAAGCGAGACATTGGCTTGCTCGGCCGGCAAACAGATCAAAAGTCAGCGGGAACTGAAGTGAGGCACTGCCATTCAGGATTTCGCAGATTAATAGGAAATCCAACACAGAATAATATGCAAAACCGGCTTATTGTAACTACGTATCACCATATCAGTCAGACAAATTAATGACGAGTCTGGAAAAACAAGACCAGTGCGCGACCGAGCGATGGCGCGTTTACTTAAGCTGCTGTTGGTTTGGAAGGAGATAAAGCAAGGCAATTTATGAATGCGATTGCAGCTATTGGCTTATTTTTTTGGTTCAGCATTTATGCCGACTATTGATACTATCTCCGCAAAGCAAACAAGGAAGTTCTATGTCAGCTACAAAATTCAGAAATGCCTTAAGCCGACACTGGGAAATGCTAAAGCTACTGCCCACTCGTGATCCTGGTTGCTCTGCTTTGCAACTATGTCATTTGCTCAAAGATGCTGGTTTTGAGGTGTCGAAAAGAACAGTAGAAAGAGATTTACAGGAACTATCCTGCATTTTTCCTTTAGTTAGTGACGAATCAGCTAGCCCTTATCTGTGGCGCTGGATGGACAATGCTTCTATTGATATTCCCGGCGTAAGTATTGCTGAGGCCATTAGTTTGCATATGGTTGAAGGCACCATAAAAACTGTATTGCCGAGACAGTTACTTCATAGCCTGGAACCGAAGTTTCAGCAGGCCAGATCTAAAATTGCAGCCTTGTCGTTATCAAATCCAAACGCCAGCCTGATAGATAAAATTGCGGTGGTATCCCCGACATTACCTATGCTGCAACCACAATCAATCCCCGAAGTAGTCGATAGTATTCAGCAGGTTTTGGTTCAAGATAAACAGCTACAAGCCAGCTATTTTGCTCTTCACGACAACACAGAAAAGAACCATCTGCTAAACCCGCTGGGTCTGGTACAACGAGGACATATTACCTATCTAGTCGCAACAATCAGCCCATATACAGACGTTCGCCTGTTTGCTCTGCACAGGTTTAAGACTGCAACCTTACTGGACACCGAGTCGCAAAAATCAGACGGATTCTCACTGAGTGAATATCTTGCCACTGGAGCTTTACAATTTTCCAACGGCAATAGTATTAAGTTAGAGGCCAAAATAAACGCTTACGTGGCCGCTTTGTTAACAGAATCCCCTTTGTCTGAGGATACAGTCATACAAGCAGGCCCAGAAGGAAGCTTCACGCTAAAAGCTACACTGCCAAGCGGTTGGCAATTAGAGTGGTGGTTGCTATCGCATTGCACCTCAGTTGAAGTAACCAGCCCGGCAGAGCTTAGGGCGCGAATTAGGGATGTGCTCTCTGAAGCAGCACAGATCTATAATGCGTAAAAAAAAATTGAATAAACTTCATTACCGCGACACAAAACGTCGCAATTGTGTTTAAAGTAATTAGCAAAATTGACAGGCATTCCTCTTGATCAATTTTGTGGTTACCCAATTAGAACACGGTCTGCTAAAACTGATGTTCGAATTCCAAGGTTAAGCGGTACAAAACTTCGTCACAAATACATAAGGACATGAACATGAATTTAACAAAATTAGATTTTCCCGATTTTGAACAAGAGAAGCTCAAAAACTTAAATCATTTATTTTCTGCGTGGTATACCAAGGCGAAAAACCAATCTTTTGAAAATGAAAAATCATGCGATGACATTGTTTTTGATGGTTTTTATCCTTACTACAGCGCACAAGCTTGTAAGATATTATTTATAGGCAGAGAGTCTTTGGATATGACTGGCAATCATTATCTTGATTGCCTGCACTCATGTTACGAAAAGGGTAAAGTTGGAAACAGAACCCTAAACCAGTCACAGTTTCATGCGCTTATGCTAAAAATTGCTTATGGTCTAAATAATAACAACTGTCCGTGGCTCAAGATCCCAGCTGCTAAACAAATCGGTGAGACATTTGCGACAGAAACAGGTATTAGCTTTGCTTTTATGAATTTATCTAAATTCAGTAACGATTCTGGTCATTACAAATCGGATTGGCCTTTGATTGATAACTTCATCAGCAGTTTCACCAACCAAGCAGAAAACTTTTTCAATACTGAGATAGAAATTATCGATCCTGACATTATCGTAACGATGAATTTAGAGCAAAGACTAGAAGCACTTGGAGAGCGAACCTCACTAGAGTACACACCAAACGCAGTCTACTATAAAATAAAATGCGGAAAGAAAAGTATTTTGCTCATGGATTTGTATCACTTTTCTGCAGCCAAAAATCACGAAGATACCTTTTACACTCCAATTTTGCGAGGCCTTGAGAAGTACGCCTAGCGAGCGTTTTTCTAAGCTTAAGACAATAATGATCAAGAACCATCTCCCTGACATTTAGTAAAGAAGCTCGCATTTTTCGGAGATACAGATCAAATTCTATGGCAGTCATGAATGGTGAAACCAACCAATTAAATTCCTTATCTTTCTTAAAGTAGCAACCTTTCCTTGTTTCATGTACCTACAACTCTTGAGATAAAATTTAAAAACGACCTAAGAACTGCATTGGCAGGGGTTTGCATCTCCACGATAGCCAGCCAAAGGTGTTCTTTTTCCTTTTTGTAAATCTCATTAATATATGGTCATCGCTTCTGACGTCAACACACTCTTGCGTTGCAGAATATTCCCAGTCAGACCTATGGTGTTCAGATAAAACAGAATACGCAACCAGCCATCATAAACGCCAACCGATTGTTATGTTGGTGCTTGCTCTGTGATGCCACTTTTATGCAGGTAAATGCTGCGAATACCGGCCCTACCCGCCCCGAAATAAATCTGATCCGCATTTTCCAGGGGTGCGCCATGCGAACCAATTTCACTGGCGATATAGCAGCCCAAACTACCCACCCCTATCACCGCAACTACAGGTAATGGTCCATTTTTTACTCCGTTATCACCGCTTAAGGCTCACTATAGTCAGCGCTGCGACACAATACGTCGCACCGACTGATAAGCTGAGATCAGGTCAAGCAGTGGGAGTAAAGCTATGTGCGGATTTTGTATGGAAGCTGGAATGCTGCAGTCGATGTATCTCGGCATTGTGATGGATTTTGCCGAATGGGACATCCAGGAGAACCCATCACTGCTGGCTATTTTGCAAAGGGTGCGTACAGAGGATCACGGCTATTCATCACTGTCGCTGATACTGCGTATTTTAACTGAGCGGTTGCAGCGTCAGCTGACCAACGAAGAGCTACAGCTTATCCGGTCGGCTTTTAGTGAATACGACAAGCAGCGCATTCAGGCCTTCATGGATGGGCTGCACTTTCCCTACCCGGCTTTACAGCAACAAATAAAAGACTGGGCCTTTGCAGAGCAGCTCATTGTATCGCCTCAGGTGCTGGAAGAAGCCATAGATCTGTTGAACCTGCTGCAAGCAGGCTTCTTTCAACAGGTTAATAGTAGCGCGAGTGACTGCTGCTTTGCAGAAAATGGATCCAAACACAGTCAGAACAAACGCCAGCAGTTTTACGATTTATGGCCCTTTTTTTATATGGCCACTCAGTTGGTTATCAGCAAAGCATCAGCACATCCGGTACTCAACACACTGGCCTTTAGCCAGTGCGAGGTCATACCGACTTTTTACGCGGAAGTACTCTGGCTGCAACGCACCATCACCCGTTGTGTTTTTCTGGCACCCGATGGCCTACCTATGCTCGAACAAGCGGTGCCCTATCTACGTTACGAACAAGTGTTTGACCTGTTGCTTAAGTCTGGCCGGGAGAATCTAGCCAATCTGGCGATTCTATTGCGCACAAACCCTAACCTAAAGCTGCTGTTTTCCGCCGAGCAAATTGACGCTTTAAACTCAGTAGTAACCTCTTTGTCACCAAAAAACCAGGAGTGATCTGCCCATGATTAAAATACCGCTGCAACATAATGCTACAACTATTATTTGCTGCGAAGAAATGATGACGTATGACGAGTTCCTGCTGATGCCATCCTCGGACCCGCACGAATGGATGGTTAGCACGGTAGGCTATTGGGAAGCTATTCAAGAACAACTTAAACAGCTGTTTATCATGCAACAAACTCCCTTAGGGCTTCAAAACACTATGTTGTATGGCATGGTGCAGCCTCTCAATCGATCAGGGAACGAGCTGATAGTGCCAGAGCATATAATTCAAAACTCCAAAAACTGTATAGGCCACGTAAGATTATTCTTTAGAGACATCGAAAAAACTTAAAGCAGTCTGTTGCGGCAGTACTTTACGCTGCCCACCACAAAGGCTAGCATTGATTAAAAGAAAACTGGAGGCGTACCACCATGAACCTGACTAAAGCAACAAGTTTTGATCCTAAAACACTGGCGAAGACAGGTTTTCAGACCGCTGACAAAATCCTCGCATTCTGGGGTTCTAAGGTAATGACAGCTAGTCCCAAATTCTCTTTTGCTCATTGCCCCAGCCTTCTTTTGGCGTTACAACACCCTCATGGCTATCCAACCTGATAAAGTGAAAAATAACTCTTTTAGGATTGGTTGGGTTCAATCGAAAACTGATTATTTTCCCGCCAATGAAAGATGGTGTCTTTTGTCCTGAATGCAAATAGACATCGGCTCCTATAAGATTTTCGGCAGTTTTATAAGTAATTCTCCAATTGCCAGTGAACCATTCGCCTGTCTGTTCATTAGCGACACCGTAATTTTTAACTCGCTCGACAAAATGTATAGATGGCATAAACACCTCTAAATTAGATCACATCCGCTTATTTAAAAGATAAACAAATCTCACTGATTTACTTGATTTTGTTAATACGACTGAATGGTGATCAGTAAGTACTCTTTACAAAATGAATTTTTATCATACGACTCTTCATTAACATCTGATAATAGACAGTGATGATCTAGCCCTGCTCATAGCCACATAAGCCTGAACTCGGTCGATAGAATCCTTAATCTCACAAGGCAATCCGACTACAATAACAGCCTCATTTTCTAACCCTTTGAAATTGACAATTTCAGACAAGCTAATCCCATCTGGCGGAAAATGATGCATTGAAAACTCATCAAGTTTTATTAACTTATTTCTGAGTTTGTTAGGAAGGTTTGTTAACAGTTCTGCGACGTCAACGTCGCCATAAAGTATAGTAACGTCTTGCTCTGAAACTCCACCAAAGTTAACAATTCTTTGAATTTCATCAGCAATCTTTTCTGCTGCATCCGCTATGTTAACTGATTGTATTTCAATAACATCCGGGCCCTTTCCTGCACCAAAAACACCAGCGTCCGCATTGGTTACCAGTTTAATCTTGTCTAAAATAAGTGAAGTATTTCTACAGTTTCGCTTAAGCGGGACTTTAAACGCGTTAAGAGACTCAAGATACTCCAATGCATCTGGCTCAGCCACACCAAAAATACCAGCCTGATTGTTGATGTCGTGGAAAAAACACCACCTACCATTTTCGAGACCATCGGTCACAAAATTGTCCAACTTAGCCAATAGATCCATAGACAAAACGTCTTGTCCTTCATCTATTATCAAAGCAGCAAATTTTTCAATACCTGCTCTTCTTGCGGCACTAGCAAGCCCCTGAATTGTGCATACAGTGAGTTTAGGCATAACAAACTTTGCTTTAAGGTAGTTCATTAACCAAGGTGAGCTGCAAACCAGAGCAACTTCAACATCTTCAGCAGTCCAACGTCTTGCAACTTCAACTGCAAGAAATGTTTTGCCAGTACCAGCGCCACCTGAACAAATAACTCGTTTGTTAAATTCGATGGAGTCGACAAATGTTAGCTGAGATTCAGTGAGTCTTTTGACTTCTAATGAAGCTTCCTCCATACGACTATGCAGAGGAATAATAGCTTCAAACTCAGGTCGCAAAAATTGAACCAGCTGCTTAATTGATTCTGAACTAGCTTGCCTTTCCTTTGAATCCTTTGCCCGCCAATATCGAAATAGTCCCTTCAGCCAACGTTCCATATCGTTATGAGCACCATCATCGCAAACCATTTGCGAATCCCACTCCGAACTCGTTGTTGCTAACCGACAATCAGGCAAAACAACACCAAAACCGATGCTAAATTCATCCACTATCTGGCTCGGGAGCTTATCTTTTAACTTTGAAACTAAGCCATGTAATGCTGACTCAGCTTGTTTAAAAGGTCCCTCATATGAAGTATTTACACTGCCTACTTTATTTGTATATTGCCAGACACCTTCAGAGCACGATACTCGTCCTCCTTTAACTTCAAGCACAAAGATCCCTAACGGGCAAACAATGAGGAAATCAACTTCACCAAAACGTTTCTTTGCGTGACGGGTAAGATTTAGTGAATGAAAACCAATATAATCATTGAAATTAGGGCCATCAAACACACGCCGAAGTATGTCGAAAACCTTTTTTTCCGCAGAACTGTCAGTTCTATGTGGTGAAGCTGGAACCATCCGCATTAATTACTTCTCCAGAATTTTTCTTGTTTCATGTTCAACTTTTTGCGGCATGTCTTTAGCAGCACTGAGACTTTTAAGAAAATGCTCATGATCAATCTCTGCTTCAACCGCTTTAACATCCCCGTCAAGAACCAGGCTAACTCCAGAGCCGTCAATGGACAGTTGATAGTCTCCTTTACCAAGTTTGATTCGGGTCTTAATACAAGGCCATTTACAAGTCCTAGCAATAAATAAAGCTGCCTGGTTAGTTGTTTTATCAAATGGAAATTGCAGAAATAAATCGCGTAAAGAGCGCGGGCGCTCTGGGAGCTTGCCAAAACTAAATGCCGTATTAGACCTCTTTAGTGATAGATTAGCCATAAAAGCAGGAACCTTAATATTTAACCCATTGCGCGCTCTCACCACCGCGGGCATTCTCATCCAACCTTCTGAAATGCCCAGTAAAATTGCCGCCCCACACAGTTCGTAACCAGTTAACTGGTTGCTACGCAACTCCAATAAATCTTCAGCACTATTGCACATAAAAAACAAAATCAGTGACCTAGGTAAAGGTTTTTGATGCAACTGCAATAACTCATCGAGCGTTTTATCAGGTAACTGAACAATATGCTTTAAGTCTTCGATCAACCGTTCACCGGCTTGCCGAGCCACTCCTTGTTGCCTGTCATTTGAGTTTTCTAAAACGGCCATCACGACATCTTTAGACGAGCCACTTTTTAAACTTGTTCGATGATTAATTATTGCTTGCGCAAGTTCTTTAAATAAAACTCCAGATGCACCAGCCAGTTCGGTATCTTGTGTTAAAGGATAAAAAATCTGGTGAGCGCCAAAAAGCATCGAGAAAGAATTAATCAACGCTTCATCCGGTGCCGCAACATTAAACGCTTTGGAAACTGCAATTGCGGTATCGTCTTGGTTAGAGAGTTGGCTTAGCAAAGCTATGACTCCCCCAAAAGCATCAGCAATGGTTAAATCTATCTGGTGCTCATTTAATCCATCTTTATAAAACCACCAACTACCCGAGTTGAATTTTTTAAAGGGTGTACTCGATGCTTTCGTTACGTAGTCGGCTAACGGCACATTAAAGAAGTTTTTTGCGTCTTTCTCACAATATGTCTTGTCTTCTTTTGAGGAAAAAACAATTTCAGTGATCAGTGATACGGGTAAAGGGGCAGGAATCAGCATGACTTCTTCATCTCCCATGACATCATCCGGAAAGTTCGCATCCACCCACCGCCCAAACTTTAACAATTTGACCGGCCCTCGCGTTTCTTTCAAATTAAATTCGATATAACAGGGTTTTAAATGAGCTTGCTCTGAAACTGAATGCTGAATTGCTAGTTGCGACAGTTTTTCTGGAAATAGCGGGATCCAACCAGGCACAAATGATAGTGTATCTAAATAATATTTTTTACCAAACGCAGTAGGCGGGATAATCATACCCGCTGATAACATAAACATCATGTTCAGATGATTTGTAACTAGACGCCACTTTATTTCTCCACCACGGCCAATTTTTGGGGTCTCGGCATCGTTATCGAAAAGGTCATTATTCAACATTAAAAATCTCCAAAAATGTAGAGGCATCGGTGGGAATAATTCTATCAATAGGCAATTCCCCTCTATTTTTTTGCCTCAATAAAATAACCTGCTCAATTGCGCGAGAAACCATCACATAAAAAAGCTTTTTTGTATTATCACTGTCGCCATCCCGAAACGGGAAACAGTCTATATCTGCTATAAATACGATATCAAACTCCAGCCCTTTACAAGCCTGAGCATTGATTACCATAACCCCTCCTCGATCGAAGTGCATTTGGTGGCTATCTCCACTTTTAAAGGTAGATAAAAAAGGCGCATCGTCTCCAGTACCGATTCTATTAAAATTACTACTCGCGGATGAGTTATTAACTTTATTTAATTCTAAATAAAATTTTTTCCTCACCTCATCTATTGGGCAAAGAATTCCAATCAACTTCCTTGGGTTATTTCTCGATACTTTCAAAATTTTATTAATTAAGCGCACAAATTGATTTTCAGCGTAATGAAACAATATTGGTTTTTTTACCTGGTTTAGCTCTGGCTCGGGTAAATTAGGCGGGGGGCTCGCCGGATCACCAGTATAAAAATGCCGAGCAAGGCGAGCAATCGCATAACCATTTCGATAATTCTCTGTTAGTTCGATAGTACTAGAAGAGTCTAAACCTAAAGCATTTTCGAGATCCTGCCGACTGCTGTTTTCGTCGCTCACTATTTGCTGATTTTGATCGGCAACCACAAACAAGTTTACAAAATCCAAATCTGCTGCTGCCCGGTAAAAACTTGGCGGCATGTCTTGCCCCTCGTCAATAACCAGAAATGGCCTTGTTAGCATTTCATCATTTATTTCAACAGACTCACATAACCTCACAATTGCCGTCCAGTCTAAAGGGGGCAGATAACGCGATCCGGGCTGTTTTTCTAATCGGGGAATTTCATTATTGACATTTGCTTTAAAAAGCTGCAAAAACCAACGTTGCCATTGCTCATTTTTCAGCTCACGTCCAAAAAGCAATTGACTAGATTGCCTGAGCAAATGATTAAAAACCAAAAATCGATAATCTTTATCATTATCAGCAAGACTTTGTGCCCGTAACAACGCCATTACCGATTTTCCGGTACCAGGGCCGCCAATAATCAGGTGCTGTCCTTCCAATGGCAGCGCGCGAACACGCTCCTGCTCCTTACTTAAGTCTTGAATACCAGGGAGCTGAAATCTACGCTTGGCCATCTTGTTCAGACTTCACAAAGCTTAAAATTGGGTGAAGATCATGTACGGCATCCCCCCGAACAAATAGTCGATCCAGTAACACATTTCCATGGGCACAGGATGGCTCAGGAATTAAGGCGCAAGCGTGGCATGCCGCTTTATTAAGTAAAGCAGGCCCTTGCCCTTGATGCTCTGAACAGACCGGATCAAAAGAACACCATTCCGCTTTACTAAACACTCTGGCAAGTAATGCCAATAATCTTTGCGGCCTGGCCAGCTCAGCAAGCCCGCCTAATGAACCCACGACATCAGGTACAGCAATGTAAATGAGGATGCCTGCCATTGGTTTTTCAAACTGGGTAGAGCAATAAATCCGCTCTTTCAGAGATGCAGCAGGATACCCAGCCTGACTCTCTAGCTCTTTTATCAACATATGCGACAGAGTATGCAGAAACAGAAACCGAGGCGAAACGACCAGTTCTGTGAATCTATAATCTGAAGCCAAAAAACGATTGTTGAGTTCTTTTGCACGTTTTATTGCCGCGTCCTGAGATTCCCATTTATTTAATACAGCTTCACTGAACGTAATGAATAGTCCTTCACCGTATAACTCCAACGCAGGTAACCAATTAGTCCCACCCACGATATCAGGGGGCACCAAGGCACCATCTTCGCGACTTAAACGCTGAAATCCTTTTAACACCATAATCTCTTTCAAGCGTTCTACAGACACAACAGCATCAATCAGTTTAGAAATAAGTGACAATTGTGAGTTTGGCGGTAGGTTGACTGACATTTCTTGCCACTGCGCTATCAGATGCCGAGGCACAAAATCCTCATCATCAGAAAGGTCTGGGATCACGCCTGTAAGCGCGTCATATTCACTTTCTAGCAAAAGTCCTTTTGTAATCTCCCTTCCATACAACGGATAACCTTTTTCAAGCTCCTCGATTGCAGCCTCTAACTCTTCCAGAGTACAGCGAAATTCCTGAATAATGATTCGTAATGCTTGTCGTTTCTGCAGATCATTTTTTGCCAGCTTTACCTTTCTGAGTTTATCAGAAGACGCATAAAGCCTATCAACAACGGAGCCCTTACGTACCCTTGACTCGGGGGGAATGACTAAGGCATTCTGGGTTAATGCCATGTGAAGCCTAGTATCGTTAACCTCAATAATTTCCGCCGATTTTTCTGAAATTTCCGCTGAATCTCTTGACCATGGCTGTCGATTCCCCCTAAACGGAATTGGCTCTCTAACATCAAATTTGTTTACGGCATTGCAGGTATTACAGCGTAATTCCATATTGCCCGGGCCATGTTTTACCAGTCGAAGGTAAGGATGATCCCAAGTACGTTTACAATTTTTTTGCTCGGGTGAAGTAGCATTTTTATTATTATGAGCAATAAAATGCCATGGCACATCAGCAAGATGCCCGTCCTCATGCGCCAATACCCAAGGTACTTGCTCTAACTTCCCTTTGTGACAAATCCGACAAGTTAAAGAAAATGTGTCATCGCCCCGCCAAGGTTTGTAGTGAAGCGCACCACAACGTGGATTTACACATCGCATCCAGGTCGGAAAAATGTCCGCAGGTACACAATACCCCTGCACCCCTTTTGATGAATTTGCAGCAATCGGGGGCTCTCGGAGTTCACTATCAATCTCCATCGCTGCTTTGACTTGTTCGACATAAGGGATCACTCGGCCTACTGGTAAACCTTCAGGATTTGTCCACTCTCGAATATCTCTGACGACTAATAAATAATCTGGACCACGAACCACCGATCCTACGGAGCAATGACTTAGAAGATGAGACAAACGTACAGGAATTAATCTTTTATCATTCATAATGCTTTTAATAACCCCGAGTTCTCAACATTACGCATCGATTGGAGCGTCGGCCATAACCCCTTGACCTTATCATCATGAGTGTAAAGTAGACGATCAACTGCACTATCGTCTCCCCTTGCGGAGTAATGGAAACCACGCTTTTGTTCAATACAGTTCTGAGCAGTTTGCTGCCACTCTTGTACCAGAGACTGTATATGGGTTCGAATTTCGTTAGCTCGGTCAGGATCTGATCGAATACACCGTTTTGTGTAAGATTCGATGACCTGCGCAACCAACTGGTCGGTTGGCTCAAAATTTCCCGCACTTTCTTTGGCTCGAAGCCAAGAAACCGAATAGCGAATAGCAATCACCAAACCTGCATGCAGAGCGCGTTTTCTGGCTTGATGGGTGAATGGAGTAATACTGGTCGATTCAACAAAACGATAAAACGATTCATGATAAGGACGGAAATTTTCATAATGAGACAGGCTTCGAGCCTGATCTCGATAAAAATTGGCGAAAACTATACCGGGCACAGCGCTGCGACCAACACGACTACTCGCCTGAATATATTCAGCAGTTGTTAGGGGCTGGCCATTTATAATCATCAAGGCAAGCCGACTAACATCAAGCCCAACTGAGACCATGTTTGTGGCAAGAGCAACATCAATACATTCAGAATCTGTCCGAGACAATTCAAGCTGTGCAAAGGTTTTGGCATTGTCTTTTGCACTAGACACACTCGTTAATTGAGCAATCTTTGGCAATTCTCTCGTTGGTAGTTGAGCTGGTGTGGCAGATTGATTGTTTGTTTGCCTTAGTTCTTGTTTTAATCTGTCAAAGATCTCACGCACACCAATATTTAATGCATTGTGACTGTTACCCACCCCTTTTAAGCTGCCATGGTAAATAATCTGACTCCACCATGCGTCGAGCAAAACTTCTTGATTTTGTGTGCCAGCAGGAAAAAGCTGCTCAGGTGCCGCGAGTAATGTCGCTGCCAGCGGAGCTAAATTTTTGGTTCTATTTAGCATCGGCGCAAAATAGCCGACATAAAGACGACCAGGCCTTTCACTCAGTGGAACGGTTTTGGCAAAATAAGAATCATCACAATCCAAACCTGGCGGGGGAAAAACAGCCACGTCCTTTCCATACAGTCGCTTTACCTGATTTTCTGCCATTCGTATCGTTGCCGTCGACGCAACAATCTTAGGAAAGATGCCTCGTTGTACCAGAACTGTTTCAACTCCAGCTTCATAAATACCGGAGATAGACCCTAATGCGGATGCGACTAAGTGGAGCTCATCTTGCACAATTAATTCCGGAGGACGGTTACCCGCATTACCAAAAAAACACCCAGTTCTGTCATTCCAAGCTAGCTGTGAAAATTTATCAATGGTGGCTATCAGCAGCGAGGGCGGATTTTCGTATAACGCTTCATCTACCACATTACAGGGCAAAATACCGGATTCAAACGCACCAAAGTCGCACGCAGTATTAGTGCAGACAAAATGAAACTTCGCATGACCGGTTTTAAAACTGTTAGGAGCATGAAATTGTTGGTCGCACCAAGGGCATCGCTCAATCACTAAACCATCAACAGTCTTTCGGCCCCCAGCGGTCGCCTCATCAACAAGAGCTTTGGCTTTTTCAAAGCTATTAGGGCTACTGTCGCCTCCTAACCATAAACCAATACTAAATGTCTCATCACCAAGTTCATTTGGGCGGTTTCGACGAATTAACTCCAATGCACAAATCATCCGCGATGCCCGCACAAATTGCTGTGTGGTCAGCAAACGCAGTGTGTAACGCATAAATGAAGCGGTCCCGCCTCCGGTTTGCGGAAATTTCAGCCGTCGCCAAACCAATACTACGGCAATCAATCCCAAATAAGCTTCGGTTTTACCCCCCCCCGTTGGAAACCAAATTAAATCGACCGTATCGCGAAAATCGTTGTCTGAATCAATGGCGGACTCTATCGTTGTGAGCAGAAATGCTAGTTGGAACGGACGCCAGTTAAAACGACTATCATCAGCAATGTGGCCTTTATTGAGGCTGGATTGCCGCATCTGGGAAAGCATCACTTGATTAGCCACCGAAAAAGCTAGGGCTACCTTGTTATCACGTTCTAAAAGGCCGATCCCGCCCAACATTCGCTGAAGCGCTTGCGCCATTCGCGCAACAATTCGCATACCGACAGGTTGCTCATCATCATCTAGTTCTTGCACTTCGCTCTTTCGCGCTTGAATCCAATCACCATATTGATGAGCGAATAACCTCAATGCTCTACAAATTTCCAGTGTTTTATGTTCTGCATTTGCTAGGTAGGCTAAATTTAAAACTTGATTGCCATCAGCGACATCTGCAGTTACTTGAGGCACCTCAACTGCTGGCATAAACTCACTGTAAATCTCTCGTACGCCTTGTCCTTCCTCACGCCAATCGACTGCACAACCGTGACCCACAGCATAAATTTTTCTTTTTTTATACTGAAGCTCCAACTCCTGCTCTTCGTGATCTAGCAGGCTAAACTCGACCCTCGGATATTCCCCTACGGAGCCTTTATCGATATAACAGGCTAATTTAACTTCAAAAAGCGAGAGTTTTAGCTGTTCTTTAGAATAACCTAGGCCATCTGAACCCTCTGGCATTTCCTGATTGTTGAATAGTGAAACAGTGACAATAACGCCCACTCCGTGTGGCCGCACCCGCACATCAAGCCCAGCTTTGTGGTGTTCATTGCCATCAGAATCCGTGTAAGGAAGAATCAAGTGCCGTCCAGCGCTATTTACTATTATCGCTTGTTCATCGCCACCCAAAGGAATGCGCTCATAACTGCTTGCGAATTGCCCTTCACTGTCTCTTTCTCGGTGATAGTAAATCACTGCAGAAAATAAAACCTGAACATTCCAGTCATTTGAGTTCACATAAAAGGAAAAGCCAACAGAGGAGGGAGGGGTATATCGCCGGCGAACTACACCTTCAGCCGTTTGCTCTTCATCGCCACCCACTACGTCAACAGAATCATCAAAGGATTCACCTTCATCAACAGCCGCATCTAGTCCATCTCCAGTTTTGGAAGTAGGATAAAGGACGCCCATAGGATAACGATGTAACGGAGATATTCCCTGCAAATCACCTTCGACTGCAGGGCCGATTAACTGCTTTTTTACCCATTGCACAAGCCTTAAGCGCTCTGCTGCGTAATCCATTACAACCCTCAATATCACAGACAAAAGTCAAACAACTGCCTTGTTAGCTTTCGCTAGAGCGCTACTTTGCAAACAGATCTATTTCATAACAAAGTTACAACTTTATTATGTAAAGTCAATCCATACGAATAAACGTCACATCAAACGCCTTACAAGGCCGTTGTGATTGCAATCTATTTGCCAATTGGAACGCATCATTCATGTCATATTGTTGGAAGATATCTAGCCCTCTATCCAGTGTGGACTTCCCCTAAAACACTAGACACTCCTTAGGTTAAAATACAACTTTAGGAGGGCACCATGTCCAAGTAACGTTTTACACCAGAATTCAAAGCCGAAGCCATCAAACAAATCACAGAGCGTGTGTATTCTGTTAAAGATGTATCTGAGCGCTTAGGCGTATCGGACAACAGCCTTTATAAGTGGCTCAAGGAACATAATCAGGCCACCAATCCAGATCCAGCAGTAACGCAGCAGCAGGATTTAGCCGCTGAAAATGCCAGGCTAAAAGCCGCTTTAAAACGGGCTGAAGAAGAGCGGGACATCCTAAAAAAGGCCGTATACTTTGCCAAGCAGTTCAGTTAAGGTATGCCTTTATCCGCGATAACCAGAACTGCTATCCGGTGCGGTTGATGTGTACCATTCTGAGCGTCCATCACAGCGGCTATTATCAGTGGCTGAAGCAGCCTGAATCAAACAGAACACGTGAGAACCAGCGTTTAACGGCACTGATTAAAGAGTCATGGCTTGAAAGCGGCGGCATTTATGGCAGCCCTCGTATCCATGTTGATTTACGTGAAGCCGGTGAAACCTGCTCGGAGAATCGCGTAGCTCACTTGATGAATCTGGCTGGCCTCAAAGCTATTCGTGGTTATAAAACGCCACGTTATCGTGCGGGTAAACCCGCTGTACCGGCAAAGAACCAGTTACAGCGTGAATTTACTTATAACGAGCCAAATAAAGCCTGGGTAACTGATATCACCTATATCAGGACCTACGAGGGCTTTTTATATCTTGCCGTAGTGTTAGATCTGTACTCTCGACGAGTCATTGGTTGGTCGATGAAGGCCACGCTGGCGAAAGAAATTGTGCTTGATGCGTTATTAATGGCTGTCTGGCGCAGGAAACCGAAACAACCGGTCATCATACATTCTGACCAAGGCTCCCAGTTCAGTAGCGATGAATGGAAACGATTTCTGGATACACACAAACTCTCAGCCAGCATGAGTCGGCGCGGTAACTGTTGGGATAATGCGGTTGCCGAATCCTTCTTCAGTTCACTGAAAAAAGAGCAGATTAAACGAAGGATTTATAACAACCGTGAAGAAGCGCGTAGTGACATTTTTGAGTACATCGAGGTATTTTATAACCGCCGGCGCAGACACAGTCATTTAGGACAGTTATCACCGGCAGATTATGAGGAAAAAGCTAATCTCAACGAGGTTAATGAGTGTCTATGAGATTAGGGGAAGTCTAATCTTTAGGCAATGATTCTTTATGTGCTTTGTTGAACTCACTCATCATGTGCAAAGCATCTTCACGCTTGATCTTTGGCTTTTTAAGTGTGTTTTTTTGCGATAGCCCATATACGTTTTTTTCAATATCGTCGAAACATAACTGTCTTCCTTGCCAATCGAATGATAGTACTTGCGACAAGACTGCAGGGTCCTGAGGTCCTAATGCACCAGGACGATCCGTAGCTGAAGAAACAACCAGCGCCGTTAAATCTGGCATATCGTTTTTAAGAGCAATAATTCTGATGATGTCTAATCTTCGCCCTGTTGAAACCGGAATAGCATTTGAAATATGTTGGTCTGTTGGATAAACACCTCTTGCGGTAGCAATTAAACCTGCATAGGTTGTTGTTTTCTTCTCATTGCCTAACTTTAAGAGTATCGGCGCGTAGAGTTTTGCCAGGTGAACATCTAATTTTGTAATATTCGGATACTGACTTTCATCGTGATTCATTTACAACCCTTATTAATTGCTAATGCCATGCTTCCTGATGGTGACCTTCAGGTCGACCTTTAAATCTTATAACCGATCATAAATAACGCCGCTTCAATGGCTCGGAATGGATCTTGCTGTTTTGAAAATTCGGTTTGGTCAGTTAAGTCTAAAGCGCTAACAATCCAGTTCGCTTTAATATTATTCCTTATATGGACCGCAGCCTGATTAGACAGTGATCTGAACACATAATTGTCTTTTGAAGGGTTTCTATTAACCTTATTGTTTTTTGCTTTACCATAATAAAACGCAATATATTCAGGTACTTTATCGTATTTTCGGTCGGTCACAGAATCAAGGTAAAGCCTTACAAGTAACCCTAAAGCGCCACCGACTCGTCCGTCATAAATGATAAAATCATCGCAAAGCAAGGCATATATTTTTGTGTAACCAGCATTCATTCGTATTTTTTCAACACGGCCTTTGAACTGAACTTCATAGCGAGAAGATAGTTCAGGAGATGCATTAAAATAATCTTGTATCGCTTGAAGATAGTCCGTTAAATAAGGTTTAAGCACACACAAACTTCTTTTGTTGCCCTTCACCTCCGAACCTAAAACCCCGCCCCACTTTAGAATCATGCAACAGACGAGATAACAACGTTCATTGTCACCATTTCGTACAGCATCTCTGAGCTGAAAACGCAGGGAATCGAGTGAGCTTGCGCTTTGTATGTAAGAGTGCCCAATGACCTTTTGCTCTGTGAAATAATCAGTATATGAAAATCTCCATTCGTAGTTTTCAAAGGCGTTGAAGATACTTGTACAACTCCACGGTACCTGAACTCGTGAGGTTCCTTTCGCTTCGATCAGGTAGCTGTGTTTGAACACTGTCGTTACAGATCCATTCAGCAATGAACGAAACCACTGAACAAAACTACTGACTTCAGGTAAAGCGAGATATTCCGATTTTTTCATCTGATAGATCCCTTCAGAGTTGGCAATAAGATTTATACCGCAGAAATACTTGTTATATTTGCGACGTCTTGATAAAAGATTGCGCTAAAAGCCTTGAACCCGGTTTAGCCAACCGGGTTCAAGCAGACATAATCCAATCACATGTAATGATGTTCGCAGATTCTGAACCATCCAAGAGTCAACTTTTGACGCTTATTCTTTTCATGCATTCTCATATCTTAAAAGCGCAGTTTTTAGCTTTTTCGCAATCAACGCCCTGAGTTCCGCAGGTGCTTCGACTTCGACATCATCGCCATAACCTAGAATAAAACGATGCAGTTCAAAACAGTTTTTTAGTTTTGCGGTCAATCTACGCTCATTATTAGGTAATTCTTCAATGATTTGGTCGACATCTAGCACCGTGTCATAGAGTGAGCGGCCCATGCCATTATAGAAATGCAGTTGTAAGGTCATGTCTTCGTCATTTTCGTTGGCAAACAAATCAATTTGGCGTTCCTTGCAAAAACGCTGAAAGTGCTGCTCGTCAAGCGGCATAGAAGGATGGTTGAAAGTCGCGCGGTCTGTAATTTCAGGCATTGCCACGCGATGCATTGCATAAGTGACTGGCAATGGTTTGTTGCTATTGTAAGGGTTGGCGACCAGATAGCAACTTTCGCCCTTGAGCAGTATTCCCCAAGGGAACACTTCGATACGTTTCTTCTGGCCTTTGGAATTTAAGTAGTCAAATGCTACAAATTTTTCAGTTTCTAAGGCATCGTAGATAATGCTGATTGTCTTCGGATCTGTTCGGGCTCGAAAGTAAACTCCACTTCTGCCAACGAAGATTTTTTGATGCCATTCAGCGACTGAATCTGGGAGCTTGCGTACTGCAAGTTGCTTCATGTCTTGTTGTTCGTCGGCAGATAAACGCATTGCTAAACTTGAGTCTAGTCCATACAAGGTTTGCAAAAGCTTGCTGTAATCGATCTGCTTCTTCAGATAATAACTGCGCGAATTGCCGTATTTGATCAGTACCTGGCTATCCTTTTGCAAAACCATCCCGTCTAATATTCTTAAAACCCTGCGCTGTGCCTGCTTCTCCAGAGCGTTATCAGCGATCCCACCTTTGTTCTTCGAAAATCGCCGCAAGGCATCTATCCCTATTTCTTTCACCAGATCTGCCGCGCTTTTAGCTTTATAAACATCAGCTTTTAATAATGATAAAAGTAGCTTTTCAAGCTCATTCTTTGTTAAATCTATCGACATCCTTATCACCATTTTCAAATTGTTTCTGAAAAGCTAACTTATTGTTCCAGCGCAAATGACCGCGATCTTAGCTACCAATTTCAAACTCTGCTTGTCTTATTAAACATAAATCAGCCAGTGTAAGAGAATGAAGTTACTGACATATTTATGTCAATGGCTGAGATGTGAAAACGCCGAAATCTAGAATCAGGGTCTAAAACTGCTCATAAGCGTCAACACTTGACGCTACCACCCGTTATTCTGTTTTTGTTTTGTACCTGCGGCGAGCTTGCTAATCCGCGCTGTTGTCTTACACGCAAGATCGCCAAGATGCCTTTGACCAAATTTCATTAAAAAGAGGCCGATACTTACGGTCAAGTATAACGAGGGGAAATGAATGGCAAGTCAATATTTAAGAGACGCCGCTGGGAAGATTTACGCCATCATCGATGAAGAAGGTGGTGGTAACCTAGTGATTCGTACCTATGAGCAAGGGATACTTGGGCGTTATTACGCAGTACCAAATATAACGATTGAATTGCGAACTGGACAAATAATCGCCCGAGGAAATGCGCTTACAAGCTTAATCCAACCCACTAGGTACTAACAGGAGGCTTTACCAATGAAATCATTACCAATTTTCTACAGTCAGCAAATGGTTAGTAAAGTCATGAGTTTTTCTCCAAGCGCTTATAAACCAGCAGCTGTGATTGATTCATGGCAACGACTAGAGATCCCATTGACACTCAACACCGTGATCCCCGTGAGTAAAGCTTTGATCAAAATTGCACATTCGTCTGAATATGTTGATGGTGTGTTCGCAGGTATCATCAAAAATGGATTTAGAAATAACGATGTAGCTGTTGCAGAAAGCTGTCGCTACACCATAGCCGGGATGTTGGCAGCTGCAGAAAATGCGCTTCAAACCAAGCTTGTAGCAATTGCGCCGGTTGCGGGATTCCATCATGCGGCTTATGAAGAGGCGTTTGGTTTCTGTACCTTTAATGGTTTAATGATTACAGCCATCCATTTAAAACAACGAGGACTTGTCGACACTCTCGGCATTCTTGATTTAGATGTGCATGAAGGGGATGGCACCAAAGAAATCATTGAGAAACTTGCACTGCAAGACTGGATTGTGCACCACAGCCTAGGGTATGCAGTTGAACCTATTCCGGAAAATGCGGAGTCATATCTGGATAGGCTACCTCAGGTTATTACAGATATGCAGCACTGCGACGTTATTCTTTTTCAAGCGAGTGCCGATCCACATATTGATGATCCATTAGGAGGTTTCTTAACTACGGATCAACTAAAAACCAGAGATCGTATCGTATTTGAAACCTGTTCACGACTAAAGATTCCGCTTGCATGGAACATCGCGGGTGGCTATCAACGTGATGAACACAACAGTATCTTGCCGGTATTGAAACTACACGATACCACTCTAATTGAATGCGCCCGAGTTTATATAGACAAGTAGTTTGGATTTAAATGACGATGTAACGCAGAACAACGTTAAATGGCGTCCTGAAATAGCAGATGAATCACAGCCAGAGAGTCAACTGCGAATTAAGTCATCTAACCCGTCTGCTCATAGGATGATGATACAAACGACGTACCTTCGGTTAACCATTCAATCTCCAACATACCATTTTTAATAAGCAATCTACCTTCTCGATTTGGGCGGATACGATGCTGCTTTCTTTGTTCTACTAAGGTATCAAGTAATTCTAAAATAGCGGCTTTGATGCCCTTTTGTTTTAGAAGTATATTTTCTGACTCTGTAAAGTGCCAGGCCGTTGCAGTAAGTACGGGTGAATCTGCTTCGGCTACAAATGTAATAGATCCGCTTAGCTGTTCTAAGTGTCGGTAGTTATGCAGCAGTGCTTCTAAGCTCTGCTGCTCAAGCAGGATAATTTCATGATCCATAGCTTTACTCCTCTCGCTATTTATCATTTTAGCTAGCTTAAGCCGGACGTAAAGCTCTGAACAGAAAAGATATTTTTAGTGTGTCGATAGGTTACCCCCACATTTTTAACCGCATTTTAAAAGTAGAAGTTCAGCAGCCATCAACAGAAAGGTGGACTATACACAAAACGTGCAGCGCTGACGTTTAATCTGCATTTTTTGGTCACTAAAGTGATGTTTACCTATGTAAGGAAATTAGTAAAGGGGTCAAAACAAATCAGAGTCAGAAGATTTTTAGGAAGTCGCACTCACCGTTCGATCACAGACGGAAAAATTTGAGAAAATTAGTAAAGTATCTAGGAAAAATTTGGTTGGAGTTTTGACAAAAAAGTCTTAATTTACAAGAGTTTCGAGTGAGGAATTTGGTGCGTCCTAGTGGACTCGAACCACCGACCCCCACCATGTCAAGGTGGTGCTCTAACCAACTGAGCTAAGGACGCATTGCACTGTTGTAACTATCTCGTCACAACGGGCGCTATGTTATGCAGCAGCAGCTTTGCTTGCAAGCACTTTTTTTAAAAGCGCTGTTGTTTGCTGTTATTTTAAACGCTTCAAGGCTTTAACTCTGTTTCTGTCGGGTCTGTCAGTGGTAACAGACCTGCAGCAGCGGGCATATAACGCAACTCAAATAAAATTCTGCGGTGGCAGCTGAGATTTTGTTGTTGCTCTTCAACGGTAAGCGATCGTGCCTGAAACACCTGCTCTGCTGCTGACACTTGCCTGAACTGCTCAGCAATGACTGAAAAGTTGCAGGGCAGTTGTTTTAATAGCAGCTCCCTGTTTTGCGACGGTTGCGCCACGCCGTATCCATCCTGCACCCAAACCTGTAGTTTGCTTTGTGCTATCTGCTCTGCCGAGGCTATCCAATGTGTAACCGGCACCATAGCGTTGTAGTACAAACTGATCGCCAGCGGCTGATCCACTACCTGTGCTAAGCGTTTGAATTCCGTTTTTAGCCACTTCAAATAGCCGACATCAACAAAATCTGTGTCGTTTAACTCCATCGGAAAATACCAGCCCTGCAACTGCAGTGGATGCCGTGCTATATAACTCAGCCACTTACGCCTCACCTCTAACGACAAACTCAGCTGCTGTTTAAAGTACTGTTTTTTATCAGCCCCTTCTGCGCTGATAGCCTGAAAATACAAAGGATCAGCATAGAGCCCAAGCCACAGAGGCAGTCGCATTTGCTCTGCAGCGGCCAGAAGAGCCGCTGAGGGGCCAGTTTCAGCATAAAAGGCGACATCACCGTATTGCCCCCACTGCAAAGCCAGCGCTGTCATACCCTGCTGCTGTGCTGTGGATAAAATCTGTTGCCATTGAGCAGTACTCAGGTGTTGGTCGCGGACCAGGGGCTGATAAAACACAATATCGGCGCCAGCCAAACCGGGTAGCAAAGTTAATGCCGATACTGCAACTGCAGCGATAAGGCGTTGGGATCGTCGCTTAAGTCTCCGGCCAATTGATACTGCCATTCGAGGTTGATCTCCCATTGATGTTGGTAGGAATCATAATAGCTTTCGCCTGTGCCAAAACGGGATTGTAAGCCGAGCCCGGCTGTCCACTGCCAGCCTTCCTGTCCGGGTACAGCGCCTGCAGCATGCTGTTTACGGTAATCCAATTGAGTTAAGCCATAAACTCGCAGTACCGACAAGCCAGTATCTCCTAGCTTAAACACTTTGCCTTGTTCAAATTTACCCTGAAAATACAGCTGGCCCTGCTCTGGCCAAAACACGGCATCAATAAATAACTTACGTTCCAGCCAGCTTTGTTGCTCTGGCCGCCATTCTGTCAGCCACTCTGCCTGGTTAAAAAAGTCCGCACTGAGCCTAAGCATAGAACGCCACTCGCCACTACCTATAGGATACTGCTGAGCTGCAGCACTGAGCCATAAATTAACACCGGCCACAGGTTTGTGTGCTACTCCTATTTCCTGACCATAGCTTGAAAGTGGCTTGTCGCTGCGGCCATTGGCGGCCAGTTGCAGATACACGCTGCTGTCACGGCTTAAACTATCGATAAAATACTCCAGCCTGATAGCGGCATCATTGCGTACAGGATCCAGCAAAGGCTGGTCAGAGGCTGTCTCCAAAGCAGATTGGCTGGCGCCATGATGTGCCGTCAGACTGCCGCTGATTTGCCACGGCTTGGCAATAGTCTGGTGGAAGCGTTTTAGCCTGTAGAGTTCAGTCGCTGTTAACGGATTTTGTTTATCACTCAGCGCCTGACGGTCGATGGACTGTTCAATCCAATACAGTGTCTGATCTTTTTCTTTGTTCTGGGCAGAAAGATAAGCCACCTGCCCCGCTATGCCAGCATCTTTCTGATACACATCAGCCACAGCAGCCTGCTTTAAGTGCTGCAATGCGTCGTCACTGCGCTGCATATCCAGCAATAAATAACCGTAGCCTGCATGCAGCTCGGCTTGCTTTGGCGCTTTCTCCAGCGCCGCCAGCCAGGCTTGCTCGGCCTGTGGCAATTGTCCTTGCTGATGGTAAATCCAGGCTTTTTGTGAATATAAACTTATCCATTGCGGGTCGCTGGTTTTGGTAATTTTATTCAGATACGAGAGAGCTTCATCATGACGCTGCTGATTACGTCTTAAACTCGCTGCCGCCAGATACCAGGCCGTATGATCGGCCGATGATTCCAATAAATAGGCCTCAGCCTGCTCAGCTTTGTCTATATCAAGCCCCAACCAGGCCACTACTTGTTTATCTGTGTCCGCCAACAGCTTTCTGTCCAGGCTGGTAAAAGATGCAAAAGCGGCTTCTGGTTCATTAAGTTTTTGCTGTATGTAGGCAATATGCAGTACATCTGATGGCTGTGGTTGTTTTTGATAGGCTTTTTGCCACAACAGCAGTGCCATTTCGGTGTCGTCATTGCCAAGGCACAACGCCAGACTGCGGTATCCGGCTGCAGAAAGATCATCCTCTGATAGTAATTCTATGGTTCTGCTACAACGCCCAACAATACGCCACAGTTCAGCCCGTTGCTCCGCCAAGACGGTCCAGCTGTCCGTTTTAGCTAATAGCCTCATATTTACCGGGCTTTGAGATTGCAGCAAATCCAGTAAGCGTTGTGGCAATACCTGTTGCTGCTCAATCTCCCGACTAAAAGGCAATGCCTGCTCTATAAGCGCCAGAGCTTTTTCGGGCTGTTGGGTATTTATATAGTGAAAACTCAGTTCATCCAGAGTTTGGGGAGTAGCTTTGTATTGATGCAACTGATGCATGGCCTTTAATCTGCTGTCCCCTTGCGGCAACGCCCGAGTGGCCTGAAGAACCAGATCAAACTGCTGGCTTTGTTTTGGATCCGCTAACAACAGCTGCAATACCTGAACATAGTCTCCCTCAGCTAACTTTTTTTGGACCACTAAACGCCGCTGTTGGGCCTGCTGCGGTTCAGCCAGTTCAACTTTGGCTATCGCCTCTGCATCCAGCCATTTTTCTGCATACACCAGCCAACTCTTTGGATTGGTTGTCGCATCACATTGATCAAACCAGCGTTTTGCCTCTCTTTCATCACCAGACTGCATGGCCACATCAACTCTGCTCCAACAATCTAGCTGCAGCTTGTCCGCCGTGCTAAAGGCAGCTTGCCAGTTTTTTTGCGAAATTTGCCATTGTAACTTTTGCTGCAACTCCTCCTGTGTTAACGGGTGGTACTGTTCAATAGCCTGAAAGCTTTTAGCAACACCAGCCCAATCCTTGCGGGCAATCTGCTGCTGCAACAATTGACGGTTAAACAACAACGCAGCCTCAGACTCAGGCTCGGTTTGCGCCCACTGCAGAGCTTTATCGTGTTGCCCTGACAGCAGCAGTGCCTGCATCATTCTATTTTTGTCGGTTTTGCTCAGTTGATCTTTAGGTATAGAGGATAAATCGGAAATCACCTGGTTTGTTTGCCGCAATGCATCTGCCAGAGAAGCGTGTAGGCTCACTAGTTCACCGCGTAGCGGCCCTTTGGTGGCTAACCATTGCTGTGCAGCAAGCTCTTGTTTTAATGCAATCATTCGGGAAATCACGAGACGAGCCACAGCGACTTGTTCATCCAGCGGCCATTCCTGCCAGTGGCAGTCAACCAAACTGAAGTCGGGTTGATCCTGAAGCTTGAGCTGCAGCGTTAGTAGTAACGGAAACAGCCCTTTGCGCTGTGGTGCTGTCAACTGAGCTAGAGTTTGCCTGGCTCCTATCAGATCCTCTGCTTCAATTTGATAACGAAACCGCAAATTCAACAGCTCCGGCTGCTGTGGCACCAGCGCTAGTGCTTTGTCTATCTCGGCTACAGAACCAGATGGATTTTGCTTTTTATGCAAACGGTCGGCTTTTTCTAAATAAGGATAAACGCGGAATTGTTCATATTCGGTCATCGTAGTAGCAGCAGCTGTGCAGCTCAGAAGTAGCAACAGCACTGCTCCATTCACAAAGCTGTACAAAGAGCTGCAGTTCAGCACCACAGTGCAGCTTCCTTGTAATGCAGTTTCTCACGACGAAGCTTCGCGATAAGTTGCTCAATAGTGCGCCTGCGCTGACGCTGCAATTCTACCACCTGAGCAAGGTTATCTTTGCTAACAATACCTTCACTGAGTAGATAATCTCCCAGTCGCTGACCACTTTGATGATCGTAACTAATCAGCACCTGATTCACCACAGCGGGGTCGAGCACAGCCGCCTGGATCAAGGAATCGCCAAAAGACAATTGACTGGCAAAATATCGTTGTCGCAGCAGTTGCAGTTCCCTTCTATCAATTTGCTTGCTTTCAAGGCAGTGATTCAAATAGTCGTCTGGATTTAAATCTTGCTCGTGTCGATACCAATGGCGTATGCCTAAACTCACCACACCGTAAGCGCAAATGCGCAACACCACTTTAAAACCAGTTTGACGCTGGATTTGCCCCAAGGCCACAGGGGAAAGCTGGCTCTCTCTAACCAGATATAAAGTATCGTTTTCTACCTGCATAGGTAACACCATATACTTCAGCGCCAGCCGTTCCGGTAATAACGCAATCACATCAGAGGACAGCACAAAAGGGTTCACCTCAACAAAAGGCAAACCCAGCTGCACAGCAACGGCTTGACCCAGTTCATCCGGTGTGATCAGTTCTAAACGCAATAAGGTTTGGCCCAGCCGCTCGCCTTTTTGTTGTTGCTCTAACGCAGCTTCTATCTGGCGCTCAGTCAATATCCCCGACTCAGCAAAAATAGAGCCAAGTGACCGGCTCGCTCTGCTTTCGCTGACGCTAGGGTATTCATGCTGGGTTTTATCCCAGGCCACCCGGCGTGGATCGCCATGTTGCAGCACTTGCCGCCAGGCTCGAAGGTTGGCGAAAAAGTTAATTACATTGCCCCAGAGTTGCCGTGGTACTGACAATAAAGCCTGAGCTATACCGTAGTAACGCCGGACAAAAATCATCCGCTGCAGCAAGCGGTTGATGAAGAACACAAAATTAATACTTAACAAGGTTTGCACCAGCGGATCGTCGACAAAAATCGATAAAAAATGATAACCATCAGGCACCAGTTGATCGTACAGCCAGAACAGGCACAGCTGCGCAAAAATCAGGGTCGAAATAAAGCTGACAAAATAAGTGATCACCCCTTTACGATCACGCCAGAGGAAATAATTTAACCGCCAGTTGCTGGTCCATCTGTGGGTTTTAAAGCCCTGAAATACAATACCTATGATCCAGCGGCTTTTTTGCCGTACAGCGGTGTGAAATGTCTCCGGAAAATATTCCCGTACGCAAACCACGCGGCCCTCACTTTGGCTGCGGCTGCGACTGGTTTCGGCATGGCGTGCAAGATTGGGATCTGTGACCGGAAAACGAACAAATATTTCAGTCATGCCCCAGTGTTTTAATCGGAAGCCAATATCGTAGTCTTCGGTCAGTGATTGCACATCAAAAGGTAAGCCGTCGCCATGTTCGGATAACTTCAGGATAGCCCTGCGACTGAAACAAGTACCAACACCAGCACTGGGGACCTGTCCAACTAAAGACTCACGCACAATCACGTCTTTGCCATGGTTTTCGGAAAACTCGTCCATATAGTGGCCACAGGTAAAATCAAAAGGCCCTTTAACAAAAGGGTAAACCGGCAATTGAATTAAATCTTTTTTCGGCAACAGGTAGCTAAACAAACGTAACTCCATCGCCGACACCACATCTTCGGCATCATGCAGCACAAAACCGGCAAACTTCACTTGTGTTCTGCGTTCGAAATCAAGAATAGAGGTTATGACATTATTCAGACAGTCGGCTTTGCTGGTGGGCCCTGGTCTTGCGCAAACGACTTTATGCACGTGAGGAAAACGGGCGCAGGCGGCGTCTACGTCGGCCTGAGTGGCTGGATCATTGGGGTAGGTGCCGACAAAAATCTGATAGTTTTCATAGTCAAGTTCGGCTGCGGCAAATTCAGCCATTTTGCCAACCACCCCAACCTCTTGCCATGCTGGCACCATAATGGCAATGGGCAGCTCTTTTATATGAAACAGTTGCTGTTCATCAAACTTTTTTGTGTTGCGGTAAAAACGTAAGTAGCGGCCCCAGTGCCTTATCCAGTAGTAAAGATCGATAAACGCGTCGTCTAATGCAAAGACCAGCAACAAAAACATCAGCACCACCACCAGGTAGCGCAATCCATACAAATAGTTTGCAAGCAAATCAACTAGCGGCATCTTTGCACCAAAACAGTCCCTACGAAACCTAAGCCTATAAACAAATCATCAAAGCGTAGATCAAGGTATCGTAATTATCAATTTAATCATCAAAATAATGCTGAATTTATATATTTATCACATAAGCTCATAAATTGAAGGGCTTTAATGATAAAAACACTACCTTTAAAGCTTTGTTGGTTATGCCGCCTCAGTGCTTCAGGCGTCTAATATTTGCATTAGTGCGTGAAATCAATAAGATAAAAGCCGATTTAACAACAGTACAAAAAGGTCTTGTATGTTTACCGCTGTTCATACCCTTGAGTTTGCCGAGCTAGCCAAACAAAAAATCGCACAATTTAATGCCTTGCACTGGGATGCGTCGCAGCGACAGCAGCTGGGTTTAAAACTGGAAAATGAAGAGGGTGAGTTGTTAGCCGCTTTAGCTGGCCGTACTTTTGGCCATTGGTTTTATCTGGAATCCTTTTGGCTTGACGAAAAAGTTCGGGGAAAAGGGTTAGGAAGCCAGTTGTTGGCTGAGGCAGAAAAAATTGCTAAAACAAGAGGTTGCAGCTTTGTCATCCTTGACACTCTGGACTTTCAAGCCAAGCCGTTTTACGAGAAGCATGGCTATAAAGTCGAATGGACTCAAACAAACTACCCTGTCACCGGCTGCAAGTACTTTATGACGAAACAGCTTTAAGTGTCAGTCCTCCACAGCGGACTGTTGCATCTGAAGCTGCATGCTATCAGGCCACTCTGGGTTACCGTCGTTGGCTGCTGGCTTGATGCCGAGGATCCGACACATCAGATTGTAAAGTTCAATATTGGCAAAAGCTGATATTTCAGTACCTTTAACAAAAGCAGGTCCCTGACCTACGAAGATAGCCTGCATTTCTGGACTGTTATTGTCATAACCATGGCTACCCGTGGTCAGACTTTTACCAGGCTTAGCTAACCATTCCTGATACCTGGCTCGCTGCATTAACCGCCATCCTGTGTCAGGCACCACCACCAGAGGCGCTATCCTGTTGCTGTCCTGATAATTCCAGCGTGCTGGTAACTCTGCTTTTTTATAAACCCTTGCCTGCTTCGGTAATCCGGCTTTCAGTTGCTGATAAATGAACTCCAATTCACCAGGTTTTGGAAAAATAGACACAATTTCAGGAGTCCATAAAGTCAAAGCTGCCCTTTTGTGCTCAAACAGTTCATCAAGAACAATGACCTGCTGTTCCTCAACTTTTGCCATCCCATGGTCGGATACCAGCATGATATTGATTTTGCCGTACAAATCTCTTTGTTTTAGCCCCTGTACCAGCAAAGCCAAAGCACTGTCCACCTGGGCTATGGCTTTTGCTACTTGCGTTGAATCCGGCCCGTAAGCATGACCCGCATCGTCCACAGTACTGAAATACATGGTCAGAAATTTGGGCCTTTGCTGTACCGGCAAATCCAGCCAGCCCAGAACAGATTGTACCCTTTGCTCATTGGTTATTTTGCCGTCATAAGGCTGCCACAAGGCCGGTCTGACCCCCTGAATAGCGGCTTCAGAGCCAGGATAGAAGTAAGTGCCGGTTTTAACACCTTGTTTTTCAGCGGTAACCCAGACAGGTTCTCCTAACCACCAACGGGCATTCGTCACTTCTTCAGGTTTGCTCATGCGAAATATCGCGTCAAAAGAGGCGTCATAAATATTATTTTCGACAATGCCATGATGAGCAGGATAAAGCCCTGTCACTATGCTGTAGTGATTTGGGAAAGTTTTCGTTGGAAAAGCAGGTTGCATACTCTGAGCTCTGGTCCCATCTTTTGCCAGTTGATGTAATGCAGGGGCCTGATACTTTTGCCAATACTGTTGGCTAAAACCATCAATGGAAATCAGTAACAAGGTCTGGGCTTCGCCTCCGGCTTTTACCGATGCGGCGACACAACAAGAGCTAAACCACGAAAAACAGCACAATAACAGCAGAATACGCACTATGAATACCAAAACTGAACAACACAACAGGAGGCGCAGTGTACTCAGCTGAACTGACAAAAAGATGACAGATCCGACCAAATGTAAAAAATACGCTATAAAAATCGGTTTTGCGCTGCTCAGCTTTGAGCATTAAAGAAAACAGCTCCGTTTCTGCCCTGTGCCTTGTCCTGATACAAGGCATGGTCTAACTGACAGGAGCAATACTGCGTCAGATTAGGAGAAGCATTGTTGCTGCCTGTAGCTCTGACCTGCGGTCTTAGCTACGGCTGCAACTCAAAACTACACTATACTCAGGCAACCACCTGCCAGCGCCCTCCTTTCGCTGGACCTGTGCGGACTAATTTTCCTTCAGCTTTGAGTTTTGCCAGTTGTTTTTCTATAGCCCTGGACGTCAAACCCAACTCACCGGCTATAGTTTTGGCACTTAATCTATTGTCTTTCTTTAATTTTTTTAAAATTTGATCTTCAGTTCTGTACCAGGGGCCAGAGGTTTTGTTTTTCACTTTTTGAGCTTTTAACTGCACAAATTGTGATAAATCAACCAAAGGCTGATCAGGTAGCGTCAGACTCTGAGTCAGTTGATTCTGCTTAATTTGCGCAGATTCAAACGCCAGAGACTCCTGAATGCAGCGCAGCATAAACAAAATAAATGCAGTCGCATCATATTTAGGCACTGACTGCCTTAAGGTTTTGTAATAGTCCCTTGCCTTGTCTTTGACCATACAGCTGACAGGCAAATACGCCATTGCGGCCTGCCACTGAGTTAAAATGAGTTGCTGCCATAACCGACAAAGGCGGCCGTTGCCCTCAGTGAACGGATGGATAAAAGCCAGCTGGTAATGCATCAGGCAAGAGGCTATTAAAGGATGGTTATGTTCATGCCGCACTTTGTCGCAGAGTGAATCGACCAAGGCAGCGACATGGGCTGGAGGTGGTGGCATATGAACCAGTTTATGACCTTCGTAAACGCCTGCGCCCTGTTGCCGGTAAAGGCCAGCATCCTGAGCAACACTGTGCATTAAAGTCGCATGAGCAGCGCGTAAATCAGCACTATGGTAAGGGTTGAGATCACCCAGGCGAGCAAGTAAAGCCAGAGCATTACTTGCATGATGGATATCATGCGCCAGTGCCACAACTCTTTTACCTGCTGCCAGCTCTTGCAATTGCACTACAGAAAGGGAATTGTGATCCAAGGCCAGACTGGCTTGCAAGGCACGATGTTGCAACATCAGACGTTGCTGTGACGACAAAGACACAATCAAAGCTGACCAATGATTTAATTGCTCTTCAATCCGCTGCACTAAAACCGGGATCTCCGGATTCGGCAGATAAAAGGTCTGGTATTTATCCATCATACAACCACCTGCGTTTCAATCAGTGTCTTCAACCTATTGACTAGCTAAGACTAATAGAGGTCCATTGAAAAAACAAAGTGTTAGCACGATTTGAGCGTTTTTTCTAAATTTTCGCAAATAAAACCGCAAAAACAGAACTTAACGACTTGCTTTCGCCACTTGTCTCAACAACTATTGAGGCAGCATGAATCGGATTGGTGCAGCGGTGTTCCCAACGGCTGAACAGACAGAAAACAGGAGTTTTTGTGCACGTAAGGCGTTATACCACTTCTGAACTTACCCTTAGATTCTGGGCAGCTATTGCTTTGCTGCTGACCTTTAGTGTCATATTTGTCGCTTATGTCTATGCGGAAAAGCGCATTAATGAAGCCAACGCACAAAGGGACTACTCATTAAAAATCATAGGGGAGCTGCGTCAATCCTCCGATGATTTAACCCGTATGGTCCGCAGCTACCTTGCTACAGGCGAGCATCGCTATAAAGACTACTTCAACGAAATCATCGCTATACGAAACGGTCAGGCGGCAAGGCCTATAGATTATCATCAGGTGTACTGGGATTTGGTCGGCGAAGATAATCAGCGCCCTCGCCCTGCAGGTGCGAGAGTTGCATTAATGGATTTAATAAAAGCTTCGGATTTTACAGACAAGGAACTTGCGACTCTGCTTGAAGCTAAAACTCAGTCTGATTTGTTAGCAGCAGCCGAGCTGAAAGCTATGCAATTGCTGGAGCGTCCAGAAACCGATCAGGCGCAAAAAGATAAAAACCGCCAACAAGCTCTACTTTCTGTGTTTGACCAGCACTACCACGACGCAAAAATGGCGATCATGCAACCTATAGCCAGAGTGTATGAGCTGGTTGACACACGCACAGCGGCGGAAGTAGAAGATGCCATGTTTCACGCACTATTGACGCGAATACTTTTTATCTTTTCAGGCCTGCTGCTGTTTTATTCGTTATGGAATATTAAAAGAATCCACAACAGTATATTAGGAGCCTCAGTCAGTCTTTTGTACGAGCAAATCAAAGCTATGGGCAGTGGTGAAGTACTGCAGGGCCACCAACTGCGTAAAGCCAAGCCTGGCAGTATCATGAGCTGGTTGGGCGCTACTCAGTTAAGATTAAATGCATCTATTCAGGAACGTCAAAGCCTGATCCACACACTGCAACAAAAGGAGCAATACCAGCGTACCCTGATAGACAGTATTCCTTTTGTTGTCTGGCTAAAAGACAGCCATGGTCGTTATCTGGAGGTAAACCAGAAGTTCGCTGAACAGTTTGAACACCGGGATATCCGCCAATTAGTGGGTAGAACAGACGCCGAATTGTTTGATGCCCAGCGTGCGCTTAATCATGTAGTGCATGACAAACAAGTACTCACCTCTGGCTCTCCTGTCGTGATCTTGTCTCAGCATAAAATAGATAAAGAACTACTGTGGTTTGAAACCTATAAAGCACCTGTCTTAGTTGATGATGAAAAAGTAGGTACTGTGGGTTTATCACGTGATATTACACTTGAGCACACAGCTGACAACAAATTGAGGTTATCAGCTAGTGTGTTCACTCATGCCCGTGAAGCCATCATGATCACAGATCCATTGGGGGTCATCATCGATGTGAATCAGGCCTTTACTGACATCACTGGCTATACAGCAAAGCAGGCCATAGGCTGTACCCCACGTTTATTACAATCTGAACATCAGGATGAGCAAAGCTTTAACAACCTATGGCAAAACCTGCAGCAACAAGGCTTTTGGTCAGGGGAGCTCTGGAGCAGAAAGGCTTGTGGCGAAGATTATTTCCAAAGTTTAACTTTAAGCGCTGTGCTGGATGAAAAAGGTCAGTTGCAACACTACGTAGGGCTATTTTCGGATATCACCAACCAGTATCAGCAGCAACAACGTCTTGAAAAAATTGCGCTTTACGACGCCATGACAGGTTTGCCAAACCGCAGCGCTTTGACAACACAGCTGCAGTCTTTGTTGCAAAGAGCGAACACCAACAATGTATTGGCGGTCGCTTATCTGGATTTAGATGGCTTTAAAGAAATTAACGACCGTCATGGCCATGAAACAGGCGATCAATTCCTTATCGCTTTGTCGGAGCGATTAAAATCTCAATTGGCGAATGAAGAGCTGCTAGCCCGAATTGGCGGCGATGAATTTGTCGTACTGCTACCTGGACTGACGGACAAAACAGCGGGCCTGGCCAAAATTCAGCAGTTGCTAGATGCAGTTGCCAAACCACTTAAAATTGATGAATGGATGTTGTCTGTGTCCGCCAGCGTCGGCCTGACCTTTTATCCTCAAACGGATACCACTGAAGCTGAGCAATTGATCAGGCAGGCGGATCATGCCATGTATCAGGCAAAACAGGATGGGAAAAACCGTTATCATTTGTTTGACACCGACTACGCCCGCAGTTTACGTGGTCACCAGGAAACCATTCAGGAAATCCGCCAGGCCCTGCAGCAGAAACAATTCAGGTTGTTTTATCAACCTAAAGTCAATATGCACACAGGTGAAGTCATAGGAGCTGAAGCGCTGCTTCGCTGGATACATCCGCAAAAAGGTATGATAGCTCCAGCTTTGTTTTTGCCTGCCATAGAACAACACAGCCTTGGCGTCGAACTCGGCTATTGGGTTATCGAAGAAGCTCTGCGCCAATTGGCCTATTGGCAGGATCAGGGCTTAACTCTACCTGTGAGTGTCAACATCTCGGCCTACCACTTACAGCAGCTGGACTTTGTCAACAGGCTACAGTTGTTATTGCATTTTTATTCGGACGTCCCAGCGTCTTCTTTACAGCTGGAAATTCTCGAAACCAGTGCATTAAATGATCTAACTCATGTGCAGGCTGTGATGCAGGCCTGTATCCGCAGTGGCGTTAGTTTCGCGTTGGACGACTTTGGCACAGGCTATTCATCCTTGACCTATTTAAAACGCTTGCCGGCCAAAGTGATGAAAATCGATCAGAGTTTTGTCCGGGATATGCTGGTTGACCCAGACGATTTGGCTATCCTCAAAGGCATTATAGTGCTGGCCAACGAGTTCAAACGTGAAATTGTGGCCGAAGGTGTGGAGACCACTGAACATGGCGAACTGCTGTTGCAACTGGGTTGTAGCTACGCACAAGGCTATGGTATAGCCCGCCCTATGCCAGCAGAACAATTTATGCCATGGAAAAAAGCCTGGTTGCCCCCTGATGTATGGACAACAGCCATCATCGACAGCAACAAATCGGCCTCAGGCACCAATAAAACATTGGCCACATACTCTCAGCACCACGCCATTTAAACCAGCGGCATCAGGGCGGGCAAAAAAGGCAACTGCCTGAGCTACATCTTCAGGCAATCCTGCCTGCTGCAAGGAGTTCAGACGCCTGCCAATTTCTTTTGGGATCAGTGGCATGGCCGCTGTCATCTGAGTTTCAATAAAACCAGGAGCTACAGCGTTAAAGGTGATACCGTTATGGTGCTGTTTCGCCATAAACTGGCAATACCCTACTAAAGCGGCTTTGGAGCTGGCGTAGTTAGTCTGACCTTTTTGCCCTGCCAAACCGTTCATCGAGGACAACAGCACCACGCGCCCATCCGAACTGATTTGATTGCTCTGCAGTACCATCTGATCAATACGCTGTACAGCTCGCAAATTCACTTCTAGTGTCTGCTGCCACTGCAACTGGCTCATTTTATAGAACAGCTTATCTCTGGTAATGCCTGCATTGTGCACCAGGATATCCAACCTGAGCCCCTGTTGGTTTAGCCACTCGCTCAGACTGTCGGCACTGTTGTGCTGGCTGATATCCAGAGTCAGACTTTTTCCTTTGAGTTTTGCCATTAATGCATGCAGTGCCTCTTCAGCCTGAAGAACATCCAAACCTATAACTGTTGCGCCCTGTTCGGTCAGTGTCTGTGCCACCGCAGCTCCTATACCACGGGCAGCTCCAGTGACCAGAGCAACTTTACCTGACAAAGGTCGTTTCCAATCACTGACTACAGCTAGTTGAGCTGATCGAACAGGCACAATCTGCCCTGAAATATAAGCGGAAGCTTTAGATAAAACGAACTCTAGTGCCGGGATCAGGCTCTGTTGCACTCCTTTATGCACTTCAAGCAGATTAACAGTAGAGCCAAAGAGTCCCAGCTCTTTGGCTAAGGAACGGACGAACCCTGATAATGCGCCAGCTACAGCTGCAGTATCAGCATCGACCGCCTCAGAAACAGCGCTGCCCAGGAGGATGACCCGGCCATTTTTAGCCAAAAGCTTCAGAGCGGGTTGTAATTGCAGCCAGAGCAAATCCAACTCTGAGGTACTGTGCAATTCGACAGCGTCAAAAATTATCGCCTGTAAAGAATTCGCCGAGCTATTGTCCAGACTAACATCAGGTAAAGCCTGCAGATAGTGCCGCAGCATTTGACTGTGCTCAGACGATTTGCCGCACAGCAACACCTGACCACTTATTGAATCTGTTTCACCCTCAAGGCGCAACAAGGGTGTAGCTTGAGGCATACCACACCAGGCTGCCACTTTAGAATTTAATAAGGTATTCAGCCAGGATGTCATAACCACTCGTTGCACAGGCATTAGGGATGATTATCTTAACCAGATAGAGGCTGAGTTACCAAAAAAAACAGCCGGTATCTGTAAACCGGCTGTTTTTTGTAACTCAGCAGCAGAAGCTTATGCTTTTTTCACCCAAGCGGCACACCAACCTTCAGCACTGACTAATTTGCCAGGGAATATGTTGCAGCCTCTTAAGGCATCACCGTCTTTACCTTGCACTTGCATACAATTGGCACAGTTTGAACCTGCAACAGTCGACTTACTTACATACTTCATGGCCACAGCCATAGGATCATCAGCCTTCACCTGCTCTTGTGCTATTGCATGCAATGCAGTGCCGCCTAAAGTGATACCCACTAAAGTCGAAGCTGATAGTTTTAAAAAATTACGTCTGTCTAAATTTCCCATCTTGTTTCTCCGTTGTTGTCGTTGCTGTATCAGAGTGTTCTGCCCTCTGATATACAGCCTACGAAGTATGGACGAAAAAAGACTAGTCCGGCTTGATCTAACACAGTGAGTTCTTAAAATAATCTGGCAACTTCAGCAGACAGTAGCGACAGTAGGAAAAACATAGTTCATGATTTAGTCACATAGAACTTCAGCCACTGCGCTATAGTACCTTGCTGACGTTCTGCTACCAGATACTGATTAAAAGCGGGCAACACAGCTTCCCACCGGGGATGAAAAGCTAAGGTCAATCCAACCTGACCAAAACCTTTTGCTGAGCGATACAGCTGTTGCTCAGGGAAATGATGGAACATTAGCCACTGTGCTACATGCTCATTCATAAAAGCAAAATCGCAACGACCATTCAATAACATTTTTAACTGCGCCATTTCGCTGGATGAATCCACTCTGACTGTAGTCCCTGTCTGAAAAAATGGGGTCAAAGCGTCATAGACATAATACTGGCGGGTGCACACGGCTTTCCCCTTGACCCAATCTGACAACTGGCCCTGTGCAGCTAATGGTTGGCGGGCAAATAAATAGTCCTGATGCTGCAGCACCGGAATTGAAAATAGCAGTTTATCCGGATACTGCGTCCATTCTTTGGCCAATAAAATAGCGTCAACTTCGCCCTGATAAAGCCGATGCTCTGCTCGGGTTCTATTGTCAGCGACATAACGTACGCTAATATTTTGCTGCTGAAAGAACTCTTGTAACAACTCAGGAACCAGCCCTACGACTTTGTCCGACTCTTCATCCTGATACATATAGGGAGGCACCTGGGGATAATAGAGTACAAATTTAAGTTCAGTCGGCTTGGTTGTGGCTTGTAACGTTGTTGCAGCACAAAACAAGGTGAGCAATGTCAGGAATTTCCATGGTTTCATGCTGTTACCTAAAACATCAGTTCAGAAATACGCCGTGTATGATTGATAATACTAGCATTAGCATTTTTATCAAATGGTTGTTTTGTATTCTTAAAAGCCTGAAAAATTTGGTGAAGCTGTTGTCACACTCCTCAACCTGACTTAGAGTGCCGCCACTGTCTGTTATTTTTAATTCTTATCTGCTTATGAAACAACATCTTCTCTGGCTTGGCTTCTCGGCTTTGCTTTTATCAGCTTGCTCTCAGACTTCAGGTATTCATCACTCCAATCAGTTTGCCAATAACGGTTTAGACCATAAAGCTAAAACCTTAAGTGGCACCTACCAGCTGCAGCAAGGGGCGGCATTAAAACCCCAATGGTTAACACCAGAGCTGCTGGCGGGATTAGGCGATCAATTAAAGTACCTGAACAAAAAATCTGTAGCACAGCAACATGCTCTACCAGGTTTGAGTGTCAGTAAAAGCCGTTTAAAACAAACTATAGCCGAATTACAGCGCTGGGCAGAACAACCTACGACAGAAGGTAGCGAAGCCTTTGAATTACATCAGCTTGCAGGCGAAGATGGCAAAGGTAACGTGCAATTTACCGGTTACTATGTTCCTGTATTTAAAGTCCGAACCAGAGCTGATGCACAATACAAATACCCGATTTATCGTAAACCCCAGGGGCTGAGCCATTACCCAAGCCGTGAACAAATTGACTTTGAGCAAGCGCTGGCTGGTCAGGGCTTAGAACTGTTTTACAGCGCCAGTCTGGTTGATAATTTTTTTATGCAGGTACAAGGTTCAGGGGTCGTAGAAGATGAGTACGGTCAACAACATTTGTTGAGTTATGGCGGCGGTAACGGCCACTCGTACCGCAGTTTAGGCAAAGTGCTAATTGAGATGGGTGAATACACAGCCGACACTATTTCCGCTTCGGCCATTAGAGAATGGTTGGCAAAACATCCGGACAGACAACGTGAACTGATGAGTCATAACCCAAGTTATACATTTTTTAGCTCGGGCCTAGACAAACCAGTGGGAGCAGCTAACGTGCCCCTCACTCCGCTGCATTCTGTTGCTGTAGATCCAGCTTTTATTCCTTTGGGTTCAGTCTTGCTGGCACAGGTTCCAATTCTTAATGACAAAGGAGAACTAACGGGTCACGACTTCAGATTAATCTTGGCTCAAGATAAAGGCGCAGCGATAAAAACACCTGGCCGTATTGATGTTTATCAGGGTATTGGCGACGAAGCGCAACAGCGCAGTGATAGTTTGCGTCACTATGGCAAGATATGGCTGATTTTACCAAAGGCCAGTGCTCCCGTTCAAAACTAGATAGCTTTTGCCCACCTATTCCCAGTATAAAAAGGTCAGAGCGCCAAGCGTGTTGGCCTTTTTTACGGAGCTTAAGTCTGAGTTAGATTAGAGTTTTTTGTTTAGTTCTGCTCGCAACTGAAGTAATTCCAGTCTTAAAGCGTGAATGTCTGGTTCAGCCATACCGCAGCTCACACCTACAGTACGATTCACCTGCACAGCCTGCTCTTGCATGGCCCAACCGGCCTTAGTTAAACGAATTTCCAGAGTCCGCTCATTCTGTGGATTTCTGGTTCGGATCAACAACCCCATAGCTTCCATTCGTTTAATCACCGGAGTTAAAGCTCCAGAATCGATTTGTAGCTGTTCACCTATATCTTTTAGCGCTAAACCGTCGTTTTGCCACATGATCAGCATGATCAAATATTGCGGATAGGTCAGACCTAACTTGTCCAACAAAGGTTTATACACCTTTGTCATAGCCAGAGAGGTTGAATACAACGCAAAACAGAGCTGTTGGTCCAAATGCAGAGCTTTTTGGCTTTGAGGATCCAAAGTGGAGTGATGGTCAGAAAACTTTGCCATGCTGAAATTGCCTGCCTTAATTCAAAGAAACCGCAAGGTTAATCAGCAAGCGAACAAAGGTCAACTTCTTAGTCTGGTTTTGCGCTTCAATTCGGAGTTTGTTTTAACACCGGGCACGGATAACAAGAGCCTTAATAAAATTTTCATCCACCGCCTTGAGTTCTGATTCTTTATCACCACTTATGTACCGTTCGTTACATATTGTAGATAAATCGCCCTTTTCATCCAACTGCTCTTGGCGTCAGTTCCTATAGACAGCTCTGGAGGATCAGGTCATTGCTCTGTAGTTTTAGATAGTTTTCTCAGCAGATGATGGCGGCACAATGCAGCTCTGAGGAATGAGGCAGGATTATTCATGAAAAAAGTTGTACTGATACTTGGCTTTGTTTTGTTCAGTTTGCAAACACAAGCTCAGGTAGCAGCTGTTGACCTGGTTAAAGGTCAAGGTGAAGTTTTAGGTTTACGTCTGGGATACAGACCAGTTGAATGGTCTCTGGCTGAACTACCTGTGGTGGGCGATGCCAGGCTTTACATGGAAGCCAGCGCAAATATATGGCGTTATGGCGAAGAACCTGAGTATGAAAGTAATCTGGCTCTGGCCTTGTCTCCTGTGCTGGTAAAGCAATTCAGTACTTTATATGACAGAGCCTTGTCTTGGGAATTTGGCATAGGCTTTAGCTTATTGAACAAGCAACGTTTTGCTGGCAAAGATTTAGGCTCTCATTATCAGTTTGAAGACAGAATAGGCCTGATCTGGCAGCTAAGGAGCAAAACCCAGCTGGCCTTAAGGTACATGCATTATTCCAACGCTGGTTTACAAAAACCTAACCCAGGTTTAGATTTTATTGCTTTATCATACGCTTACAAGTTCTGATGGCTGTCGAAAAAAAACCGCCCTTCAGAGGGCGGCCATTGATCTATCCACTGATCAGACTTTAAAACGCGTCACCAGAGCATTTAAATCTACAGCTAAACGGGATAATTCGTGCGCTGAAGCACTGGTCTGATTGGCACCAGCTGCTGTTTGCGCTGCTAAATCGCTGATATTGACAATATTACGATCAATTTCACGTGCCACTTTGGCTTGCTCTTCAGCCGCACTTGCGATCACCAGATTACTGTCACTGATGTTATTAATACGCTGGGTAATAATACTTAAGGCTTCACCTGCAGCCTGAGCTACGGTCAAAGCGTAGCCTGCTTTGTCACTGCTGTGCTTCATAGCACTGACCGCATCGCCTGTACCACTGCGTATTTTCGCAATCATTTCTTCAATTTCACGGGTTGAGGTTTGAGTTCTATGCGCTAAAGCACGAACCTCATCAGCGACGACCGCAAAACCACGGCCAGCATCCCCTGCCCGCGCCGCTTCAATGGCGGCATTCAAAGCCAGCAAGTTGGTTTGTTCGGCAATAGCCCGAATCACATCCAGCACTTTGCCTATATCCTGCGATTGCACTGCCAGGCCTTGAATAAGATCTGAAGTCAAAGCGACATCCTGATTCATGTCCCGAATAGCAGTGACAGTTTCATCCACCTGCTTTTGACCTTGTGACGCAATTTTTGCCGATTCACTCGACTGTTCGGAGGTTTGAACTGCAGTTTTAGCCACTTCATCCACTGCAGAGCTCATTTCTGTTATCGCAGTGGCTGCCTGCTGAATTTCGTCATTTTGTTGCTGTAAACCGCGGGACGAGTCTTCAGTGACAGAATTCAGTTCCTCAGAAGCAGAAGCAAGTTGTTGAGAGGATTTAGAAATATGGTCCATAGCATCACGCAGGTTGTACTGCATTTTTTGCAGCGCAGCCATCAAACGGCTGGCTTCATCATCACCGCTTAGTGTAATTCTTTGCGTTAAATCGCCGGCAGCGACGGTCTCGGCCAAAGTCAGAGCTTCTGCCATAGGCAAAGTGATACTGCGAGTCATCCATAACGCGATAAAAATACTAACGGTAATGCCAATCAGGATAGCGACAATGACCAAAAATTTACTGGTACTGTAGTTTTCAGCAGAAATATCGGTTTGCTCTTTCGAAAAATCACGATTGATCTCCCCTAACTGCATCAAAGCTTTGGTCATTATATCCGAATCAACAGTGAGTTCCTCGTTACTAATCCGGGTTGCTTCAGTTTTATTGCCAGCAGCCAAAGCTTGCAATAAACGGCTTTGTCCAGCGAAATAATCCTGCTGAGCGCTGCTAAACTGCTTATAAATACTGCGCTCTTGCTCCAGAGACATCAGGCTTTCATATAATTTTTGGTTCTCTGTCACTTCAGCCCTGACTTTATTTAAAGAGGCCATATAAGATGATTTTTGTTCTTCAGTTTCTGCCAGCATCAAACGAAAAGTAAAAATCCGTACCCGCATCATACTTAGATTTAACGCGGCTAAACTGTCCAGGCTTGGAATAGTATCCTCTTCAATTTCCGCAGACACATCGCGCATTTGCGACATATTCAACAGCGCCATACTGCCTTGTAGTACTACCAATAAACCTAAAACAGCAAAACCTGCTAACAAACGCGCCCCTATCTTGTAGTTCCTTAAAAACATAGCCTCGTTCCTTTTTCATCTAATTTTTATGGTCTGTAGTTTATTTCTGCCTAAAAGCATAGGCGACAACGTGGAGAAAAACTCAATTTTTTACAGCATATTAGCTATTAAAAGCTGTATTTGTGCTGGCGAAATAAGCTTTGTGCTTGCTGCCAGACTGCACCTGGTTCACCAGTGCCAATGGCCTTGCCATCGACTTCAACCACAGCAGCCACCTCTTTACTTGAACTGGTCAGCCATACTTCGTCGGCTGCCATCAATTCAGCTCTAGAGACAGATCTCTCCTGTAGGGGCAGACTGCTGTACTGGCGCAAAATACTTAGCAGTAGCTGACGGGTAATGCCGGGCAAAATTTTATGGCTGAGCGGCGGCGTGATCACAACACCATGTTTTACAATAAACACATTGGTAGAGCTGCCTTCGGTCAAAACATCCTGTTCATCAAACAAAATACATTCATTCAGCCCCAAAGCCGCCGCTTGTTGATGGTGCATCACATTGCCAAGCAAGGCCGTTGATTTGATGTGGCAACGTTGCCAGCGTAAATCCACAGCAGTGACAGCTTTGTACCGAGGTGCTTTAGCCAGCACCGCTTCAGGTTCGGCTGGCAGTGCAAAGCAATAAGCAAAAATAGTTGGGGCAATATCTTTTGGATAAGCGTGAGCCCTTTTACTGTCGGTACCCCGACTGACATGCAGATAAATACCCAGATTTCCGGCACCATTTTCTTTGAGCAAGTGCTGCACCAGCTCGCGCCAGTCCTGTTCGGTCAACCCTGAGTGAATATCCAGCGCAGCTAAACCTTGCTGCAACCGCTGAATATGAGCGCTAAAGCCAATGCAGCGCCCTTGATAGCTGGGGATCACTTCATAAATACCGTCGCCAAATAAAAAACCTCTATCCATAGGCGATATTTTGGCCTCTGATGCAGGCATAAATTGTCCGTTTAAATACACCACAGTCATTGTTAATCCTGTCAGTTGGTCGTTGTAAACTCAAAGTTGCTGTAAATCAGCAATCAGCTGTATTGCATGCTCGGCGGACAAACTATCTTCTGTCGCTGAAGCACTGGCCGTTACGCCATCCAAAGCGCCCAGTCCGACCAGAAAGTGTAAAAGTACAGCAGGCTGGCAGTCGACTAACCAGTCACAGCCACTGTTGCAAAGCCTGGAGACCAGAGCCACTAAGCCGTAGGCTGCCCAGTTGGAAACATCAGCCAATAAAAGTTCATCGCAACAAGTTACAGAAGGCGTGATCTTCAGTTCTGACACAGCCTGAACAATATTACCCATACCAATTTCATTGCCGCCATCCCCTATGGCTATAGTAGGACAGGCGGCTTGTTGCAAAAACACATCAAAATTGGCGCAACGGGCACTGATGTCCACTCCTCTCATATTGTAATAGCGACCATCAGCAGCCAAACCTGGTCTTTCAATACTGATAATGAGGTCAGGTTCTAGTTGCTGTAGCCAAAAGCTCGCTTGTCGCTTCGCGTTTTTCCCGGCATTCACAGCTAATTGCTGGCAGTTGTAATGTGGTTTTAACGCGGAAAATAACGGCTCACCAACACAAAGCAGTGGCTTGGCACCCAATTTTTGCAGTAACTGATACAAGACTATAGCGCCAACCGGACCATCGGTTTCAAAACTGTCAGCCACAGGAAACCCGGTACCAATCAGCACTACTCCTTTACAATCGGCAATAAGTTGCGCTGCTCTTAAGTAACTTCCTGGCTTTAACTGCGGTAACAAGCTCGCCATGCCACGCAGGTTTTGCCGCACTAACAGCTGCTCTATCTTTAGACTCAGGCTGAACAAATCCATCAGCGCTGACTCCTCAAGGTCATCACTAAACCAGCCCAGTAGCCTTGTTGTTGCTGCCGATACTGCTCAAGTTGATCAGGCTGTACTTTATAAAAACGGATTTGCTGTCCTTGCCTGCGCTGCGCTAAGGCTGATGCATCGGCCGCCAATATCACGCCAGGCTTAGGGTAGCCTCCTAAGGTTTGCCTGTCGTTTAACAGCACTATGGGCAAACCATCGGGTGGCAGTTGCACAGCACCATAACCAATACCCTCGGACAGCAAAGCCCGGCTTTGATACAGCAAAGGCTGCCCTGTCAGTCTGTAGCCCATACGATCAGACAAAGCCGATACCTGATAGTCTGTGCTGCACAGCTGCTGCCACTGTGCTTCGTCAAACCATTGCTGCTGATACCCAGGTAAAAGTCCAAGCTCTAAAGCAGCAGAAAAGTTGGGCCAGTAGTGCTCTGGCAAAGACCACAGCATAGGTCTGTAGCCAGGTCTGACAGGTAAAAACTGGCCTGGCTGCAAAGCTGCCCCTGCTATGCCGCCGACTTTTTCCCGCAGCACTGTGCTGTTGCTGCCAAAATCTTTTGGCAACTTAAAACCTCCGGCCACCGCCAGATAACAACGCAGGCCAGATAATGCAAAACCCAGTTCAATCACATCATCTTTTTTAACCCTATGGCTTTGCCACAAGGCTTTAGCCTGACCATTGATACTCAGCGGCATCTCTGCACCTGTGACACAAAACACAGTGTCGGCGAGCGCCACTAAGCTTAAACCACCCACTGATACCTCAATTTGACAGCTTGGGGTCTGGTTTTGCAGCAATAGATCGGCAATACGATAGCTGACATAATCCGCCGGCCCACCTTGGGTTAAGCCTAAATGTGCAAAACCCAAACGCCCCTGATCCTGCAAGGTTGCAAGCACTCCGGCTTTTAACACCACAAAAGCCGACATCAGCACAGCTCCTCAGGTAAGACGCCACCCAAGGCGAAGAACTCTTCCCGGCTAATGGACTGAAACCTGACTCTGTCACCTACAGCAAAAGGCATCAAAGACCCAGACGGCTCTTTCTGTTCTGGATCAAATAAACAAAGCGGACAAAGTCCCAGAATATTCCAGCCGCCAGGCGATTCAGCCGGATACACTGCAGTTTGCCGGTCTGCTATAGCTACAGCACCTTTAGGTACTTTGGCGCGAGGGCTTGATAAGCGTGGTGTGGCGATACGGGCGTCCAGCTCACCCAGATAGGCAAAACCCGGTGCAAAACCTATGGCATAGACTCTGTAGTCCATAGCCTGATGCAATTCAATCACCTGCTCTGGCGTTACACCTGCCCCTTGAGCCACAGCATCTAAATCCCAGCCATTGTGGTAGTACACAGGCAAAACCACTAACTGACCTACTTGTTCAGACCAGCTGGCGCTTAATGTCAATTGCTGTTCTAACAGAGCCTTACTATGCAATAAGCCTTTGTGCTCTGGCTTCAATACAATCAGTAGAGAAGCATAAGATGGCAACAATTCCTGCAGTTGATCGAGCAGTACGTGTCGTATTTGTTGTTGCAACTGCTGCAGTTGGCTCAGGTTCCCGGCAGAAATCTGTGCCGGCAGATACAAGATCAGAGCGTTTTCACCAGCCAGTTCCAGTTGGATCATGGCTGGCTCAGCAACTGACGAATGGACTGCACCAAAGCCACGGCTTGCGGATTATCGCCATGCACACATAGAGTATCAGCCGTAATCACTACACTATCGCCTGTATCACTCTGCACTGTACCGTTTTGCAACAATTGCTGAACTTGCGCCAGCGCAGAGTGATGATCAAGCACACTACCAGCCTGACTACGAGGTGTTAATGAACCATCTGTTTTGTAGCGCCTGTCGGCAAAGGCTTCAAATAACAACTCCAGCTGGTAGCTTTTTGCCAACTCCTGATGAGCTGCCGCTGAAGCTGTCGCCAATAACATCAGCTTTAAAGGTTTATGGTAGCTGGCGACTGCCTGCATCACAGTTTCAAGCAAGGCCGGGCTTGCCATCATATCGTTATACAAAGCGCCATGAGGTTTGACGTAACTCAATTCCATGCCAAGACTTTTTGCAACCCCATCCACTGCAGCTATCTGGTACCAAAGTAAATGCTTCAGCTCGTCCGCATTCATTTTTACAGAACGTCGGCCAAAGCCTTGCTTATCGTCATAACTGGGGTGAGCACCAACCTCGACCTGATGGTGTTTGGCAAGAGTTAAGGTGTTCACCAGCACAGTCGGATCGCCTGCGTGAAAACCACAGGCGATATTGGCCTGGTCAATCAAAGGCATTACGTCAGCGTCCATGCCCATTGACCAGGCACCAAAACTTTCGCCTAAATCACAGTTCAGTTTGATCGTGGATTTGATTAAAGGGTTCATTAAAAACTCGCTAAAGAAGAATTCAGCACATCAGTCACCAACATATGACCTGGGCTATGCGTGATACAAAAATCCGGCTTGGCTTGTTTAATCACAGCTTGTGGTGTGACACCACAAGCCCAGAAGACTGGCACTTCGCCTGTTCTTATGCTGACAGCATCGCCATAATCCGGTGATCGGATATCAGAAATGCCAATGGCAGCAGGATCGCCAAAATGCAAAGGCGCACCATGGACAGCAGGGAAACGGCTACAAATTTGAATAGCCCTTATGGCATCCGCTGCTTTCATCGGCCTCATACTAACGACTATGTTGCCGGAAAAAGGACCGGCGCTGACGCATGGCAAAGTGGTGTTGTACATAGGGACATTTTTGCCTTCAGTGATATGGCGGACCTCTAGTCCAGCAGCAATTAATGCCTCTTCAAAAGAAAAAGAGCAGCCAATCAGAAAACTGACTAAATCATCCCGCCATAAGGTGCTGATATCCTGAAGTTCGTCAGTCAACTCTCCGTGTTTGAAAATACGATAGCCAGGTAAATCAGTCCGAAGATCAATATCCTGCCCTAGCTCAGGCACTACAAACTGGCCAGGTTCAGTCACGGCCACTAAAGGACAAGCTTTGGGGTTGCGCTGGCAAAACAGTAAGAACTCTGCAGCCCAGCTTCGCGGCAGTATCGTCATATTGCACTGCAGATAACCTTGAGCTAAACCGCTGGTCTGACTGTTGAACTGCCGGGCTCTGATCTGCTGGCGTAACTGATAAGGTGTAAGTTGCCCCATGCTGAACTACTTGAAAATATTCGGATAAATTGATACTAGCGGAATTATTTACCTTTCCCAACCCTCTGTGACCAAAGCACAAATAGCTCAGTTGAATGCATGAGGTTGATTTTAATTAGACAAAAAACAAAGGAGCACCGAAGCGCTCCTTTGTATTCAGACCCACTGATTTATTTAGATGTCAGAGGAACACCATAAGGGGTAGGCACGGACTGTTTATTACGGCCAAATCTGGATTTCATCTTACGCTTAAAAGTTTCCAGACTGTCATAGAAAGTCGGCACCACCAGTAAGGTCAATACAGTAGAAGTTAACACCCCACCTATGACTGAAATACCCAGAGGTTTGTAGAAGGCTGCACCTTCGCCTATGCCGATAGCCACAGGCAACATACCTGCTACCAAAGCAAAAGTAGTCATCAGTATAGGGCGTAAACGCTCACGACCAGCGGCTATTAGGGCTTCTTCCAAGCCTAAACCTTCGCTTTCTTTTTTGCGGGCACAGTCAATCAGCAAAATACCGTTTTTCACTACTATACCCATCAGCATCACTACACCTATCAAGCTCATCAGGTTTAAGGTGGCCCCAGCAACCAGCAAGGACAACACCACGCCAATTAGTGACAAAGGCAAAGACATCATGATAGAGACAGGTGCCAGGAAGCTGTGGAACTGCACTACTAAAATCAGATACATCAGCATGACAGCTAGACCAAGAGCACCAAAGATACTGCCAAAGACTTCTTCCTGATCACGGCTCTGACCACCTGATACCACATCATAACCAGCTGGGAATGGGATAGTTTTCAGCAGTTTTTTCGCGTCAGCATCCACTTCACCAAAACTGCGGCCCTGTACGTTGGCACCAACGGCCATCATACTTTCACGGTCTAAATGCTCAATCACGGCAGGCCCTTTGCCTACTGTCACTGTCGCAATCTGCTCCAATGGGATCATGGCACCTGTGCGGTTCGACAACAGCGGCAAGCGTTCAAGATCCTGCACTGTCATACGCTCTTCCGGTTTAATACGCACATAGACGTTACGGGTCTCGCCTGTTGGATCGATCCAATCGCCAATCTCAGCGCCGGCAAAAGCCAAACGTAAAGCACTGGCCGCATCATTCATCGATAAACCTAAACTGGAGGCTAAACCGCGGTTAAATTCAATTTGCAGTTCTGGTTTTGGATCCTGTGACGACAATCCAACATCCACAGCACCTGGAACTGTTTTTAACTTTTCCATAAAGTCCATCACCAGACCTTCCAGCACACGGCTGTCCGGACCACGGAACTGAATTTGCAGCGCTTTACCGCCACCACCACCATTCAGATCAGCAGAGACTGTGTATTCTGCCCCTACCAGTTGTTGTACTTTGGCCCGTACTTCTGCCGCAATTTCACGCGAATTGCGATCGCGTTCGTATTCCTTTTTCAGGCGGACAAAAATCTGGGCGCGCGTTATATTGCCCTGAGTCCCTACTGTGGTTTGGGTATACAACTGCTCAGGTAACTGCCGCGCTATAGCTGCAGCTTGTTCGGCTTTGATACTGGTGTATTCAATGCTGGCTTCCGAAGGGGCACGTACTGAGATCACTATGCCGCCGTCATCAGTTTCCGGCAGGAAACCTGAGCCACCATGAGCGCCTTGCAGATAAATAGCACCAAAAAATGAACCAAAAGCTAAGAACCACATCGACTTGCGGTGCTTTAACGCCCAGCCGATCAGCTTGGAATAGCGTTCAGCCTGATGATCAAACCAAATATTAAATTTCTGCAGCACTTTGCCAAGACCACGACGTTTAGCATTTTTATCATGATCCGGGTCGTGCCAGTAGGCTGACATCATAGGGTCAAGCGTAAAGGAGATAAACAGCGAGACCAATACAGAACAAGCCACTGTTAAACCAAAAGGTTTAAACCACTGACCGGTAATACCATCGAGAAAAGCGATAGGAATAAATACAGCGACGATGGACATAGTAGTAGCAATAACAGCCATACCAATTTCTTTGGTACCGTCACGGGCCGCTGTCATATTGTCTTTGCCCATTTCCATATGGCGCACAATATTTTCCCGCACTACTATGGCGTCATCAATCAAGATACCTATGGCCAGCGACAACCCCAGCAACGACATAAAGTTCAGCGTAAAACCACAAGCCCAGACTGCAATAAAAGATGCCAGCACAGAAGTTGGCAGCGCTAATGAGGTAATGAGCGTTGAACGCCAAGAGTTTAAAAACACAAAAACTGTCACTATGGTCAATAAAGCCCCCATAGATAAAGCTTCTGTGACGTTACGCATACTGGCGGCAACGTCTTCGCCTGAATCCCGTACCACGACCAGCTCAAAATCAGCAGGTAAGGTTTTCTTTAGCTCTTCAATTTTGGTTTTGATGTCGTCCGTAACGCTGATGGTCGAAGCATCCCGGGCTTTGATTACATCTATACCTAAAGATGGCACACCGTTAAAGATAGAAAGACGGCGCTGTTCAGCAGCACCATCCACCACCTCTGCCACTTGCTCTAAGCGAATGGCCTGATCACCGTTACGTTTGACCACCATTTGCTCAAACTCACGCACATCGCGCAAACGGCCCTGAATACGGATGCCTTGCTCTTCCATGCCATTCACTACACGGCCAACGGGAGCCGCGACGTTCTGCGCACGCAAAGCGCTCACTACATCCATAGCGGACACATTAGCTTCGCGCATGGCGTTAGAATTTAAGAACACAGTCATTTCGCGCTCTTGTTCCCCTTCCAGATTTACCAGCGCGACACCTGCTACAGAACGGATTTCACGGGCGATCTGATGTTCTGCCAGTTGCGACAGCTCTATTGGGTCCATAGTTTTAGAAGACAATGCCAAAGACATGATAGGAAAGGCATTGGGGTCTTCCCTGCGCAGGAAAGGCTCTTTCATCTCGGTAGGTAGCTTGTCACGAACCACAGCGACCGCATCGCGCATTTCCTGTGAGGCTTCAATCAGGTTTTTATCAAATTCAAAAATTGCCACTATCACCGCATTGGATTCGCGGGCATAAGAACGTAACTCTCTCATGCCTGTGATAGTCGCCATCGAGTCTTCCACCCTGTTGAGGATCTCCCGCTCCACTGTCTCGGGAGAAGCACCAGGATAAGGAATGTTCATCACCAACACAGGTGGCTGCACATCAGGAAATTGGTTGGTTTTTAAATTGGTCATCGCAAAATAACCAAATATCATCATGGCCAGGGTAACTGCCACCACCACCATAGGGCGCTTGATACTAAAATCAGATAAGAACATGGCTTAGTTTCCTGTGCTGACTTTAGCTGCGGTCTGATCGGCAGTGTTAGTAGCTGCACCAGCCAATTCAGCTTTAGCGCCATCTGTTAACGCACCTTGTGGATGACGTAAAATCTGTGAGCCAGAACTGACGCCGGATAAGACCTGCTGGGTACCCCAACGTTCGTCTTTGTCGCCCAATTCCACTTCAGTCTTTTTCAGTTGTTTGTCGGCAAATTGCCAGACAAAATGCTTGTCGCCTTCACGGATCAGAGCAGATTCAGGCACCATCAGCGCATCGCTGTTTTGAGCTTCGACATGGCCTTCCGCATACAAACCTGCAACTAAAGACTGTTCTTTTAATTCCATAGCCACCAACAACTGCACCTGACGGGTGCTTTCATTGGCCAGCGGGTTAATACGCTCGACAGTGCCGGTAAAAAACTGATTACTGTAGCCGTTGACTTTAAAGGTGACTTTATTGCCCACTTTTACCTGCCCCACCCGGTCTGCCGCGACATAACCTTCAAAACGAATACTGGCTGGGTCAATCAGCACCATCAGGCCCTTACCGACCTGAGCTGTATCCCCGGCTGAGACTTTACGGGTCGCTACTACACCTGAGAATGGCGCTTTGACTTCAGTTTTTTCCATCTGCTGGCGGGCTTCAACTAAACGGGCCCGGGCTGAAGCTAAATCAGACTGCGCCTGATTGGCTTTGTTTTCAGCCGCTTCCAGTCCTTCCTGAGTAACCAGACTTTGTTTAGACAAAGACTGCATGCGTTTTAATTGGCGATTGGATTGCTCCAGCGTCACCACAGCAGAGCGTTCCGCTTCCTGCGCAGATAATAATTTGTCGCGGTAGGTGGTTTGATCCAGCTTCACCAACACATCACCAGCTTTGACAACATCGCCGTTATCTTTTAACACTTGCATCACTATGCCAGATACTTCGGCATTCAACTCGGCTTTGATCACAGGCTGCAAGGAGCCTGAAATCACAGGGCCACGAGCCAAAGTGCTTTCTGACAATGTCAGCAAATCCTGGGTGACCAGTTGCAATGGTTTTGCAGTGATTTCTTCTACTTTGGCCACTTCAGGCTTGGAGCAAGCCGCTAAGCCAGTGGCAATACACAAGGCGATTAATGTTAGTTTTATAGTTTTCATTGTCCAGACCCATCCGCTGATTCAAGCAAGCATCAATACTTTTCTAATAACGCTACTATAAAACAGTCGGAGGTTACAGTCCTGCTAAAAGGGTAACAAGTTGTAACTATAGAAAAGAAAAAGGAAAATCAATAAGTTATACCAGCCTTTAACAAGATGAACAGGACATAAAATAAGCGGAAGCACAGCTATAAAACGTAAATATGATCAGTGATATGAGACACGCCCGGAGTGCTCCAGACAGAGACCAGCGCTTTATCATGAGCGGCCCAACTGCTGACTGTGCCGGTCAGCACCACATCAGACTCAATAACTTCCACCTGAATTGCAGGGTCTATGCCTTGGTTTTGTCTGGCAAGCGCAGTTTCAATATCCTTTTTTACTATGCCTGATTGATTTTTAGGAGTCAGACGGATCTGATTAGTGACACCACGAATTCCGGCCAGATAACCTAAAGCTTCAGTCGCAGCCCGGCGCTGATAGTCAAAAGCCACTTCACCGGTTAAATAGAGCCAGCCTGCCGAAACTTTTAGCTCTATACCCTGGGCAGGAATATGGCTCGACCATTGCAACACAGACTCAGCCACTCGGGTTAAATCTGCGTCCTGGTAAACGTGCTGTTGTGGCAAGGCCACAACCAGTTGATTGTCCAGAGACTGCACGCCATACACTCTGTGTACCGCGCACTGCACGTGCCATAGTTCAGCCAAAGATGAGACACGGCCAGACAAGGTAACAATACCACCATGGACCAGCACAGTGATCCCATCTGCCACCACGCCATTGTCCCATTTCAATTCAGCCTGAATATCCTGCGTTAACTGTTGATCGGTTTTCATAGATTCCTTTCCTTGGTGATAAAGACCTTAACTATGCTGCTCAGGTAATCCCCACAACAGGCTGGCTAATTCATCAGCATGCTCTTCTTCAGTTTGTAAGATCTTTTGAAGTAGCGCAGTACTGGTTGGATCATCCTCAGCGATAAAAAGCAGTAATTCTTTGTAGTGATCAATGGCTACCCGTTCCTCTACCAGATTTTCTTTAATCATTTCATACAAGTTTTTCGCAGTACCAAAGATGGATTGGCCTCGTTCTATCACTCCCTGAGGAGAAAAGTCGGGATCGCCACCTAACTGAACTATACGAGCCGCCAACCAATCGACATGCTGCAGCTCTTCATTGGAATGAGCTAAAAACTCTGCCGCCACTGTAGTGGCATGAATACCTTTGGCCAAAAAATGGTGACTTCGATAACGCAGTACACAAATGACCTCAGAGGCTAAAGCAGAATTTAACATTCGGACTACCTCACTTCGCCCTGCCTGATAGCCCTGAGTGACAGCACCAGCTTCCACATGGTGTCGGGCGTGCTGACGCAATAACTTATGCTCGCTTATTACAGTACTCATCAAAGATTTCCTTGCGCTTTGCTTCGTTTACCAAAAGCGACTGACAGAGCATGCTGTGCAAAACATCAGCTGAATGTCTGTTACCGCACTGAACTAGATGAATTTATTTAATTAACCCCCTGCACCCACGGCATTTATTCGGGCAAGGCTGGTACTGTGCAACTTTGTTCAAAACTGTTTATTTGATAATCCGCCTGCTCACGCGATAAATCGTAGTGCACTTGCAATAAGCGACTCAGCCTGTGCGGCATACCTTCAGATTGCAGCAATTCGGCTCTGGATATTTTATTCCAGCACTGCTGTGCAGCATCTAGATGGGTCAGCCAGAGCTGCTCTTGCCTTACTAAAGAACTGGTAACAGATTGTGCTGCCAGACCTTTTTGCTTGGTTGTAGTTTTCATAAGACAGATCCAGGCCCTGTTAAGGCGTTGTTGGCGCAGCTGCAGTATTTGCAATAATGACTTCTACTCTGCGGTTTTGTTGACGACTGGTTGCTGAATCATTGTCGGTGACAGGAGAATATTCACCCAAACCGGCTGTAGTTAAACGATCCGCTGCTATACCCTGACCTTCCAGATAACGACGCACCGAATTTGCGCGGCGCTCAGACAAGCCCTGATTAGAGTCAGCGCTGCCCACATTGTCGGTATGACCTTCAATCTGTACTTTGCGATCCTGATAGCGATTTAAAAAGGCTGACAGCTTCGACATGTTATTCAGTGAACCTTCTTTCAGGTCAGCCCGGCCAGTATCAAACAGCACATCACCCAAAGTGACCACCCAACCTCTTTCTGTTTGCTTGGCATTGAGCTCTGTGATCTGTTGCTGCAATTCCAGCGCTTGTTGCCTGGCAAGTTCTGATTCTGCCTCGGCCGCTGTCGCATCCTGCCTGGCTAATTTCGCGTCATAACGAGCTGCATCGGCTTCCTGAGTTCTGGAATCAAGCCGGGCATCGGCTTGTTGATCGCCTAATGTTTTGTATTGTTCGTCCAGATAACCGGTTTGGGCTACGGCTTTTGCAATCTCCACTTTTTTATCTGCCAGTTTCACTCTGTAGCTGGCCAAAGCTTTGTCTTTGGTTGGTTGTTCTGCGGCCAGCACAGCAGCTGAGGCTTGTTGCACCGGCAATACAGCTCGATTAGCCAAATTAGGATCCGCTTGCAGTGCCGTCAGTTTTTGTCGTACCGCGTAAGCGCCATCCGGTGCTACCGCAGCAGAACTACAAGCGCTTAATGTCACCACTGCGGCGACCTGTACTAGTAATTGGGTTAGAGCAGTTAAAGTTTTCATTGCATTTGTCCTGTTTTCCGTTGCATTTCTTGCTTCAGTACATCGATGTTTTTTTGCATATCTTCAATTACAGCGCGGGCTTTTCCCTCTCCGGCCCGTGCAGACGCCAGTTCAGCGCCAGCCTGAGATAATTCGGCATAACGACGCGCCACCAGCATCTCTTTGTTTTGGATAGCAGTGCGGGCTGAAACCAGATCTGCTCTTGCTTCTAATAATTCTGGCAGCGCATAGTCGCTGGCTTTGATCCGCTCTGCCGCTGCTATGGCCTGTTCTGCTGCCTGAATTTGCCCTACAGGAGCTTCTGGAGCTGAAGCACAAGACATGATTAATACTGTGCTACTTAAAAGCATCACTGTATGACGAATGCCAGACCGCCTGCTCGACAGATACTTAGGCAGATAGATTGATGTATTCATGGTAACTCCCTGATCAATAATCGAAAAAACAACATACGACAGACAGAATGCCGGAGTACGGTCAAGACAAGCCTGTCTGTTGTTACATGCTGTCCTTTGTCATCAAGGAGTTCGGTGCGCTAGCGCTCACAGAGGTATTTCAGGCTGGATAGAGCAAAAGCAAAGACATTCACTTAACACGGGTTAATTGACGCCTTAGTGTTCTGACCCACATACAGCAGGAGTTGGCCACTGTAGTCTGGCACTTCAGTCTGAGCAAAAGGAATTGAACGTCAGACGCTCAGGGAACAGATTGTCACTTACTTAACAGGATGTATTTATGCCCACTCACATAGATGGCGCAGCGCCAAACTCAAGTCAAACCAGTCAGGCCTTCAGCACTGAGTTTCATAATTTTATTGCTGATATTGAAGATCTGCTGAAAACCACCAGTTCGTTAACAGGCGCTGAGTTTGAGCAAGCCAAGAAAAAGCTGACCGAACGTGTCGCAACAGCCAAAGCTTCAGTGGAAGATATGGGCCATAACTTTGCAGCCAAAGCGCGTCACTCCGCCGAACTTACAGACCGTTATGTGCATCAACAGCCATGGCAATCTATTGCAGCCTGCGCTGCAGTCAGCTTTGTTTTAGGTGTCTTTGTTGCCCGCAGTAGTTCAAGCTCTAAATAAGCGATACACCGACCTTTTCAGGTCGGTTTTTTACTATGGAGTTCGCATGTCGATAGCTGAAAAAGAAACTACCACTGGCTCTACAGGCTTTGATCCTGTCCGCTGGTTAGGCTTGCTGGATAGAGCTAGCCCACAATTGATCAAGCAGCTGGCTTTGCATGCCCAATTGCTACACCTGGAATGGCGACTGGAAAAACGCCGTTTGCGCTGGATGATGCTGTGGGCTGCCCTTGGGATCAGCTTTGTATTTCTGGCATTGTTATTCACTGGCTTTGCCCTGCTCTATCTGAACAGGAATAATGAAAGTTTCATCCTGCTCGTCTGGGCCTTACCCATAGTCTTCTGTGCTGTGGCGACTGCAAGTTTTTTCCTGCTTAAAAACTTAGGCAAAAATGATCAGAGCGCTTTTAGCGCAAGCGCGCAGGAGTTTACTGCGGATTTGTTGTTACTAAGGCGCCAGCTATGAACTCAGAACAGGCTTTGCCACTAAAAGTCCAAATCTTGTTGGTACGACAACATATGGCGCTACAACGTCACCTGATTCAGCAGCAGCTGGGCCCGGGTCAACAGGGTGCAGACTCATTTCCCCGCAGTTTTGCTGTGAGATTGTTGCAACAACAACTATCATCTGCGCCCCCCTGGTTGATGGTGTTAAAAAGTAAAGTTCACGCCAAAGAGTCAGGGCTACTCTTGTCTGTTGCTTTTAATTTGGGTCAGCACTGGTTGCGAAAAAAGACTCAGGACCCAAAGTGAAGGCGCAGAATCTGTGCCATTAATCACCTATTTGTTCGATAGCGTACAGACTTTAGTCTCAAAACAGCTCATGCTGCGGCTGAGCAGTTTTGCTCAGCAAGCTATACATGGAGTTGAAGATGCCTCAAACCAAAGGTCCGCAGCAAAATCATCTACTGGCCACTTTGCCAGCTGATGTGCAGGAAAGATTGTTCCCTCATATGGAATTAATCGAGTTACCTCTAGGTAAAGTCTTGTATGAATCTGGCGACACTTTGCGTTATGTCTACTTTCCGACCAATTCAATAGTCTCTTTGCTTTATGTGATGGAGAGCGGCGCTTCCGCCGAAATCTCTGTAGTGGGCAATGAAGGACTGATTGGTGTTGCACTTTTTATGGGGGGCGAAAGCACTACCAGCAGAGCCATAGTGCAAAGCGCAGGTCAGGCCTATCGTTTATTAGGTCAGCGGTTAAAAGATGAATTTAATCGCCATGGTGCTTTGCTACATACCTTGTTACGTTACACTCAGGCGCTGATCACGCAAATGGCGCAAACCGCAGTGTGTAACCGCCACCATTCCATCGATCAACAGCTGTGCCGTTGGTTATTATTGTCGCTGGACAGGCTCGAAGGCAATGAACTGGTGATGACACAAGAGCTCATCGCCAATATGCTTGGCGTGCGCCGTGAGGGTGTCACAGATGCTGCAGGGCATTTGCAGCGTTTAGGCGTTATAGAGTACCACAGAGGCCATATTCGGGTGCTGAATAGGCCTAAACTGGAGGAGCTTTGCTGCGAATGTTATGCAGTAGTGCGTAAAGAGTCGGACCGCTTATTGCCCTGGGCCAAACATTTAAACTGATGTTGTCAGCCGATACTCAAACCTCAGCAGCGCACTTCTGCTGAGGTTTTGGCTAACTCTTTTTTAATCACCCGTTTTAGCCTGCGCCTGAGCTTTACTAAAAATGCCGGGCTCAAGGCTGTAACTGCTGTGTCCGGCATGACCAGAGGTTGAAAAATAACTCTGAGGTTTGTCTTTTTTATCATCGGATTTCCAACTGATCCACTATAGTCCGCACGCCTGGTGTGCTCCAGACCGACTCTAATACCATGGAATGCTCGGCTAAACTCTGCACCTGACCTTTGAGCATCACCGCATCCTCGTGTGCTGCAATTTCAATCTTACTGTTTCCGAGCATGGTATGGCGCTGTAACGCTTTGTTGATCTGTGATTTCACATCAGCCAGGGAAACTAAGGGTTTAAGTTCAATTAAATCTGTGACGCCACGAACGCCCATCAATCCCCGCACCATTGCTCTGGCCTGAGTACGTTGGTAATTCCAGGTCACCTGACCAGTTAAAGTCACCCAGCCTTTTTCGACCACCACAACCAACTTGTGCAAAGCCCGCTGTGCCGACCAATTCAGCACCTGCTCTGTGGTTCTGGCAATTTCCACATCAGTTTTCTGATGACTGCCAGGCAGACGCACCTCCAGCTCAATCACCAGCGCTTTAACACCACTGACTCGCAAAGCAGCTTGTTCTGCGCTTTGCTTTTCAGCTAAGGAGCCTACTTCACCATTTAATGTGACAATACCATCCTGAATGCCTACACCAATTTGTTGTGCTTCGATGGACGCATCCCATGACAATTCAGCCATCACATCATTTTGTATTTGTGTATCAGTTTTCATTGTTTTGCCTGCTTTCAGTAAAAAAGTCAGCCTACTAAAACATCAGCCCCTTGTTCTGTGCGTCAGCACTCCGAGTTCTTACTTTGGTGCTATGGCGAACAGAAATCTGTAACACAATCAAACAGACTGCGGCTTTGTATTCCTCAATAAGGCTCTACTGATGCTTGATGCCCAGCCACAAAACCAGCTGTTACAACAACTGCCCGACGAAGAACAAGACGCCATCATCAGCCACTGCACCAGAGTAGAAATGAAATTTGGTGAGACCTTATGTGAAGAGGGTGAACACTGTGGTTATGTCTATTTCCCGCTGTCAGGTTTTATCTCTATTCTGAGCTCACTACAACACAACCAAAGGCTGGAGGTTGGTCTGATTGGCACTGAAGGGATGCTGGGGATTTTATCCTCTATTGGCGTGAGTATTTCGCCAGTGCAGGCCATAGTGCAAGGCAGTGGCATCGCTTTGCAAATGGAACAGCAGGCCTTTGCAACCATGCTAAAGCGCAGCATCAAATTGCAGCACCTGCTGCAACGCTATCTGGCATTTTATGTGGTCCAACTTACCCGCTTAGTTTGCTGCAATCACTATCATGAAACTGAACCACGTTTGGCTAGATGGCTGTTGATGACTCATGACCGCGCCGGTGGCGACCAATTTTTTTTAACTCATCAGTACTTAGCCACCATGTTAGGCGTCAGGCGCAGCAGTGTAACTGAGGCTGCAGGTGCATTACTGGAGAAAAAAATTATTGATTATCACAGGGGGCAAATTCATATCTTAAACCGCCCTGCTTTAGAAAAAATCTGCTGTAGTTGCTACCGCGATTTGCTCGACAAGCAACTGCACTTTTTGCAGGGTCTGCCTTTGGCAAATGCCTAGTTTGTTCGCTGACGAACTGAGGCCAGACTCAAAACAGGCCAGACTCAGCGTCCGGTATTGTGCAGCTGCGCCGGCGGCTCAGGCGAAAGCCTCAAGGAGTTTTTCATGAATTATAACGATAAAGATCAGTATGGTATCTATAAAACCAGTTACCCGCATGCAAATGGTCATCAGGGGCCAGGCCCGGGTTTGATGGGAGCTGAGACCTTATTAGGCAATGATGTCTATAACTACCGCGACGAAAAAGTTGGTGATATTAAAGAAATTATGCTGGATATGAATGATGGGAAAATTAGTTACGCTGTACTGTCTTTCGGTTCATTTCTTGGCATGGGTGAGAAACTATTTGCAGTGCCATGGAGTGCATTAACACTGGATCCAGAAAACAAACGTTTTACGCTGGATATTGAAAAAGACCGTTTAAAGGACGCGCCAGGCTTTGATAAAGCCCACTGGCCAAATATGGCAGACGCCACATGGCGTGAATTGATCCACAGCTACTACAGCAACAAACTGCTTTAATCGAGCAAAAAACCAAAGCCCCACTTCTGTCTGGGGCTTTTTCTTTAGGTACGCTAACGCACAGATCTCTAGTGGCACCAGGCTCAAAGTAGCTACTTTCTGGTCCCTTTGGAGCACCCCTATGTTAGAAACTATTGTCGCCATTCTGGTCCTCTTGTGGCTTCTCGGCATGATTTCCTCCTATTCCTTAGGCGGTGCCTTGCATCTGTTACTTGTAGTCGCATTGGTGATCATTGTGCTGCGAGTGTTGCAAAGACGCAGACTTTAGTACCTAGCGATGAATCTTCAGTTTTGCTGAACCTTCTGCCTGTATCTCGCTATTGGTCAAATGCTTTTCCTGACTCATGCCTATTCCGGCGTCTGAGCAGAGCTCTATCTGACGGAGAATACCTATGACTATTAAACCTATTGTACTGGCCACTTTACTGGCTGTTAGCGCATTGACCGCTGTGGGTTGCGCTTCAACCCGTACCTCTGAAGGCACTGGCGAATATGTTGACGATACCGTCATCACAGCCAAAGTAAAATCGGCCTTTTTAGGCGAAAAGGGCTTAAAAGTAGCGGAGATTAATGTGGAAACTTTTAAAGGTGTAGTGCAATTGAGTGGCTTTGTGAATTCAAGAGCAGACGCAAACAGCGCTATCAGCCTGGCTCGCTCTGTCTCGGGGGTAACCTCAGTCAAAGATGATATGCGGATAAAATAAGCAATTTGTGGTTTAGCGCGGCATCGCACTGAACTGTGGATAGCATAGTTCTACTCTAGTCAGGCATAACCCCGGTCCAGCGTGCACTGTCGCAGAACTGCTCCGGTCAAGGAGAATACAAATGATTAATCCTAAAGATAAAACAGCTAAATCCAGTGCAGTATTGGTAGCAACAGCAGACCGTAAAACAGCAACGCCAGCGGTCAGCCATCTCAAACCTGCACAAGCATCAGCCTCTGCGATGAAAAACAAAACATCCGACGATGCGTGGCAAAAGCGTGTTGCCGCAGCACATAAAGTCTGGAGCAAATTGTCCGAAAGCGAGCTGAAAAAATCAGCGGGTGAACCGGCAAAGTTGGCTGAACTGGTGCAACTGCGTTATTCCATCAGCAGACCTGACGCTGACAAGCAAGTGAAAAACTTTATCGATAACCGCGGTTAATTCAAAAAGAGAGCTCATTATGAAACTGTTGAAAAAACCATATCCGGCCTTGTTGGCACTGGTACTAAGTAGCTTGTCGGCTTCAGCCATGGCTGAAGACAGTAAAAGCAACCAAGGCTTAAAAGATGCCAGGCTGGAAAGCCAGATACTTACGACTTACCAGCTCAGTCCTTACCTGCGTCACGATGACATTACCGTCACAGTTGAATCAGGCAAAGCCACTATTAGCGGCAGAGTCGAAAGCGACGCTAATAAAGAACTCGCCACTGAGATTGCGCAAGGTGTCAAAGGCATCACTAAAGTAGATAACAGCATGATCACTGAAGATAACTACGAAAAGCCGTCTCGCAGCGGTGAAAGCAGTTATGCCGAGATCATCGACGATGCTAGCATCACTGCAGCGGTAAAATCTAAGCTGGTCTGGAGCCGTTATATCAACAGTGAAACGACGAAAATCACTACTAAAAAGGGCATGGTGACGCTCACAGGCACAGCTGAAGACAAAGCAGCAGTGGAACTGGCTGAGAATTTGGCCATGACCACCCGCGGCGTCATGTCAGTCGACAACAAACTTACTGTAGCGGCCAATCCGGATAAAAAAACCAAAACAGGCACTGTCATGGCTGACAGTTGGATCACTACAAAAGTCAAATCCACCTTTATGTATTCAAACAATGTCGACAGCTCTGACATAGCGGTCAACACCAATAAAGGCAATGTGACACTCAATGGTCTGGTCGACAGCGGCTCAGAAAAAGCCTTGGCTGTGCAATTGGCCGAAAATGTCAAAGGCGTACAAAGTGTCGACTCTGCTGGCTTAACCTTTAAATAGACTTTTTTCCATTTTTGTTAAGCCTGCGGTAGGGATGGCCCAAATCAACCGCAGGATTAATAGCAAATTAGCTAAAGCGCTCTGCACGTTTTAGCTAATTTTTTTACTTTTTTTGCCTGCAACAAAATATCCAAAATCATACAGCGCTAAATTCTGAATAAAAATCAGCCAACTAACCAAATAAAGAGCCCAACCTAACTGGAAAGCCACAGCTAATTGCTGCAGTATAAACAGCATCAATTGCTGAAATTTATAGTTAGGGAAGCTCCAGTGCCCGATAGTTTAAGTTTATTACCTGCCATTTTGGCTATCGCCATCGTTATTTGGCGCAAAGAAGTGATACTGGCGCTTATTTTAGCCGTCGCCTGCGCTGAAGTTCTGTTGTATTTAAAGCAGCCGGAACTCAGTGTATTTGGCGCTTTGTTATATGGCCCGGTACAAAGTTTAGAACGCATTATCTCTGTCACCTCGTCAGCGGATAACAGCAGAATTTTACTGTTCTCCCTGCTGATAGGTGCGCTGATGGCTTATATGCGGGACTCTGGTGGTGTGTCTGCTATGGTGGACTGGTTTATCCGCAAAGGCGTGGCTCGTACTAAACGTCAGGCTGGTTTTATCAGCTATGGCATAGGCATTCTGGTCTTTATTGAATCCAACCTAAGTGCTTTAACAGCAGGTATTGTATCGCGCGGTTTGTACGATAAATTCAAAATGAGCCGTGCTCGTCTGGCCTATATAGTCGACAGTACCAGTGCACCTATCTGTATCTTGATTCTACTTAATGGCTGGGGGGCTTATGTACTAGGGCTGTTGAGTACTTATACCCTGCCTGAGTCCGCTGTCTCTGTATTGATTGGTACTATTCCGCTGAACTTTTATGCCTTATTTACCTTGATTGTGGTGTTCTACACTATCTACACCGACAAAGTGTATGGCCCGATGAAACAAGCAGAAATAGACCTGAATACAGTTGCAAGCCATAGCGACATTGATACAGCGCCCAGTAGCATGTCGTTCATGTTAGTGCCTTTACTGACACTGATTCTGGGCATGGTTGGTTTTATGCTGTGGACAGGCAACGGCAGTTTAGTCGAAGGTTCAGGGGCTAAAGCAGCACTTTATGCCACCACTTTTGCTTGTGTAGTGGCTTATGGCCTGATGGCCATAAGCCGTAAATTTAACCATCAGCAACTCGTTACCATTGGTTTCAGAGGCATGGGCGAGTTGTTACCCTTAGTCAGCATAGTGCTGCTTTCATTGGCCCTTGGCAGCGCCATGAAAGACTTAGGGACCGGAGTTTATGTCGCTTCTTTTGTAAAAGAATCCACTCCCCTTGTGCTTATTCCAGCATTACTTTTTATTGCTGGCGCTATTATCTCATTTACCACCGGCACCTCCTGGGGCACTTTTGCCATTTTAATTCCTATCGGTATGCCTTTGGTCGAAATGCTGGGATTGCCACCATCACTGATCCTGGCTGCTATTTTAAGTGGCGGCATCTGGGGCGATCATTGCTCTCCTATCTCAGATACCACTGTGGTCAGCGCTGTCGCTTCAGGCTGTGATTTATTAGAGCATGTAAAAACTCAGCTACCTTATGCGCTGTTTTGTGGCGTATTGGCGCTGATCGCGTTTTTAATCAGTGGCTGGGTGATGATTGGTTAATAAAGCTGAGGGAAACTCATGAGAAAGACAGCCTTAGTGGTTCTGAGTTGGTGTTGGCTCTGCTCCTGTGCCAGTACAGAACAGCCAAAAGCTCTGATTTCTGAGTCGCCCCAAAGCCAGGCCGCGCGAACTGCAGGGCCGCAAAGCAAAGTTCAGATTGAAACCACTAAAGCCGCAGATATCGTCAATCTGCTGACGCTAAGCCGCAAAATGCCCATCAGTATTGAGGTCGCTATGGCCTATGCTGGCAAGGACAACTTTACCGCTACTGTGGTACCTGGTTATCAAGCCAATCAGTGTTTGTTACAACAAAAGGCAGCAGAGGCAGTGCTGAAAGTAGCTCAGCAGGCGGAACTACTTGGATATCGCCTGCAACTGCTGGATTGTTACCGGCCTCAGCGCGCCTCTGCTTATTTTATGCAGTGGGTGGCAGATACTGCAGACCAAAAGACTAAAGCAGCTTATTATCCCCGAACTGATAAAAGCGATTTAAATCAAGCTTATATAATGGCACATTCCAGCCACAGTCGTGCATCCACTGTGGATTTAACCTTGCTGCGAAAACATAGCTCGGGCCAATGGCAAGCCATAGATATGGGTGGAGCTTATGATTTATTTGACCCACTATCTCATTCAGACAGCATTGCAATTACGGTGGAACAAAAAGCGAATCGTTTGCTGCTCAAAGATTTGATGCAACAACAAGGCTTTGCCCCTTACCAGCTGGAGTGGTGGCATTTCACCTTAAAAAACGAAACCTATCCAAACACCTATTTTGACTTTGAGGTGAACTAAAGGAGCTGTTATGCCCCCTTTTCGCCAGCGTCCATCTTGCATAGCGTCTGTATCAGTTCTGCTCTGCACGCTACTGCTTTGTGCCTGCAGCAGCGCCAGCAGTACCGCAGCTGTGAAAACAAAGCAGCAAGAACTTCTAAAACGACTGTCCGAGCAACTGCACCACGCTCAACTACCGGCAGATGCCCTCGCTTTTGTGGCTTATCCTCTTGATAGGCCAACAGAACAGCTCAGTTATCAGCCCCAAAAGGCCATGCAACCCGCTTCGACTATGAAATTGGTCACCAGTATTGTGGCGTTGGAGCAACTAGGTCCGGCTTACCGAGGTAAAACTCAGTTGCGCAGTTATGAACAGCCTACGCATAAGATGCAGCAGCCTTTGGTATTAAAAGGCTATGGCGATATGGACTTTAACGTGCAGGAACTCTGGTCTTTGCTGCAGCAAGCTTATGATCAGGGCATACGCCATGTGCCAGCTATCCAGATTGACCGCAGCTGGTTTGAACCGGCACGCCCAGAACTGACCGCCTTGCCTTTTGATGAAACTCCAAGGGAATACTACAACTTGCTGCCCGACGCTTTGTTTTTACAACGTAATATGCTGGGTATTCGGCTGCAGTCCACAGCTGACAGCATCACAGGCCATTTTTATCCTGCGATAACAGGCCTGGAGTTGGTCACGACTGAAGTTCGTCTTGTGGAGGGTAACTGCGCAAACTGGTATCCGGATCCGAAGCACTTAGCCTTTAGACGTCAGCCCCATAGCGTGCAACTGGTATTAAAAGGAGACTTTCCTAAGAACTGCCAAAAAAGAGATTATTTACAGCTGATCAATAGAGTCGATTTCAGCCGTTTACTGGTGCAGCAGTTGTGGCAACAAATCTCAGGGCAGCAGCTTGTCCCAGTGCTGGAACAAGGCGCAGCAGAAGCCACTGTATTGCTGGCAGAACATCAAAGTCGTGCTTTGGCTGAAGTGTTGCGGGATGTCAATAAAAGCTCAGACAATGCCATCACCCGCCAGCTGTATTTGGCTTTAGGAGCCACACAAACTGATACCAAAACTAAACTGACGGCCGACACTGCAGAGCTGCAGGTTCGCAGTTTCTTAAGCGGTATCAAGCTCGATCACAGCAGTCTGGTGTTAGAAAATGGTTCTGGCTTATCCCGCACTGAACGCATTAGCCCGGAGTTGATGGCCGCACTGCTGCAGCATGCTTACAAGGCTCAGTATCAACCCGAGCTTCTGAGCAGTATGCCGCTCGCTGGCGTGGATGGCACCTTAAAACGCCGCCTCACTCAGACACAAACCAAAGGTAAAGCCCGCTTAAAAACCGGCACCTTGCGTAATGTCACAGCCTTAGCTGGTTTTGTTACAGACCAGAGCGGCCGAACCTGGGTCGTCGCAAGTTTTATCAACGACCCTAAAGCAGGACGTGGCCGCGTGGTGCTGGATTTTTTGATTCAGTGGATTACAGAGCAGTCTGTGACTCATTAGCTTAAAAACCTTCAGAGACAAAAAAGCAGGCTTTCGCCTGCTTCCTGGTTCGGACCCGAAGTTTTACACCTTAAACTTCGACAACACTGCACTAAAGTTCTCAGCGATGCGCTTTAAGCCCTGGCTGGAATCTTTGGTTGTGGCGCTGTGCACCGCATTTTGTTGGGCTGCCGTATGGATATGGTTAGTTTTCTGGCTGACACCATCTGCGACATCACGTTGCTCAGCAGCTGCTGTGGCGATCTGGCTGTTTAAATGGTTAATCTCTTCGATAGCTCTTAACACCAAATCCATCGCCTTACTGGCTTCAGCGGCTTTGACTTCGTTGTCTTTTACAGTCGACTGAGCGTTTGAATTCAGATTTTGCACTTCATTTACGCCCTGCTGCAGCTGCTCAATCATGCGTTTAATTTCACCGGTCGAGGACTGAGTGCGACCTGCTAATAAACGAACTTCGTCTGCAACCACACTAAAACCACGGCCTTGCTCGCCCGCTCTGGCTGCTTCAATAGCGGCATTTAACGCTAACAAGTTGGTTTGTTCAGCTATGGTGTTAATGACTTCCAGCACTTTGCCTATTTCGGCACTCGAAGCCGACAAGGTCGCGATAGAGCGCTGAGATTGCTGAGAATCAAGCAATTGCTGAGCGGCATTTTTCACCGAGGCTTCCAGAGTTTTCATTGCGCCTTGGGTCAAACGAGAGGCTTCAAAACTGGCATGTTCTGCTTGTTCGGCGTTGTGAGCTACCACAGAGGCGGTAGTCGCAAGCTCATGAACAGATGCAGCTGTCACTTCTAAATCGACCGTTTGTTTCACCACCTCAGCACTAGACTCTTCGGCAACATGAGCTAACTCGACAGATGCTTGTACCAAGCCGTGTGTCATCGAGCTCAGTTCCACTATAGTTAACCGCAGTTGTTCCAGTAACTGGTCAAAACAACGCGCCATTTCACCAAATTCATCTGAGCTGTAGTTAGAAAAACGACGGGTTAAATCACCTTCACCTTCGGTAATGGCCTTAATGGCTCTGATGGTATCGTTTACTCTGGTTACTACTATGCTGTGGGTTAACCAGTACACCACCAACAATAAAATAATGGCGCCAATAACTATCACCAGGGAGGTTTTGATCACATTAGCACGCACCTCGGCACTCAGCTCATCGTTAGAAAAGGCAGTAACTATCTGATAACCCCAAGGTGTGAACTGTTCTGTCTGAATGGTCCAATCCGGATTTTTTGTTTTCAGAATTTGTTCCAGCTCTTCAGCTTTGATATGGCTTGACTGAGCGCGGATAGCGCCATTTCTATCCAGTAAAGCGACAAAACCTGAGGTCAATAAACGGCTGGAGGCTAACAACTGACGTAAAGCTTCAAGGTCGGCTTTGTATCCGACGTAACTAATACCTACCACTTCACCTTGCGCAGTAGTTAAAGGCTCATAACCTGTGACAAAAGGATTTCCTAAGATATCTACTGAACCATAAAAGGCATTGCCTTGCCGGATAGCTGCCATAGCAGCACCTGTAGGGGCCAATAAAGTACCAGTAGCACGGCCAGTATCAGTGACTACGTTGGTAGAGATCCGGACAAAGTCATCGCCAGTGCGGCTAAAAATAGTTGCGGTGCCGCCCATGATACTGGTCAGCTCGTCCACTAACTGATACTTGTTGCCCTGCCCTTCAGCACCCAGTAATAAATCTGGCACCTGTTGTGCACCAAAAGACAAAGTTTCACCCTGAGACACTGGTCCTAAAGCTGCAATACGTTGGCGCAGCAACTTCATGCTACTTTGCACCTGTTGTCCCAATAAGCTGTCGGTGATACTTAAAATATTGGTAATTTCTCGATTCAGCCGTTCTTTATCAGACTTCACAGCTGTTTCTATTTCCTGGTATTTACTAAATGAAATCACTACTATGGAACCCAACATCGCCAGTAAAACCAGGCCGGTGAGTGTTAACATAAATTTGCGTTGTACTGACATAACAATTCCTTAGTAGTTCATTCAGACGCCTCTACTATAAGGCGACCAAAATCAGAGTTTTAATTAGTTCAACTAGTCTAGTCTGCAGATCTGCTTTTCACAGACAAAGTCCGCTTAATTAAAGGTCTTTTAACTTCAACTCGCCTTGAGCCACAGCTGCTGTGGGAACCATGTCTGGTTTTATCCAAATTCACAGTATCAGCAAGTGGTGCCAGGCAATTTCATGTCTTAGTTAGGGAAAAGCACTAAGAACTGCCGAGCTTCTATCGGTTACATCTGATAGAAAGCTGTACAAGCTATACAACAGACCCAGTACAAAAATAACACAAAGTTTCATTTTTATCAAATAATCGCAAAAACAAACACAAGAAATGTAATAAGTTTTAATTTTACTGATGTAAACGGTTACAAAAAGTCGCGCATTATGCCAGAACCCAGACATAATAAAAAAGCTAATTTAGTGTTTTTATCTACTCCTCTGATCAGATAGGATCAGAGCTAACAGATAATTTACAAGCTTCAATGGCCGCTGACACAACCTAACTGGTCGGCAGAACCAGACGAGGAACTATGACCTCCACATTTTCAGCTTTGGATTGGCTAGCGTTTTTAGCTTACTTTGTGCTGCTTGCCCTTACAGGCTGGTGGCTCAACAGGTCGGGAGCAGACAACAGCCAGCAGTACTTTATCGGCACTAACTCTATGCCCACCTGGCTGGCTGCTATTTCTGTTTTGGCCACAGCACAATCCGCAGCCACTTTTTTAGGGGGGCCTGATTCGGGTTATCGCGGCAATCTGACTTATCTGGCAAGCACCATAGGTGCACTCATGGCGGCCTTTTTTGTGGGTTACTTTCTAATTCCGCGTTTTTATCGGTATAAAGTCAGCACTGTTTATGAATTGCTTGAACTACGCTTTGGCAGCAGAGCAAAAAAACAGGCAGGTTTGATGTATTTGTTTGGTCGTATTTTTGCCAACGGCGCCCGACTTTATATGGCGGCTGTTGCTGTATCCATGATCTTATTTACAGATATAGCTCTGTATCACGTACTTTGCTCTATCGTCTTGTTGTGCTTGGTTTCGCTACTTTATTCAGTGTTTGGTGGCATAAAATCTGTAATTTATGGTGACGCCTTCCAATGCTTTGTTTATGTTGGTGCTGCAGTTTTAGTTTTGTTGTATTTATGGAGCTCTATTCCCGCTGATTTTTCAACCGTCTGGCACGCTCTTGAGCATCCCCCCGAAAATGCTGCCAGTAAACTGATTCTGATAGACACGAACTGGGACTTTAGCTCGGCCAGCGCTTTTAATCTGTATTCCAGCATCAGCGGCCTGTTTTTACTGTATATCGCTTCTTTTGGTTTGGATCAGGACCTGACCCAACGCGCTTTAACCTGTAAAAATTCCCGCGAGGGTTCCTTGGCTATTATCTGGTCAGTGATATTACTGGTACCTGTCACCCTGATATTTATCATCATTGGTTTTTTGCTGCATATATTTTACCAAAGGCCCGATCTGATGGCGGGAGCAGGCGGAACTATGCACAGCAGTCAATTTAGCGGCGAAAATATCACAGTTTTTATGTATTACGTTTTGCACGAAATGCCAGCTGGCTTACGCGGATTAGTCACTGTAGGCGTCATAGCTGCTGCTGTTTCAACCCTTACCTCAGGCTTGAACTCTATGGCTTCGGTTATTATTCAGGACCTGTACAAACCCTGGCAGCAGCAAAGACAGACTAAAACTGAGCAGCATTATGTCAAAGCCGCCCGCCTTTCTATGCTGCTTTGTGCCGGCGCTTTGGCCTTTATGGCTGTACTCTGTTTTTACTGGCAACAAAGCAGCGATATGCCATTACTTACTTTTGCCTTGGGTGTGATGGTATTTAGCTATAGCGGTTTGCTTGGCGTCTATGCAAGTGCTCTTTTTAGCCAAAGAGGGAGTCCGGCTTCAGTACTGGCAGCTTTACTTGGGGGTTTTGTCATCACTTTGGCGATGCAGCCCTACTTGCAACGCTATTATTTACCCGAAGACTGGCGGTTTGACTTAGCTTTTAGCTGGCAACTCTGTATAGGCTTTGTCTGCTCTTTTGCCATCTGCCAGCTTGGAAAAAGCAGCGATCGAGTGGCGCAGGCAGAACTGAATGGAGTATCAGCTTGATGCGTTATTTGATGCTTTTGCTCTGTTTCGCCGCGACATGTTGTTTGGCTGATACAAAACAACTTAGAACAGGGGCGCAGCAGTTAGTCCATGATCCAGCTTCATCTCCTATCTCGCTAAAAACAAAACGCATAGCGCTAGTGGTCAATCAGAGCTCAGTCGTAGGCGAAACTCATCTGCTCGAGCTTTTGCTCGATCAGGGGTTTACAATTCACACTGTGTTTTCACCTGAACATGGTTTTCGTGGCACAGCTGACGCTGGTGCTCAGGTCGATAACAGCATAGATGCAGCAACTGGTATAGCCATACAGTCTTTGTATGGCAAAAACAAAAAACCTACAGCTCAAGCACTCAAAAACATCGATCTGCTGATTTTTGATCTACAGGATGTGGGGGTGCGTTACTACACTTACTTATCCACTTTACATTATGTGATGGAAGCCGCAGCTGAGCAGGCTATTCCACTGCTGGTACTAGACAGACCCAATCCGAACGGTGCCTATATCGACGGTCCTATGCTTGAAAAAGACTACCAGTCTTTTGTTGGTTTGCACCCTATACCCCTTTTGCACGGTATGACGCTGGGCGAACTGGCACTCATGATCAAAGGCGAAGGCTGGGTGAATAAGGCTGAACAATTAAAACTTTATGTGTTGCCAGTAGAGCATTATCAGCGGGACAAGCCCTATGACTTACCAGTGCGGCCAAGCCCAAATCTGCCCAACGCTCAGGCTGTAGCTTTATATCCTTCTTTAGGTTTTTTTGAAGCCACACCATTAAGTGTTGGTCGCGGCACTGACTTTCCATTTCAGCTATTGGGTTATACTAATCCGCCTTTAGGACATTTTGCGTTTAGCCCTGTTGCCAAAGCTGGCGCAGCATTAAACCCACCACTAAAAAACCAGCTGGTTTTAGGACAAGATTTACGTGAAGTAACAGCTGGAGGCCTGGATTTGACGTATCTAATCCAGACTCAGGCGGTTTTTGCTAAACATAAGTTGAAGCTATTTAATTCGCCGGATTTTATGGACAAATTAGCAGGCACGAATAAGCTTCGGCTACAGATAGAACAAGGCTTTGGCGAAGCTAAAATTCGCCAAAGCTGGCAGGCAGATTTGCAAAAATTCAGGCAACAACGCAGGCCCTATTTGTTGTATCCGGCCCCGAATTGATCAAGCCGGAAACAACTCTGCCATCTGCGTCAAGGTAGCGCCTGTGACCCGATTGATACGCCAATCGTGCAGCATCACTGCACCTAAAGATTGATAGAAGTCGATAGCAGGCTGATTCCAGTCCAGTACAGACCATTCCAGTCGACCACAATCGCGCTCTACCGCCAGCTTCGCCAGATAAGTGATCAAGGCTTTGCCTACGCCCACACCACGGCAGGCTGGTTCGACAAACAAGTCTTCCAGATATATTCCTGGCTTGGCCAAAAAGGTCGAGTAATTATGGAAAAACAGCGCAAAACCAACGTCTTTGCCCTGATAATTTGCAAGCACCACTTCAGCATAAGCTTTATCAGCAAACAAGGTATCGCGTAGCTTTTGCTCTGTGGCTACGACCTGATCCAGCAACTTTTCATACTCAGCCAATTGCTTAATAAAGCTTAAAATAACAGGAACATCGGCTTCTGTTGCTAAACGCAGTTCGAGGCCTTCGATTCGAGTGGAAATAATGCTCATCAGAACTCCTTAGAAAAGGACTGTGTCAGAAAAAACAAAGGGGCCAGAGTAAAATTAAATTCAGGATTTAACTTTACTCTGGCCCCTGGTATCACAGGAGGGCTAATTACTTAGCGCGGCTGCGGTATTCGTCAGTACGTGTATCGATTTCGATTTTGTCGCCGATTTCAACGAAAGCAGGAACCATTAATTCGAAACCTGTGTCCAGCTTAGCTGGCTTCATCACTTTACCTGAAGTGTCGCCACGTGCAGCTGGTTCAGAGTAAACCACTTCACGAACAACGAATGGAGGTAAGTCAACAGAGATAGCACGCTCGCCGTAGAATACAACTGAACACTGCATATCAGGAACCAGATACTTCAGAGCATCAGTCATGTTGTCTGCTTCGATTTCGTACTGGTTGTACTCAGCATCCATAAATACATACATTGGGTCTGCGTAGTAAGAATAAGTTACTTCTTTAGTGTCTAACATAACTTGTTCGAACTTGTCGTCAGCACGGTACACAGTCTCAAGACCGCCACCAGTTAACAGACCTTTCATTTTCATTTTTACAACAGCAGCGTTACGGCCAGATTTGTTGAATTCAGCTTTCTGAACAACCATTGGCTCGTTGTTGACCATGATCACCTGGCCAGCGCGTACTTCTTGAGCAGTCTTCATCATAATTGAAATATCTTCTTGTTAGGAAAAATTGCGCGACATTATAAGTTTATTTTCAGCAAAACGCACGAGGTTGCTGGCAAGATCTTGCTG
>Ga0247725_1000108_pt1 | contig 107542 bp, 94 predicted proteins | sample OKSTACKMCFT3sol_FD_183021 | JGI IMG/M metagenome (GOLD analysis project Ga0247725, IMG submission 183021) | Subsurface sediment microbial communities from gas well in Oklahoma, United States - OK STACK MC-FT3-sol | ecosystem: Environmental > Terrestrial > Deep subsurface > Rock core/Sediment...
CCTTGGCAGAGTCGATGTGCGGGATGCCACTGATGGTTATGTAACACTCAAGGTGTTGTCACCTATGTGAGTGAACTTTTGTGTAACCCATGTGGGTGATCCGTACATCGCTCCATTCATCCGGCCCCTACGCTTCGCTCCGGGGTCCCCTCACTCCGGCCTTGCTCCCGGGAGGACCGCGCTGAACGCCCCATCCTGGGGCGCAGCGCTTGACGGGCATCCATGCCCGTCACCTCCCTCCGCAAGACCTGCGTTCGGCCTCCTGAAGTCGCAATTTGTGTCGCCTGAACTATCGCGCATATAGAAGCAAAAGCAGAGCAAGAGCAAGAGCAAGAGCAAGAGCAAGAGCAAGAGCAAGAGCAAGAGCAAGAGCAAGAGCAAGAGCAAGAGCAAGAGCAAGAGCAAGAGCAAGAGCAAGAGCAAGAGCAAGAAGTACAGATTTTTTGCTTGGAAATTTAATATTAAAAAATATTTCAGCCACCACATTAACTCAACACCACATACACCTCGCGCAAGTTAACTACATGACTCACCGCTTGCGCGCACAAATACCGAAGGCGACATCGCCGATATAGATATCCTGCGACCGTCGCCGCTCGACATCCAACCGCGCCTGCAATGTGTCGATCCCAACCTGCCGCGCCGTGGCCACGCCATTGGCGATGATCCGCGGCAGGCAAGCGCGGATGATCTCACCCAGCGGGTAGGCGTTGTCGGGCGTCTGCACCAGGCATTCGGCACGCAGGTCCTCGACCGTCAGCCCCGCCTCGCTGAACACACGGTGCAGGTTGAAGCCGATCTGCAGGTCCGCCCCCTCATGGGCAAGCATGCGCCTCAACCATTGCTGGGCCCTGTGGTGCAACGGGAATGACGCCTGGCTCGGCGCGGCCATGCTGCCATCATGCTCCTGGAAGATCATCAGCCCGCCAGGCAGCAGGTGCCGAGCCAACGCGCGCAATGCCTTGACCGGATCCGCCTGGTACATCAGCACCCGCCGTCCGACGATGGCGTCGAACAACCCCAGGGTCGCGGGCAACGCGCACAGTTCGGCAGCCACGAACTCAGGTACCGCCGCCCCTTTGCGGCTTTCACGCTGGCGCGCCATCTCCAGGGCGCCAGCCGCCCGGTCGATACCCACCACCGCGCCGTCGTCACCTACCAGGCCGGCCAGCAGCCAGCTAACATCGCCACTGCCACACCCGACATCGAGCACGCGCATGCCGGGGCCGATACCCGCGTCAACCAGCAGGCGCGTGGTGAAATCCGCTTTCGCAAGTGCCATGCCATGCTCCTTCCCAGAAGCGCCAGTGTGCAGAGCAAAGGGGCACGCGCACAAGACTGGTTTATGCTACAGCCACCCTAGACCCCGAGCATTACCATGGTTACCGACCCACTGCTGGACAGCTGGCAGCACAACGCCCAGGCCTGGATCGAAGCCGTTCGCTCCGGCGCCATCGAGTCCCGCCGCCAGGTCACCGATCAGGCGATACTCCTGGCCGTGCTCGGCCGCCAGCCCTGTCGGGTGCTGGATATGGGCTGCGGCGAGGGTTGGCTGCTCCGTGCATTGGCCGCAAGGGGCATCGAAGCGGTCGGAGTGGATGGCGATGCGACCCTGGTCGCCGCCGCACGGGAAGCGGGTTCGGCGCAGGTCCACCTGGCCAGCTACGAACAAGTGATCGCAGGCGTGCCGGGCATCGGCCACGATCATGAGCTGATCTGCGCCAACTTCGCCCTGCTGCAGCAAGACATCATTCCCCTGCTCATCACCATGCGGGATCTGCTGCGGCCCGACGGCACGCTGCTGATCCAGACACTGCACCCCTGGACGGCAGCCGCCGGCATTTACCAGGATGGCTGGCGCGAGGAGTCATTCGTCGGGTTCGCCGGCGACTGGCGCCCGATGCCATGGTACTTCCGCACCCTCGGCAGCTGGCTGAAGGCACTGGAGCTGGCGGGCTTCAACCTGGTCGAGCTGCAGGAGCCGCAACATCCGCAGAGCCAGGTGCCGCAATCCCTGCTGCTGGTCGCGCGCAAAACGGCCTGACCCCTGCGGCCTCTCGTCGCAGCCTTTTCCCTCTTGGCAAATCCTGTACAGGCCTTAAAATCCCGCCTCCTTTTCGCCCGTCGCCCCAACCGGTGGCAAGCCCCCGCAAAGACCGCGTCCGTGCCTCACACATCGCGCATGTGCCACAGGCTCAACCGCCCCGCCAGGCCTTCACCCAACAGGCCCCGCGGTTGACTCTTGCCAAGCTCGCATCCCGCCCAGGCCGCACTGTACGTCGCTGTCCGCCACGTGCAGCCGAAAAGGTGCTTCTGAGCTCTTTTCAACCTTGAGGTAACTATGTCTGTGCGTTTGCTGGCGATGGCGCTGGCACCCCTGCTCGGCCTGTTCATCATTGCCCTGGGCAATGGCGTGCTGTCTTCCCTGACCACCCTGCGCCTGGGCGCCGCCGGCGAATCGGCGACCATGATCGGCGTGGTGTCGTCGGCCTACTTCATCGGCCTGACCCTGGGCGCGATCTTCAACGACCGGCTGATCCTGCGCATCGGCCACATCCGCGCCTACAGCAGTTTCGCCGCCTTGATCGGCGCGACCATCCTGCTGCAGGGCCTGTTCTACGACACCACCTGGTGGTTCGTGCTGCGGCTGGTCAACGGCTGGGCGGCGGTCGGCGTGTTCCTGGTGATCGAGAGCTGGCTGCTGCTGGCCGGTGACGCAAAGATCCGTGGGCGTCTGCTGGCGCTGTACATGATCGCCTTCTACGGTGCCGGGGTGATCGCCCAGGCCGCCTTGGGCGAGGTCACTGGCTGGGGCGAGACCGCGCCGTTCATGGTCGCCGGCATGCTCGCCACGCTGTCGGTGCTGCCGATCGTGATCCTGCCCCGGGTATCGCCACTGCTGGATCAGGTCGAGCCGCTCAAACCGCGGCAACTGCTGGGCGTGGCGCCGACCGGGCTGGTCGGCTGCTTCGGCTCGGGGGTCGCCATTGCCGGCATCTATGCCTTGCTGCCGCTGTACCTGCAACGCATCGGCCTGGACGTCGGCGAGACCGGCGACATGATGGCCTGGGTGATCCTCGGTGCCATGCTGCTGCAGTATCCGGTCGGGCGCTGGTCCGACCGCAAGGATCGCCAGGACGTGCTGATCGCCCTGGCCGCCCTGTGTACCGTGCTATCGGTTTTGATCGTGCTGCTGCCAGCCGACACCGTGCTGCTGCCGGCGCTGCTATTCCTGCTCGGCGGCGGCGTGTTCGCGCTGTACCCGGTGGCTGTCAGTAGCGCCGCCGACCGCGCTCCGGCCGATGCGCTGGTGCCGATGATCCAGGGGCTGCTGCTGATCAACTCGCTGGGCTCGGCCATGGCCCCGCTGGCCATTTCGCCGATGATGACCGCCTACGGCGAAGTCGGGCTGTTCTGGGCCTTCGCCGTGATCAACCTGGTCATGGTCGGGTTCTTCTTGTGGCGTCGCGGCAAGCGCCCGGCACCGGAGCACCCGGCGCCGTTCGCGCCGACCGCCACCTTCTCGCCGACCGGCGCGGAGCTGCGGGTGACCGAAGACCTGATGCACGCGGCGCAGGAGCACCCGACGCTGGAAGCGATGGATGTCATGCCGGGCCAACAGGCGCCTCGTCCTGACGCCCACTGACGCCTGACGCCAAGGACCGTCCGTCGCTTGACGGGCACCTTGGCGCCGCCGTGATAGCCCAACCATGACAGTCATCCGACAGGAGATTCACCATGGTCAATCCACGTCCCCTCGCCTTGCTGCTGGCCCTGATGCTGGGCAGTACCGCCACCCTCACTCTCGCGGCCACCGACATGAACGGCAGCGGCACGCACAAAGAGCACACTTCCGAGCAGGGCAAGACCGCCGGTGAAGGCAGCAGCGTAAACACCCCCGGTGGCAAGGATAACGACAGCAGTGACACCGGTACCGACTCTGACGCCGCCGACGGTGCCGCTGGCGGCTCCAACAGTACCGGCGAAGCCACCGGCAGCGGCGCCGGGGCTTCAGGTGGCAGCGCCGAAGATCAGGACAGCCGGTGACCCGCGAAGCGAACGGCCTTCACCGCCAGTATCGAGGCTCGTCCACCACGCGCTGGTGCTCGGCAAACAACAACGGCAGCTGCTCCTTGAGAAAGTCCAGCCAGGTACGCACCTTGGCATCCAGGTAATGCCGTGACGGATAGATCGCATAGATCTCGCGCTGGCGCAGCCGATGCGGCGCCAGCAACCGACACAAGCGCCCCTCCTGCATGGCCTGACTCGCCGAGTAGTAGGGCAGCAGGCCGACCCCCATGCCCAACTCGGTGGCCTTGAGCATGGCGTCCGCGACGTTGGTGAGGAAAGTGTCCTGGGGCACGATCACGCAATTGTCGGGTTGGCCTTCGAACGACCAGTCCTCCTCGAACAGCGGGTCCACGGTGCGCAAGCAGACGTGTCTGTGCAAATCCTCGGGGCGCTCGGGTATACCGTGGCGGGCAAGGTAATCCGGGGAGGCGCACAGGATGCTGTGGATGCTACCCAGCGGGATGGCGATCAGTTGCGAGTCCGGCAGGCCCTGGCCGATGGTGATTACTACGTCATGCCCCTCGGCCAGCGGGTCTGGGTTGCGCTGCGACAGGGTCAGTTCCATCACCACTTCCGGGCATGTGGGGTTGTAGCGCGCCACCAGCGGCATCATCAACAGCCCCAGGCCATGGGTGCAGTGGAAGCGCAGGCGGCCACGGGGCGTGAGGTGGGCGCCGCGCGCCTCGTCCACCGCCTCTTCGGTGAGCAGCATGATCTGCCGGGTGCGCTCGAGAAAGCGCTCGCCCGCCTCGCTCATGCGCAGGCGCCGGGTGGTGCGGTGCAACAGGCGGGTCTGCAGCTGATTCTCGAGCTCGGCGACGATTCGCGACACCTGCGCGGCGGAAATATCCAGGGCCTGGGCCGCGCCGGCGAAACTGCCGCACTCCACTACCCGGGCGAAGGTACGCATCGCATGCAGCATGTCCATGGGCAGGCACTCTCATTCATACATGAAAGGCAGGAATCTATCACGGGATAGCCCATTTATTGTGAAACACAAATGAATGGATCATTAGCTATCCGCAATGAATGAGGTACCTGTCATGAAACGTTCGATTGCCCTGCTCGCCCTCAGCGCCACCCTCGCCTCGTTCGGCGCCTTCGCTGACAACAGCCCCAGCACCTACGAATACGGCATGCCGCTGGACATCGCCAAGGTCGTTTCGATTACTCCGGCCAGCAACGACGCCGATTGCCAAGTTGGCACCGCGCACATGGTCTACGTCGACCATCAGGGCCAGACCCGCGAAGTCGACTACCGCCAGATGGGCAACTGCTCGCAGCTATAACCCCGTGGCAAAAATACCAGCCATCTTGCTGAAAGTGCATTTGCCCGCCTCATACGGCGCCGCATGATCTGCCGGGACAACAACAAGAACGTCCCGGACCATGAATACGATCGATACCTCCACGGCGCCGTCCGTGCGCGCCTGCGACGCAACCCACGCCCGCATCACCTGGCGTCTGATGCCGCTGTTGCTGGTGTGCTACCTGTTCGCCCACCTGGACCGCATCAACATCGGCTTCGCCAAGATGCAGATGAGCGCCGACCTCGGCTTTTCCGACACTGTCTACGGCCTGGGCGCCGGCCTGTTCTTCATCGCCTATGCGCTGTTCGGCGTGCCCAGCAACCTGGCCCTGGAGCGGGTCGGCCCGCGGCGCTGGATCGCCACCTTGATGGTGGTCTGGGGATTGTTGTCCACCGCCATGATGTGGGTGCAGGACGCTGCCGGGTTCTACACGCTGCGCTTTCTGTTGGGGGTGGCCGAAGCTGGTTTCTTCCCTGGCATCCTCGTAGTGCTCAACCGCTGGTACCCGGCCCGGCGCCGTGCCCAGATCACCGCGTTGTTCGCCATCGCAGTGCCCTTGGCCGGGGTGGTCGGCGGGCCGTTGTCCGGCGGCATCCTGCAGGCGTTTCACGATCAGGGCGGCATGAGGGGCTGGCAGTGGATGTTCCTGATCGAGGGGCTACCGGTGGTGTTGCTAGGGCTGGTGGTGCTCAAGGCCCTGCCGGACAACTTCGAGCAGGTGGCTTGGCTCACCGCCGATCAGAAGCGTGCAATGCGCGAGGAAATGGCCCGCGAGGAACGGCACAAGCCGATCGACTCGATGTGCGGGCTGCTGAGCGACGCCCATGTCTGGTTGCTGGTGGCGATCTATTTCGCGGTGATGCTGGCAGTCAACACCCTGGCCTTCTGGATGCCCAGCCTGATCCACGGCGCCGGCATCGGCAGTGATGGCCGGATGGGCGCCGGACGACGCCTGGCTGGTGATGAGCGGGCTGGTGGTCGCCGGCATGGGCGCCAGCGCCGCGCTGCCGATGTTCTGGCAACTGCCGCCGGCGTTCCTCGCGGGCGGCGCCCAGGCCGCCGGTATCGCCATGATCAGCTCGTTCGGTAGTATCGCCTCGTTCGCCGCGCCTTACCTGATCGGCTGGATGCGCGACAGCACCGCCAGCCCTGGCCTGGCCTTGCAGGTACTGGCCGTGGCTATCGTACTGGGCGCCGTGCTGGTGCTGAAGGTGCCAGCCAACGTGGTCAACCCAAGGTGAGGCGCTTCACGCCAGCAACTCGGTAATCCACTGCGCCTGACGGGTGATATCGCGCACCTTTTCCTCGGGCACTGGCTGGCGCGCCCGGGCGAAGTTGGCCAGGGTCTGGTGTTTCTGACGCAGCATGCGTTGCCACTTGAACAGGAACGCCGGGCTGCGTGCCTGCATCAGCAGTGGGCCGAAGTACAGCTGCTCGGCGCTGTAGCTGACCGACTCGGCACGTTCGGCGACGATGATTTCGTAGTCGAAACGGTTTTCCCGCAGCACTTCCTCGCAGACGATCCTATAGTCGTTGTCCATCAGCCAATGGCGCAGTGCCTGTTCACCGCCGTTGGGTTGCAGGACCAAGCGCTCATGACCGCCCAGGAGTTGCTTGCCGGCCTCGAGGATGTCGCGAATGGTCTCGCCGCCCATGCCGCAGATACTGACTGCGGTGATGCCATCATTTGGCACGATGGCTGCCAGGCCACTGGCATGGCGCACGGTGATGCGGTCTTCCAGGCCGTTGTCGCGCACGGTGCGCTGCGCGGCCTGGTACGGCGTCAGCGCCACTTCGCCGGCCACGGCCGCGATAATCGCGCCCCGACGCGCCAGCGCCACCGGCAGGTAGCCATGGTCCGAGCCGATATCGGCCAGGCGCGCGCCCGCCGGCACATGGGCTGCCACGCGCTCCAGGCGCATGGACAATGTGTGTTCGTTCAACAAAAGCCTCTTTTCACGACCAGGGCCCGGCGCCTGTGGCCGGGTGGAGCGCGATTCTGCCGGTCCCGGCCAGGTATTTCAAATGCCCGCGACCGACCGTCCTGCCTCGACCTGCCCTGCCCGCTCGCGTAGGCTTGGCGGTTTCCTTCCGTTGCAAGGCGAAACCTCATGGCACACAGCGACATCATCTACACCCCCGACCCGGACGCCGACTCGATCTCCTCGGACGTTGCCGAGTACAACGGCATCCTGGTCAGCACCCAGATCCCCGTGCAGGCCGACGGCAGCCTCGAGCTGGGCGACATCACCACCCAGTGCGAATGTACCCTGCAGGCTTTGAAAGTTGCCCTGGAGCGCGCCGGCAGCTCGATGGACCGGGTGTTGCACCTGACCATCTACCTGACTGACATGGCCGACCGGGCGGCGTTCAACGAGGTGTACCAGCGGTTCTTCAAAAAACCATGGCCGGTGCGGGCTGCAGTGGGTGTGGCTTCCCTGGCGTTTGAGGGAATGCGGGTCGAGGTAACGGCGATGGCGGCCAAGGGCTGAGGTGCGCCAGTTCCCGCAGCGTAGCCTGCTCGGCTTCGACTGCGGGGATGACCATAATCAAGGATCCATCTGGAACGGTTACTTACTGACAAACTCAGGTTTCATCACCCCCGCTACCATGATTAACCAAGAGTTGATCCGGCCCGCCCAACCGCCTGATTTCTATGTTTTTCGCTCGAGTAAGATACCCGTCATACTTCTTCCCTATCCCCTTGACAGATTTATCAGAATAATACGAAATCGCTGCAGCAAGTACACCACCTATGAGTATCTCGGACTTTTGCTCATCCGAAATGTTTTTATTCTGGCCTCCAGCGCGCGCGTCATTATACGAAGCCGCCAAACTAATATAAGCCGCAAAGTAAGCCCCCGCACTTGTCGCTGCCGCCACGCCAAGCTTTAACACATCCCACTTCGAAACGTCCGGCAAACTACTAGCGTCCTCCGGAGAATTTTTAATCAGTCGTTTTTTGACCACAGCGTATTCAACTATACTCATTGTCGATTCTATATGCTTTGGCAGTCTAGTAGCCGTCGACGCTTCCATGATGGGCAAGGCAAATTGCAAATTCTTCACTTCAAACAACCACGACCAACTCGAAGTAGCAGTCGAATCCAGAGCAGGTGTCACGCTTGAAACAGTGGGGGCTCTCCCATCACGATCATGATAATTAACCGGATCTCCCTGACAGTAGGCATAGGTATTTATCCCGCCTTTGCCGAACGGACTCAACCGGTCAGATGAGCAGAAACGCATCAACCGCGGATTGAAAACCCGATGCCCGTTTCCCAGGTGATAAGTACCTGTCCCCGGTTCGCGCATCTGCCCGCAATAAGCCAATCGATGTCCGATTACCAGGGTCAACGCCCCATAGGGCGGATAGGCCCTGGTATCGCCAAGCACTGACAGCTGTCTGTCGGCCCTGCTCAGATGTGTGTGAACCATGGCGCCCTCGCGGCCGGTCGGTATCGCTTGACGTTAACAGCGATGCGCCGTGGGCAACACTGACAGAATTACCAGGTGTACTGCGCTATCGAACCCGGTAGTCGCACCTGGCCAGGCGGGTTCATCAGTTAAAGATGCTGCCACTCCATTTCACCGCTACAATGCCCGCCTTACCGTGACAGCCCGAACCTATAACGACATGTCCCTTCCAAAGCACCACCTGGAACTGCTCAGCCCTGCCCGTGACGTGAGCATCGCCCGCGAGGCGATCCTGCACGGCGCCGACGCCATCTATATCGGCGGTCCGAGCTTCGGCGCGCGCCACAACGCCTGCAACGAGGTCAGCGACATCGCCGAGCTGGTCGAGTTCGCCCGGCGCTACCATGCCCGCGTGTTCACCACCATCAATACCATCCTCCACGACAACGAGCTGGAGCCAGCACGCAAGCTGATCCACCAGCTATACGATGCCGGTGTCGATGCACTGATCGTGCAGGACCTGGGGGTGATGGAGCTGGATATCCCGCCGATCGAGCTGCATGCCAGCACCCAAACCGATATCCGCACCCTGGAGCGGGCCAAGTTCCTCGACCAGGCCGGCTTTTCCCAGCTGGTGCTGGCCCGCGAGCTGAACCTGCAGCAGATCCGCAGCATCGCCGCCGAGACCGACGCCGCCATCGAGTTCTTCATCCATGGCGCGCTGTGCGTGGCCTTCTCCGGCCAATGCAACATCTCCCACGCCCAGACCGGGCGTAGTGCGAATCGCGGCGATTGCTCCCAGGCCTGCCGCCTGCCGTATACCCTCAAGGACGACCAGGGACGCGTGGTCGCTTTCGAGAAGCACCTGCTGTCGATGAAGGACAACAACCAGACCGCCAACCTGCGCGACCTGGTCGATGCCGGCGTGCGCTCGTTCAAGATCGAGGGCCGTTACAAGGACATGGGCTATGTGAAGAACATCACGGCCCACTACCGCAAGGAGCTCGACGCCATCCTCGAGGACCGCCCCGAGCTGGCTCGCGCCTCCAGTGGCCGCACCGAACACTTCTTCGTGCCGGATCCGGACAAAACCTTCCACCGTGGCAGCACCGACTACTTCGTCAGCGACCGCAAGATCGACATCGGCGCCTTCGACTCTCCAACCTTCACTGGCCTGCCAGTGGGTGTGGTCGAGAAAGTCGGCAAGCGCGACCTGCTTGTGACCACCGATGTCCCGCTGACCAACGGCGACGGCCTCAACGTGCTGGTCAAACGCGAGGTGGTGGGCTTCCGCGCCAACATCGCCGAGCTGAGAAGCGAATCCGAGGAGGACGGCCAGAAGCGCTACCGCTACCGAGTCGAGCCCAACGAGATGCCCGAGGGCTTGTACAAGCTCCGCCCAAACCATCCGCTTTCGCGCAACCTCGACCACAACTGGCAACAGGCGTTGCAGCGTACGTCGTCAGAGCGCCGGGTGGCTGTCGAATGGCATGCCGTGCTGCGTGAGCAGCGTTTGCTGCTGACCCTCGGCAGCGAGGAAGGGGTCAGCGTGCAGGTCGCGCTGGACGGTCCGTTCGGTACCGCCAACAAGCCGGAACAGGCGCTCGAGCAACTGCACGACCTGCTCGGCCAGTTGGGCACCACGATGTACCACGCCGACGCCATCGAAATCGATGCGCCCCAGGCGTTCTTCATTCCCAACTCGCAGCTCAAGGCGCTGCGTCGCGAGGCCATCGAGGCACTGACAGAAGCGCGGATCAAGGCCCATCCCCGTGGCGGGCGCAAGGCCGAGACCACGCCACCGCCGGTGTACCCAGAGTCGCACCTGTCGTTCCTGGCCAACGTCTACAACCAGAAGGCCCGTGACTTCTACCACCGCCACGGCGTGCAGTTGATCGACGCCGCCTACGAGGCTCATGAAGAACACGGCGAAGTGCCGGTGATGATCACCAAGCACTGCCTGCGCTTCTCCTTCAACCTGTGCCCCAAGCAGGCCAAGGGTGTGACCGGCGTGCGCACCAAGGTGGCGCCGATGCAACTGATCCAGGGCGATGAAGTGCTCACCCTGAAGTTCGACTGCAAACCCTGCGAGATGCATGTGATCGGCAAGATGAAGAGCCATATCATCGACCTGCCGACCCCAGGTAGCGCGGTGGCCCAGGTGGTCGGACACATCAGCCCGGAAGACCTGCTCAAGACCATCCCGCGCGCGCCGCACTGAGGCATGACCCGTCGTCGCTCCAGCGGACGTCACCGGCGGCGGGTCTAGACTGAACAGGGGGCAGCCACACGTGGAGGTGTGAGATGAGCCAGTTCAAGCGATTGTTGGTCATGCTCGGCCCGCAGATGCGCCATACGCCTGCCCTGCAGCGCGCCGCGGCGCTGGCCGAGTCCAGTGGGGCCCTGCTGGACCTCAACGTTTTCGTCGACGATATCGACACCTTCGGCCTGATGAGCGACAGCCGTGAGCGCGAGCGCCTGCTCGACGACAACCGCCAATGGCTGGCCGACGAGGCCGAGCAACTGCGCGATGCCGGCCTGGACGTCTCTACCGATCTGCTCCTGACCCGTGATCCGCTGGGCAGCGTGCTGGAGCAGATCGAACGACTGGGCTGCGACCTGCTGGTCAAGGACGTGCAGCACGAACCCATCCTCAAGCGCATGCTGGTCACCCCACTGGACTGGCAACTGCTCAAGGACAGCCCGGTGGCGGTGCACCTGGTCAGCGATATCCGCCTGCCCCTGCCCCGCCAGATCGCCGCAGCGGTCGACCTCAACAGCCATGGCGCCGGCGAGCACCTGGACGACGCCGTGATCCGCAGCGCCCATGCCCTGGCCCTGCAGTGCAATGCCGAGCTTCACCTGTTGCATGTGTGCGATGCGGCCAGGACCCATATCGCCGACTTTGGCGCCGGCACCGTGACCATGCCCGGCTTCGACACCAGCGTGCCCACGGCCCAGCGCACGGCATTTAACCGCCTGGGCGATCACTACCAGATCGACCTGGAACGCCGCCACTTCCTCGAAGGGCCGGCGATCAAGGCGATCACCCACTACATCGCCACCCATCGGGTCGATGTGATCGTCATGGGTAACCACCGTCACGATGCGTTGCAGGCATTTCTCGGTGGCACCACAGCGCATGTGTTGGAGCATCCGCTGTGTAATGTGCTGGCGATAAAGGCTGTGCGCTGAATGCCATCGTGGGGCAAACCTGCTCCCACAGTGCGGGAGCAGGCTCGCCCTACAATCAGTAGCCTGCGGGAACTCAGAACGCCTTGCTGTAGAACAGCGAGTACGACTCGATCCCGTCGTTTGGCTGTTTAAGCCCGGCATTGGAATAATGAATGGCGCGAATGCCGACCTTCTGCTCCGCCGGCAACTTGAGGCCAAAACCGATCCGGTCCTCGAAGTTCACCGACGAGCCCAGGCGCTGGTCGCCCACGTCGGTCTTGGAGAACGCCGCCAGGCCGATACCCGCCTCGATGAACGGGGTGTAGGTGAAGCCACTGAATTCATAGACGAACACCGGGCTGATCGACAACGAGTGAGCCCCACTGGCCTCGCCGCCTTCCCAGTAGGTGTAGGCCGCGTCCCAGTATCCGGTCAGATGGCCGGTGCCGCTCTCAAGCCATTTCTTGTCCCAGTCGAAGGACAGGCCGATGCGGTAGGTCATATCGCCTTGGCCGGTAGCACCCACGGCAGCGGACACCTGTGCGGCCTGGGCCAGGTTGGCGCCGGCGTACGCCAGCACGGCCGCGGCCAACGTTGTGGCGAGACGGGTTTTCATCAATGACTTTCTCCTGATGGTCTTCACGGGCAGGGCCGCGAAATCCGCGTCCCTGCGTCAATGGAGGCTAAGCCTCTCGTTCTTCCTGCGTTGGCAACCCCAGACTATACAAGGGTTACAAGCGGTAATACTTCTTTGATTATTGCCAGAATGTACTGAGAGTGGGAAGTGATTTGCCACTATTGGCTAAGGGACATTAGGCGCTTGCCATTGGTGCAGCCATATTCCGCCTCCTCGTGCTCTACCAGCTATCAACCTTGCCTGGGCGTCACTCGCCCTGGGACAGGAACCTTACCGCCAGTTGAGATCAACCCGCGCCGGTGCCTTGCCGTCCACCAGCACCTGCTGCTGCACCGTCTGGCCCTCGGCATTGCCGACCACACGGTATTGCCCAGGGGGCAATTGCACGAAGATCAACGGGCCGACATCCTGCAACATCAGTACTGACTGCCCTTGGACCGACTGTATATCCACCGTGGCACCACTCTGAAACTTGCCTTCGGCACCGGTCGAGAGGGTGATGTGCAGATCGTAGCCGGGGGTGCGGCGCAGGGCATCGGCTTCATCCTGGCCGATACCGCCCTGCAGATAACGTATGCCGTTCTGTTGCTGGGGCTGCAATTGCACGCCCTGCGGATCGATGGGGGTATTCAGGCCGGTGGCCGCTGCGAGGCTCCAAGGCATGGCCAGTGTCAACAACAGCGCGGCGCAAAGGCCGTAATGATGAGTGCGCATGGTGCATTCCTCCCTCCACGGGATGGTCTACACAGTTTGGAGGGCTTTCCGCGGCTCGGGTTCGCCTGTCGACGCACCGTTAATCCGGGTGACGCTGCCCTTCAAGCCGAGGGCAGCTCACGACGTTCGTCAAGCAACTTGATGAACATGCTCAAGCTGCGCGACACCGTGCCCCGCCGCCACACCAGCCAAGTCTTGAGATAGCGGAAGTCCTCGGCCATCGGCCAGGCACTGACCGTGCTGCACCCCGGCATGTTGTCGAGCATGCTGCGCGGCATCATCGCCAGGCCTGCGCCTGCACTGACGCAGGCGAGCATGCCGTGGTAAGACTCCATCTCGTGGATCTTGCCCGGCACCGCCTGGTCATGGACGAACCAGCTTTCGAAGTGGTGGCGGTACGAGCAGTTGGCGCGAAAAGCGTAGATGCTCGAGCCATTGACGTCACGGGCACGGGTCACGGGCGGGTGGTTGAGCGGCGCGATGACCATCATCTCCTCCTCGAACACCGGCATGCCTTCCAGCGTCGGGTGCAGCACCGGTCCATCGACGAAAGCCGCCACCAGGCGCCCGGACAACACCCCTTCGAGCATGGTCCCCGACGGCCCGGTGGACAGGTCCAGGTCGACCTTCGGATAACGCTGGTTGTAGGCCGCCAGCAAGGCCGGGATACGCACTGCGGCAGTGCTTTCCAGCGAACCAAGGGCAAAAGTGCCCTGCGGGTCCTCCCCCGCCACGGTCAGGCGCGCCTCGTGTACCAGGTCGAGGATGCGCCGGGTGTACTCGAGGAAGTTCCAGCCGGCCGGCGACAGGCGCAGGCGGCTCTTCTCGCGGATGAACAGCTCGACGCCCAGGTCCTCCTCCAATTGCTTGATACGGGTGGTCAGGTTCGACGGCACCCGATGGATCTGCTGGGCGGCGGCGCTGATGCTGCCGTGCTCGGCCACGGCCTTGAACATCTCGAGTTGCACCAGGTCCACAGTCATTCTCCAAACGTGAATGTTTCGCTCATTATTATTCAGTTTTCATTAAAGCGCGCCACCACTAGTCTGCGCTCACCCCATCAGAACAATGAGAGTCCTGCCATGAGCGAGATCAGCAGCCTGACCCACGCCATCTCCGTCGACCCCTACAGCGGCGAACGGATCGGCCATTACGCCTTCGACACCGACGCCGCACTGGACGCGGCGCTGCAACGCGCCAAGGCAGGCTACAGCCAGTGGCGCCAAGTGTCGCTGGGTCAGCGCAGCGAGTACCTGGTCGCGCTCGGGCAGGCCCTGCAAGCCAACGCCGAGGCCTTCGCCCAGATGATCGCCCGCGAGATCGGCAAGCCGATCAGCCAGGCCCGCGGTGAAGTCAGCAAGTGTGTCGGCCTGTGCCAGTGGTACGCCGAACATGGCCCGGCCATGCTGGCGCCGGAGCCGACCCAGATCGACAAGGCCCGTATCGAATACCGACCGCTGGGCCCGATCCTCGCCGTGATGCCGTGGAACTTCCCGGTCTGGCAAGTGCTGCGCGGCGCGGTGCCGGCGCTGCTGGCGGGCAACACTTACGTGCTCAAGCACGCGCCCAACGTGATGGGCAGCGCCTACCTGCTGGCCGACCTGTTCAAACGCGCCGGTCTGCCTGAAGGCGTGTTCGAGGTGCTCAATGTCACTCCGGACGGCGTCACCCGCGCCATCAACGACCCGCGCATCGCCGCCATCACCCTGACCGGCAGCGTGCGCGCCGGCATGGCCATCGGTGCGCAAGCGGGCGCGGCGCTGAAGAAGTGCGTGCTGGAGCTGGGCGGCTCCGATCCGTTCATCGTACTGGCCGATGCCGACCTCGATGCCGCGGTGAAGGCCGCCGTGATCGGTCGCTACCAGAACACCGGCCAAGTCTGCGCCGCCGCCAAGCGCCTGATTGTCGAAGAAAGCATTGTCGAGGCGTTCACCCACAAGTTCGTCGAGGCCACCCGTGCGTTGACCTTGGGCAATCCGCTGGACGACGCCACCTACATCGGCCCGATGGCCCGCTACGACCTGCGCGATGAACTCGACGGGCAGGTCCAGGCGACCCTCGCCGAAGGCGCCACCCTGCTGCTGGGGGGTAAGAAGGTCGAAGGCGCGGCCAACTTCTACGAGCCGACCGTATTCGCTAACGTCACCCCGGACATGACCGCGTTCAAGCAGGAGCTGTTCGGCCCGGTGGCGGCGATCATCAGCGCCCGCGACGCCGACCATGCCGTGGCGCTGGCCAACGACAGCGAATTCGGCCTGGCCGCGACCATCTACACCGCCGACTATGCCTTGGCCGAGCGCATGACCGCCGTGCTGGACACCGGCGGCGTGTTCATCAACGGCTACTGCGCATCCGACCCCCGTGTGGCGTTCGGTGGCGTGAAGAAAAGTGGCTTTGGCCGCGAGCTGTCGCACTTCGGCGTGCGCGAGTTCACCAATGCCCAGACGGTATGGCTGGATCGCAACTGATCTGCCAGCTTGCCCCTGCAACCAGGCAGGGGCAAGCAAGCTGAGGCAACGGGCGCAGATTTTCACCCACGAAGGGCTCGACTTCCATCAGCTCTTGCAGCGCCGAAGCGTCTCGCTCGGCAGTTCGCGAAACAGCTGCCGATAGCTTTCGGAAAACCGCCCCAGGTGCCAGAACGACCAGCGCATCGCCACCTCGGCCACGGTTGCGTCACCCACCAGCAGGTCACGCCGCGCGCCGTTCAGGCGACGCAGGCGCAACCAATGCGCCGGTGGCAGGTTGGTGAAACCCTTGAAGGCTTGCTGCAACTGACGCACGGAAACCCCGGCGACCTTGGCCAGCTGCAGCAGGTTGAGGGTTTCGTCAGGGCAGTCGGCGGCCCACTCGCTGACCCGACGCATGATCGCCCGCTCCTCGTCGCGCCGCCCCAGCGCATCCCCCTGCAGATGCTGCCCGGCGTTGTCGAGGATGAACAGGCAGTCCTCCAGCAACTGCTCGCGCAACGCCCCGCCCTCCAGCGGGCAATCGGCCTGGCCCAGCTGGGTGAGCGTGGCACTCAGCCAGTTGCCGAACAAGGCGTTCTGCTGGCAGGTCAACGGCACCATGAACAAGCCGCGCAGGCGTTCCAGGTCGAGGCCGTGGCTGGCCAAAAACGGCTGCTCGAACACCACCGCCACCTCCTGGTAGTTCTCCGGGGTGATCCAGATATTGCGGCTGTCTTCATTGAGCAGGTAGAGGCTGTTTTCGCTGCGGTCGAAGCAGAACGCCAGGGCGCCGCTGGGGGCGCGAAAGAACTGCTCGACCCGGGTGTTCAGGCGCTCTTCGTACACCTCCACGCCATCAAGGCCCAGCCAGCGCAACTGACCGTTGAAATGCCCGGGGGACATCTGTCGGTATTGCTGCTGCCAGCCGGGGGTGGCGCGGATCTGTTCGGTCACATCGGTGGTGCGGTAATGCTGGACCTGCAAGGCGGTTGGCGTTGTCACGCGCTGTCCTAGTTGCACTCTTTTGGTGCATTCGTTGCCGAAGAAAGTGGATAGATCGCCCTGGGGCGCAGCGACCAAGATAGTCCTCAGCGTCACCTGTGGGAAGTGCCCCTCGGCACTCAACGCCTTGCGTCCCACCACAACTACCCAACCAAGAGGTTTGTATGAACGCCCCCTTCGATCAGCTGTCCACCTGGCTGAAAGAACACCGGATCACCGAAGTCGAATGCGTGATCAGCGACCTGACCGGCATCGCCCGCGGCAAGATCGCCCCGACCGCCAAGTTCCTCCACGAGCGCGGCATGCGCCTGCCCGAAAGCGTGCTGCTGCAGACCGTCACTGGCGACTATGTCGATGACGACATCTACTACAGCCTGCTCGACGCCGCCGACATCGACATGGTCTGCCGCCCCGACCCCACGGCGGTGTACCAGATCCCCTGGGCTATCGAACCGACCGCGATCGTCATCCACGACACCTTCGACAAGCAGGGCAACCCGATCGAGCTGTCGCCGCGCAACGTGCTGAAGAAAGTGCTCAAGCTGTATGCCGACAAGGGCTGGCAGCCGATCGTCGCGCCGGAGATGGAGTTCTACCTGACCCAGCGCTGCGAGGACCCTGACCTGCCGCTGCAAGTGCCGCTGGGCCGTTCGGGCCGCGCCGAAAGTGGCCGTCAGTCGTTTTCCATCGATGCCGCCAACGAATTCGACCCGTTGTTCGAGGACGTCTACGACTGGTGCGAAATCCAGGGCCTGGACCTCGACACGCTGATCCATGAAGACGGCCCGGCGCAGATGGAGATCAACTTCCGCCACGGCGACGCCCTGGACCTGGCCGACCAGATCACCGTGTTCAAGCGCACGATGCGCGAGGCGGCGCTCAAGCACAACGTCACCGCCACCTTCATGGCCAAGCCGATCACCGACGAGCCAGGCAGCGCCATGCACCTGCACCAGAGCGTGGTCGACATCGCCACCGGCAAGCCGATCTTCGCCAATGACGACGGCAGCATGAGCGAGCTGTTCCTGCACCATATCGGCGGCCTGCAGAAGTACATCCCCAAGCTGCTGCCGATGTTCGCGCCGAACGTCAACTCGTTCCGCCGCTTCCTGCCCGACACCTCGGCGCCGGTGAACGTCGAATGGGGTGAGGAAAACCGTACCGCCGGCCTGCGCGTGCCAACCTCGAGCCCCGAAGCGATGCGCGTGGAAAACCGTTTGCCCGGCGCCGACGCCAACCCCTACCTGGCCATCGCCGCGAGCCTGTTGTGCGGTTACATCGGCATGGTCGAGAAACTCGAACCCAGCGCCCCGGTACAAGGCCGCGCCTATGAGCGGCGCAACCTGCGCCTGCCGATCACCATCGAGGACGCGTTGCAGCACATGGAAGACTGCGAAAAGGTGCAGCAGTACCTCGGGCAGCAGTTCGTCCAGGGCTACGTCGCGGTCAAGCGCGCCGAGCACGAGAACTTCAAGCGCGTGATCAGCTCGTGGGAGCGCGAATTCCTGCTGCTCAGCGTGTGATCCGCTTTGGGGCTGCACAGCAGCCCCTACACCACCGAACTCCAAGAACAAGACCAACGAGGTGTCGACATGCGTCATCCGCAAGCTTTGATCCCCGCAACCTTCGCCCTGCTGTTCGGCGCTGCCGTCCAGGCCCAGCCGACGGTGAGCGTGTACAACTGGACCGACTATATCGGTGACACCACCCTGGCCGACTTCCAGGCCAGCAGCGGGATCAAGGTGGTCTATGACGTGTTCGACTCCAACGAAACCCTGGAGGGCAAGCTGCTTGCCGGGCGCACCGGCTACGACGTGGTCGTGCCCTCCAACCATTTCCTCGCGCGCCAGGCCCAGGCCGGCGCGTTCCTGCCGCTGGACCGCAGCAAGCTGCCGAACTGGCGGCACCTGGACCCGAAACTGCTCAAGCAATTGGAGCAGAACGACCCGGGCAACCAGTACGCCGTACCGTACCTCTGGGGGACCAACGGCATCGGCTACAACGTCGACAAGGTCAAGGCGGTGCTGGGCATCGACAGGATCGACTCCTGGGCCGTGCTGTTCGAAGCCGAGAACCTGAAGAAGCTCAAGCAGTGCGGCGTGGCGTTCATGGACTCGCCCGACGAGCTCTACCCCGCCATGCTCAACTACCTGGGAATGAACCCGCGCAGCGAGAAGGCCGATGACTACAAAAAAGCCGAGGCCCGCCTGCTGGAGCTGCGCCCGTACATCACCTACTTCCATTCCTCCAAGTACGTATCGGACCTGGCCAATGGCGATGTCTGCATCGCCTTCGGCTACTCCGGCGACGTACTGCAGGCCGCGCACCGCGCCGAAGAGGCCGGCAACGGCGTCAAGGTCGCCTACAGCATTCCCAAGGAAGGCAGCAACCTGTGGTTCGACCTGCTGGCCATCCCCAAGGACGCCAAGAACCCCGAGCAGGCCCTGGCCTTCATCAACTACCTGCTCGACCCCAAGGTGATCGCCAAGGTCAGTGCCACGGTCGGCTATGCCAACGCCAACCCTGACGCCAAGGCCGACATGGACCCGGCGCTGGTCGACAACCCCGAGATCTACCCGCCCCAGGAGGTGCTGGACAAACTGTATGTCTCGAGCATGCAGAGCCCGCCGATCCTGCGGCAGATGACCCGCTCCTGGAGCAAGATCAAGTCCAATCGCTGAGCCGAGCACACCCATGCCTCACATGACTGAACACACTGCCTCCTACTACGCCGCCTCGGCGCGCCAGGCGGCGACCTACCCCGCGCTCGACCAGGACCTGCAGGCCGATGTCTGCGTGGTCGGCGGTGGCCTGACCGGGGTCAACGCAGCCCTGGAGCTGGCCGAACGCGGCCTCTCGGTGATCCTGCTGGAGGCTCGCCGCATCGGTTGGGGCGCCAGCGGGCGCAATGGCGGGCAACTGATCCGCGGCATCGGCCATGACGTCTCGGGCTTTGCCCGGCACGTCGGCCAGGACGGCGTGCGTTACCTCAAGCAGGCCGGGATCGACTCGGTTGCGCTGGTCGCCCGCCGTATCGCGCAATATGGCATCGACTGCGACCTGCGCTGGGGGTTTTGCGAGCTGGCCAACACCCCTGCCCAGTTCGCCGCATTCGAGGACGAGCAACGCGATCTTGCCGAACTCGGCTACCCGCACGAAACCCGCCTGGTCAGCCCCGAGCGCATGCACGAGATCGTCGCCAGCGACCTGTACGCTGGCGGCCTGGTCGACATGGGCTCGGGCCACCTGCACCCGCTCGACCTGGTCCAGGGCGAAGCCCGCGCCGCCCATGGCCTGGGGGTGCGCATCTTCGAGCAGAGCCCGGTACTGCGCATCGAACATGGCAGCACAGTGACCCTGCACACTGCCCGCGGCAAGGTGCGCGCGCAGAGCCTGGTACTCGGCTGCAACGCCCACCTCGACGAACTGGAGCCGCGCCTGAACGGCAAGGTGCTGCCGGCCGGCAGCTACGTGGTAGCGACCGAGCCACTGCCCGAAGACCTGGCGCGTACACTGATCCCGCAGAACATGGCGCTGTGCGACCAGAAAGTGGGCCTGGACTACTACCGCCTGACCGCCGACAACCGCCTGCTGTTCGGTGGCGCCTGCCACTATTCCGGGCGCGATCCCAAGGACATCGGAGCCTACATGCGGCCCAAGGTGCTCAAGGTGTTCCCGCAACTGGCCGAGGTGTGCCTGGACTACCAGTGGGGCGGCATGATCGGCATCACCGCCAACCGCTTCCCCCAGGTCGGCCGGCTCAGCCAGCACCCCAACGTGTTCTATGCCCAGGGCTACTCCGGGCATGGCCTGAACGTCACCCACTGGACCGCGAAACTGCTCGCCGAAGCCATCGCCACCGAGCAAAGCCACGGCTTCGATGTGTTCCGCGCGGTGCCGCACCTGACCTTCCCCGGCGGCAAGGCACTGCGCTCGCCGCTGCTGGCGCTGGGGATGCTGTGGTATCGCTTGCGCGAGGCGCTGGGCTGACGGCCCACCGTCAAAGGATGGCCTGCAGCCCCTTGTCGGCAATGATGTTCAGCAGCTTCAAGGCCGGCCCGGCCGGGCGTGTTTCGCCCTGCTCCCATTTGCGCACTGTCGATGCGCTGGTGTGCAGGTGCAGGGCGAACACCGGTTGGCTGAAGTTAAGGGCTTCACGCAGGTGGCGGATGTCCTGGGCAGTGAACGCTCGCACCGGAGCCGGGCAGATCGCCTCGAAATCCCTAAGCGTAACCTTGCCGACAGCACCGGCCTGTTCCAGGGCCGACAGGTCGGCACGCAATGACTCAATGAGTTTGCTGGTCACAGTGGACCTCCATCAATACCCCGCAGCCCAATGCCTTGGCCAGGGCGTGGGGTGATAATTCCAGAAATACCTTGCCGGTAAACTGCAGGGCCTTTTGCTCGGCCGGCGTGACATTGGCCAGGTCGCTTTTGGCGAATCCATGCAGGAACACATATCGATCGCCTATACGAGCCGACAGTAGAGTGCGGTAACCACCCCGCTTGCCACTGCAAAGGCCAGCAATGCGCTTCTTGAACAACAAACCGCCAAGACTCGCGTCAACCAACCCACTCTGCATTTCAGCGACTGCCCGACAGAGCAGGTGGTCCGGCACGCACTCCCTGGCTTGCCAGCGGGCAAACTCCCTACGCTTGTAGACATCCATGATCGGCACTCAAACATACCCGTAAAGGGCATACTTTTCTACTTTCAGTGATGAATGGATAGTCAGCCCAATCAGGTTGATTGGTGGGAAACGGCAACCGTCGACACCCGAACGCTGGCCTTCGGCCCACCACCTGCTAGCGTTGTTCTGGCCCCTTCCCTCATGGACCTCGTCATCATGAAGCACCTGCCTCGCACTACCCTGCTGTGCGCTGCTCTGCTGGCCCTGGTTGCCTGCTCCAGCAACCGGGTCGATCCCAAGGACTACTCCGGGTTTCTCAAGGACTACAGCCGTCTGAAGCCGGCCGAAAGCATCTCCGGGGCGCCGGTCATGCGCTGGATCGACCCGGACGTGAAGGCCAGCCAGTACACCAAGGTGTTCATCGAACCGAGCCAGTTCTACCCCAAGCCGCAGCCGACCAACGTGATCTCGGCGCAGACCCTGCAAGAGATCACCCGCTACTTCAACGAAGCGATGCGTCGCGAACTGGGCAGCGTGCTCACCCTGGTAAAGGAGCCCGGCCCGAATACCATCGTGGTGCGCCCGGCGATCACCGCGGTCTCTACCAGTACCGAAGGCCTCAAGCCCTATGAAGTGATCCCCATCGCCCTGGTCGCCGCGGCGGTCAATACCGCCGCCGGAGGCCGCGACCAGGCCGTGGACATCGCCGTGGAAGCGGCCTTCCTCGATGGCGCCAGCCAGAATGTGCTGGCCCAGGTGGTGCGCAAGGGCAGTGGCAAGGACCTGGAGAACGACACCACGCAGCTGACCCTGAACGACGTCAAACCGGTGCTCGATGGCTGGGCCAGCGACATGCGCCGCAGCTTCGTGGCCCTGCAGCAGAAAGCCAAGTAAGTGACCAAATGGTCAATGCGCGACCGCCCGTCGGCCATGCTGTAAAAATGCCATCACTGCCTGGCCGGCCTGCTTAACTCAAGCGGGCTGCCAGGCAGGCGGCACCGCGTACCAGGGATGGCTGCACAAGCCGGCTGCCAACAGCTGCTCGCACCGGGCAAGCCTGTTCTCCCCGCCCGGTCTCCCACCTCCTCCGCCGCTTCGCCCGCCTGCGCCGCAATGGCTATTGGTTTTTCATTCATCGAATGCAACGGAGGCAATCATGTCTGAATCGCTGCTCGCACCGTCGGAAGGTCTTTTCCCGGTGTCCTACCTCATTGGTACCAACGCGCCAGGTGCCCCGCGCCTGCAGCTCGACCTGCTGGTCTACACGCCAGACCGCAGCGTCAACGGCCACGCGCTGATCACCCAGACCACCAACCCACCGCTGGAGCTGGCGCTGGATGTCTGGGGCACCTATAGCTACCTCACCGTGCAGCCGCCAAGCGATGGCAAGATCCTGCTGACGGTACGTGGCAACCATGGCGGCCCACACGCCAACTCGCCGGAACAGTTCGAACTGCGCGCGCTGCTCGACCAGGACTGGCAGAAAGGCACGGCCAGCTACCGCTACCACAACGGCCAGCGCTGGATCGAGGTGGACAACGTACCCGTCGTGCTGGAGCTCAAGCGCATCCAGACGCTGGCGAACGTCGACCTGACGACCGAACTGCACAACGCCACCGTGGAGGCAGTGATCGCCACCGGTGATGTCGCGCAAATCAAGCATCTGACCAGCGGTGCCGTGGGCAAAGCCCTGGACCAGGCCCTCGCCTCGACCAAAAGCCCGGCCGCCAAGGCCGCCAAGAAAGCCTGAGCAGACAAGGAGAATCAGCATGTCCTTCGGACTTTTTCATACCCGCCTGAACGTCAGCAACGGGCTGCTCGGCGCACCGATCCTGACCCTCGACCTGCTGGTGAATACCGTGCAGAAGAAGGTTACAGGCAGGGCTTCCATCATCCAGGCCACGCATCCGGTTCAGGTGTTCCAGGCCAAGGTGTGGGGTGGCTACAGCGAACTGCCGTTCGCGCCCGCGGGTAGCCCGTCGATTGTCCTGCACCTGGATGGCAGCCCAAGCGGCCCACTCAGCCAGATTGCCCAGACCTTCCACCTGCAGGGTTTGCTCGACCAGGGCTGGAATGCCGGCACCGCCAGCTACCGCTACTTCATCAACGGCCATTGGGTCGACCAGCATGGCCGCGTGCGCAAGGCGCCGGACATCACCCACCAGGATCAACCGCAACCAGCGGAGCGCCTGAAGGCCGCGATCAGGCACCTGGAAAGCGTCTGATCTGAAGGGTCCGCGGGGCAAGTCCTCCCCCCACGCGTTCACGTGGGAGCGGGCTTGCCCCGCGTCTTAGGTCAGGCCATGAAGCTGTAGGCGATCGCCGACAGCGTGATCAAGCCGATCAGCACCACGAACACATTCGACAGCTTGCCCGAGTACTGGCGCAACGCTGGTACCCTCTGTACCGCGTACATCGGCATCAGGAACAGCAAGCAGGCGATCACCGGCCCACCGAGGCTCTCGATCAGCCCGAGGATGCTCGGGTTCAGGGTCGCCACCGCCCAGCAGGCCACCAGCATGAACAACGCGGTGGCGCGCTCCAGGCGCTTGGCCGGCCAGGTCTTGCCGCGCCCGCGCAGGCTCTTGACGATCATGCCCTGGAAGCCTTCGCTGGCACCGATGTAGTGGCCGAGGAAAGACTTGGTGATTGCCACCAGCGCGATCAGTGGCGCGACGAAGGCGATCACCGGGGTCTGGAAGTGGTTGGCCAGGTACGACAGGATCGAGATGTTCTGCGCCTTGGCCGCAGCCAGGTCCGCCGGGCTCAGGGCCAGCACGCAGCTGAAGCAGAAGAACATCACTGTCAGCACCATCATCACATGGGCCGTGGCCAGGGTCCGGCCACTCTTGCGGTCGGCATCATGGCCATAGCGGTGCTTCTGGTCGACGGCGAAGGCCGAGATGATCGGCGAATGGTTGAACGAGAACACCATCACCGGAATCGCCAGCCACAAGGTCAGCAACAGCTTCGAGGCGCTGATGCCCTCGTTGGCCTGGGCGAAGAAAGCGCCGTTCCAGTTGGGGATCAGGCTCAGCGCCAGCAGCAGCAAGGAGGCGACGAAGGGATACACCAGCACGCTCATGGCCTTGACGATGATCTGCTGGCCGCAGCGCACCACGATCATCAACCCGCAGATCAGCAGTAATGCCAACAGCGCTCGGGGCGGCGCGCCGATGTGCAGCTGGTGCTCGAAGAAGCTGGTCAGGGTATTGGTCAATGCCACGCTGTAGACCAGCAGGATCGGGAAGATGGCGAAGAAGTACAGCAAGGTGATGAGCTTGCCGGCACCCACGCCGAAATGCTCCTCCACCACCTCGGTGATGTCCTCGTTGCCACCTTTGCGCCCGGACAGCACGAAGCGCGTCAGGGCGCGGTGGGCGAAGAAGGTCATGGGAAAGGCCAGCAGCGCCAGGATCAGCAGCGGCCAGAAGCCCCCGACCCCGGCGTTGATCGGCAGGAACAGGGTGCCGGCGCCGATCGCCGTGCCATACAGGCCCAGGGCCCAGGTAGTGTCGTGGCGGTTCCAGGTGGTCGAGCCACTGGCCGAAGCCGGGGCAGCCGAATGCGCACGAACGCTCGTGGTGCTTTGTACATCAGTCATGGGTATCGCCTTGTAGTTGTTTTTGTCGCAGGTACAGCGGGTGTTGCAGGTTCAATCAGGTTTTGCGGCACGTTGTGGGAGCACGCCCGCCTCCACGCAGTCAGCGCTTGTTTTTCAGCACTCGACGAACGCGACGGCCAGGCCGCCGCGGGAGGTTTCCTTGTAGTTGGCGTGCATGTCCGCGCCGGTATCGCGCATGGTGCGGATCACCCGGTCGAGGGAGATGAAGTGCTCGCCGTCGCCACGCAAGGCCATCTGCACGGCGTTGATGGCCTTCACCGCGGCAATCGCATTGCGCTCGATGCACGGGATCTGCACCAGCCCCCCCACCGGGTCGCAGGTCAGCCCGAGGTTGTGCTCCAGAGCGATCTCAGCGGCGTTTTCCAGTTGCGGCGGGGTCGCGCCAAGCACCTCGGCGAGCCCTGCGGCAGCCATCGAGCAGGCCGAGCCCACTTCACCCTGGCAACCGACTTCGGCGCCGGAAATCGAAGCGTTCTTCTTGCACAGGATGCCCACTGCGGCAGCGGCCAGGAGAAACGCCACCACATCGTCGTCACAGGCGCCGGGGTTGAATTTCATGTAGTAGTGCAGCACCGCCGGGATGATGCCGGCTGCGCCGTTGGTGGGCGCGGTGACCATGCGCCCGCCGGCGGCGTTCTCTTCGTTGACCGCCAGGGCGAACAGGTTGACCCACTCCATGGCGCTGAGGGTCGAGCCGATCACGTTCGGCTTGCCCACCTCCTGCAGGCTGCGGTGCAGGCGCGCCGCCCGGCGCTTGACCTTGAGCCCGCCCGGCAGGATGCCTTCGTTGCGCAGGCCGTTGTCAACGCACTCGCCCATCGCCGCCCAGATCTTCAACAGGCCTTCGCGGACTTCATTTTCCGGGCGCCAGGCGCACTCGTTGGCCAGCATCAACTGACTGACGCTGAGGTTGTGGGCCTTGCACAGGGCCAGTAGTTCGGCACCGCTGGAAAACTCGTAAGGCAGTTCGACCAGGCCTTCGTCGCTCGAAGGCGCATCGATCTCAGCTTGTTCGACGATGAAGCCGCCGCCCACTGAAAAATAGGTCTGGCTGAACTGGCTGCCCTGCTCGTCGAAGCTTTCCAGGGTCATCGCATTGGGATGGTAGGCCAGGCTTTCGTCCAGCAGGCGCATGTCGCGGCTGAACTGGAAGTCGACCGGATGACTGCCGTCGAGCATCAGGCATTGCTCCTGCATCAGCTGGTCGATGCGTGGCTCGATGCTGTGCGGGTCGATCCGGTCCGGCCACTGGCCCATCAGCCCCAACAGGCAGGCACGGTCGGTGGCATGCCCGACCCCGGTGGCCGACAGCGAGCCATAAAGACGTACTTCGACCCGGCGAACCTGGGCCAGCAAGCTGCGCTCGCGCAGGGCCTGGGCAAAGGTCGCCGCGGCGCGCATGGGGCCGACGGTGTGGGAGCTGGACGGGCCGATGCCAATCTTGAAAAGGTCGAAAACACTGATAGCCATGCTAATGCCTGACCGTGGCGGCGATCTGCGACACGCCACGGCTCTCCAAAAAATTTGAGCGGTATTGCCAAGTTGCGCGATACTGCCGCGCTCAGGCCAGCTTGACCAACGAAACTTCCTACACAAGCCTTTAGCAGGACTAAACAATGAAAGGGCCATTGAATGGCCAGGTGTTCGTCTGGCTGCACGTGTTCTCCTGTGCGGCGCGACACCTGTCGTTCACCCGCTGCGCCGAAGAGCTGCACATCACCCCCGGAGCGGTCAGCCAGCAGATGCGCCAGCTCGAGGAGCGCCTGGGCTTTCGTCTGTTCCTGCGCCGTGCTCGCGGCGTCGAGTTGTCCGCCGAAGGCCAACGCCTGGCGCAGACCGTGGCCGAAGCCTACGGCAGCATCGAGGCCGAGCTGTTGCGCCTGGATGCCGGCGAGATCCGCGGCACCTTGCGCCTGCGTTCGATTCCCTCGTTCCTGGCCAAGTGGCTGACCCCGCGCCTGCCGCGCTTCCAGCAACGCTATCCGGACATCGAGCTGCGCCTGGTGGCCGAGGACAGCAACCAGGCGCTGCACCCGGAAGACTTCGACCTGGCCATCGACCTCAACGATGGCAGCTATCCGGGGATGCTCTCCACGCCTCTGCTCGACGAGCAGATCTTCCCGGTGTGCTCACCTGCCCTGCTGCGTGGTCGCCCGCCCCTGCACGGGCCGGCCGGCCTGGCCCACTACCCGCTGCTGCATGACATCACCGCCTGGCGCGGCAGCTCGGAATACGCCGAATGGGAGTTCTACCTCGACGGCATCGGCGCCAGTGGGCTGGACGTGCGCCGCGGGCACACCTTCAACCGCAACCACTTGACCATCGAGGCCGCCATCGCCGGTGTCGGCGTGGCCATCGCCCGGCGCACCCTGCTCAACGACGAACTGGAGCGCGGCGCGCTGATCGTGCCGTTCGGGGTGCCGATCGCCAACCACAAGCGTTATGTGCTGCTGTATCCCCCGGGCGGGTTGAGCCAGCCTGGGGCGCGGGCGGTGCATGACTGGTTGGTGGAAGAGGCGCAGAGCTTTCGCGCCATGCACCCACTGGCACTGCCGGCGACTTAAGACCAACACCTCCTGGAATGATAACGATTAGCATTGAGGTTTTACCTTTCTGATTCGGAATCCCTAGTGAATGCCTTCACTTACTTGCGAATCGAAAGGAATCCAGCATGTCGCAACAACGTGTCAGCCCGGCGCAGCAGCCGGCTGTGCCCCACTTCGACCTCAATCGCACTTTCACCGCCGTGCACATGGCCTTGCTGCTTGGCCTGGGCGGCGTGTCCATGGACGTGACTGCGGCGCAGACCGAGGAAGTGGAAAAATCCCGACAGGGCCAGACCAACGGCAGCTTGGAGCTGACTGAGACGCGAATCGAGGGCAGCCTGGACGCCCCCAGTGCATTGCCGCCGGTCTACGCCGGTGGCCAGGTGGCCTCGGGCGGCCGGGTCGGGCTGCTGGGCAACAAGGACTTCATGGAGACGCCGTTCAGCACCATCAGCTACACCGAGAAGTACATCGAGGACACCCAGGCCCAGACCATCACCGATGTGATCGCCGCCACCGATCCGTCGGTGTTCAGCAACGGCCTCAAGGGCACCTACAGCGAGAACTACTCGATCCGCGGCTTCAACTCCAACATCAGTGACGTGAGCATCGGTGGCCTGTACGGCATGGCGCCCTACTACCGGATCTCGCCCGAGATGTTCGAGCGCGTCGAGGTGCTCAAGGGCCCGTCCGCCCTGCTCAACGGCATGCCGCCAGGCGGTTCGGTGGCCGGCAGCATCAATCTGGTGCCCAAACGCGCGGGCGCCGAACCGCTGACGCGGATCACCGGCACCTACATGTCGGACGCGCAATTCGGCGGGCATCTGGACGTCGGCCGTCGCTTCGGAGAGGAACAACAGTTCGGCGTGCGCTTCAACAGCGTCTACCGCGACGGCGACACCGCCACCGACCACCAGCGCATGAAGGCCGAGCTCAATGCCCTGGGCCTGGACTGGCGTGGCGAGCGCGCGCGGCTGTCCGCCGACCTGTACGAAAGCGAGGACCGGGTCAGGGGCCAGAACCGCGGCATCGGCCTGGCCGCAGGCGTGCCCGTGCCCAGGCCGCCAAAGTCCGACACCTTGCTCAACCCGGACTGGGGGTTCGTCCAGACCCGCGACAAGGGCGTGATCGTGCGCGGTGAATATGACCTCAACGACAACCTCATGGCCTATGCCGCGGCCGGCACCAGCAAGACCGACTACAAGTACAGCGGCACCATGCTCGCAGAAGTGCTCAACACCGCCGGCGACTTCGAGACGCGCATGGGCCAGTTGAAGATCGACCTGGAGAAGACCTCGGGCGAAGCCGGCCTGCGCGGCCATTTCGACACTTTCGGCGTCGGCCACCAGTGGTCGCTCAATGCCACGCACTACTCGGACAAGCAGCGCGACTATGGCCGGCGCAACGTTCCGGGGGCCGAGTGGATCACCAACATCTACCACCCGGTCTGGGGCCCGGAGGCCGCCAGGAGCTACCCCGCCATCGCCCACACCGAATCACGCCTGAGCAGCTACGGCCTGGCCGACACCCTGTCGTTCCTCGACGAGCGCCTGCAACTCACCCTGGGCGTGCGCCGCCAGCAGGTGCTGACCGACAGCTTCAATGTCGACACCGGCGCGCAAACCAGTCGCTACAACGAAAGCGCCACCACCCCGGCGGCGGCGGTGCTGGTCAAGGTCACCAACGAGGTGTCACTGTACGCCAACTACATCGAAGGCCTGAGCAAAGGCGCCGTCGCCCCGCTTACCGCGCCCAACGCCGGCCAGGTGTTCGCCCCGTACAAGTCCAAGCAGAAGGAAGTCGGCATCAAGCTCGACCTCGGTGACTTCGCCCACACCTTGAGCCTGTACCAGATCGAACGCCCCAGCAGCTTCACCAACCCGGTAACCAAAGTGTTCTCCTTCGGCGGCGAGCAACGTAACCGCGGGCTCGAGTGGAGCTTCTTCGGCACACCGGTGGCCGATGTGCGCCTGATGGGCGGCGTGGCCCGTCTCGATCCCAAGGTGACCAAGGCCGAGAACCCCGCCGAGCAAGGCAAGACCGCCACCGGCCAGCCAAAACTGCAGGGCAAGCTGGGCGTGGAATGGGATAGCCCGGTACTCGAAGGCCTGACCCTGACCGCCAACGCCACGGCCGTGTCCAAGCAGTACATCAGCGACGACAACAGCCAGTCGATTCCCGGCTACACCATCTACGACGTCGGTGCCCGCTACCGGCTGCAGGTGGCCGACCACCCGGTGACTTTGCGTGGCACGGTGGAGAACGTGACCAACAAGGCCTACTGGGGCATGCCGCTGCTCACCAGCCTGGGCCTGGGCGCGCCGCGCACCGTGCAGCTGTCAGCCAGCATCGACTTCTGACGTCAGTCCGCCTTGCCTACCGGCATCGGTTGCCCCGCCAGGACACTGGCGGGGGTGACTACCTGGCCCAGGTCGATGTGACGGAAATCCGGCTTAGCCCCCAGGCGCGCATTGAAGCGCACGTTGAAGGTGAACGGATCGTCGGTCGGCATGTCCAGCGACTGCCCGTAGAGCGCGCTGACCGCCTTGTCGTCGTAGCCCATCAGCTTCAGCATTGTGGGGAACAGGTTGTAATGGCTGGAGGCATTACGGTTCACCGCCAGGTTGCCTTCCCAATCCAGTGTCCTGAGGCCCTGCCCCTGGATCACCACCAGCGGTACCAGGCCCTCCTCCGGCACCGGGTCACTGTCGCAATGAGTGTTCAGCCCTGGGTTGCCGCGCTCATGCAGGTCCTGGCCATGGTCGGAGGTGTACAACACCACGGCCTGACTGAGATCGGCCTCGGCAAACAGGCGGCGGAAGAATTCGCCGACACTCCACAGCACGGTGTTCTGGTAGGCATTGCGGTACAGCACCCAGTCCTGCGGGCGGCCATCGAAACCGTCGCGGGTGCCGGTGTCAGCGATATCCACGTAGTGGCCCCGCGGCAACGCGGGCTGGTATTTGAGGAAGTCGTCCGGATATTTGTCGTGCACCGGGAAGTGGGCGCCGACCTTGTTCACCACGATCAGGTGCGGCTTGGCATCCTTGAGCAGCGCCACCAGCCGATCGAGCGCCGCCATGTCGCGCTGCACAACGGGGGTGTCGTCGAACTGGATGAACTGGTCGATATCGCGCTTCTCGGTTTCGGTCATCAGGTTCTGCAAATTGCCACCCGTGCGCTGCCCGTCGATGTACACCGTCTCCAGGCCCGCGCGCTTGGCGTACTGCCAGATCGATGGCAGGGTCGAGTTGATGCGCAGGTAGTCGGCGCGGGTGCCGCCATAGCGCAGGGTGACATTGGTGTCGGCACTGCAGTTGGCAATGGAGGCGGCGTAGCCGAAATTGACGATCTGCACGCCGGGCTGGGCCTGGGCCAGATGGCTGGGGACCCCGGCCGGGGTGTTCAGGTCCAGGTAGTTGCCCGAGATGCTCTCGTCGATCAGCAGCACGATGTCCCGCGCCATCGGCCGGCCTGACTGGGCAAGGGTCACGGGCTGGCGTGGCCCGACATGGTCCTGCAGGGTCTCGTAGGTGAACAGGCTCAGGTAGGCCAGCGGCGTGTACATCACCGGCAGCCCGCGGGCCCCCTCACCGGCCCGCACGAACAGGATGGCGACCAGCGCCAGCAAGGCCAGTGCCGGCGCCAGTGGTGGCAGCAGGCGCGGCAGCTTCGGCGTCGGCCCGGGGCGCAGGCCAATGCCCAGCAGCAACAGCAGCGCCCGTGCCGCTGCAAGGGTTATGGCGTAATGATATTGCTGCAGCGCCTCTTGCACGAAACCACCCGCATAGACCATGGAGACGAAGGCGCTATAGGTCAGGTACGAATCGGTGATGCGGTCATAAGCATCAAGGAAGATCGCGCTGATCGTGAACGCCAAGGCCAAGCCCCAGCGCAGCCACCCTGGGCGAGTGAACGCCGCCAGCAGCAACGCCACGGCCAGTACCGCGAACACGCCCAAGTACAACACTAGCGGCACGCCAATACCCAACGCTTCTATGCGCTCACGGTAATAGGCATGAAAGCTGGCCAGATAGACCAACAGCAGTAAAAACTTGATCCATCCGCGCATGTTTCGGCCACTCCGGTCATGGAATTCTTCTCAAACCGTAGCAGCTGTGAAACAAACCACAACGCAGAAAAGTCAAAATTCCGACGACATACCGACACCGGAATCTGGCACTTCTCGCAACCTGTTGTTGATTATCTCTATCGTCCACAACCCGCTTATTACGCTGGATTGGACCGTTCATCGGTTCGCCGAACGGCCAATTGCCACTAGCTATGTTCGCTAACACACGGATTGGAAACGGGTTGATGGCAGATGGCCCTTTTGCTTGGCGTCTGTAAATGCGACGAAACATGCCATTGCTTTGACGCAATTCCACCGAGCTGAGCTATACCCAATTCACACCACTGTTTCATCTCCCTTACTCATCCATTCGAGGCACCGCGCATGGACGTGAGCGTTTTTGGCACCGGTTATGTCGGACTGGTACAGGCAGCAGCCCTGGCGGACGTAGGTCACCGGGTACTGTGCGTGGATGTCGATACCCACAAGATCAACCAGTTACGTCAGGGCGTGCCGCCGATCAGCGAGCCGGGCCTGTCGGACCTGCTCGAGGACAACATCAAGGAAGGTCGCCTGCTGTTCAGCACCCAGGCCAGTGACGCCGTCAGCCATGCCGAGCTGATCTTCATCGCCGTCGGCACGCCACCCGACGAGGACGGTTCGGCCGACCTGACCCATGTGCTAAATGTCACCCGGCAGATCGCCGCGCTGATGGAAACCGACCACACCCTGATCATCAAGTCCACCGTGCCGGTGGGCACCGCCGACCAGGTCATGGCGCTGGCCCGCGACGAGTTACAGCGCCTGGGCAAGGGGCAACTGCAAGTGCGCGTGGTATCCAACCCTGAGTTTCTCAAGGAAGGCAGTGCGCTGGCCGACTGCATGCGCCCGGACCGCATCATCGTCGGCACCCTCGACGAAGTTGCCCATGACCAGCTGGCCGAACTGTACGCGCCGTTCTGCCGCAACCACGAAAAACTGATGTTCATGGACAACCGCAGCGCCGAACTGACCAAGTACGCCGCCAACGCCATGCTCGCCACCCGCATCAGCTTCATGAACGAGCTGGCCAACCTCAGCGAACACTTGGGTGCCGACATCGAGGCGGTACGCCGCGGCATCGGCTCCGACCCGCGCATCGGCTACCACTTCATCTACCCCGGTTGCGGCTTCGGCGGTTCGTGTTTCCCCAAGGACATCAAGGCCCTGCTTCACACCGCGGCCCACAGCGGCATGCCGCTACGCCTGCTGCAGAGTGTCAGCGAGGTCAACGACCAGCAACGGCGCATCCTTTTCGCCAAGCTCAAGCAACGCCTCGGCGGCCTGGCGGGCAAATCCATCGCCCTGTGGGGCCTGGCTTTCAAGCCCAACACCGACGATATGCGCGAAGCGCCCAGCCGCTACCTGATGGAAGCACTGTGGGCCGAAGACGCCACGGTGCGCGCCTATGACCCCGAAGCCATGGATGAATGCCGGCGCCTGTACGGCTACCGCGACGACTTGCAATTGTGCGCCACCCGCGATGACACGCTGCAGGACGCCGACGCCCTGGTGATCTGCACCGAGTGGAAGAACTTCCGCGTAGTGGACTTCTCGATGCTGGCCAGCAAGCTGCGCGCGCGGGTGATCATCGATGGTCGCAACTTGTACAACCCCGAGCAGGTGGCCGCCCACGGCCTCCACTACAGCGGCATCGGCCTGCGTCAGGTTCGTCCGCAGGCGGATGCGCCATGAAAGTGCTGGTCACCGGCGCGGCCGGTTTCATCGGTGCCCACACCTGCCGCCAGCTGTTGCTTGAAGGGCACCAAGTGGTGGGGCTGGACAACTTCAACGACTACTACGAGCCGTCGCTCAAGCATGCCCGCGTGCACTGGGTACGCCAGACGGCGGGCGATTTCCCGCTGCACTGCCTGGAACTGGGCGACCGCGACGGCATGGCCCGGCTGTTCGCCAGCGAACGCCCGGACGTCGTGGTGCATCTGGCGGCCCAGGCCGGGGTGCGCTACTCGCTGCAGAACCCGCAGGCCTACCTGGACAGCAATCTGGCCGGTTTCCTCAACGTGCTCGAAGGCTGCCGCCGGCACCCGGTCCAGCACCTGCTGTACGCCTCGTCCAGTTCGGTGTACGGCGCAAACCAGCAAACGCCGTATCGGGTCGAAGACGCCGTGGACCACCCGCTGTCGTTGTATGCCGCCACAAAGAAGGCCAACGAGGCCATGGCCCACAGCTACAGCCACCTGTACGCAATTCCCTGCAGCGGCCTGCGCTTCTTTACCGTGTACGGCCCCTGGGGCCGCCCGGACATGTCGCCGATGCAGTTCGCCAGGGCGATCAGCGAAGGGCGGCCGATCCAGCTGTTCAACCATGGCCGCCACCAGCGCGACTTCACCTATATCGACGACATCGTCGAGAGCCTGGTACGGCTGATCCCCCTGCCCCCGGCCGCCGACCCGCAGTGGGATGCGTTCGCTGCGGACCCGGCCAGCAGCCACGCACCGTGGCGGCTGTACAACATCGGCGGGCAGCGTCCGGTGGAGCTGCTCGACTACCTGGCGCTGCTGGAGAAGCACCTGCAGCGCAACGCGGTGTTCGAACTGCTGCCGCTGCAACCAGGAGATGTCCTGGCCACCTGCGCCGATGCCAGCGCCCTGGCCAGGGTAACCGGATTCACCCCACAGATAGGCCTAGATGAGGGGCTCAGGCGCTTCGTCGCCTGGTTCAAGAGCTACTACTCGCCCGCCGCCAGCGAAGCGGCGCCCACGGGCGAGCAGCCAGATCAACGGAGGGCGGTATGACAGGACAACCCAAGAGCGCGCAACTGCAGGCGCTATACCAGGACAAACGCATGGACCCGGCGCACCGGCAGCGCATCGATGCCGCCATCCACATGCAGGGCCGCGGCTGGATCACCGGCCGCGTCGGTGGCCGCCCCTGGACCCTGTCACGCACCAACCGCGTGCTGTCGTGCCTGGCCGCGTTGACCCTGCTGCTGCTGCTGTCGCCGCTGTTCCTGGTGCTGGCGCTGCTGATCAAGCAGTCCAGCCCGGGCCCGGTGTTCTTCGTGCAGAAACGTACCGGCTACCGCGGCCGCGCCTTCGGCATGTTCAAGTTCCGCACCATGGTGGCCAACGCCGAAGCGTTGAAGGATTCGGTACGCCACCTCAACAAGCATGGCGCCGATGCCATCGACTTCAAGATCGACAAGGACCCGCGCATCACCTCGGTCGGCGGCTGGTTGCGCAGAAGCAGCCTGGACGAACTGCCGAACCTGATCAACGTGGTCACCGGCGACATGCGTCTGGTGGGCCCGCGCCCCACTTCCTTCAACGCCTACCGCTACCACGACAACCACCTGGCGCGGCTGTCGATCTACCCGGGCATGACTGGCCTGTGGCAGATCTCCGGGCGCAGCGATATCGATTTCGACCAACGTGTGGAGCTGGACCTGAGTTACATCAACGAACAGAGCCTGATGCTGGACCTGAAGATCCTGCTCAAGACCCCGTTCAAAGTTTTCACTGGCCACGGAGCAAGCTGAGATGGACGGTTCATCCTCGAGAAGCCTGACTATCGCTACCCCAAGCGAGACCAACCTGACCGCCACCGTGCTCGACCTCGACCAGCGCACCTTGCTGCTGACCGCGGCCAACACCGGCAGTGGCACCAGCACCAGCGCCCTGGCCTTCGCCAGCCAACTGGCCCTCATGAGCGCGGGCAACGTGCTGTTGATCGATGCCAGCCTGGCGCCTGGCGGCCTCAGCCAGCAGCTGGGGCTGGCCAAACTGCGCGGCTACAGTGACCTGCTGTTCAATCAGGACACCCCACCGCTAGCCCAGGACTGCATCGTGCGCCTGTCCGATCAGCCGTTCGACGTGCTGCCGGTGGGCACGTGGAAACGCGGCCGCGACCGTCTCGACCCAGAGCAGTTGCGCGTGCTGCTGCACCAATTGAGCAACCAGTACCGCTTCGTCGTGATCGACGGCGAGGCCATCTACGCCAGCGCCGACAGCCTGGTGATCGGCACCCTGGTCGACGGCGTGATCCTGGTGGTGTGCGCCGAGGAGACCCGCTGGGAGGTGGCCCAGGCCGCCAGCCAGCGCCTGACCCAGGCCGGCGCGCGGCTGATCGGCAGCGTGTTCAACAAGCGCAAGTACTACATGCCCAAGTGGCTGTACGAAAATCTCTGAGAGGCCGCACAGGATGAACGCCATGAGATATCCCTCGATTGCCCTGTGCGTACTGGCCCTGGCCGGCTGCGCCAGCCAGGAAAACCGCGAGATGCCGGTGCAGATCCTCACCGCGCCTCCCGCCGAAAGCCAGGCCACCGAAGTCGCCCGCCGCGAGCAGGTACTGCGCCCGCAGGACGTGCTGGAAGTGATCTTCCACGTCAGCAACCGTTCGGCCGGGGTCTACCGGATCCAGTCCGGTGACACCCTGGACCTGAACTTCATGGCCGCCAGCGGCCTGAACGGCAACCAGCTGGTGCAGCCCGACGGCACCATCACCCTGCCCAGCACCAACGCCGCGGTGCGCGTCGAGGGCATGACCCCGGGCGAAGCCGAAAGCGCCATCCGCCAGGCCTACCAGGACAAGCGGGTGTTCAAGCCCAACCGTGACCAGGTCACCGTGCGCGTGATCAGCCCGATGACCGACGAGGTCAACCTGAAGAACGCCCTCAGTCACCCCGGCACCGGCATGAGCCGCGACATCACCGTGGGCAACGACGGCCGCGCCACCTTCCCGGAAATCGGCTCGGTGCCGCTGCAGGGCATGACCGTCAACCAGCTGCGCGACTACCTCAACGAGCGCTACGCCACGTTGCCAGGGCGCATGAGCGTGGACGTGCTACTCAAGTCCACCGCCGCCAACGAGATATACGTGCTCGGCGAAGTCGGCCAGCCCGGCGCCTTCCAGATCCGCCGCCCCATCTCCGTGCTCGAGGCGCTGACCCTGGCCCGCGGCCCGACCCTCAAGGCCAAGCTCGGCTCGGTGGTGATCATGCGTCGCGAGGGCAACACCGTGCATGCAGTCAACTACGACGTCGACCAGGCGCTCTCCGGCGGCAGCCAGAAGCTCGCCTACCTGCAGCCCGAAGACATGCTCTACGTGCCCAAGACCAAGCTGGCCAGCGCCGCCGAGCTGTCCCGGCAACTGGCCGACGTGGTGCTGTTCCAGGGCTTCGGCTTCAGCTTCAGCTACCGCGTCGACAATAAAGAAAGCAACGACTGACCGGGGGACGGACCATGACCACGCAACCGAAAGAAAACTATGTGCATGAGTTCTTCCGCATCTTCTTCGCCAACCGCCAGTTGGTGAAACGGGTGTTCCTGGTGTTCGCGGTGATCGCCGTGCTGTTGCCGCTGGTGCTCAAGCAGAGCTACGACATCACCGCCGAAGTCATCGTGCAGTCCAAGAAACTCTCGCAGAGTGACACCACCTCGGCGCTCAGCCAGCAGGCCGACCAGTTCATCCCGCCGTCGCTGGCCGACATGGAGACCGAGAGCAACATCCTGCGCTCGCCAACCCTGATCCGCCAGACCATCGGCGAGCTGCGCAAGGAAGGCCACTATCCGGACGAGCCCGGCCTGCTGCGGCGCACCGTGCTCGACCCGCTGCGTCACGCAGTGATCGAGCCCCTGCACCAGCTGTTCGGCAACACCGTGGCAGACGATCGCGACACCCAGCTCGACACCCTCACCGACCAGGCGGTCAAGGACCTCAAGGTCGAGACCCTGCCCGGCTCCAACGTGATCTCCATCACCTACAGCGCCAATGACGCGAAGCTTGGCACGCTGTTCGTCAGCCGTCTGCTGGAGAACTTCCTGGCCAACCGCCAGGACCTGCAGTCCAACGAACTGCCCGAGGCCTTCTACGAGCAGAAGAAGCTGCACTACCAGGCCCGCCTGGGCGACCTGGAAAGCCAGCGCCTGGGCCTGCTGACCGCCATCGGTTCGTCGGATCCCAAAGAGGAGATCACCTTCCGCCTCAACGCCATCAACACCGAAGAGCAGGCGCTCAACCTGCAACGTGACCGCCAGCTGCAGAACCAGAAGTGGCTGGATTACCTGCAAAGCAGCCTGGCCGCGGCCAACAAGGCGAAGATGGCCGACTACGCCTTCCCCTACACCTTCACCACCACGGTCGACAACGTCGCCTTCGAAGACCGCGAGATCAAGCAACTCGGTGAGCAACTGACCACCCAGCTGGCGCGCTACAACGGAGACGCCACGGTGTTCCAGCCAGGCTCCGACCAGATGGTGATGGCCCGCCAACAGATTGCCCAGTTGCGCGCGCAGTTCCTCAAGATCGTCGAGAACCGCATTCGTGAACGCCAGCAGGACCTGGCCGTGACTCAACAGGTGATCGAGCAGAAGACCCAGCGCATCGCCGACTACAGCAAGCGCATCCTCCAGTTGCGCGAGACCCAGAGCAAGACGCGTCAGCTGGATACCGAGATCGACGCCCTGCACAAGGCCTTCTCCACCTACGCCCAGCGCTACGAGGAAAGCCGCGGCCAAGGCCTGCTCGATGGCAGCCAGTCCAACGCGCGCATCCTCAGCGCCCCCTACGAGCCCACCGCGGCGAGCTTCCCGAAACCCGGCCTGATCATCCCGTTCGGCCTGGTCACCGGCCTGCTGCTGGCCATTGCCGTGGTCTACGTCAGGGAGTTCTTCGACCACCGCTTCAAGCATCCGGCACAAATCAACCACGAGCTGGGCCTGCCAGTGTTGCTGGTGATCAACGATCAGGTTCCGGCGCTGCCCAACCCGCATAAAAGCTGGTCGCTGCCACGCCTGTGGCACTGGGTGCGCAATTGAACGCCGCGCTGCACGCCGGCCGGCCGATCCTGCACCTGCTGAGCAGCGGCGGATTCTACGGCGCCGAGCGCATGCTCCTGGACCACTGCCAGGCGACCCCGGGGCGGCATCGGGTGCTGTTTCTCGATGCCCCGGCCGAACTGGTGGCGCGCTTTCGCGAGGCGGGTGTCGAGTGCGACACCTGCCAGGGCCTGGGGGCGGTGCTCAAGGCGCTTGGCGCGCAGCGCGGCGAACGTCCGCTGGTCAACAGTCATAACTTCAAGGGGCAGCTGTTCGGCTGGATCGGCGCCAGCCTGTTGCGCCTGCCGATGGTCAGCACCCAGCATGGATTTACCCCGCGCAGCCGCAAGCAGCGCTTCTACACCTGGCTGAGCCTGCAACTGTGCCGCACGCCGAGGGTGGAGACGGTGGTGTGCGTGGCCGAGAGCATCGCCCGCATCCATCGCGATGCCGGGGTGCCAGCGGCCAAGCTGCAGGTGATTCCCAACGGGCTGCCCGAGATCTATGAAGCGCAGGCAAAGGATGGCGTGGGCGCGGCACAGCCAGGCGGCGCTCCCTGGCTCGCTGCCTACGTCGGCCGGCTCTCCAGCGAAAAAGGCCCCGACCTGTTCCTCGACACGCTGATCCCGGTGTGCCAGCGCCACCCACAGGTCCACGCCGTGATGCTTGGCGAAGGCCCTGAACGCGAAGCCCTGCAGCAGCGTATCAACGCTGCCGGTCTGGGCGAGCGCATCACCCTGCCGGGCTTCCAGCGCGACATGCGCGGCTGGATGAAACGCCTGGATGCGCTGGTCATCAGCTCGCGCACCGAAGGCACGCCGATGATCCTGCTCGAAGCCATGCAAGATGGCGTGCCGGTGGTGGCCTTCGGCGTTGGCGGTGTCCCCGACGTGATCGAGCACGGCCACAACGGCCTGCTTGCCCGTCCCTTGGCCACGACCGAACTGGGCGAGCATCTAGAAGCGCTACTGCAAGACCCCGAGCAGGCCGCCGAACTGGTTGCCCGAGCCCGCCAGACTCAACGCCAACACTACCACCTGCCGACCCTGGCACAACGCTGGGCCCGAGTGTATCGGGGCACGGCCGAGGAGGTTGTCGCATGATCATTCCCCTGTCGCTGGTGGCCGTAGTGGCCTTGCTCAGCCTGGGTCTGCTGGCCAGCCCTTATCCGTTCCTGGCCCCCGGCGGCGTGATCGGCCTGGCCGGCGTGCTGGCGCTGTACCGCAAGCCGGCCTGGGGCCTGCTGGCGATCGCTACCCTGGTGCCGCTGGAGGGCCTGCTCAAGGACGGCCTGGTGTCCGGCGCCAAGCTGGTGGGCATCGGCCTGGTACTGATCCTCAGTCTGCAACTGGCGGTGCGCCAACTCCCCGGCGAGCGCCTGCGCAGTAATCAATGGCGTCTGTTGCTGCCGTTCATGGCCTTGTACCTGATGAGCCTATGGACCAGCGACGACATGGGCCTGTCGGGCGGGCACCTGCGTGAACTGCTGGTGGGCCTGGTGGTGTTCGTCATCACCCTGCTGGTCGGCCGTGACCTCAACCTGCCGATGCTGGCACGGCTGATCACCGTCAGCGTGTGCGTGACCTGTCTGTTCGCGATCTTCTCCACCAAGTACCAGGAGCAGGGCCGCGCTTCGGCCATGCTCGACCCCAACGCCTTCGCCCTGCTGATCACCATCGCCATGCCCCTGGGCCTGTGGCTGGCGATCAAGGCGCGGCAGATCCCGGTCAAGCTGTTCTGGGCCGGTTGCTGCCTGTTGCTGCTGGTGGGCATGACCAAGACCGAGTCGCGCTCGGGGCTGGTAGTACTGCTGATCAGCCTGGGCATCGTGCTGCACAACTACCGCGAGCAGCTGACGCGCATCCGCCCACGCCACCTGGGCTTCGCCATGCTCGGCCTGGCCATTGTCCTGCCCTTGGGCGTGGCCCTGATGCCCGCTGGCTACGCCGACCGCATCCAGTCACTGATGCTGCTCAAGTCCGGGGTCAACGCGCACCAGGACGAATCGCTGGGGCGGCGCGCCTCCTACCTCGTCGTAGGCAAGGAAATGATCAGCCATAGCCCGCTGCTGGGCACCGGCCCGGGTACCTTCCCGCTGCACTATGCCGACACCGGTTTCTCCAAGGCCTTCGCCCCGGTCAACAGCAAGACCACCGACCTCTACCGCCGCGCCCACAACACCTACCTGGAGCTGTTCAGCGAGGTCGGGCTGCCGGCGGGCCTGCTGTTCGTCGGCATGATCGTGCTGGCCCTGCGCAATTTCTGGCAGGCGCGCGCGGCCTTCCGCGAGGCCGGCGACCCGGATCGCGCCGACCTGATGACCCACCTGACCATGAGCATGCTGGCGATCGGCCTGTTCCTGATGTTCCTCAGCGCCCCGAGCCACAAGTACCTGTGGCTGATGCTGGCGCTGTCCAGCGTGCTGCTCGGCCAGTCACGTGAGCAGCAGCCCGTGGAGGTGGCCCGATGAGCCGGGTGAGTATCGTCATCCCGATGTTTAACGAAGCCCGCCATATCGGCCGCACCCTCGACGCCGCAAGGCGCTCGGCCAGCGCGGCGGGGCTGGCCTGCGAGCTGATCGTGGTCGACAACGGCTCCAACGACGACGGCCCGGCGATCGCCCGCGCCCATGGCGCCCAGGTGCTGAGCGTGCCGGGCGTGGCCATCGGCGCCCTGCGCAATGCCGGCGTGAACGCCAGCCAAGGCGACTGGCTGGCCTTCCTCGATGCCGACATCGAGGTCCCGGAACACTGGCTGGACCTGCTGCTGGACCTGCAACGCCGTGGCGAGGGCGATGTCTTCGCCCTCGACTGCGACACCCCGCGCCACGCGCCGTGGTTCGCCCAGGCCTGGCAACGGCGCACCCTGCGCACCGGCCAGACGGTGCAGGACTGCACATGGCTGCCCACCCCCAACCTGTTGATGCGGCGCAGCTGGTTCGAGCAGGTCGGCGGCTTCGACGAGCGCCTGCGTACCGGCGAAGACAAGGACTTCACCTTGCGCCTGCACGAGTCCGGGGCGCGCCTGCGGGTACTGCGCCAGCCTGCGGTGCTGCACTGGGGCTACGAGGCCAACTGGCGCGAATGGCTGGGCAAGGAGATGTGGCGCCAGGGCAGCCACCTGCAATTGCTGCGCAGCCATGGCGTGAGCCTGCGCCTGCTGCGTTTCCCGATACTTTCGATAGCCGCCTGGGTGCTGGACGCCGTGGCCCTGTCGGCGCTGCTCGACGGTTTCCCCCATGTCGCCCTGTTCTTCCTGCTGGTCAGCGTCGTGCCCGCGCTGCTCCTCAGCCTGCGCCAGAGCCGCAGGCAGCGCGACCCGCTGCTCACGCTGCAGCTCTGGGGCCTGCACTGGCTGCGCCTGCACCTGGCCGGCGCGGCCTTCATCCTCAGCCTGTTCAACCGCACCGCAAGGAGGCCCGCCCGTGGCTGAGTTCATTTTCTGGCTATGCCTGCTGCTGCCGTTATATGCCTGGGTCGGATACCCCCTGCTGCTGACCCTGGCCGCACCGTTCTTTGCCCGCCGCACCCATTCACCATTGCCGCCGCAGCGAGTGAGCGTGGTGATCGCCGCGCACAACGAAGAGCGGCATGTCGAAGCCAAGCTCGCCAGCGTGCTGGCCCAGGATTATCCGGCCGCCGCACTGCAGGTGGTCGTGGCCAGCGACGGCTCGAGCGACCGCACCGTGGCGCTAGCCCTAGCCCTGGGCGACCCCCGCGTGCAGGTGCTGGACCTGCCGCGCCTGGGCAAGGCCGAAGCGCTGAACCGAGCCGTGCAGGTGTGCACAGGCGACCTGCTGGTTTTCACTGACGCCGACAACCAGTGGTCGACCGACACCCTCGGCCTGCTGCTGGCCCCTTTCGCCGACGCCGCAGTCGGCGGCACCGCAGGCCATATGATCATCCCCGACCCGGGCAAAGGCCTGAGCATCGGCGACAGCCTGTACCGCCACTACGAAGCCTGGGTGCGCAAGGTTGAGAACCGTACCGGCTGCATGGTCTCGGCCGACGGCGCCCTGCTCGCACTGCGTCGGGGGCTGTACCAGCCGATTCCGAAACAGGTCAACGACGACTTCTTCATCAGCACCTGCGCGCCCGCTGCCGGCTTGCGCATTGTCTACGTGCCGGAGGCGGTGGTCCTCGACCAGGGCGTGGACGAAGCCGACAAGCAGTTCCGTCGCCGTCAGCGCGTCACCGTCGGTGGCCTGCTGAGCCTGGCCGCCCGCCGCGAACTGCTCAATCCGGCGCGCCACGGCCTGTATGCCATTGCCCTGATCAGCCACAAGCTGCTCCGGCGTCTGGCCCCGGTACTGCTGCTGCCGTTGCTGCTGGCCAACCTGTGGCTGGCCGCCGAGCCCGGTTTCTACCGCCTGACCCTGGCCCTGCAACTGCTCGGCTACGCCGCGGCCATCGCCGGCCTGCTCGACGCCCGTCGGCGCTTGCCCCGCCCGTTCCGCCTTGCCGCCTTCGTGCTGGTCACCCTCGCCGGCATGAGCGTGGGCCTGTGGCAATTCCTGCGCGGGCACAGCTACAGCCAATGGAACCCCGACCAGAATCGATGAGCGACGGACATGCCGATCAAGACCCCTATCAAGCAGGCCAGCGGCTGGTTCTATTTCAATTCGCCACGCGGACGCGCCGAACTGCGCGGCGCCGGGGTGATCCTCATGCTGCACAGGGTGCTGGCCGATGACGCCAGCGCCGCGTTGCCCCACCGCAACGAGCTGTGCGTCGGCCCGCGGGCCTTCGAGGGCTTGTTGCGCTGGCTGCCCCGGCATTTCGACTGCGTCAGCCTCATGGACCTGCTGCAGAGCCACGAGGAGCCTCGCAGCGACTGCCGCCCCAAGGTGGCCCTGACCTTCGACGATGGCTGGCGCGACAACGCCGTCAACGCCTTCCCCCTGCTGCAGCGCCACCAGGTGCCGGCAAGTATCTTTTTGTCCACCGACTACATCGGCAGCCGCCAGCGTTTCTGGTGGGAAAGCGTCGGCGAGACCCTGTGGGGCAGCCATGGCGAAGAGGCCCGGCGGCAACTGATCGAACGCCTGCGCAAGCTCGGCCGCCCGCTACCGGCGGCCTACTTCATGCACGACCACAGCAAGGCCCGCAGCCTGGTGCTGGCACGCTACCTGCAAACCCTCAAGAGCCTCAGCCCCCAGGCCTTGCACGTCCTGACCGACGCCTGCCCCACGGAATCGCTGCCCCAGGCCATGGACTGGCAGCAAGTCCGCGCCCTGGAGGACTCCGGCCTGGTGCGCTTCGGCCCGCATGGCGCCAGCCATGCCCTGCTGCCCTACCTGGACGACCATCGCCTCAACGAAGAATTGACCCGCAGCCATGCGGCACTCAACGAAGGCTGTCGCGCGCCGCTGCCGGTGTACTGCTATCCCAACGGCGACCACGACGAACGCGTGCGCGCCCAGGTCGCCGCGCATCGTTACCCCTACGCCCTGAGCACCCGCCCGGGCATCTGCCAGGGCCACGACGACCCCCTGGCGCTGCCGCGCATCGGCGTCAGCCAGCGCAATGCCAGCCGGCCCTCGCTGCTGGCCTGGCGCATCAGTCGCGGAGAACGAGGATGAACCGCAACAGCTACCTGCGCCATCTGGCGCTGAGCATGGGAACAAAGCTTGCGATGATCGTCCTGCGCCTGCTGCGCAACGTGCTGCTGGCGCGCATCCTCGGGCCCAGCGAGCGTGGCCTGTTCGCCCTGCTCAGTACCCTGCCCGACCTGATCAGCGCCGCCACCAGCGGTGGGCTCAACAGCGCGGTCGGCTACCAGGCCGCCAAGCAGCGCGACATGGGCCTGCTGCTGACCCAAGTACTGGTCTACGGTTGCCTGCTGGCCGGCGTGCTGACCCTGGCCTGCGTGTTCCTGGTGCGCGAGTTCGGCGCCGACCTTGAGGTTACTGTGCAACTGGGCCTGCTGGCCTGGCTGTTGCTGCTGGCGGTACCTATGACCGTGCTCAAGAGCGGCCTGCTGACCCTGCACAACGCCAGCGGCGGCGTCGGCGCCTTCAACGCCCTGCGCCTGACCGAATCGCTGGCACCGCTGCTGCTGTTCCTCGGGTTGTTCTGGATGTGGCGCGACGAAGCGCTGGAGGCGGCGCTGATCAGTTGGTTGTGCGGCATCGCCCTGGTCCTGGCGCTCGGTTTGTGGTGGCTGCGCCGTCAGCACCCGCTGGCGCTGCGCTGGGACCGTGGCGGCCAACGCGAGCTGCTCAGCTACAGCGCCAAGAGCCACCCCGACCTGTTGTTCCAGCAGCTGATCCTGCGCTCGGACTACCTGTTCATCGGCGCGCTGCTCGGCAGCACCGCCCTGGGCCACTACGCCATGGCCAGCGCCGCCGCCGAACTGCTGCTGATCGTTCCCGAGGCGGTGACCACGCCGCTGATGAAGCGCCTGCTGCAGCAGGATGCCGGCATGGAGCGCATCACCCCCCTGGCCCTGCGCCTGACCGCCACGGTGATGCTCGGTGCTTGCCTGGGTATGGCGCTGATCGGCCACTGGTTGATCGTCACCTTGTTCGGCGCCGACTACGCCCCGGCCTACCCGGCCTTGCTGGCGTTGCTGCCGGGCCTGCTGGGCCTGTGTTATGCCAGCATCCTGCGCCTGGACCTGCTGGGCAAGAACCGCCCCGGCACGGTATCGCTGATGATGGGCGCCGGTGCTGCGCTGAACCTGGTGCTCAACATCCTGCTCATCCCGGCCTGGGGCATCGTCGGCGCGGCCGCGGCCTCGTCCATCGCCTACCTGGCGGTCACCGTGGCCATGCTGGTGCTGTACTGCCGCCTGAGCGGCGTGCCGCTGGGCCAGACCCTGGTCATCCTGCCCGCCGACCTGGCACCGCTGCGGCAGATGCTGCAACGGACGGCGGCATGAAAGCGGCATTGCTGTGCGGCGCGCTGCTGGCCCAAGGTGCGTTCGCCGCACCTGTGCAGTGGGGGGATCTGCGCGACGGCAGCTTGTACCTGCTGCCAGCACGCGCCGATGAACTGCGCATCCAGTGGCGTCCGGCCTGGCAGGCCGACGCCAACGCTGAACGCCTGTATCTGCTGGACGGCCACGGCCGCCTGGCCGGCGAACGGCGCATCGAAGCCGGCCAGGTACACGGCGAACAACGCTGGCCATTGCCCGCGAACGGCGGGACCTATCGGCTGGAGGTGCCCGGCTATAGTTTCCGCGACTACCGCATCCAGCACGATGCCAGCACCCGCGCGCTGTTCACTCCGGCGAAGGTGCACTTCTGCGCCGAAGTCGGGCCAGGTGTCGAGCTGTATTTCCGGGTCAAGGCCGGCGAGCAGGCGGTGTTGGCCGGCAAGCACCATGGCGGGGTTCATGGCCTGTTCGCCGAACGCCTCAGCGACGGCCGTCGCATCCAGCTGCCGCTCAAGCCCTACCGCGCCTACTGGCGCTTCGATCAACAGGCGTTGCCCACCAGCGGCCGCGACGAGACCTGGCGTCTGGGCCTGCAGGGCAGTGGCAAGGCAGCGTTCTGGCTCGACGGCAGCGCCAACCTGTTCGCCCAACGCCCCGCAGACCTGGGCGAGCTGCCGCAACTTCCCGGTCAGGTCACCCTTGCCCTGGGTGACAAGGTGCTCGGCCCCACCCCACGCTTAGGGGTTGCCCTGCCCTACGTGCTGCCACCAGCCTCGAGCTTCGCCGCACTGGACGCCCTGCGCCCCCAGGCCGCCGGCTTCTACAGTTTCGTCGACGTACTGCAACGCCAGCCAGACTTCGAGAACGCCTGGCGCAAGCTCTATCAGGAGCGCTTCGGCATCCTCCAGGACATCACCGTGCTGGCCGGCAGCGCCCGAGTCGCCGACCTCAGGAGCGACCGCACCAGCACCGATGGGTTGAGTGCCTGGCTCGAGGCGACCAAGGCACTCGGCGGCAAAGGCACCCACTACCTGGCCTTGGCCGACGAGCCGAACCTCAACTATCGCGACTACGCCAGCTACCGCGATTTCTTCCAGGCCATGGCCAAGCGCGTGCGCGACTACCCCGGCGCCCGCGACGCTGGCGTACGCATCGCCATGCCGGCCTCCTCGCGCCTGCTCGGCGGGCCCTTCAGCGACGACGGCAAACAGCGCCGCGGCATCGACTGGGCACGACGCCTGCTGGCCGAGCAAGGCGCGCAGATCGATGCCCTGGCCTGGCACGAATGGATGGTCCGCGACCTGCTCGCCACCCGCAGCTACCGCGACAGCGTGCGCCAAGCTGCCGACCTGGTGGGCCTGGACGGCCAGGGCCGGCCACGCAAGGCGCTGCTGCTGGACCAGACCAACCTGTCCAGCGGTTCGAGCCTCAGCCCTTACGAACAGGACACCCATTACGCCGGCCTGTGGTGGACCTCGGTGGTGATCAACGCCGCCAGTGACGGCCTGCTTGACATGCTCAACTGGTTCCACGTCGCCGATGAGCCCGAATGGCCCAAGGGCATGTTGCGCGATGCCGGCGGCCAACGCTACGAACTGAAGCCGGTGGGCCTGGCCCAGCAGTTCATCCAGCGCCACTGGCTGGACCAGGTTCTGGCCCTGGACAACGACGCCTTCGAGGTCGATGCCCTGGCCATGGCCCGCCAGCATCAGCGCAGCGTGCTGGGGGTGAACAAGGCCGAGCGCCTGCAGCAGGTGGCGCTGAGCCTCGACGGTTGCCCCGACGGCCAGCTTGAACTGTTCGGTCCCGACAACCAGAGCCGCCGCGCCAGCTTCAGCTGCAGGGAGGGCCAGGTTCGTTTTCAACTGCCAGGGCAGACCGTATTCGCCCTGACCTGGAGCGCGTCATGAGACGCACTACGTTCAGCCATGCCCAGGAGGCACCATGACTGCATTCACCAAGATCCAGGACCGTATCAAGCGCAAGGGACTGCGTGACACCTTCCGTAGCGCCTTCCGGCATTACGTCTTCTATCATTGGGAACTGTTGTGGATGGAACGCGACCTGGACAGCCCGGTGCCGCCGCACCGGCTAAAACCCTATGGCGAGCTGCGGGTCGAGCACATCACCGTGCACAACGTGCGTGCCTTCGCCCGCCACTTCGGCGATCGGGTCGAGACCATGCGCGAGCTGGCCGCCGAAGGCCATACCGGGCTGATGTTCCTCAACGATGACAACGACGCCGTGGCCTTCATCTGGGGCAGTAGCCGCCATTACCACGACCGCCACTACTATGGTTGCTGGTTCCCGGTCGGCCCGGGGGAGTTCTTCGAGTTCGGCGGCGAGCTGATCCGCAAGTATTGGGGTACCGAGCTGTCGGTGGACCTGCAGCTGGAGCTGTGGAAGGCCATGGCCGCCCAAGGTTGCACCAAGGTGGTTGACGTGTGCGAACAGCACAACATCCCGGCGCTCAAGTTGCACCTGCGCATGGGCTATCAGGAGCAAGGACGGATCATGAACGTTTACTGCCTGTTTGGTCGCTGGAAGTTCTTCCGCGAAAGCCATTACATCACCTCGCGTCTGGAGCCGTTGCGCAAGCCGGAGGCTCCGGCTTCTTCGGCCACGGCAGGGTGAGCCCATGGGCCTGCAACTGAAATGGTGCGCCTCGCTTGGCGCCGGCGACTTTCCCGCCGCCGACTACGAGGCGCTGCGCAGGCGCCTGCCCGGCAGTACGCCTTTCAACCATCTCGGCTGGCTGCGCGCCGCCGAGGCCGCCTTGCTGCCAGGCCAATGCCTGCAGGTGCTGCTCGGCTATCAGGACGAGCGTCTGTGCCTGTGCCTGCCGCTGATACGCGCGCGCGAACCCTTCGGCCCGCTGTTCGCCCCAGTGGTGCGCCACCTGGGGTACCCACTGAGCGACCGCATTGCCCTGCTCATCGACCTGCCGGCGCTATATGCCGAGCAGGTCCTGCAGGCCATACGCAAGCGGCTACCGCATGCCTTGCTGCAATTGAGCGAGGTACCGGACAACACCGAGCACGATGGCTGGCTGCGCCAGTGGGCCGACGCCAGCTCGACCTGGCAGCAGCGCCTGACCTGCCGGGTGCCGGTGCACCGCATCAACGAGCAGGACCGCCAGGAAGTCAGCGGCGACCCGCGCTACAAGCTGCGCCGCGCGCGCAAACGCATCAAGGCCTGCGGTGCCAGCGTGCGCCGGGTCGTCGCCACTCCCGAGAACATGGGTGAACTGCTCGACGCCATCAGCGCCGTCGAAGCGACCAGCTGGAAAGGCGACGACGAGGTCGGCATCTTCTCCGGCCCCCTGCGTCGCCCATGGATGTACAAGGCCTTCACCGCCCTGGCCGGAGAGGGCCTGGTGTGCCTGGTACTGCTGGAACTGGAGGGGCGCTGCATCAGTTACCGCCTGGGCCTGTTGGAGCGCGGCCGAATCTACGACTACAACCTAGCCTTCGTCCCCGAACACCGTGACCTGGGCAGCGGCCGCGTGCTGCTCGAGGAATGGATCCACTGGGGCCTGGACGAAGACTGGAAGTGGGTCGACGCCTCGCGGGTCAGCCTGGACAACTCCAGCCACCAGTTGCACGAGCGCATGACCGGTCAGGTCGAACAGTGGCGTCTGAGCAGCTACAGCTGGCGCCCCGACGGCGTGCTACTGGGCCTGGCGCTTCGCTGCTGGCACTGGCTCAAACCCCGCTTGCGCAGACAGCCGCCACACCCCGCAGCCGGCATTGTCGCCCCCACCCCGCCACAGGAGCGCCCGGATGCCATCCCAGGTCATAGTCAACGCTGACGATTTCGGCCTCAGCGCCCACACCAACGCAGTCATCCTTCATGCCTTCCAGGCCGGGTTGATCAGCTCTGCCACCGCCATGGCCAACATGCCGGCCTTCGCTAGCGCCTGCTCGCTGGCCCAGCAACCGACGCTCAAAGGACGCGTGGGATTGCACTTCAACCTCACCTATGGCCGCCCGCTGAGCAAGGCGATCCTCGCCGAGCCGCGCCTGTGCACGCCCCATGGCGAATTCGACCTGCGCCTTAAACAACGCACCCTGCGCTTGTCGCGACGCGAGCGGGCCGCCGTGCAAGCAGAGCTGCAGGCCCAGTGGCAACACTGCCTTGACCATGGCCTGATGCCCAGCCACCTGGATTCCCACCAACACGTGCACAACATCTGGCCGGTGGGCGTCATTGTCGCCCGTTTCGCCCGCGCCCAAGGGGTTCCGATCCGGCTGGCGCGCAATGTGGGGCACAACATCGGGCCGGCCAAGCGCCTGTTCAAGAGCCTGCTCAACCGCCGCCTGCGCCAGCTCGCCGGGAGCACCGCCGATTTCGTCTGCACCCCGGCCGACCTCAAGGCCGGATTGGCCCCCTCGCACGGCGTGCTGGAGGTCGTAGCCCATCCCAGCGCGCTGGGCGGGCACGACTTCGGTGATGCCTACCTGGCCAGCGGCGAATCGCTGCTGGCGTTGGTCGAGCAGCGCCTGGGGCAAGTGCCGCGGGTGGGCTATGCGAGCCTGGGCATGCAGGAGGAGATGAGTTGATGGCCGCCGGGTGTCCGACGTCAGAAGTGCTGCGCCTGTGAAACCGAGCGGCAAACCTGTGTCGACGGAAACCCTATCGCTACCGCCCCGGCGGCCGATGCCGGCGCTCGTGGTTCTCGGCCAGCCAACCGCGCAACGCCTCGGCCGGCATCGGCCGCCCGAGCAGGAAACCCTGCCCCTGGTCGCAACCGGCGTGGCGCAGGAAGTCGTACTGCTCTTGGGTCTCGATGCCTTCGGCGGTGATGCGAAACCCCAGGGCATGCCCGAGATCGATGATAGCCCGGGCGATGGCCACCGCGTCGTCGTCCCCGGGCAGGTCCTTGATGAAGGCGCGGTCGATCTTCAGGTGGTCGATTGGCAGCGCGCGCAGGTAGGCCAGTGACGAATAGCCGGTACCGAAGTCGTCCACCGCCGTTGCCACGCCCATGGCCTGCAGCTGCGCCAGCACCGCGCAAGCCTGTTGCTGGCTCTCCATCAACAGGCTCTCGGTGATTTCCACTTCCAGCAGGTTGGCTGGCAGACCATGGCGCTCCAGCGCCGAGGCGAGGCTGGTCACATAGTCGCTGCGCTCGATCTGCAGGGCCGCAACGTTGATCGCCAGCGGCCCGGGCAAGCCGTCATCGGCACGCCATTCGGCCAACTGGGCGCAGGCAAGCTCCAGCACGCGCTCTCCGAGAGGGATGATCAGGCCGGTGCGCTCAGCCAGGGGAATGAACGCCCCGGGCGAGACCAGGCCATGCTCCGGGTCGCGCCAACGCAACAGGGCCTCGACGCCTTCTAGCTGCCCGCTGAACAGATCGACCTTGGGCTGATACCACAGCTCGAACTCGTTGTGCTCCAGCGCCCGGCGCAGATTGCGCTCCAGCTCCAGACGCTGCTGCAGGCGCTCGGTCATGTCCGGGTGATAAGGCCGCCAGGCATCGCGGCCGGCTTCCTTGGCGGCGTACATGGCCGTGTCGGCATGGCGCAACAAGCTATCGGCGTCCTCGCCATGTTGCGGGCACCAGGCCAGACCGATGCTGCCGGTGACCAAGGCGGCGTTGCCATTGAGGTCGAATGGCCGCTGCAGGCACCGCAGCAAGGCGCGAACCTGCTGGTTCACCTGCCCCTGGGCACCTTGCAGCATGAACACGAACTCGTCGCCGCCCAGGCGGCAGAGCCGGTCCTGGCTGTCCAGTTCCTGGAGGAAGCGCGCGGTCGCCTGCTGCAACAGCAGGTCGCCCATCGGGTGCCCCAGGCTATCGTTGACCTGCTTGAATCCGTCGATGTCGAGCATCAGCACCGCCAGGCCATGGCCCTGCAGGATGGCTGTGCTGAGTTGCTGCTGAAACAGGATGCGATTGGGCAGCCCGGTGATGGTGTCGTAGTGGGCCAGGCGTTCAAGCTGGGCCTGGTAGCGGTGCAGCTCGCGGTTACGTTGTTCGAGCAGCCGCTGTTTGCGATTGAGCTGCGCGACGAACAGGCTGAACACACCTGTGCAGCCCAAGGCGAACAAGAACAGCGGCGAGCCGAACAAGTCCAGGCCCGACCAGCCACCGCGTGGCGCGGCGACCAGTTGCCAGAGCCCACCCGGCACCTCCACCGTCGTTTTCACCTGCGGGTCGTCGAACAGCCGTGAATCGCCCCAGATCAGCGTACCTTCGGCGCCCTTGCCGTCGCCTCCGCGCACGGCCAGCTCGAACTCGGTATCCGGGCGCAATCCGGCGGTAAGCAGCAAACGGTCGATATCGGCAACGATCGACACATTGCCCCAGTAGAACCGCACACCCCGTTTGCCGGTGACGAACACCGGCCGTCGGTAGATCAGCGCCCGCCCGCCCTGATACAGCTGCAGCGGCCCGGCCAGCACCGGATGGGCTTGGTCGCGGGCCGCGCGCAGCAGGGGAAACTGGTCCGGCAGCTGACGGTAGTCCAGCCCAATCAGCCGCTCGTTGCCGGCCAACGGGTAGACGTCGCTGATCACATCTCCCGGCGCCAGCGCGATATGGCGCATGTAGCGCACCGACTGCAAGGCATCGCGGGCCATTCCATGAAAGTGCGCGGGGCTGATGCCGCCGTCGGCACTGATCAGTTGGGCGATACCTTCAGCCTCGCCGAACGCCGCGCCCAACTGTGCCTCCAACGCACCGCGCATCCCCGCCAGGTGGGCCGCAAGGTTGCCCAGTTGCTCACTGCGTTCGCGCTGCGCGTCAAGGTGGCCCAGGGCGACCGACAGGCCAATGCCCACCAGCGCCAGGCCGACCGGCAGCAGGCGGTTTAGCGTACGACGCAAGGTTCCGGATGGAAGGTGCGTCGGTTCAGAAGGGTTCTGGGGAATGGTCATAGGCAGGCGATGGCAGTCGATTTAGGGGTTATCGGCGTTGCGCGGCCAATATTGAGCCCCGTTTTGCCAGGCCGCGGTCCGGGATGCATATGCACCACCGACGCTGGCGCCGCGACTGCTTTGATGTGCGTTTTGCGAGGAGCCGAACATGACAGTGGATACCCCCAACCCGCACCAGCACATCCTTGAGCGCCGCCTGCCGGCCTGGACACGGAAGGCCACGCCGGAACACTGGCAGCGGCTGCACGAAAGCATCCTGCCTTCCCAGGGCCTGCCCGACAGCGAGGCGGCCTGGTTCGCCAACGCCGCGCCGCATCTGCGCGAAGCAGTCGAGGTCAGCCAGGCTAGCCTGATGCGCAGCCAACGCACATTAGCCAGGCATCTGCGGGGTTTGCAGAACATCACCGAATTCGCCGAACCTCTGCTCACCGAACGCCTGCGCATGCAGCACGGCTTGATCACGCCGCTGCGCAGTACATCACTGATCGTGGTCAAGCGACTCTATACCTTCCAGGTCTATACCACGCGCCACGAACACCGTGGCCTGCTGCAGGCCGCCCTACAGAACTTCGCTGAAACCTTCACCTTTGATCGCCACAGCGCGCTGGCCCTGGAAGGCGATTGGCAAGTGCGCGAGGGCCTGGTCACCGGTAAGACCACGCTGGGCGACAGCGACACCGAAGTCGATATCGAGTTGCCCAGCGAACAGGTCCGGATCAAGCCGCTTGCCCTGTCACCAGCGGCCTTTGCCACCACCTGCCGTGAACTGGATATCGGCCAGCGTTACCAGGCCCATCTCGATGCCTTGTTCACGCCCCCGCCCGTTCACCAGGCGGCGGGCGCCGTTCATAAGGCCCGCCTGCGCCTGGCGGCAGACTTGGCGCGCCTACGCAATCAGCTGGACGGTAAAGGTTGGGACGCGGTACAGGCGTTGCTCGACGATGGGAAGGCGCTGGCCTGCAGTCAACTGAGCCTGCTCGGCATCACCCTGCACGAGGCAATCCTGATCGATGCCGGTACAGCGGGCATGCTGCTCTTTCTACCGGGTCACGTCGACAGCCTGCGCGGCTTCGACAACCTAGATGCCTTGCACCGGCAACTGCACAGCGAACTGCAGCAGCCGTCGTTTCGCCAAGGCTTCATGGACTATGTGCCCCGCGAGGCGCAAGGCCCCTTTGCCAGCCGGCTGCGACAGAATGCCGGGGGCGACCTGCACATGCGCCGCGTACCGATCAATGCCAACCTGTATGAGTTTCTTCACGATGATCACGTGTCACGCTTGAAGCACGAAGCCCTGCAAGTGGCAGTGCCCACCGCACTGGCCGACGAGCAGGCCCGCAAAGCGCGCGAGGCACTCTGGGACAGCGCCGGCCTCGACATGCTGATGATCGCCGGCCTGTTCGTCCCCATGCTGGGTACGATCATGACCGCAGTGGTGGCCTATCAACTGCTGGATGAAGCCTACGAAGGCTATGAGGCATGGCAGGTCGGTGACCGGGAACAAGCCTTCGGCCATCTCAAGTCGGTAGCCCTCAACCTGGCGGTGATCGGCGGGCTGCACATGACGGGCAAAGCGCTGAGCCGCCTGGCAACCAGCCCGTTGCTGGAGAGCCTTGACCCGGTCATGCTCGAAGACGGCAGCCAACGCCTGTGGCGACCCGACCTGACCCACTACCGCAGTGCGGTGGTGCTGCCGGCGGAACTCGAAGCCAATGCACAGGGGCAGTTCCTGCACCAGGGCCGGCACTTCATGCGCATGGATGGACACCTCTACGAGCAGCGCCTGGATATTCGCCAGGCACAATGGCGCATCGTGCACCCCGAAGACGGCGTCGCCTTCCAGCCGCCCCTCGAGCACAATGGCGCCGGCGCCTGGCGCGGCAGCCATGAGCAACCCCGCGACTGGTCGCTGGCGACCTTGGTCCGGCGCCTGGACAGCCGCCTGCAACACTTACCGGACGCGGCGCTCGAAGGCGCTGCCAGGGCCAATGGCCTGAACACCGCAGCCCTACGCCAGTTGCACCTGGCAAACAACCCACCCCCCACCGCACTGCGCGCGACACTCGAACGCCTGCCCCATGCCAAGGCCAGTGAAGGCGTCGAGCAAGCCGCACTGGAAGGCCTGCACATTCCCGAGCTGGCCAACGTGCACAGTGAGCGTTTGATCGTCATGGCCATGGCCGATCTACCGGGCTGGCCCACCGAACTGCGCCTCGAGCTACGCGCAGCGTCCCCCGCAGGGCCTGTGCTGCTTAGCGCCGGAGCCGAAAATGCCAGCCGTACCTGCATTGTGCTCAAGACAGGTGACGGTTACGAAGCCTACCTGGGCGAGCGCCCTGTCGCGCTCAGGCAAGACACCGATTTGTGTCGAGCGATCTTGCAAGCGTTGTCTTCGGTTGACCGCCAGGCCCTGGGCATGGCCGCCAGCGGCGTCGATGAACTGCGCCGACGGATTCACCGCCTGGTCCTGGCCGAGCCCGCCGCGGCCAGACGCCTGCTGGGCAGTTATTTGCCTGGATGGGGCAACCGCGTCCGGTTACCTGGCGGCATGGAGGAGCCAGCGCTTGAGCCCCCCGCATCGAAGTCGGCGCGCTCTTTCGCCGCTACCGACAGCTGTACCCTGAGGCCGCGGACTACCAGGTCAACGAACAGTTGAGCCAGTGGCTCGAGGCCGGCCTGAGTCCGGAACGGCAACTTGGAGATTTAGAACAACAGTTGCGGGAGTTCCGTGACCAGATGCGCGATTGGGCCGGCAATGACCCATTGCGCCATGCCGCCGGGCGAAGGTTGGTCAGCAACTGGCAGCGCATGACGGAGTTTTCCCAAGAGGAACGGCTTGCCATTCACCAGATCAGCCTGGTCGACCTGGCACTGACCAACGAGGACCTGGCGGCCCTGGCATTGCCAGACCGTTTTACCCATATCGAGCGAGTCGACCTGGGCGCGAACCCCGGCTTGAGCCAATTGCCTGCCGAGTTTCTGGAACGGTTCCCAAGGTTGCAACGTATGCATCTGGTCGGTTGCGGTTTCGAGCAGTTGCCAGCAATTGCCGTGCCGCAAACATTGGAGTGGCTCGACATGCAGGGTAACAACCTGGTCTGGAACGACGTGAACCAAGCCGCTCTGGATCGTCTTGGCGCGCTTCGAATGCTGGACTTGTCGCACAACCCGCTGGCCCGCAGCCCCGACCTCAACCGCCTGCGCGAACTGGATGTGCGAACTCGTCGATTGGCCCAACGGTATTCGTAGCGATGAAGATTGGCGCCCCGTCGTCTTCGACCTGCGAGACAACCGCTTCGCCAGCTTGCCGCAGGATCTTCAGCTATCGAGGGTGGCGGCCCAGAACCTGTGGCTGGAAAGCCCCGACCTCAGCGAGCGGGTCAGCCAGCAGATCCAGGCCTATTACGTACAGCATGGTATCGACTTGCTGGTTGCCGACGCCGACTACGAGGAAATGCTGGAGCATACCGATGCCGGCGACTGGACCATCTGGAACGCACTGCCGCTGCAATACCGGCGCGAGCTACGTGGACTGCAGGATCAGCCGGACTATGATCAAGCCCGATTGTGGCAGCGGCTGCGCACTTTTGCAGATCCGCGAGTCATGGATTATGGCCTGGCGATCGGTGCCATGAGGCTGCTGGAGGCCGAGACGTTCCCGCCGCCGTTCGAGGAATGATCGGCAACGACGGCTCCAGGCTGGTAATTTGATGATGGTCGGCGCATGCTCGCAAGCTGAAGCGTTTCATCATCCGGATTTGAGAGGTGCATTACCCATGGACCGTCTGCTCGACTCGCTGTTCCCCACCCTCGAGGATATCCCCGAAGCCTGGCGCCTTGGCTCGCCCCTGGAGCAACGTGACTATCTGGTCAACGGTGAGCTGCGGCACTGGGACGGCCCCTTGGCCACCGTGCGCAGCCCGGTCTGGCTCAAGGAAGGCGGCAGTGAGCGCCAGGTCATCCTCGGCAGCGCCCCCCTGCTCGACGCCGAAACGGCGCTCACCGCCCTCGACGCGGCCGTGGCCGCCTACGACAAGGGCCGCGGTGCCTGGCCGAACATGCGCGTGGCCGAGCGTATCGGGCATGTCGAAACCTTCCTGGCGCGCATGCGCGAGCAGCGCACGGCGGTGGTCAAACTGCTTATGTGGGAGATCGGCAAGAACCTCAAGGATTCGGAGAAGGAGTTCGACCGCACCTGCGACTACATCGTCGACACCATCGAGGCGCTCAAGGACCTCGACCGTCGCTCCAGCCGCTTCGAGCTCGAACAGGGCACCCTTGGCCAGATCCGCCGCGCCCCGCTGGGCGTGGCGCTGTGCATGGGCCCGTACAACTACCCGCTCAACGAAACCTTCACCACGCTGATCCCGGCGCTGATCATGGGCAACACCGTGGTGTTCAAGCCGGCCAAGTTCGGCGTGCTGCTGATCCGCCCATTGCTCGAAGCCTTCCGTGACAGCTTCCCGCCCGGGGTGATCAACGTCATCTACGGGCGCGGCCGCGAAACCGTCAGTGCGCTGATGGCCAGCGGCAAGGTCGACGTGTTCGCTTTCATCGGCACCCACAAGGCCGCCAGCGACTTGAAGAAGCTCCACCCACGCCCGCACCGCCTGCGCGCGGCGCTGGGCCTGGACGCCAAGAACCCCGGCATCGTCCTGCCCCAGGTCGACCTCGACAACGCCGTCGAAGAGGCCGTCACCGGCGCCCTGTCGTTCAACGGCCAGCGTTGCACCGCGTTGAAGATCCTGTTCGTCCACGAGGACGTGGTCGAGGCATTCCTCGACAAGTTTCAGCGCAAGCTCGCCGCCCTCAAGCCCGGCATGCCCTGGGAGCCCGACGTGGCGCTGACGCCGCTGCCGGAACCCGGCAAGCTCGACTACCTCGACGGCCTGGTGGCCGATGCCACCGCCAAGGGTGCCAGGGTGCTCAATGAAGGGGGTGGGCAAAGCCGAGGCTCGTTCTTCTACCCCGCCCTGCTCTACCCTGTCAGCCAGGACATGCGCGTCTACCACGAGGAGCAGTTCGGCCCGCTGGTACCAGTGGTGCCCTACCGTGACCTGCAGACTGTGATCGACTACGTGCTCGACTCCGACTACGGCCAGCAGCTAAGCCTGTTCGGCAACGACCCGCAGACCATCGGCGCGCTGGTCGATACCTTCGCCAACCAGGTCGGCCGGATCAACCTCAACGCCCAGTGCCAGCGTGGGCCGGATACCTATCCGTTCAACGGCCGCAAGAACAGCGCCGAAGGGACCTTGTCGGTGCATGACGCATTGCGCGTGTTCTCCATTCGCACCTTGGTCGCTACCAAGTTCCAGCAAGCGAACAAGGAGTTGATCAGCGAGATTATCCGCAACCGGCAGTCGAGCTTCCTGACCACCGACTACATCTTCTGAACAATTCGCCTGATCGGGGCTGCTGCGCAGCCCATTGTGTTTATAGAGAATCGATATAAAGCAAGTGTCGATTTTCCAGGCTCATGAGCGACTCTAATCACCACGGCGTTGCAACCCACCCCACGTGAAAGGAGATTACGCAAATGGCAGCCAAGCCCATCCCCGAAGGCCAGCACAGCCTGACCCCGTATCTCGGCATCAAGGACGCCGCCAAGGCCATCGAGTTCTACAAGAAGGCCTTTGGCGCCGTCGAGATGTTCCGCCTCGAAGGCCCTGACGGCAGCATAGGCCATGCCGAGTTGAAAATCGGCGACTCCTCGCTGATGCTCGGCTCGCCCTGCGACATGGAGGGCGGCCTCAAGCCCAGCGAGACCATCGAGACTCCCGCAGTCGGTCTGCACCTGTATGTCGAGGACTGCGACAAAGTCTATGCCCAGGCCTTGAGCGCTGGCGCGATAGCAATACGTGAAGTCCAGGACCAGTTCTACGGCGACCGCAGCGGCACCCTGAAGGATCCGTTCAACAACATGTGGTTCGTCTCCACCCACAAGGAAGACCTCAGCCCCGAGGAAATCCGTGCCCGTGCCGCCAAACTGTTCGGCGGCCAGTGAGCGGCGGGCTCCAGGCCGCAAGCTTCAAGTTGAAAGCCGCCGCGCTTTGCTTGAAGCTTGAGGCTTGTAGCTTGGAGCTGCCCCTCAATGCGAATCATCGAAAAATCCGGCGCCCTGGTGCGCAGCCTGACCCCGGCAGAGGACGAACTGCTGGTGGACTTTGCCCGTGGCACCCTCACCGGCCCGCGCCTGTTGCAGGCTAACCAATGGCTGATGAAGATACGCAGCGCCAACCAATGGCTGGCCTGCGACTGCCGCAAGGATGCCCTGCCGGTGCTCAACGTCTCGTTGAACGGCAGCACCGGCACCCTGTTCCTGCGCAACAACCCCGAAACTGCCGAGCACACCCCAGGCTGCCCGTTCAGCAAGGATGAGCGTGAGGCCGGCGAACGCGCCGATGAAAACGCCGCCCCGGCCGCCTGGCTGGCGCCGGATGCGCCACTGCGCCTGCTCGGCGACTATCGCCGCGCCAGTGACGGCGAGGCACCCGCAACGCCGCGCGAGCCCGGCGAGCGCCGCGAACAGCAGCGCCTGCTGTCGCTGCTGCTGACCTGGATCGAGGCCAGCGGCCTGAACGTCTACGCCACCCACCTGAAAAAGGACCTCACCGCGCAGTTCGCCGACCTGCGCACTGTCGCCAGCCGCTACCCGCTGCTGGAGCGGGTGCCCGCCAGCAACTACCTGGAAACCCGCCTGGACATGAAGCACATGATGATGCTCAAGGCGCGCCTGCGCGAGGCCACGGTGTTCGGCAACCACCGTCGGCACGGCCTGCTGCTCGACTGCGTGGACCAAGTCAAGGGGCGCAGGTTGTTCAACAACCGCAGCGAGGATGGCTTCGACTTCCAGGGCCACCACCAGTACTGGGGCGGTAACCGCGCCAGCGGGCCACTGCTGGCCCTTGCGCTGTACTCTCCGGCCACCGCCGGCAGCCATTTCTACGAATTGATCCACGTCGCCAGCGTGCCGGTGCTATCGCGCGGGCATCTGTTCCCGGTGTACCGCGATGAAGAACGCGAGCCGCTCAAGGCGCTGGTGTCGCTGATCGACTGGATGGCCGGCAAGGGCGTCAAGGTGCTGATGCGCCGCCCGGTGATCGGCGGCCAGGTGATGGATGAACTGGTGCTGACGTCGGACCAGGACCGGGTACTGTCGGTGTCGCTGCTGGAGCAGCCGATCGGGCCCGAGCCGGATGCCGAGAATTTCAAGCGCTATGCCGACTTCAAGAGCCTGGACACCTTCCGCAAGTATGTGGCCGGGTTCTTCATGCGCGAACGCTGAAGGGAAGTCCCACAAGAGCCAGCCCTCGCGGCCCTTGTGGGAGCGGGCCTGCCCCGCGATGACTCGACCAGGCCAGGCTCTGTGCGAAATGCATCTGCACTCGCCCATACTGCATTGAAACGGGGCTCGGAATGCTCATGTACTCCAGTACAGTCGGGCGCGACCCCGGCCGTTCCTCCCCCGTTTCGCCTTGTCTGGCCTTCGCGCAGACACATTTCGTACAGCCCCTAGAACGCCGCCTTGAAGATCGTTTCGATCTCCACCTGGCTGGCCACCCGTGGATTGGTCAGCCCGCAGGCATCCTTCAACGCATTGGCCGCCAGCACCGGTACATCCTCGACCTTGGCCCCCAGTTCCGCCAGCCCGGCCGGGATGCCGATGGCCGCCGCCAGGTGCTCGATGGCCGAAATCGCAGCGCCGGCCCCCTGCTCGGCGTCCAGCGCGCAGACCTTCACCCCCATGGCCTTGGCCACATCACGCAGGCGCGCGGCGCTGACCTTGGCATTGAAGCGCTGCACATGGGGTAGCAGCACCGCGTTGCACACGCCATGGGGCAAGTCGTAGAAGCCACCCAGCTGGTGGGCCATGGCATGTACATAGCCCAGCGAGGCATTGTTGAACGCCATGCCCGCGAGGAACTGGGCGTAGGCCATGTTCTCCCGCGCCACCAGGTCACCGCCGTCGGCAACCGCCTGGCGCAGGTTGGCACTGACCAGACTGATGGCCTTCAGCGCGCAGGCATCGGTGATCGGCGTGGCGGCGGTGGACACATAGGCCTCGATGGCGTGGGTCAAGGCATCCATGCCCGTGGCCGCGGTGAGCCCCTTGGGCATGCCGACCATCAGCGCCGGATCGTTCACCGACAGGATCGGCGTGACGTTGCGGTCGACGATGGCCATTTTCACGTGGCGCGCCTCGTCGGTGATGATGCAGAAGCGGGTCATCTCGCTGGCGGTGCCCGCCGTGGTGTTGATCGCGATCAGCGGCAGCTGCGGCTTGCTCGAGCGGTCAACGCCCTCATAGTCGCTGATATGCCCGCCGTTGGTGGCGCACAGCGCGATGCCCTTGGCGCAGTCGTGGGGCGAGCCACCGCCCAGGGAGATCACGCAGTCGCAGCCCTCGCGACGCAGCATCGCCAGGCCCGTCTCGACGTTGGCGATGCTCGGGTTGGGCTTGGCGCCGTCGAAGACCCGCGAATCGATGTCGCGCATGGCCAGCATGCCGGCTATGCGCTCGGCCACACCGGCCTTGGCCAGCCCGACGTCGGTGACGATCAGCGCCTTGCGCAGGCCGTAGCCGGCAATCGCCGCCATCGCCTCTTCCAGGCAGTCGATGCCCATGATGTTTACGGCGGGGATGAAGAACGTGCTGCTCATGGCCGGGGTCCTCTCAGGCTGACGGTAGGTTGTCAGCATCCGCCGGAATGGACAGGTGGGCATTGATCCAGCGCAAGCCGGCCTACCCCATGAACAACCGATACGCCGGGTTCTCCGTCTCGTCCCAGTACTGGTACCCCATCTCGTCCAGTGCCCGTGGCAGCCCGGCCAGCTCGTCCTCGGGCACTTCCAGCCCGGCGAACACCCGCGCTTGTGCCGCGCCGTGGTTGCGGTAGTGGAACAGGCTGATGTTCCAGCGCTTGCCCAAGCGTTCGAGGAACCCCAGCAATGCGCCCGGGCGCTCGGGGAACTCGAAGCGCAGCACGCGCTCGCCGGCGCCGGGTGCCGCGTGGCCGCCGACGGTGTGGCGCACATGCAGCTTGGCCAGTTCGTTGTCGGTCAGGTCGAGCACCTGGTAGCCCTGTTCGCCCAGGCTGGCCAGCAACTGTTGCCGCGGATCCTGCTGCGGGTGGGTCTGCACGCCGACGAACAGGCGCGCCTCCTTGCCAGGGTAGTAGCGATAGTTGAACTCGGTGATCTGGCGCTTGCCCAGGGCCAGGCAGAACGCGCGGAAACTGCCGGGACGCTCGGGGATGGTCACGGCGATGATCGCCTCGCGCTGCTCGCCCAGTTCGGCGCGCTCGGCCACGTGGCGCAGGCGGTCGAAGTTGACGTTGGCGCCCGAGTCGATGGCCACCAGGGTCTGCCCTTGCAGCCCTTCGCGGGCCACGTAGCGTTTGATGCCGGCCACTGCCAGGGCCCCGGAAGGCTCGGTGATCGAGCGGGTGTCGTCGTAGATGTCCTTGATCGCGGCACACAGTTCATCGCTGCCGACCGTCACCACCTCGTCGACGAAGTGGCGACACAGCTCGAAGCAGTGCGCCCCCACCTGCGCCACCGCCACCCCGTCGGCAAAGGTGCCGACCTGCGGCAGGACCACCCGCTCGCCTGCGGCCATTGCGGCCTGCAGGCAGTTGGAGTCTTGCGGTTCGACGCCGATCACCTTGACCTCCGGGCGCAGGTACTTGACGTAGGCGGCGATCCCGGCGACCAGGCCACCGCCGCCGACGGGGACGAAGATCGCATGCAACGGGCCCGGGTGCTGGCGCAGGATCTCCATGGCCACGGTACCCTGGCCGGCGATGACGTCGGGATCGTCGAACGGCGGTACGAAGGTGGCGCCGTCGCGATCGGCCAGTTGCAGGGCATGGGCCAATGCGTGCGGGAAGCTCTCGCCGTGCAGCACCACATGGCCACCCCGTGAGCGCACGCCTTCGACCTTGAGCGAAGGGGTGGTGGTCGGCATGACGATGGTGGCCTTGATGCCCAGGTGCGACGCGGCCAGGGCCACACCCTGGGCATGGTTGCCGGCCGAAGCGGTGATCACGCCGCGGGCGCGCTGTTCGGGAGTCAGGCGTGACAGACGGGTGTAGGCGCCGCGGATCTTGAAGGAGAACGTCGGTTGCAGGTCTTCGCGCTTGAGCAGGACCTGGTTGCCCAGGCTGGCCGACAGGGCCGGCGCCGCTTGCAAGGGGGTTTCGATGGCCAGGTCGTAGACCGGCGCCGAGAGAATCCGGCGCACTTGCTCGGACAGCAGTTGCCGGGGGGTTGCCGGGGTGCGAGGGGTGGCGCTGAAACTGGTCATCGATGACTCCTGGTTTTTTTGTCGTGCCCAGGAGTCAGAGAGAAGAAACCCGCCTCCAGGGCGGGTTCAGTGCATGTGTGCGCTAGCCCGCCAATCTGATAATGGCGGTAATAATGCTGAGGGCGCTGTACTGCGGGAATAGGTTCATGGGCTTGGAAACTAGCGTGTGGCGCGAGAAAAAGTCAAGGCTTGGCGCTACCGCCCTTGTCGACGCTCACGAAGTGCCTGCCCAGTCGCAGATGAAATCCAACCGCAGATACGACGAAAAACTGCACAATTGATAGTCATTCGCCATTAACTCGTTCTCGGAACCCCCCGCCCGGAGGTAGAATGCCGCAAAACCGGGAGCCGCGATGAACCACGACCGCCACATTCCAAGCGAAGACGATGCAATCACCGATGCCGCCGCGCATTGGTGCATGCGCCTGCACGCCGACGATTGCACGGCGGTCGAGCGCGAGGCGTTCGGCCAGTGGTTGGCGGCCGACCCGCGGCATGCCGAGGAATACCAGGCGATGCTGGAGATCTGGGACACCGCCGACCTGCTGCCGCGCAGCGCCCAGGTGGTCCCGCTGCCCGTGCGGCGCCCGGTGGCGACGCGCCAGTGGCGCCCGTTCGCCTCCGCCGCAGCTGTCGCCCTGCTCGCCCTGCCGCTGGCCGGCTGGGTCGGCTGGGAACAGGGTTGGCTGCCCAACAGCTACCAGCATTTCGAAGCCAGCGACCACCTGCGGCAGGTGCGCCTGAGCGACGGCAGCAGCGTCGAGCTGAATCTCCACAGCGAGCTGCGCTTCCTGAACTTCAAGGATGAGCGCCAAGTCACCCTGATCAAGGGCGAGGCGTTCTTCAAGGTCACCCACGACAGCAGCCACCCGTTCATCGTCCACGCCGCAAACGGCCAGACCCGGGTCACCGGGACCCAGTTCAACGTGTGGAAATACGAAGACCAGGTCAAGGTGACGCTGGTGGAAGGTTCGGTGCTGGTCAGCAGCGGTGGCAACGCCGGCGGCTATCGCCTTGGCCCAGGCATGCAGGCCAGCTACCACAAGGGCGATTTCGAGCCCGAGCTGAACCAGAGCGACGACTACGCCAACAGCCTGGCCTGGCGCAGTGGCAGGCTGGTACTGGACAACCTCAGCCTCGGCCAGGCGTTGCCAGTGATCAATCGCTACCTGGACAAGCCGCTGATGCTGGCCGACGACAGCACCGCGAGCATTCGCATCAGTGGCGTCTACAGCACCCGCGAGGTCGAACGCCTGGTCGACACGCTGCCCAAGGTGCTGCCGGTGTACCTGACCCGCAGCAAGGACGGCAGTACCGTCCTCAACCGCATCGTGCCAGCGCCGACCCGCGGCTGATCAGAGGCCGCCTGTGCTCCCCTGGTGCGCGTGGGAGCGATGCGTCATATGGCACCGGCTTCGCCGGTGATCGCGGGGCTAGCCCGCTCCCACGCTGGCCCCTCGGAATCAGAGCGTCATCGCCGCAAACCAACCAAACGCCAGCAGCGGCAGGTTGTAGTGCAGGAACGTCGGCACCACGGTGTCCCAGATATGGTGGTGCTGGCCATCCACGTTCAGCCCGGAGGTCGGCCCCAGGGTCGAGTCCGAAGCCGGAGAACCGGCATCGCCCAGGGCACCGGCAGTACCGACGATGCACACGGTGGCCAGCGGATCGAAGCCCAGCTGCACGCACAGCGGCACGAAGATCGCCGCCAGGATCGGCACGGTGGAGAACGACGAGCCGATACCCATCGTCACCAGCAGCCCCACCAGCAGCATCAACAAGGCACCAATGCCCTTGCTGTGGTCGATCCACTGCGCCGAGGTCTCCACCAGGCTTTTCACCTCGCCGGTGGCCTTCATCACTTCGGCGAAACCGGAAGCGGCGATCATGATGAAGCCGATCATCGCCATCATCTTCATGCCTTCGGTGAACAGGTCGTCGGTGTCCTTCCAGCGCACGATGCCCGACAGCGAGAAGATCAGGAAGCCGACCATCGCGCCGATGATCATCGAGTCCAGCCACAGCTGGATGATGAATGCAGCGGCGATCGCCACCCCGGCCACCAGCAGGGTCACCGGGTTGTACTGCACGCTGACTTGCTCGACCTGCTCGATCCGCGCCAGGTCGTAGTCACGTTTCTTTCGGTAGCTGAAGAACACCGCCAGCAACAGGCCGGCGAGCATGCCTGCGGCGGGAATGGCCATGGCGTGGGTGACATTGACCCCGCTCACGTCGACACCGGCGCGGGCGACGTTGGCCAGCAGGATCTCGTTGAGGAAGATGTTGCCGAAACCGACCGGCAGGAACATGTACGGGGTGATCAGGCCGAAGGTGATCACGCAGGCGATCAGCCGGCGGTCGATGCGCAGACGGGTCAGCACGTACAGCAGCGGCGGCACCAGCAACGGGATGAAGGCGATGTGGATCGGCAGGATGTTCTGCGACGACACCGCCACCACCAGCATCAGGCCGATCAGCAGCCACTTGACCTTGCCACCGTCGGCATGGCCCTGGCGATCGATCATCGCCAGCGCCCGATCGGCCAGGGCATGGGCCAGGCCCGACTTGGCGATGGCCACCGCGAAGGCGCCGAGCAACGCATACGACAAAGCCACCGTGGCACCGCCACCCAGGCCACCATTGAAGGCCTTGAGCGTGCCCTCGATACCCAGCCCACCGACCAGGCCTCCGGCCAGGGCGCCGATGATCAGGGCGATGACCACATGCACGCGGGACAGGCTCAGGATCAGCATGAGCCCGACCGCGGCAATCACTGCATTCATGGTGTGCAAACCTCGTTACGACAGACAAAAAGCGGGTATTCCGGCGACAGACTGCGCGCAGGCAGTGGCCGGACCAGGGGATGTTGTTATGAAGGGCGCACACTCTGAAGCACAGACCGGCAGAAGTCAAAAGCGTCTGCGCCGCGGCCCTATGTAGGAAATAGACGAAAGTCGCAGGGTTTAATTGAACGTTTGAATAAAGAAAAATCCGAGCACGCCGACACAGTCGGCAGCATCAAACCTATTACAAGGGATTTTCCCCATGCCTTTGCTGCGACAACTCTCCATCCAATGGAAGATCACCCTGCTGGCGGGCCTGTGCCTGGCGGCCATCGTCACCCTCCTCGTCGGCCTTTCGCTGTACCGCATGGACCACAGTTCGGACCTGGTCAAAGCCAGCAGCATGCGCATGCTCTCCGACTCGGCGCAGTCGCGCATCGAGTCCCAGGGCGAGGTCCAGGCCCTGAACATCCGCCGTCAGTTCATGGACGCCTACCAGTACGGCGCCGGTTTCGCCCGTCAGGTGCTGTTCCTGCGTGAACAGGCCGAGAAACGCTTCCTCGACGCCTACGACCTGCGCCAGGACATGACCGCCCAGGTGCGTGCCGCGCTGCAGGCCAACCCCGACCTGCTCGGCCTGTCGCTGGTGTTCGAACCGGGCGCGCTGGATGGCAAGGACAAGCTGTTCGCCGGCCAGGGCGAACTGGGCAGCAACGAGACCGGGCGCTTCGCCCTGTACTGGTCGCAGCCGCGGGTCGGCCAGCTGACCTCGATGGCGCTGCCCGAGCACGACATGGCCAACACCGAGATCGGCCCCAGTGGCCAGCCGGCCAACACCTGGTGGGTGTGCCCGCGCAGTACCGGCACCGTGTGCGTGGTCGAGCCGTACTTCTATGACATCGACGGCCAGCGCGTGCTGATGACCAGCATCGTCTTCCCGCTCAAGGCCGGCGACAAGGTCATCGCCACCCTGTCCATCGACATCAACCTCAATAGCCTGCAGGCGTTGAGCCAGACCGCCAGCCGCAGCCTCTACGAGGGCCAGACCACGGTCGGCATCCTCAGCCCCGTGGGCCTGCTGGCCGGCTACAGCGCCGATGCCGGCAAGCTGGCCCAGCGCTTCGATCAGGTCGACCGGACCCAGGGCGCGGAACTGGTGCGCAAGCTCGCCGAAGGCAAACTGCAGATCCTCCACGATCAGCAGCGCCTGAAAGTGCTGGCTGCGTTCGAGCCGATCCCTGGCGGCAAGCCCTGGGGCGTGCTGCTGGACGTGCCGGAAAGTGCCCTGACCGGGCCGGCCGAGGCGCTCAAGGTTGAACTCGACGCCCTCAACACCAGCGGCACCCTGCTCGAACTGGGCCTGGGCCTGGCCGCCGCCATCACCGGCCTGCTGCTGGTGTGGCTGATGGCCCGCGGCGTGACCCGGCCGATTCTTGGCGTGGCAGCCATGCTCAAGGACATCGCCAGCGGCGAGGGCGACCTGACCCGCCGCCTGCAATACGACAAGCAGGACGAGCTTGGCGAGCTGGCCGGCTGGTTCAACCGCTTCCTCGACAAGCTGCAGCCGACCATCGCCGAGGTCAAGCGCTCGGTCCAGGCCGCGCGCGGCACCGCCGACCAGTCCGCGGCCATCGCCGCCGAAACCAGCGCCGGCATGGAGCAGCAATACCGCCAGGTCGACCAGGTGGCCACCGCCTCCCACGAGATGAGCGCCACCGCCCAGGATGTCGCCCGCAGCGCCGCCCAGGCCGCCCAGGCCGCGCGTGAAGCCGACCAGGCCACCCGCGAAGGCCTGGCGGTGATCGACCGCACCACCACCAGCATCGACACCCTGGCCGCCGACATGAGCGGCGCCATGGCCCAGGTCGAGGGCCTGGCACGCAACAGCGAGAAGATCGGTTCGGTGCTCGAGGTAATCCGCTCGATCGCCGAGCAGACCAACCTGTTGGCGCTCAACGCCGCGATCGAAGCGGCCCGCGCCGGCGAGGCTGGCCGCGGTTTCGCCGTGGTCGCCGACGAAGTGCGCAACCTGGCGCGCCGCACCCAGGAGTCGGTAGAGGAAACCCGCCAGGTGATCGAGGCCCTGCAGGCCGGCACCCAGGAAGTGGTGGGCGCCATGGACAGCAGCCATCGCCAGGCCCAGGGCGGTGTTGAACAGGTCGGCCAGGCCGTTACCGCGCTGCAGCGCATCGGCCAGGCGGTGACCGTGATCACCGACATGAACCTGCAGATCGCCAGCGCCGCCGAGGAACAGAGCGCGGTGGCCGAGGAGATCAACAGCAACGTCGCCACCATCCGTGACGTGACCGAGTCGCTGAGCGGCCAGGCCAACGAATCGGCGCGGGTCAGCCAATCGCTCAACAGCCTGGCCAACCAGCAGCAGGGGTTGATGGATCAGTTCCGCGTTTAAGCCTTTAGAGTTGCAGTGCCTGTCAGACCGAACGCCGCGCGGGCGGCGCTCGATTTGACAGGCACTACAAAGCTATCGCCACACCCCGCAGCCCATCGCCCATAGCTGAAAAACCTCGTCGTCTACACTCTTGCCGGAACCCACGGACCGGCACCGACGAGGCCCCGATGAAGAAAGTTCCTACCCTGCTGGCCAGCCTGCTCCTTGCCTTCGGCCTGGCCAGCACCGACTCCGCCGCTGCGGCCGAGCAACCCATCCACTTCGGCGCCATCGGCTGGGAAAGCGGTGCACTGACCACCGAGATCCTGCGCCTGATCGTCGAACGTGGCTACGGCTACCCCACCGACACCCTGCCCGGCAGCACCGTGAGCATGGAAGTGGCCCTGGCGCGCAACGACCTGCAAGTGATCGCCGAGGAATGGGCCGGGCGCAGCCCCGCCTGGGTCAAGGCCGAGCAGGCCGGCCAGGTGTTCGCCCTGGGCGACACGGTAAAGAACGCGCAGGAAGGCTGGTGGGTACCGGCCTACGTCATCAAGGGCGACCCGGCACGCAACCTCGAACCGCTAGCGCCGGACCTGCGCAGCGTCGACGACCTCAAGCGCTACCCCCAGGTATTCAAAGACCCCGAGGCGCCCGACAAGGGCCGCTTCCTCAACAGCCCCAGCGGCTGGACTTCCGAGACCGTCAACAGCCAGAAACTCAAGGCCTATGGCCTGGACAGGCTGTACAACAACTTCCGCAGCGGCACCGGCGCGGCGCTCGACGCCGAGATCGCCGCCAAGATCAAGCTCGGCAAGCCCGTGCTGTTCTACTACTGGAGCCCTACTCCGCTGATGGGCCGCTACGACCTGGTACGCCTCGAAGAACCTCCGTTCGATGCAGCCGCCTGGGCCACCCTCACAGATCCCGCCAATCCTGCTCCCAAAGGCAGCCAATCGCTGCCGGCCAAGCTCTCCATCGGTGTGTCCAAGGCGTTTCGTGACGCCCACCCGGAACTGGTCGCCGTGTTCGAGAAGGTCGACCTGCCCATCGACACCCTGAACAAGGCACTCGCCCGCATGAGCGAAACCCGGCAGAAACCCCGCGACGCGGCGATCGCCTTCCTGCGTGACAACCCTGCGGTGTGGAAGGCCTGGCTGCCCGCCGAACACGCCGCCAAGGTCGAGGCCGGCCTGTGAGCGGTGGTTTTCCCGAAGCCCTGCAATTCTCTTTCGCCGCCTGGGTCAACCGCCTGGTCGACTGGTTGGTACTGCACTATGGCGATCATCTGCGCACCGTCTCCGACCAGTTGCTGCAACTGCTGCTAGGCCTGGAAAACCTGCTGCGGCTGCTGCCCTGGTGGCTGCTGCTGGTGCTGGTCGGCCTGCTGGCCTGGCATGCCAGCCGCAGCCTGGCCCGGGCGTTGATGCTGCCACTGCTGCTGGCGCTGATCGGCATGCTCGGGCTGTGGGACAAGCTACTGCAGACCCTCGCCCTGGTGCTGGTCAGCACCGGCCTGTGCGTACTGATCGGGGTGCCGCTGGGCATCCTGCTGGCCACCCGCCCGCTGGCCCGGCGCCTGATCCTGCCGGTGCTCGACGTGATGCAGACCCTGCCGGCCTTCGTCTACCTGATTCCTGTGCTGATGCTGTTCGGCCTGGGCAAGGTGCCGGCGGTGTTCGCCACGCTGATCTACGCCCTGCCGCCGCTGGTGCGCCTGACCGAACTGGGCCTGGCGCAGATCGACCCGTCGCTGCTGCAGGCCGCCCATGGCCTGGGCGCCAGCCGCTGGCAACGGCTGCGGCGCATCGCCCTGCCGCTGGCCCTGCCGAGCATCATGGCCGGGCTCAACCAGTCGGTGATGATGGCCCTGTCGATGGTGGTGGTAGCTTCGATGATCGGCGCCCGCGGGCTGGGCGAGGACGTGCTGGCCGGTATCCAGACCCTGAACGTTGGCCAGGGCGTCGAGGCGGGCCTGGCGATCGTCGCGCTGGCCATGGTGATCGACCGCATCAGCCAGGCATACGGACGCCCCGGGCGTTGAGGCGCGCATTCGCGTATCGTAGCGCCCTCGACAAGGTGAGCCTGCCACGTCAAGAACCGGAGCCCCGCGTGTCCCTCAAAGCCCTGCGCACCCTGGTCACCATCGCCCGCCATGGCACCTTCGCCCGCGCCGCCGACCTGCTGAGCCTGACGCCCTCGGCGGTGAGCCTGCACATCAAGACCCTGGAAGACGAATTGCAGGTCGCCCTGTTCGACCGCAGCCGCCGCCAGGTGATGCTGACCGAGGCGGGTCAGCTGGCGGTGGCCCGCGCCGAAGGCATCCTGGCTGCCTACGACGAACTGGCCGACACCCTGGCCAGCGGCCCGAGCCTGCGCGGTCGCCTGCGTATCGGGGCGATCCACACCGTGCTCGCCCGGCGCCTGCCCAGGGCTCTGGTGTGGATCAAGGCTCACCACCCCGAGCTGCATGTCAGCGTGGTGTCGGGCATGTCTGCGGACCTCGCCCGGCGGGTCGAAGATGGCGAGCTGGACGCGGCAATCACCACCGAACCGGTCAGCCCCTACCCGCAAAGCCTGCAGTACACGCCGCTGTTCGAGGACCGTTTCTGGGCCATCGCCAGCCCGGATCTGGCGGGCCAGAGCCTGTCGGCGCTGCTCGCCAGCCAGCCGTTCCTGCGCTTCGACAAACGCGCCTGGGCCGGCCGCCAGATCGAACAGGAACTGCGCCGTCAGCGCCTGCAGGTCAACGAGCAGATGGAGCTGGACAGCCAGGAGGCCCTGGCGCGTATGGCGGCCATGGGGCTCGGGGTGGCGGTGATCCCCATGAGCGACGACGACCTCGAACGGCTGCCAGCCGCCACCGTGCTGCCCTTCGGTGAACCGCAACTGACCCGGCGCATGGTGCTGCTGGAACATGAAAAGAGCCAGCGGCGGCACCTGAGTGCGGTATTGAAGACCGCACTCTAGACATGAACGCTGGCGAAAGTGCTGCGCAGCTGTCATGGACAATGCATTTTTTCTCAACGGTCACTCAAGAAAACACCGTTTTTTCTGCTCACTCAACTCCGCTAGTCTGTGCCCGTACCCGGCCACGGACCACCCGCCATGCTCCACCTGCTGCTCACTACGCTCGTCCCGATCATCCTGCTCATCGCCCTGGGCACCTGGCTGCGGGTCCGTGGCTTTCTCGCCGAAACCTTCTGGCCCGGCGCCGAACGCCTGAGCTATTACGTACTGCTGCCGTCGTTGTTCCTGCACGGCCTGGCCACCGCCAACCTCGACGGCGTGCCGGTACTGGGCATGGTCGGCGTGCTGATGCTCTCGACCCTTCTCGGCGCCCTGCTGCTGGTGCTCTACCAGGCCGTCGCCAGCCATGACGGCGGCGACTTCACCTCGGTGTTCCAAGGTGGCGTGCGCTTCAACAACTACATCGGTGCAACCCTGGCCGCCGGCCTCTACGGCGCTGCCGGCATCGCCCTCGCGGCGGTGGCCAACGCGGCCATCGTGCCGCTGGTCAACCTGCTCTGCGTACTGGTGTTCGCCCGCTTCAGCGCACGCCACAGCTCACCGACCACGGTGCTCAAGGCGATCTTCGCCAACCCGTTGATCATCGGTTGCGCGGCTGGCCTGTTGCTGCGGGTAACCGGCCTCGGCCTGCCGGCCGGCCTGGAGCCCACGGTCAAGGCCCTGGGCCAGGCAGCGTTGCCGCTGGGCCTGCTGTGCGTGGGCGCGGCGCTCGGCGGGGCGCGGCTGGGGCAGCAGCTCAGGCCGGTGCTGGCCGCGTCGCTGTTCAAGTTCCTGATCATGCCGGTGGCCACCTGGGGCCTGTGCCGGTTGCTCGGGCTGAGTGGCCAGGCCGCGGTGGTGGCGGTGCTGTTCCAGGCGCTGCCCACCGCGTCGTCGTCCTATGTGATGGCCCGGCAGATGGGCGGCAACGCCCCGTTGATGGCCACCATCATCGCCCTGCAGACCATCGCCGCCGCCGCGACCCTGCCCCTGGTGCTGAGCCTGACACTGAATTGAAGCCGAACGGCTAAACTGTGGACAGCCCTCTCGCGGAGTCTCGATCATGCGCCTTGCGTGGATGCTGTTCGGTCTGTCCCTGACCCTGTTTGCAGGCCCCCTCCTCGCCGCCGACAGCCAACAGGCCGCGGTTGCCGAAGACAAGGCGCAGGTGCTCGAGGAGAAGGTGGTCGAGGATGCCCCACCTCCCAAAAAACAGGAAACCCTGACCCCCGGTGAAGTCCAGGCCGTCGACCCGGCAGGCCAGGCGCCGATGGACGACAGCATCACCTGCCTGGCCCGCACCATCTACTGGGAAGCCAAGGGCGCCGACGCCGAGGACATGAGCGCGGTGGCCAGCGTGGTGCTCAATCGCCTCGGCCACGAAGGCTTTCCCGACAGCATCTGCGCGGTGGTCAAGCAGGGGGTGGAGAGCAAGAGCTGCCAGTTTTCCTGGTGGTGCGACGGGCGCCCCGACCAGGTCGAAGAAGCGGAGCGCTACGCGGTGGCCAAGGAAATCGCCCGCAAGGCACTCAACCAGCAGCTCAAGGACCCCACCGGCGGCGCCCTGTATTTCCATGACCGCAGCGTCCGCCCCGACTGGGCCAAGGCCTATCGCAAGACGGCCCAGACCACGCATTTCCTGTTCTACAAACCGAACCAGGCCCTGGCCCGCTAGACATTAGAACCCGACCGTCGCCGATACCAGCCAGGTGCGTGGCGTCGACAAGGTCAGGCCAGTGGCGGTGCCTTCCGGCACGTTCGCCGAAGCCCAGTACGTCTTGTCGAGCACATTTTCCACGCTGGCGCGCAAGGTGACCGCCTTGCCGCCCAGTTTCAGCGCATAGCGCGCGCCCAGGTCATAGCGCTGCCAGGCATCGATCTTCTGCTGGTTGGCCGCATCCAGGTATTGGTTGCCGGTGTGGATCACCCGGGCGCCGAGCGTCAACCCGGCCACCGCCGGCAGGTCCCACTCCACGCCCAGGTTGGCGTTGACGATCGGCGCGCCGATGGCCCGGTTGCCATCGTTGCGCCCGTCGGCGGTGCGGGTCTGTTCGGCGTCCAGCAGCATCGCCCCGCCGAGCAGGCGCACGCCGGCCAGGGGTTCGCCGAACAAGTTCAGTTCCAGCCCTTGGTTGCGTTGCTCGCCATCGGCCCGCAGGTTGTTCTGCGCATCGGTGTAGTAGGCCGGCTTGTCGATACGGAACAGGCTCAGGGTGGTGCTGAAGCTGCCGGCGTCGTACTTGGCGCCCACCTCCACCTGCTTGCTGCGATAGGGCGCGAACACCTTGCCGGCGTTGTTCGCCGTCTCCGGCGCCACCTGGCCCTGGGTCAGCCCCTCCATGTAGTTCAGATACAGCGACAACCGCTCGCTGCTGCGCCACACCAGCCCCAGGGCCGGCGAGGTGGCATGTTCGTCGTAACGCTGGTCGGGCTCGCCAGGCTCGGAACTGTCGACCTCGACCCGCTGCAGCCGGGCGCCGAGGGTGAGCAGCACGCGGTCTTCGGCCAGGCTCAGGGTGTCGGCCAGAGCCAGGCTGGAGAGCAGCGTCTTGGTGTGGGTCGGGTTGTCCAGCGCCGTCGTAGTGCCGGGCGCAGCCAGGGCCACCGGGTCGAACAGATTGCTCACACCTGCGGCATAGCGCGCGCCGCTATTGTCGAAGGTCATGTCGAAGCGATTGAGGCTGATGTTCAGGGTATGGCCGACCGCGCCGGTATCGAACCAGCCCCGCACCCCGACAGTACCGGTGATCACTTTTTCCTCGCGCTGGAATGCCCGAGGGCTGACGCTGAAGCGCCCGGCATCATTGGTGACCTGCACCGCGTGGCGCAGGAAGTCGTAGTCACCTTTGCGCGCCCCCAGCGCGCCATGGACCATCCAGTTATCGCTGACATCGTATTCGCCGCGCACCGCGCCGAAAGTGTCCTCGGCCCGCGAGTAGCTCCAAGGTTGGGCGAAGTTGTGGTGGATGGCCTTGGCGTGCGGCACATTGACCCCAGGATTCAGGCCAACCCGCTCCATAGGCGCGTCGACATCGCGCTGCTGATGCCCGACATCCAGCGACAGGCGCAGGCGCTCGCCGCGCACATCGAAGCCCAGCACCGAGGCCTCGCGCTCCAGGCGCTGGTGCTCCCATTCTGTATCGCCGGCCTGACGCACCGCATTCAGACGCAGGCCCACACGCTGCCCTTCGCCGAAACGCCGGCCGATGTCCACATGCCCTCCCCCCTGACCGGCCGAGGCATACAGCGCGGTGAACTCGGTCAGCGGCGTCTCGCCCGCGCGCTTGGGTTCTATGTTGACTCCTCCGCCAACGCTGCCATTGGGTGCCAGCCCGCCCAGCAAGGCACCGGGCCCTTTGAGGATATCGACGCGGTCGACCATTTCCATGTCGATGGAGTAGGTGGGCAGCACCCCATACAGGCCACCGTAGGCGACATCACTGTTGTACAGGCTGAAGCCGCGCACCGAGAACTGCTCGAAGCGCCCGGCGGACGGGTTGGTGGTGCGTACGGACGGGTCGTTGGCCACCGCGTCGGCCAGGGTCCGCGCCTGCTGGTTCTGTAACAGCTCGCTGGTGTAGGAGGTGATGTTGAAAGGCGTGTCCATGTAGTCTCGCTCGCCCAGCAGGCCCTGGCTGCCGCGCCGCGACACCTGGCCGCCCGCGTAGGAATCACTGGCCGAGCCGATGCCCTGGCCATTGATAGTTGTACTGGGCAGCTCATGGGCGCCGTCACCCGGCGCTATCTGGCGCATCAGGGTGTAGCCGCCCTGCCCGGCGGGCACCAGGTGCAGGCCCGAGCCCCGCAGCAATGCCGTGAAGCCCTCTTCGACAGCGTACTCGCCGGCAAGCCCATTGCTGCCGTGCCCGGCCACCAGCGCCGGGTCTACCGAGAGGTTGACCCCGGCCTGGCCGGCAAATCGAGTCAGCGCAGCGGCCAGGCTGCCTGCCGGGATCTGGTAGCTGCGCCGTGGCGCGTCATCGGCCCAGGACATCCCCGGCAAACCCAGGGCAAGCAACAGCACAGGCGTGGACAAGGGGCGAATCAGAGGGTTCAGGGACATCCGCAATGCTCTTGTTGGAGGGTGATGCCCTGAATGACCGGTGAGCAGGAAAAAAGGGACAGCCGTCAGGCAGTATTTTCGCGCGGTGTCAGCGACACCCAGTAACGAGTGCGGTAATGCACCACCAACGGCAGGCTCGCGGCCAGCAATGCAAGGATGCGGTCGGTGTCGTCCAACTGGAAGGTGCCGGTCACCGCAAGGCGCTCCAACGCCGGGTCCCAACGCAGCAAACCAGGGCGATAGCGGCGAAGCTCACGCAACAACTCGCCCAGCCGCTGGTTGTTGGCCAGCAGCAATCCCTGCTGCCAGCCTGGCAACTGCGCATCGAATGGCTGTAAGGCACCGATGCCGCTGGCCCCGAGCAGCGCACGCTGTCCGGCATCCACCCGCGCGCCTGGGCCGGACAACGGATGCAGATCGACCTGGCCACGGCTGACCGAAACGGCGCAACCCCGCCCGCCCAGGCGCACGCAGAAGCTCGCCCCCCCTGCGCGCAACAAGCCCTGCCGGGTCTGTACCTGCAGCGAGCCGGCGCTGTCCACGGCGATCTCGCCGGCGACCAGTTGCACCTGCTGCCGACCGAGGCTGAAATCGAGGTTCACCGCGCTGGCCGTATTCAACTGCAAGCGGCTGCCATCAGGCAACGTCAGGCCGCGACGCTCGCCGGTGGCGGTGCGCAGGTCGGCACGCCAGCTATCGACCGGCAATTGCCGATAACCCAACCACCCCAGTGGCACCAGGGTGCCCACGGCAAGGGCCTGCCCCAACAAGCGACGGCGGTCTGGATCGGGGCGGTCCAGGCAGGTCGCCGCCAACGGTGCCGGCACCTGGCTGAAGCGCTCGCGCAGCGCCTCGGCCTTCTGCCACAGCGCCTCATGGGCAGCACTGCGCTCACGCCAGCGACTCAGGCTGTCGCGCTGCTCGGCACTCAAGCCACCGGCATCCTGCAAGGCCAGCCATTGCGCCGCCTCGCGAGCCAGGCGCCGCGCCGCGTCATCGGTGCGCGCGTTCACAGCGCCACCAGCAAGCAATGCTCGTAGGCCCTGACCATGTAGCGCTTGACCGTGCGCTCACTGACCCGCAGGCGGGTGGCGATACTGGCGTAGTCCAGGCCCTCCAGCTGTGACCAGATAAACGCCTGGCGCACCGGGCGGGGCAAGCCATCCAGCAGTTCATCGAGGGCCTGCAGGGTCTCTAAGAGCACCCAGCGCTGCTCAGGTGATGGCGCCAGCGCCTCGGGCAACTGGCGCAGCGCCTCGAGATAGGCATGCTCAAGCGAACGTCGTCGAAAGTGGTTGACCAATAGCCGACGGCCTACGGTGAGCAGATACGCCCTGGGCTCGCGCAGGCTGGCCAGGGTCTGGGACTGCTGAGCGGCCAGCACGCGCAGGAAGGTGTCCTGGGTCAGGTCGGCAGCCGTCCAGGTGTCGCCCAGGCGTCGCAGGAGCCAGCCGTGCAGCCAACCGCGATGTGCCCGATAAAGAGCGCTTAGCGAGGGTTCAGGGGCCGCGGTGGACTCAGTCATCAATGGCACGCTGCTGCAGGTGTAAATGATATTTATTCTAATTGACCTCAATGCATTGGCCAATAGCATCGCGCTGGCCGGGCATAGGGCTGGATTCACCGCAGGTCGGGTATTTCACAAGGCGGTCCGCGCCACGCTTTATCAATCGAATTCAGCAGGCGGCTGGCAGTCGCCTGTAGAAGTGCGGGCGGTCCTGCCCGGGCATGCGCTTGATCCCATGTCACCAATAAACGGGGCGTCAACCGGCAGGCTTTTTGCCGCCATGCTGCTTTGGATGAGCGCTGGGGTGCCCTTTGGAGAGCCCGCCGGTTGGCTGCCATAAGCCATCTGGGTCAAGCTTGCGGCTGCCAGCGACGCGACCAGTACGATCTTTTTCATACAGTGTCCTTTCAGTGATTTCCCGGTTTGATTTGCACAGGCGAAGCGCTCCTCCTGCAGCCCGGTTGACTCTATCTTCTGTTCCTGCCAGGCAGCGTTAGGAAGAAGTCACTTCGCCACGTGAAAGCGCTTCATTAACTCGTAGGAAATCGTCCTTGAGGACGTACTGGCACCCAGGTGAAGCGCCGCAACCGTTAACGCAGCGCGGTGTGGGCTGCGCTCGGTCTCATGGCTAGCGCGCAACCCCCAGCATCCCGCGCTCGACAATGAAATCGATCACTGCCTGCAGCCCCTCGCCTTTCTTCAGGTTGCTGAACGTCCACGGCCGCTCCGGGCGCATGCGCCGGGTGTCACGTTCCATCACCTCCAGCGACGCCCCCACATAGGGCGCGAGGTCGGTCTTGTTGATCACCAGGAAGTCCGACTTGGTGATGCCCGGTCCGCCCTTGCGCGGGATCTTCTCGCCCTCGGCGACATCGATCACATAGATGGTCAGGTCGGCCAGCTCCGGGCTGAAGGTGGCGCTCAGATTGTCACCGCCACTCTCGACGAAGATCACCTCGAGGTTGCCAAACTGGCGCGCCAACGCCTCGACGGCCGCCAGGTTCATCGAGGCGTCCTCGCGGATCGCCGTGTGCGGGCAACCGCCGGTCTCGACGCCGACGATGCGCTCAGGCTCCAGGGCCCCGGCTTCGGTAAGGATGCGCTGGTCTTCCTTGGTGTAGATGTCATTGGTCACCACGGCGATCTGGTAGTGATCCCGCATGGCCTTGCACAGGGCTTCAAGCAGCGCGGTCTTGCCGGAACCGACCGGGCCGCCGACGCCGACACGCAGGGGTTGCTGATAGTTTTGCATCGTGGCTGTCCTCAGGAACGGAACAAACGGGTGTATTGGGTTTCATGGCGCGATGAAGCGATGGCCAGCAGCGGCAGGCCGCCGCCGAGCTGGTCGTCGTCAAGGCCCAGAGCATGATCAAGCACGGCAGGCAGTTCCTCGCCCAAGTCGCGTAGCAGGGTTTGCGCGGCCTGCTGGCCGAAGGGCACCAGCTTCACCCCCGCCATCACCGCACCCTCGAGCCAGGCGAAGCCATGGCCCAGGGCGAGCTGACGCAACGGGATCGACCAGTGCGCCCCGAGCCAGGCCATGCCGCCCAGCTGGCTGAGCTCGAGGCTGGCGCGCCAGGCTGGCTCCTGCCCCAATTGCCAGCCATCGAGCAGACGCGCCAGGGCGCTGCCGCGCTGCCGTTCTTCCAGGCGCAGTTCGGCGGTCTCGCGGTTGGCCAAAAGAAACTGGCTCCAGTGCGCGAAGGCGTCGGCATCTTCGGCCTGGCAGGCCTTGTACAGGCGCGCCAGCAATGGCCAGTCGAGGTGGCCGAGGGTGTCGTGCAACTGCTCGCGCTGCCAGGCGGCGAAGCCTTTGGCATCCTTCACCCAACCGGCTTCCACGGCCCACTCCAGGCCTTGCGAGTAGGTGAAGCCGCCCACCGGCAAACCCGGGCTGGCCAACTGCAGCAAGCGCAGCAGCGCCAGATCAGTGTGCATCAGCCGGCCAGCACCAGCGCGGCGCCCACCAGCAGGCCGCCGCCGAAAGCCTTCTGCAGGGCGGCATGGCGCCGCAGCAGGCAGCCTACGCCAAAGCCCGCCGCCAGTAGCAGGCCGCTGACCGTTACAAAACCGGCACTGAATTGCCAGAACGCGCTAGGGGTGGCTTCCACGCCATGGGCCCAACCGTGGAACAGGGCGAACACCGGCATGATCAGCGACAGCAGCAACTGACGACTCGGCACCAACATGGCCGCGGCCGCCACCAGCAGCGAGCCGAGGATCATCTGCTCCATGCCGACCACATCGCCGAACAGATGGCCGCAGACCGCGCCGCCGAACATCGCCGCCAGGGTCGCCAATGGCAAGGTCAGGCTGCGCCCCGTCAGGGCGGCCAGCACACCCGTGCCGAGCAGCATCAGCAAGTGATCGAGGCCGGTCAGCGGGTGCAGCAGGCCATCCTGCAACGGATTGCTGTCGTGTCCAGGATGGGCGAAGGCCGGCAAGGCCACCATCAGCAAAACCAGGGCGAAAGTCTTTTTCATTGTGGGCTCCGGGATGAAGTCAGGAATGGGCAGGAAGACGCACGAACGGGTGATCGTGGCCATGGGAATGGCTGTGGGGGGCGCTCTGGTAGGCACCGGCCTCGGGCTCGAATGGCGCCTGTTCGGCGATCACTTCCAGCCCCAGGCCACGCAGCATGTCGTCGAGCACATGGTCGTGCTGGAAGCGCAACAGACCCGGCTCGATCTGCAACGGCACATGGCGATTGCCCAGGTGATAGGCGGCGCGGGCCAGCAGGTGAGGATCGGCGCAGCGCACAGTCGAGACCGCCTCGGGGGCGGCAAGCACGCGAATGACCTGTTGGCCATCGGCATCGGCCAGCAATTCGCCGCCGCGCAGCAGGTGGCCGCGTTCGAGCATCAGCCCGGCCTCGCGGCCGTCGTCGAGGGTGACGCGCAGGCGGCTCTTGATGCGGCTGTCGACATTCAGGGTGACGCTGCCGGTGATGGCTTGGGCTGCAGTGATCCGGCGTGTGAGGACAATCATGTTCGCTCCTTCAGAACAGGAAATAACGCTGTGCCAGCGGCAACTCGTGCGCCGGCTCGCACACCAACAGCTCGCCGTCGGCACGCACCTGGTAGGTCTGGGCGTCGACCTCGATCAGCGGTTGCAGGGTGTTGTGGACCATGTCGGCCTTGCGCACCTGCCGGCAACCGTGGGCCAGGCCGATCAGGCTCTGCAGTTTCAGCTCTGCGGGCAGGCCTCGGTCCAGGGCGGCCTGGGGCAGGAAGGTCATGCGCGTGGCATGCCGCGCCGCCCCCAGGGCGCCGAACATCGGCCGGTAATGCACCGGCTGCGGGGTTGGAATGGAGCCATTGATATCTCCCATCGGCGCCGTGGCGATCATGCCGCCCTTTACCACCAGCGCCGGCTTGACCGCGAAGAACGCCGGTGCCCACAGCACCAGGTCGGCCAGTTTACCCACCTCCACCGAGCCGACCTCGTGGGCGATGCCGTGGGTCAGCGCCGGGTTGATCGTGTACTTGGCGATGTAGCGCTTGACCCGAAAGTTGTCGCTGTAGGCGCTGTCCGGGGCCAGCGGGCCGCGGCGCAGCTTCATCTGGTGCGCAACCTGCCAGGTGCGCAGCACCACCTCGCCGACCCGGCCCATGGCCTGGGAGTCGGACGAGGTCATGGCGAAGGCGCCCATGTCGTGGAGGATGTCCTCGGCGGCGATGGTCTCGCGACGGATGCGCGACTCGGCGAAGGCGACGTCCTCGGCGATGCTCGGGTCCAGGTGGTGGCAGACCATGAGCATGTCGAGGTGCTCGTCTACCGTATTCACGGTGTAGGGCAGCGTCGGGTTGGTCGAGGATGGCAGCACATTGGCCTGGCCGGCCGCGCGGATGATGTCCGGCGCATGGCCACCGCCCGCCCCTTCGGTGTGGAAGGTATGGATGGTGCGCTCGCCGATGGCCGCCAGGGTGTCCTCGATGCAGCCCGACTCGTTGAGGGTATCGGTGTGGATCGCCACCTGGATGTCCATGTCCTCGGCCACCCCCAGGCAACAGTCGATGGCCGCTGGTGTCGAGCCCCAGTCCTCGTGCAACTTGAGGCCCACGGCGCCGGCGGCAATCTGCTCGCGCAGGGCTTCGGGCCGCGAGGCATTGCCCTTGCCCAGCAGGCCGATGTTGATCGGCAGGCAGTCGGCGGCCTGGAGCATGCGCGCCAGGTACCAGGGCCCTGGGGTGCAGGTGGTGGCGTTGGTGCCGGTGGCCGGGCCGGTGCCGCCGCCGATGAAGGTGGTTACCCCGCTGGTCAGCGCCTCCTCCACCTGCTGCGGGCAGATGAAGTGGATATGCGAGTCGATGCCGCCAGCGGTGACGATCTTGCCTTCGGCGGCGATGACCTCGGTGCCCGGCCCCACCGGTACCGTGACGCCGGGCTGCACATCAGGATTGCCGGCCTTGCCGATGGCGGCGATACGGCCATGCTTGACACCGATATCGGCCTTGACGATGCCCCAGTGATCGATGATCAGCGCGTTGGTCAGCACCAGATCCATGGCCTCGGCGGCGAGCATCTGGCCTTGGCCCATGCCGTCGCGGATCACTTTACCGCCGCCGAACTTGACCTCCTCGCCATAGATCGTGAAGTCCTTCTCGACCTCCACCCACAGCGCGGTATCGGCCAGGCGCACGCGGTCACCAACGGTAGGCCCGAACATATCAGCGTAGGCCTGGCGGGAAATGCGGCTCATGCCCTTTCCTCCAGCACGCCCATCACCTTGCCCTGAAAGCCGTGCACCTCGCGCTTGCCGGCATAAGCCACCAACTGCACGGTGCGTGATTGCCCGGGCTCGAAGCGCACCGCGGTGCCGGCCGGGATGTCCAGGCGAAAGCCTCGGGTCGGCCCGCGCTCGAACACCAGGGCATCGTTGACTTCGTAGAAGTGGTAGTGCGAGCCCACCTGTACCGGGCGATCGCCATGGTTGGCCACGCTGACGCTGACGCTCAGGCGACCGACATTTAGCTCGATGTCGCCTGCGGCGACCTGGACTTCTCCTGGAATCATGCCGGCCTCCTCAAACGATGGGTTCATGCACGGTCACCAGCTTGGTGCCGTCGGGGAAGGTCGCCTCGACCTGAACGTCGTGCAGCATTTCCGGCACGCCGGCCATCACCTGCTCGCGCACCAGCACCTCGCGACCGAGGCTCATCAGCTCGGCCACTGTGCGGCCATCGCGGGCGCCTTCGAGCACTGCGGCGCTGATCAGCGCCACCGCCTCCGGGTAGTTCAGTTTCAGGCCACGGGCCAGTCGTCGCTCGGCCAGCAAGGCGGCGGTGAACAGCAGCAATTTGTCTTTCTCTCGCGGGGTCAGCTCCATGGCGGCTCTCTCAGGTGGCCCAAATGCGCGGCGGGCACGGTGCCAGGCCGAGCACGGCCGGGCGCAGCAAGTGCCAGAGGCGCTGCAGGTTGCGTTGCAGGTGTTGGTTGTCGTGGTCGAGCAGGCGGATCACCAGCAGCGGGCCGAGCAGCGTCGCGCCGGCTGGGGTTTCGAGTTCGTCGAGGATCTGCCGCGCCCGCTCCAGCACCGTCTGGTCGGCGGGTACTGCGCAGAAGGTGGCGAGCAACGGATGCCCGGCGACCTTGTCCAGCAGCCCACCCTCGATGCGCAGGCGCTCGTGCAGGCCCGGCTCGCCGGGCAGTTCGATGCGCAGGCGGCTGTCCAGCGCGCCCTCTTCGAAGCGCTCGTTCATCGCCGGACGGCCCAGGCACAGCGTCTCCCAGGCCAGCAGGCGCGCGCCGGGTTCAAGGCTGAAACGGCTGTCGAGGCCAGCGCGGGCGCCGTTGAAAAAGATACTGTCCTGCGGCAGCCATTCCAGGGTGCTGCCGGCGGCGAGGTGAAAGCGCTGGCCCAGCCGCGCTGTTGGGCCGATGCTGCGGTAGAACTTGCTTGCGCCAGGCATGGTGAGCAAGGCATGGCTGCCGGGCTCAAGGTGGACGTCAAGCTCGAGACGGTCGCCGGCGACGATGCCCCCTGGAGGGTGCAGCACATAGACATGGCATGGTGCTCCCTCCGGATAGAAAGGCCGCTGCACCAAAAGAGGTCCGACATGATGGCGCGCACCAAGCCGGGTCACGCCGTCACGCTGGACGAAGCGCAACCGCAGGTGGGCGCGCCAGCCTGTCTCTGCCTGTAGCGGGTCGATCTGTTGCGCCGACGACATCCTCAAACCCCTGAAATCCATGGCCTGACGGCCGGATGAGGGCCCTACGCGGGGCGCTTGCAGGCGCGCCGGGCTGACCACTCGATCAATATTCGCTGGAGGGATATAGCAGGGAGCGGGCCAACTGCGCAGATGAACGATGATGAAACTTTCGGACCGTCAGCCATGCCGCAAGGCTGCGGGCCAGAGCGGCTACGCCCGGACGCGCGATTCAAGTGCCTGCCGGCGTGGCGAAGTAGGCTAAAGTGACCACCCTGCCCCTTTTCGAGCCAAGGACGCCCCCATGCAATTCGCACCCGCCATTCCGATCCTGCGGATCTTCTCGGTCGACAAGGCCCGGGAGTTCTACCTCGATTTCCTGGGCTTCCAGCTCGACTGGGAACACCGCTTCGCCCCGGACCTGCCGCTGTACATGCAGATCCACCGCGACGGCTTGATCCTGCACCTGTCCGAACACCACGGCGACGCCACGCCGGGCTCGGCGGTGTTTGCCCGGGTCGAGGACCTCAAGGCGCTGGAGTGCGAACTGCTGGCCAAGCGCTACGGCTACGCCCGCCCGCAGGCCGAGGCGGTCGACTGGGGCCTGGAAATGCAGGTGGCCGACCCGTTCGGCAACCGCCTGCGCTTCTGCCAGCAGATCGACAACGTCTGATGGCCAGCGGCAAGCGCGCCCTGGCGCGCCTGGAGCGGGAGATGGTCGCCTGCTTGACCGAAGCCTGCGCCACTGCCCAGGGCGAGATCGTCGGTTTCGCCTGGCTCACCCACCAGGTGGACCTCGACGACTTCCCCGCCAGCCTGCGCATCACCTGGGTGTTCACCGATGACACCGACAAGGCCCGCGCGCTGGCCGGCGCGGACAAGGCGCGGATGATCGCGCTGACGGCCCAGGCGCTGCGTGACGCAGGCATCGAACTGGACCATGTCGCCTGGCATGTGCGCTTCGACAGCGAGGAGGCATGTTGGCGCGATCATGGCGGGGACTGGAACCGGCGCTTGCGTTGAACCATGTGCCCCGCTCCTACAGATGTCCTACAGTTCCCGATCCGCGCCGGATGTATTAAGGTGGCGGGGTGCGCATATAAAAGCAGCCCGCCGTGTTCGGGCAAGAGCAATGAGGGTGTCATGAGTAACGAAAGCATTAACTGGGACAAGCTGGGTTTCGACTACATCAAGACCGACAAGCGTTACCTGTCCGTATGGCGTAACGGCGAGTGGGACAAGGGCACCCTGACCGAAGACAACGTGCTGCACATCAGTGAAGGCTCCACCGCCCTGCACTATGGCCAGCAGTGCTTCGAAGGCCTGAAGGCCTACCGCTGCAAGGATGGCTCGATCAACCTGTTCCGCCCGGACCAGAATGCCGCGCGCATGCAGCGCAGCTGCGACCGTCTGCTGATGCCACGGGTGTCGACCGAACAGTTCATCGAAGCCTGCAAACAGGTGGTCAAGGCCAACGAGAAGTTTGTCCCACCGCACGGCAAAGGCGCCCTGTACCTGCGCCCATTCGTGATCGGCACCGGCGACAACATCGGCGTGCGCACCGCCCCTGAATTCATCTTCTCGGTCTTCGCCATCCCGGTCGGCTCGTACTTCAAGGGCGGCATGACCCCGCACAAATTCCTCATCTCCGACTTCGACCGTGCCGCCCCGCAGGGCACCGGCGCGGCCAAGGTCGGCGGCAACTACGCGGCCAGCCTGCAGCCGGGCTATGAAGCCAAGAAAGCCGGCTTCGCCGACTGCATCTACCTTGACCCGCTGACCCACAAGAAAATCGAGGAAGTCGGGTCGGCCAACTTCTTCGGCATCACCGCCAACAACGAATTCGTCACGCCGAAGTCGGTCTCGGTGCTGCCGGGCATCACCCGCTTGTCGCTGATGGAACTGGCCGAATCGCGCCTGGGCCTGAAGGTCATCGAAGGCGACGTGGAAATCGACAAGCTCGACCGTTTCGTCGAAGCCGGTGCCTGCGGTACCGCTGCGGTGATCACGCCAATCGGCGGCATCCAGTACAACGGCAAGCTGCACGTATTCCACAGCGAAACCGAAGTCGGCCCCGTGACGCAGAAGCTGTATGCCGAGCTGACCGGCATCCAGAGCGGTGATGTCGAGGCGCCAGCGGGCTGGATCGTCAAGGTCGTTTAAGCCCGTGCCGTCATGAGAAGGGGCGTGCCAGCAATGGCACGCCCCTTTCTTTTTACTGCTGCGCCATCTGAGCGTCAGCCGCGGCAGTATTGCCTAGATGAATTTTTCTTAAATCGCCGGTTGTCTATTCTTTGGCACAATCAGGTCTCCACTCGCCGCCCAGGAACCAGCATGCCTCGCGTACTGACTATCGAAGACGACGCTGTCACCGCCCAGGAAATCGTCGCCGAACTGTCCAGCCACGGTCTGGAAGTCGACTGGGCAGACAATGGCCGTGAAGGCCTGGCCAAGGCCATCGCCGGCGGCTACGACCTGATCACCCTGGACCGCATGCTGCCCGAGGTCGACGGCCTGACCATCGTCACCACCCTGCGCAACCTGAAGATCGCCACGCCGATCCTGATGATCAGCGCGCTGTCGGACGTCGACGAGCGCGTGCGCGGCCTGCGCGCCGGCGGTGACGACTACCTGACCAAACCGTTCGCCTCCGACGAAATGGCCGCCCGGGTCGAGGTGCTGCTGCGCCGCAACAGCGTGCCGATGACCCAGACCCGCCTGCAGGTCGCCGACCTCGAGCTTGACCTGATCAGCCACGAAGCCCGCCGCGGCGAACAGGCGCTGAACCTGCTGCCCACCGAATACAAGCTGCTCGAGTACCTGATGCGCCACTCCGGCCAGGTGATCACCCGGATGATGATCTTCGAGGAGGTGTGGGGCTACCACTTCGACCCCGGCACCAACCTGATCGACGTGCACATCGGCCGCCTGCGCAAGAAGATCGACTCGCCCGGCCAGAACCCGCTGATTCGCACCGTGCGGGGCTCCGGCTATGCCATTGCCGAACCCGTCTAAGGGCTGGAGCTCCTCCACCAGCCGTCTGCTGGCGCTATACAGTTTCCTGTTCGTGGCCTGGAGCAGCATCCTCATGGGGGTGCTGTACTTCGAGGTCACCAGCTACCTGAACAAGCTCACCCGCCACTCGATGCTGCAACGCCAGCACCTGTTCGCCCACATGAGCGGCAAGCAGCTGGACGACGCGTTGGTCGCCAGCCAGGCCTTCGAGGAGCGCAGCTTCGACGCCTACGGCCTGTTCGATACCCAGCTCAACCCGATCGGCGGGCGCATCCGTGCAATTCCCTCGGAGCTGGGCCTGGACGGCAAGGTCCATGAGCTCAAGCGTTGCCTGGACGCCGACGATCCCCATCTGCCCCGCGACAGCTGCGATGCCGTGGCGATCAAGGTGCAGGACGGTCGCTGGCTGGTGCTGGTGCGCGACAACGGCTCGCTGTTCGTGGTGACGAGGATCATCCTCGACGCTCTGCTCTGGGGTATCTCGCTGACCTTGATCCCGGGCTTCGCCGGCTGGTACCTGCTACGGCGCAGGCCGCTCAAGCGCATCCGCGCGATCCAGGCCCAAGCCGAGCTGATCGTCGCCGGCGACCTCACCCACCGCCTGCCCCTGTCGGCCCGGCGCGATGAACTGGACATGCTCGCCGCCATCGTCAACGCCATGCTTGACCGCATCGAGCGGCTGATGCACGAGGTCAAGGGCGTCTGTGACAATATCGCCCACGACCTGCGCACCCCGCTGACGCGCCTGCGTGCCCAGCTCTACCGCATCCGCCAGCAAAGCGGCAGCGACTCCGCCGAAGGCGCGGCGCTGGACCAGGCGATCGGCGAGACCGACACGCTGATGGCCCGCTTTCGCGGGCTGCTACGCATCAGCGAACTGGAAGACCGCCAGCGCCGCGCCGGATTCGTCCGGCTCGACCCGCAAGGGTTGCTGGCGGAGCTTCATGACTTCTACCTGCCGCTGGCCGAGGATGGCGGCATCCGTCTGCACCTGGAGCAGCCTGCGCAGCTGGCGGCGCTACATGGCGACCGGGAACTGCTCTTCGAAGCACTGGCCAACCTGGTGGGCAACGCGATCAAGTTCACCCCCGAGGGCGGACAGGTGCGTATCGTCGCCAGCGAGGACGAGGCCGGCGTGCATATTGCTGTCGAGGACAGTGGGCCGGGGATTCCGGCGGATGAGCGCGAGGCCGTGTTGAAGCGCTTCTACCGCAGTGAGGAAGGCCATCGCCACGCAGGGTTCGGGCTGGGGCTGTCGATCGTCGCGGCGATCGTCGACCTGCACGGCTTCGGGCTGGAGGTGGCCAGCAGTGCGCTGGGTGGGGCAAGGCTGGTGCTGCATTGCCCGCTGGCGGGGCCGGTAAAGTAGCAGCCTGAAAAGCATCGCGGGGCAAGCCCGCTCCCACGTTGGCACCCGATTGCAGATGCGTCGACGTGGGAGCGGGCTTGCCCCGCGATTGGGCCGCACAACGGCCCCGGTTGCAGTATCAGTCAGCCAGGCGCCAGGTAGTGGTGCCCTTGCTGTCTTCCAGCACCACGCCCATGGCGGCCAGCTGGTCGCGGATGCGGTCGGATTCAGCCCAGTTCTTGTCGCTGCGCGCCTGCAGACGCGCCTGGATCAGCGCCTCCACTTCAGCGGCATCGACCTTGCCCTCGGCGCCGGCGCGCAGGAAGTCATCGGCTTCCAGCTGCAGCACACCCAACACATCCCCCAACTCGCGCAGACGACCTGCCAGGCCGGCGGCGGCCTCGGGGTCGCTGTCACGCAGGCGGTTGATCTCGCGCACCAGGTCGAACAGCACGGCGCAGGCCTCAGGCGTGCCGAAGTCGTCGTTCATCGCCACGGTGAAACGCTCGACGAATGCCTCGCCACCCTGAGCAGCCACGCGCGGCAGGCCACGCAGCGCATGGTAGAAGCGCTCGAGCGCGCCCTTGGCGTCGCGCAGGCTGTCCTCGGAGTAGTTGATCGCGCTGCGGTAGTGGCTGGCCACCAGCAGGTAACGCACCACTTCCGGGTGATACTTGTCGAGCACATCGCGGATGGTGAAGAAGTTGTTCAATGACTTGGACATCTTCTCGCCGTTGATACGGATCATGCCGCAATGCATCCAGGCGTTGGCGTACTGCTTGCCGGTGGCCGCCTCGCTCTGGGCGATCTCGTTCTCGTGGTGCGGGAACTCCAGGTCGCTGCCGCCACCGTGGATGTCGAAGCTCTCGCCCAGGCAGCAGGTGGACATTACCGAGCACTCGATGTGCCAGCCCGGACGGCCCGGGCCCCACGGTGAATCCCAGTAGGGTTCGCCGGGCTTGACGCCCTTCCACAGCACGAAGTCGAGCGGGTCCTGCTTGGCCTCGTCCACTTCGATGCGCGCGCCGATGCGCAGGTCTTCGATCTTCTTGCGCGACAGCTTGCCGTAGCCGACGAACTTGCCGACCCGGTAGTACACGTCGCCATTGCCCGGCGCGTAGGCGTAGCCCTTGTCGATCAGGGTCTGGATCATCGCGTGCATGCCGGGGATATGGTCGGTGGCACGCGGCTCCAGGTCCGGCTTGAGGATGCTCAGGCGGCGCTCGTCCTCGTGCATCGCGTCGATCATGCGGGCGGTCAGCGCATCGAACGACTCGCCGTTCTCGTTGGCCCGGTTGATGATCTTGTCGTCGATGTCGGTGATGTTGCGCACATAGGTCAGCTCATAGCCGCTCTTGCGCAGCCAGCGGGTGACCAGGTCGAAGGCCACCATGCTGCGACCGTGGCCCAGGTGGCAGTAGTCGTACACGGTCATGCCGCACACGTACATGCGCACCTTGTTGCCGTCCAGCGGCTTGAAAACTTCCTTGGTCTTGCTCAGCGTGTTGTAGATGGTAAGCACGAAGGTTCCTCAGCTGCCCCACGAATCGCGCAGGGTCACGGTGCGGTTGAACACCGGGCGACCCGGCTGGGAGTCTTTCAGGTCGGCGCAGAAGTAACCTTCGCGCTCGAACTGGAAGCGGTCTTCCGGTTGGGCCTGGCCCAGGGAAGGTTCCGCACGACAACCACTGAGCACCTGCAGCGAATCGGGATTGATGTTGTCGAGGAACGTGCCGCCGTCTTCGGTCTTCTCCGGGTTGGCCGAGCGGAACAGGCGGTCGTACAGGCGCACTTCGCACTCGATGCTGCCCTCGGCCGGCACCCAGTGGATCACGCCCTTGACCTTGCGGCCCTCGGGGTTCTTGCCCAGGGTGTCCGGGTCGTACGAGCAGCGCAGCTCGACGATGTTGCCGTCTGCGTCCTTGATCGCCTCGTCAGCACGGATCACGTAGCTGCCGCGCAGGCGCACTTCACCGGCCGGCTCCAGGCGCTTGTAGCCCTTGGGCGGCTCTTCCATGAAGTCGTCGCGGTCGATGTACAGCTCGCGGGCGAACGGCAGCACGCGCACGCCCATGTCTTCCTTCGGGTGGCGCGGCAGTTCGAGCTGCTCGACCTGACCCTCGGGATAGTTGGTGATGACCACCTTGAGCGGGCGCAGCACGCACATGGCGCGTGGCGCGGTGCGGTCCAGGTCGTCACGGATGCTGAACTCGAGCATCGCCATGTCGACCACGCCGTCGGAACGGTTGGTGCCGATCATCTCGCAGAAGTTGCGGATCGAGGCCGGGGTGTAACCGCGGCGGCGGTAGCCCGACAGGGTCGACATGCGCGGATCGTCCCAGGCCTCGACGTGGCCTTCGTCCACCAACTGCTTGAGCTTGCGCTTGGAGGTGATGGTGTAGTTCAGGTTCAGACGGCTGAACTCGTACTGGCGCGGGTGCGCCGGCACCGGCAGCTTGTCGAGGAACCAGTCGTACAGCGGGCGGTGGCTCTCGAACTCCAGGGTGCAGATCGAGTGGGTGATGCCTTCGATAGCGTCCGACTGACCGTGGGTGAAGTCATAGTTAGGGTAGATGCACCACTTGTCACCGGTCTGATGGTGATGGGCATGGCGGATGCGGTACAGGATCGGGTCGCGCAGGTTCATGTTCGGCGAGGCCATGTCGATCTTGGCGCGCAGCACGCGCTCGCCGTCCTTGAACTCGCCGGCTTTCATGCGGGCGAACAGGTCCAGGTTGTCCTCGACGCTGCGCTCGCGGAACGGGCTGTTCTTGCCTGGCTCGGTCAGGCTGCCGCGGTATTCCTTGGCCTGCTCGGGGGTCAGGTCGCAGACGTAGGCGTTGCCCGACTTGATCAGCTCCACGGCCCAGGCGTGCAACTGGTCGAAGTAGTCCGAGGCGTAGCGCACCGGGCCTGCCCATTCGAAGCCCAGCCACTTGACGTCACGCTGGATGGAGTCGATGTACTCCTGGTCTTCCTTGGCCGGGTTGGTGTCGTCGAAACGCAGGTGGCAGACGCCGCCGAATTCCTTGGCCAGGCCGAAGTTGACGCAGATCGACTTGGCGTGGCCGATGTGCAGATAGCCGTTGGGCTCCGGCGGGAAACGGGTGACGATGCTCTGGTGCTTGCCCGCGTCCAGGTCGGCCTGGACGATCGGCCGCAGGAAGTTCACAGGGACGGCGGGGGCGCCTTTGGCAGCGGCGTTTGGCGCGTTGTCGGCAGTGGGCTTGCTCATAGTGTCCTTGAATGCAGGTAGCCGGCCGGGTAGGCCGATTGAATCAAAGGGCCTATCATAGCCGAAGCAGTCAAGCTGCTGACAGCCGGAGCACCGACAAAGTGGCGCGTTTTGTCGCCGCAGCGGTCTACAATCCGGCACAATGGCGCCCCAGTGGCCTGTGCCGCGGCTGCCTGATCCTGCGTCAGGTTGTCCGAGCGCAGCGCGCACCCTATTTCCCGAATGCCTTGAAAGAGCGAATTTCAGCATGTCCAAAGTCAAACTGAGCACCAACCATGGCGATATCGTCCTGCAACTGAACGCCGAGAAAGCCCCGCTGACCACCGAGAACTTCGTTCAGTACGTCAAGGAAGGCCACTACGACGGCACCGTGTTCCACCGCGTGATCAAGGGCTTCATGATCCAGGGTGGTGGTTTCGAGGCTGGCATGAGCCAGAAGAAAACCCGCGCCAGCATCCAGAACGAAGCCGACAACGGCCTGAAGAACACCAAGTACAGCATTGCCATGGCCCGTACCATGGAGCCGCACTCGGCCTCCGCGCAGTTCTTCATCAACGCCTCCGACAACGACTTCCTCAACCACAGCGGCAAGAACGTCCAGGGCTGGGGCTACGCGGTGTTCGGTGAAGTGATCGAAGGCCAGGAAATCGTCGACGCCATCGAAAAAGTCGCCACCGGCTCCAAAGCCGGCCACCAGGACGTGCCGAAAGACGACGTGATCATCGAGAAAGCCGAGATCATTGAGTGATACTGCTGATCTCCGATCTGCACCTGCAAGAAGAACGCCCGGACATTACCCGGGCGTTTCTTGATCTGCTCGACGGCCGCGCCCGCCACGCCAAGGCGCTGTACATCCTCGGCGATTTCTTCGAGGCCTGGATCGGCGACGATGCCATGACGCCCTTCCAGCAGTCGATCTGCCAGGCTCTGCGCCGGTTGAGCGACAGCGGCACGGCCGTGTACCTGATGCACGGCAACCGTGACTTTCTCATTGGCCAGGCGTTCTGCGACGCCGCCGGCTGCACCCTGCTGGCCGACCCCAGCGTGGTCGAGCTCGGTGGCGAGGCGGTGCTGCTGATGCATGGCGACACCCTGTGTACCCGTGACGTGGCCTACATGAAGCTGCGCCGCTACCTGCGCAACCCGCTTAGCCTGTGGATCCTGCGGCACCTGCCGCTGGGCACGCGGCACAAGCTGGCACGCAAGCTGCGTAGCGAAAGCCGCTCGCAGACACGCATGAAGAGCACCGAAATCGTCGATGTCACCCCCGAGGAAGTGCCCAAGGTGATGGCCGCCCACGGCGTACGTACCCTGGTCCACGGCCACACCCATCGACCGGCGCTGCACAAGCTGGTGGTCGACGGCCAGCCGGCACGGCGCATCGTGCTGGGCGACTGGGATCGGCGTGGCTGGGCCTTGCAGGTGGATGAACAGGGTTTCCAACTGGCCCCGTTCGACTTCTCCTGAAACTGCGCGGGGCAAGCCCGCTCCCACGATTCACGTAGGAGCGGGCTTGCCCCGCGCTGCCACCGACGGTGCTATTTGGCGCTGACCACCTGACCCTTGTCCCGCTCGCTGATCACATACTGCTGATACTGCGGATCAGCCTTGATCTGCGCCTCGGTGAACGGAATCGGCGCCAGTTGCTTGGCCGCGAAGGCCCGCGTCTGGTCGGCGGCATGCGCTGACGCCCGCTCGCTCGACAGCGAGAACGCCAACAGCCCTTGGGCTTGCGGGCCCTGCTCGGTGAAGCTGACCACCTGCAGATAGCTCGAACCACTGACCACCAGGCGCTTGCCCGGCCCTACCGGCACACTGACCATCGCGTTGTAGACGCCCAAGGCCTGCGGCCCGCCGGGCACCGGCGTGCCATCGGCGGCCTGCTGGATCTGCCCCCACCGCTGGTCGGCGGCGATACCGGCCTCGGTCACCTGCGCAAGCGAGCCCAGCGCCGCCTCGTGCAGCAGCTTGCGCACGGCGGCCTGCTCCACCGCCAGGCCACGAGGTGTGTGCAACGGGTCGGCCGGATCGAACGGCACGCGCCAGCTTTGCGGACGCTCGGCCAGCGTGGCGGCGATGTTCATGAAATGAACCAGGCCGATACCGCTGTCCTGATCGGCTTTGCCGTTCCATGCCTGCAGGCTGGCACATACCGACTGAATGTCCGCCTCCACGCCCTTGCACCATTGCAGCAGGTCCGGCATCAGCAGGCTGGCCTGGTACACCTCGTCATCGAAGACCATGTGCTGGAGCTCGGCGCTGCCCAGCTTGCCCTTGCCCTGCAGGCGCTGCAGGGCAAAGCGGCTGCGCAGGCCCAGGGGCTGGTCGGCACGGCTGACCAGGGGCGAGAAGCCGGTCAACGGCTGGGCCGGGTTGACCATCCACGCCGAGTCGTTGGCGTGCTGTACATAATCGCGCCGCTCCAGGCTCGGCAGCAGGTTGGCCGGGAAGATCCCTGACTGGGCCGCCTGCGCATCCACCTTCCATTGACAGGCACTGCGCGAGCCGTCGAGCACCACCAGCGGGCCAGACGCGCCGGGGGTGCTGCACTGCTCCAGCATCCCCTGGTCGACATAGGGCACCACCGACTGATTGAGGTACAAGGCCTGGCCAGCAGCGTCCACTGCCAAGGTATTGACCCAGGGGATGCCCTGCAGCTCACCCACCGACGCCTTCAGCGCTTGCAGGCTGTCGGCACGGTTGATCCGGTACCACTGCTGCAATACCCGGGTATTGTCCAGGTTTGCATCGCGCAGACTGTAGGCGGCGTGCTTGTCCCAATCCAGACGGCCGGGCCATTGCACCACAGGGCCGAACTTCGACAGGTGAATCGTGCGTTCGACCTGGCTGAGCGTACCGTCCTCCCCCTTCACCGTGACCTTGAGCAGCTTGCGCTCCAGCGGCAGCGACTGGCCGTCATACAGATAGCGGGTGGCGTCCCTGGGATCCAGTTGCAGGCGATAGAGGGTGAAGTGCTTGGAGGTGTCGACCGTGTGGGTCCAGGCCAGTTGCCGGTTGAAACCGATATTTACCACTGGCAGGCCCGGCAACGCCGCTCCCATCACATCCAGTTGCCCGGGGATGGTCAACTGCATCTGGTAAAAACGCATCCCGCCAATCCACGGGAAATGCGGGTTGGCCAGCAGCAGCCCACGGCCATTGGCCGAACGCTCGGCGCCCACGGCCACGGCATTGCTGCCACGCTCGGCGGCGAACTGCGCCTGTCGCGCCAAGGCCACGCTGTAGTCGACCTCCGGGCGTTGCGCCGCCAGCTCGGGAGGCGTCGCGGCGACCACGGCCTCGACGAATTGCCCTACGCCGCCCTCGGCCAGCAAGCGCCGGGTCAGCTTGACCAGATCGCGGCTGGTGATCGGCCGTAGCCACTCCCCTGCCCCGCACTCGGCCGGTAGCCCCTCGATCCGTCGTTCACCCAGGGCACGGTTGTAGCCGTTGGCATACCCATCAAGCAGATCACGCACCGCCACCGGCTGCGCCGTGAGGAAACTGTCTACCGCCGCAGGTTCGTTGAGCCAGGTAAAGAACAGGTCACTGGAGAGGTTGTCACGCTGCTCGACCGTCTTGCCGTCGGCACCGAAATACCGGGAGCGCTCGCCATTGACCGTCAGCACCTCGCCGGCCAGCAGGCACAGGTTGTCCTGGGCGTAGGCGTAGCCGATGCCGTAGCCCAGGCCGCGCTCGTCCTTGGCCAGGATGTGTGGCACGCCGAAACTGGTGCGACGGATCTGCGCGGACGCCTCGCCATCGGCCTCGCGCGCCTGCAGGGTCAGGCTGGCAGCGACCAGGGCGGCGGCAAGGCCCAGGCGAAACAGGGGAAGAGGGATCACAGGCACTCCTCGTGCTTATCGGGGTCATCCCGAACAGACGAATGGCCAGATGAAAATTTTACGTTCAACGCGGTGCTGCAACGTTCTCAACAGAACATGTCAGATTTTTTTCACCGGGGGTTGCAGTTTTGTCGAGCTCAAACGTCTTTAGATGTGAGGCACCCATGATTTCGGGACAGTCCACGAAAAGGAGCATTCACATGTACAACCCGCAACAATCGCTAGCGGCGCAGCCTGCGCCCAGTCAGGCCGCCGCCCCCCAGGAAGAACGCGTGGGCAACGAGCAAATCCGCGAGCTGCTGCGCGCCTACGGCCTGCGCACCAGCCTGATCCGCCTTAAGGTCATCGACGCCCTGCACACCGCCGGCCGCAGTGGCCGCAGCATTGGTGTGCGTGGCGTGCATGCGCAACTGGAGCAACTGGACATCCCGCTGTCGTTCCTGAGCGTGCGAGAGGTGCTCAAGCGCTTGTGCAGCGAAGGCGTGATCAGCCTGGGCAGTGACAAATGCTACAGCCTCAACCCCCAGGCCCGAGCCGTGCTCGAGCAACCCGCCTCGCGCTGAGCGCATGGCCGGCAAGGATATGCCGGCCCGCCTGCTTCAGGGTTTCACCTTGCGCCGCAGGATCCCGTTGATCACCACCACGACCACCGCAATGGCGATGGCGACGTACTGGAATGTCTGCTCGCTGATAGTGCCCTGCTTCTGCAGGTAACTCAGACCGAGCATGATCCCCAGCACCACCAGGATGATCAGGATCGAATATTTCAGGCGCTGCACATGTGTCATCGGAGGTTCCTTGCGACATCGGGGACATGAGGCTCCAACGGAGCCGCCGCCATGATACCTCGGCTGCTTTCCCCTCGCTGCAGTTCCTGCCTGATCCTCACACGACAATCTCCCAGTTCGGTCACAGCCTGGCGAGCGCATCGAGATACGCCCGTGGTTGCATGTCTAGGTAAGCTACCCAATTCGCCATCATGGAACCCTTTCTCTAGATGGTTTAGGGCCTGTAGCGCAAGGGTGAAGGCATTTCCCACTTCAAGACACCCGATTGCCCGCAAATGACAGACAAGGACGACTACAAGCCCCGGTCCGCTTCGCGCCTAGCGACCCTTTCCGTCGCTGTTCGAAAATCCGCCTACGCCACGCGGGCCATCCCGTGGCAACCCTCGCCGCAGCCGGTCCGAGCCTCGGCGTCGGCCAAACCCAATGACGGAAGGAACCATTACGTGGAAATGCCAGACCTGAGCAACATCGACCTCACCCAACTGCCTCATTCGCTGCAGGCGCTGATCGAATGCATCGGTCTGGACAGCGCCTACCGGCTGACGCATGCCTTTGGCGGGCGCCCGAAGTACATCCCCAAACATCGCCGACGCACCAAATTGGCCGATGTGCTGCCGCCAGAAGCGCTGGACGCGCTGATCCAGCGCTTCGCCGGCCTTGCCCTGGAGATTCCCAAGTCCGACCACTTCCAGCGCCAGCTGCGCAACCAGCAGATCCAGCGGGAGAGCGCCAGCGGGCTGTCACGCAGCCTGCTCGCCGACAAGTATGGATTGAGCCTGCGACAGATTGGCAACATCCGTAGACAGGCGTAGCCAGCACCGCCCTGGACTTGGCCGAAGCGGGTGACGCCGGAACCTGCCAGTGGCGCTGAGGAGGCGCTGGACCAATTTGTCGCAATCGACCGTCTGAAGATCAGACACGGATCAAGTCGATGCAACAGCGACCTCGGTCTACTTTTCGCCTTCCTCGAGCGGTGTGCTCCACAGCACCAGCTCAAGCGCCGCGGCGATCTGGATACGGTGGTCGGCAAATGGAATGGGCAGCAGGTCCTGGGCGCGTTCCAGGCGCCGCAGCAAGGTATTGCGATGCGTACCCAATACTTCGGCGGTCTGGGTGATATTGCAGCCATGGGCCAGGAATGCCCGCAACGAATACTGCAGCACCACCGGCTCTGAAGCCAGGCGCCCCAAGGTACTCAAGACAAACTGCCTGGCCGCCCGGGCGTCCTGTGTCATCAGCGACACCATCCTCACCTGATCGATACTGGCCACAGGCGGCGCGCCCGCCAGGCGCCCCATCAGCCCCTGGGTGGTCAAGGCTTCCAGGTGGGAGCGACGGAAACCGTTGAGCCCCGCCGCAGGGGCGCCCAGTGCCGCACGAACGCCTGGGTACTGACGAACCACGCCTTGCAGCGCATTGAGGTCCAGAGGCCTTGTCGCAGCACTCCAGCCCCATAAGGTCGCAGGCCCGGCGAACACCACCAGCGGCGCCCCCGCCCCCGTGAGGCTTGCCAGCGCGCGCGCCATGTCCTCTAGCGGACGAATGTGTGCTTCGGGCGTCTCGCTCCACACCAGAAAGGCCTGGTGCTTCTGCGCAAGGCCGTAGCCCAGGCGCCTGGCGAACTGCTCGGCGTCGACATCGCGGCCGTCGAGCAGGCGACTGACCAGGCTGCGTTTGTCGATGTGCTCATCATGAGCCTGGGCGTGCTTTTCCTCGAGGATGATCCGGGTGATCACTCGCATGTTGCTGTCGATGAACTCCGAGATCGAGCGCGAGGAGACGTCCAGTAACTCCTCGAGCAGCGCCGGGTCCTGGGTCAGGCCGAACGCCATCTTCATCCATAGTTCCCAGGCGGTGTTCTGTGTCGACCTGGCGACATTCATCAGCAGTTCAGACAGCCCGCGATGGGCGAGCTCCCGTGCCGTATCCACCATGTCAGCCGATACATAGGGTTCCACCGGCTCGCCTGGGCGCTGCATGTTGGCGTTGGCCCAATGCAACAACTCTGCTCGATTGGCGCGCCGACACGCGGCCAGGATAACCGGGTCCTCCAGCAACCTTGCGTCTTCCGGAGACGCGAAAAGCGCCTGGTTGAGCCGCTCGACCCACTCCGGCGGCAGGGCCTGGGCACGTTCGGCGCCTTTGCGGATCAGTTCACGCACCGCTTCGGACGGGCGTGGCCAAGGGGAGGGAGGAAGGCTCATAGAGAGTGCAAAATGCTCAAAAAAATGAGGGAAAATGGTGCTTTTTGTACCTTGGCCACAGGTCGGTGGAAACATAGCATGAAGCCACTGCCTGAGCAAAAAGCACAAGGAAGGCATCTGCCACGCCATGTCCCTTGTTCGGGTTGGGCGCCCTGCCAACCGGCCAGCGCGACAATGCCTTTGAATCGGAGTGTCAACATGTCAGTCCCCGAAAAGAATCCTCCACTACTACCCAGCGTAACCCGCTCGACTTCGCCTGAAGAGATCGTGCAACTCAGCGATCAGGTCGGCGCGGTCATCATCCGCAACTTCATGACCCCCGAACAGGTAAAGCGGATCAACCAGGAGGTCGACGCCCCACTCAAGGCCTTGGACGCAGGTTCCAAGCACGAACACGAGCTGATCGTCGAGTTCCATGGCCGACAGACCAAACGGCTGACCAACCTGGTAACCCACAGCAAGACCTTCCGCGAGGAAATCCTCGATGACGACCTGTTCCACGAATTAGGGCGCGTGCTCTATCAGTCGGACGCTGGCGACTGGTGGCTGACCACCGCGCAACTGATTGAAATCGGCCCGGGCAACAAAGCACAGATGCTGCACCGTGACATGGCCCAGTACTACCCCTACGTTGCCATGAACAAGCATGCGCCGCGGGCCATCGCCAACCTGATGCTGGCACTGACCGACTTCACCGAAGAAAACGGCGCTACGCGTCTCATCCCCGGGAGCCAGGATTGGGATGATTTCGGAAACGTCGGCACCCCGGAAATGACCATCCCTGCGGTGTTGAACGCAGGCGATGCGGTACTGTTCGGCGGCAAGGTCGTCCATGGTGGTGGCGCCAACGTGACCGCCGGTGAGTTCCGCCGGGGCCTGACCATTCCACTGCAGGCTTCGATCCTCACCCCGGAAGAGGCTTATCCGTTGATCGTGCCGCTGGAGGTGGTCAGGACGCTTTCTGCGCGCGTGCAGAAGATCATCGGCTTCCGCTCACAGTATCCTGCAGGCAGCCCAGGCCTGTGGCAGCATAACTACGCTGACCTGGCGGACCATCTGCAGCTGTAACGCGATTGATCGATTCGGGGGACGGACCACCTGCCCCCGGATATGCCTGCTTGGTCAGTAATGCCCTGCCCACTGCTCGACCGCGTCCTACCCTCTCTCAAGTGGTTGATGATTGGCATTCGGCCTGGGTCGTTCTGCGACCCAAGCCATGATCAGTTCGTCGGTTAACGCCTCACTTCTGGTACGGCATCACGCCACGGCGCGAGAACAGCACAGGCGTACCCTGTGCATCGAGCAGCACCGCCGTCAGCGACAAGTCATCCGCCGACTGCTTTTCCTGGAAATGCCGCCCGCCATCCTCGCTCAGCATCATCAGCCCATCCAGCCCGACCACCAGCACTCGGGAACCCGCTACCGCCATTGCGGTGACGGAACCTTTACCGTGGGTAGGCAATCTGCGCCATCCCTTCCCTTCCTTTGTACCCTGCAGCAACGTGCCTCGCTGACCGCCGAGCAAGAGGCTGCCGTCATCCAGGACAGCCCCCGACCACAAGCTGCCTGCGTAGCCGGTATCCAGGTAACCCCAGCTTTTGCCTTGGTCCTCGGAGTGCAGTAGCTGCCCATGCTCGGCGGTGGCGTACAGCGTGCCGTGGCTGCCGGCAAACAGCCCCATCAGGTTGAGATCGGCCTTCCTGGCACCCGGGGGCGGCGGCAACGATTGCTCGGTCCAGGTCTTGCCACCATCTTCGGTGATCAGCAGCAACGACCACAGCCCCACGGCAACGCCCTGTTGGGCGTTGAAGAAATGCACGTCGAACAGCGGTCGATCTACGTCGCTGGACAAGCGCTGGATTTGCCACGACTCGCCACCGTCGGCGGTGGCCAGGATCGCCCCCCAATGGCCAACCGCCCAGCCACGCTGGGCGTCGACGAAAGACACACCTGTCAGTTGGGTCGACACCGGTACCGAACGTGCCTGGCGAAAGCGCTTGCCCTGATCGTCCGACAGCAAGACCACGCCGTGGTCGCCGACCGCGACCACGCGCTCCCCGGCCCACACGGCATCCAGCATGGTCGCTTGCGTGGCATTGCTCGCCTGCACGGCAGGCACTGTCTGCAAGGGCTCGGCCCGAGCAGACAGCAACGGCAATGTCGCGGCGAGCACCGCCGCGATCAATGAACCCCTGAATCGCATGTTTCTCTCCTCAGTGCAGCAGCGCGCCGATCATGCGCACGGGGCGCTTGCGCGGGAATACCCGCTCCAGCCAGACCGCGAATGCCGGCAGTACGGTCATGGCCATGACCATGTTGACGATGAACATGAAGGCCAGCAGCTTGCCCATGTCCGCCTGGAACTTCAGGTCGGAGAACGCCCAGGTGGCCACGCCCACCGCCAGGGTGATCGCGGTGAAGATGGTGGCCACGCCCACTTCGAGCAACGCGTGCTCGACCGCTTTGGTGATCGACTGGCCATGGGCCAGGTGCAACTGCAGGCGGTTGTAGATGTAGAAGGCGTAGTCGACGCCGATGCCCACGGCCAACACCATCACCGGCAAGGTGGCGATGGTCAGGCCGATCTGCAGCTCCTTCATGAACCAGTAGCCAATGAATGTACCGATGGTCAACGGCAGGCAGCACACCAGCACCGCGCGCAGGTCGCGGTAGACCGCGAATACCAGCAACGCGATCGCGGCATAGACATACAGCAGCATGGGCGTCTCGCTCTTCTCCACCTCCTCGTTGATGGCCGCCAGGACACCGGCGTTACCCGAGGCGAGGCGGATCGCCAGGCCCGGTTGCGAATACTCGCTACGAAACGCCTTGACCGCCTCCACCACCCGGTTGATCGTCGTGGCCTTGTGATCAGCCAGGTACAGGTGCACGGCGGACATGCTGCAATCGGTACGCACCAGTCCAGGGGTGCGCGCCACCTCGGTAGCCAGCGCCGCGTAGTTCATCGGGTCGATGGGCACCACGGCCATCTTCGGGTTGCCTTCGTTGTAGCCCTCGTTGAACTGGCGCAGGTTGCTGGAGAACGACGCTACCGACAGCACGCCAGGCACGCCCTGCATGGCCCAGACGAAACGGTCCTGGTACTGGCCCGCAGCGACATCCTCGCACGTCGCCGGCACGCCTTCGCCAGCCTCCCCCGGTTTGGCTTCGAACACCACGCTGAGCCAATCCAGCCCGATGTCATAGTTGTTGGCGATGGACACGGCGTCGCGGTTGAAGCGCGAATCCTCGCGCAACTCCGGGGCCCCGGCCTGCAACGAGCCGACGACACGGTCATGGCTTTGCCAGATCGCCACCAGAAAGATCACCAGCGCCACGCCCAGGACCCACTGCGCGTTGCGCCACTCGGCCAGCCGCGACAGGCCACGCAGCCAGCGGGTACGGCGCTGCCGGGAAATTTCCTGGGCCGCCGCGTACTCGTCGTCGACCCGCAGCATGGACGCCAGCAAAGGCAGCATCAGCAGGTTGGTGATGATCTTGTAGGCCACTCCGAGCGATGCGGTGATCGCCAGTTCCCGCACCATCGGGATCGGGATCAGCAGCAGCGTCACGAAAGACACCAGTGCAGTCACCAGTGCCAGCGTTCCCGGGATCAGCAAGCCGGTGAAGCTCGAGCGTGCCGCCGCTTCGGCGCTCTTGCCGGTGGCGATCTCGCGGACAATGAAGTTGATCTGCTGCACGCCATGGGACACCCCGATGGCAAACACCAGGAACGGCACCAGCACCGCCAGCGGGTCGAGGCCATAGCCCAGCAAGCGCAGACTGCCGAATTGCCAGACCAACGAGGCCAGAGAACACACCAGCGCCAGCAAGGTGAAGCGCAGTGAATGGCAATACCAGTACACCGCCGCCGCGGTCAGCAGCAGCGCCAGCAAGCAGAACTCCAGCACCGCCGAAGCGCCGTCGGCGATGTCGCCGATCTGCTTGGCGAAGCCGATGATCTGCACTTCGAAATCGCCATCTTCGAACTGCTGGCGTAGCTCTTTTTCCAGGCGGTGATTGAACGCGACATAGTCCAGATGCGTCCCATCGGCCTCGTACTCGTTGAGCTCCGCGGTGATCATCGCGCTGCTCTGGTCACGCGACACCAGGGTGCCGATGAAGCCCCCTTGCGCGGTGGAGTTGGCGATCGAGGCGATGACCTGGTCGTTCAGGTGCTCGGGCGAAACCGTGCCCGGCACCAGCGGATCGGCGCGAAAGCCTTCTTCGGTAATCTCGTTGACGAAGGCATTGGGCGTCCACAACGAGCGCACGCTGCTGCGCGAGATCCCCGGCAGGAAGCTGATCGCCTGGGTCACCTCATACAGTCGCTTCAGCCCAGGGGCGCTCCAGATATCACCTTTGCGAGCCTTGACCACGATGGTCAGGCGATTGGCGCCCATCAGGTCGTTGCGGTACGTCTCGAAGGTCTGGATGTATTCATGGCCGACCGGCAACTGTTTTTCGAAGCCGGCGTCCATACGCAACTGCACCGCGAACCAGGCCATGACCAGGGTGAACACGGCCAGGCCCGCCAGCACCAGCCGCCGATGTCCGAACAAGACCCGCTCGACGCGTGGCAACACGCCACGCGCCTGGATCCCTGTCAGTTTTACAGAACCGTTCACAGGAGGCCTCACAAGGTACGGGAGATCGCGATGCCGACATAATCGCGGTCACGATACAGCTGGTCGTAAGGGGTATCCCCGCCCATGAACTTGGCGTAGTTCAGGGACACCTGCCAGCTGGCCGGGTTGCGCACGAAATTCAGGTAGAAGTTCATGCTGCTAGCGTCCTTGGTAAAGGTGGCCGTGAGGTTCGGTGTACGCCCGCTCAGCGAGCGTGCGTAGAACACCCCCGGGGTGACCTGCCAGCCCGGCAGCAAGGTGCCGTCATAGGTCATGCTGAAGTCCAGGTTGATGCCCGACGAGGTCTTGTCGCCACCCGACTTCGGCGCGGTCGCAGGGTCCAGCTGCCAGGCATTGAGGCCGGCGGCGAGCGGCTCGCCGTTGACCTGGTCATGTAGCCCCGGGTACTTGATGACCACAAGTTCGGTGAGCAAGGTACCAGTGCTTGCGCCAGTGAAATCCAGCAGCGTCGGCGAGTTGGACGGCGTGAAGCTGTAAAGGCCGGTCAGGTGCCACTGGAACTTCTTCTCGTCCTTCCAGCATTTGCCGCCATTGCTCGAACACAGGTCGACGACCGGGTTGAGCATCACCGAATCCTTAGGCCGGTAGGACAGCTCGGTACCGACGGCCCAGTCGCCGATCGGCATGTTGGCGCTGACGCCATACATCATCCGGTCTTCCTGGTAGCGCCAGGAGGGTGCGGCGGCAAAGGTGTCCGGGTCGAGAATATCCACGCGCAACGACGGCGTCTTGTCGTGGTAGCGCATCACGTAGAAGCCATAGTTGACGTCGCTGTCCTCCGGTTGCCAGCGCAGCGAAAGGCCCCACTGGCCGCTGTCCCGGGCTTTGTTCTCGGAGAACCCGTACTCGCCCCTGCCCTCGCCGAGCGCGTTGTTGGTGGACCAGTAGCTGCCCACCGGCGGCAGCTCGCTCTTGTTCCAGCGGAATTGATAGTAGGCCTCGACGTTGACCCCCGAGCCCAGTCCGGAGGCGACACTGAGCATCGGCGCCGGCAGCACGGCCTCCTTGAGCTGCACCCCCGGACGGGCCAGGGCTTGATAGTCGTAGGCGTTGGTATTGTTGATACCCCCAGCCACGAACAGGCTCTCGCCCCAGTTGATCACCTGGTTACCCAGGCGCGCCCGGACACGCTGCTCGCCCACGTCAAAGCCTTTGCTCACCCACAGATCGAGCAGGCGAGCCTTGAAGGCGAGATCGTCGCGAGCATCTTTGCCAAGGCCGCTGCTGCCGATGCTTTCAGGGGTGTTGAACGAGCGCGTGCCAGTGGTATCGGTGGCCGCGAAGTCACGGATCCAGGTACCGCGCGCCATGAAGGTGACGTCCTCGGGCATCTTCAGCAACAGCTCGTGGGTACCCTTGAGATAGTTGGTGAACATGTCGCCGCGGTCGTAGTTCAGGTCGCCCTGATCCGCAACGCCCGAGCTCTGCGCCAGGCAGCCGGACGGCACATTGTGCCCGGTGGCCCCCTGGTTGATCAGGTTGCAGCCGCGCGACTCCGTACGTACGCCCATGCCGGCGGTGATGGTGGAGTCGAACGAACCATTGAGGGTTTCGGTTTCGAAGGTGAACCCCATTGCCAGTGGGGTGGTGCACACGATGACAAGGCCTGATGCTTTGCTAATTATTCTTTTCATTCTGGCTCTCGATCTGACGTCGTTCTTTAGCGTTCGCTGATGGCTCGCAGGTTATCGGAGGTGTAGAAATCGCGTTTCAGGCGTGGGCTGCTACCTTCATCGGTGAGCCAGCGGATATCGTTCTTGCCAGCTCCGACCGAGGTCAGGTCGAACAGGTAGCGGCCATCGACCAGGTTGTACTGGACCTGGGCCTGCACATCGCAAGTGCCGGTTTCGTACACGGGGATCGAGAAGCCTTCACGCACTTTCCAGATCTGTCCTTGCTTGTCGTAATCGACAGCCAGCAGCGGGTTCCAGCTATCCTCGTCGATGTAGAACATGCGTTTTGGCGCCTGGTGGCGCATGCCCTGGCGCACATTGGCTTCGACCACCCAGACCCGATGCAACTCGTAGCGGCGCGCCTGCGGCGCGATTGAATCGTTGCCGGCGAACGCCTCCACCTTGGCGGCGGTGTCATAGGCACCGAAGGCGTTGTAAGGCACCAAAAGCTCCTGTTTACCGACCAGTTTCCAGTCAAAGCGGTCCATGGTGCCGAAGAAGACGTTCGCCTCATCGACGTTGTACTGGTTGTCCAACCCGATCTGCGGCGTGTCGTAGGAATACGACGGCATGCGCCGCACGCGACGCTGGCCAGGGAAGTAGTAGAACGTCGTGGCCTGCTCGCCGGCGACAGCCGTCCGCACCCCTGCCTGCCCAGCCAGCGCCGCTGGCTCCCGATAACTGGAGAACGTGGCATTTTCCAAACGGCCAGTTGCGGAAAAGAGTTCACTGCCTTTCTTTCCCCACGGCGTGAAGAAGAAGGTATCCGTCGACTGGCGTAACCACTCCCCGCCCTTGCGCGGCGAGATGCCTGAAATGCCTTTTGGAATTTCTACACCAAGGCCGCGATAGCGCATCTTCATGTTCCACATCACCTCAGCACCAGTGCTGGGCAGAGGGAACGGGATGCCGGGTACGTGAGCCTCTACGAGGGCAACCCCTGAAGGGTCGAGCTTGGCGAAGCCAAGGTTCTGCCGTGTGTTATCCGCCACGAAGTCCGGCACGCCGCAGCTGCGTCGGGTCGGATAGACCTCCATGCGGTAGCCCGGAATCTTCTTGAACAGTTCAAGCTGACCCGGGGACAGCTTGCTCGCGTACTGCGCCACGTTGCTCGCATCGATGCTGTAAAGGGGCTTATCGCTCCTGAACTTCCAGTGCTCGGCGCGCATCTGGCCGTAACTCCAGCCCTCCCCTTGTGGCCCCGGCGTGGACCACGCCGGAATATCCCCGCTTGAATTGGCGGCCACCTCACCGCCCAGTGGCGTCAGTTCGGAACCCAGCTTCTGGGCGCCCTGAGACGCGGCCTGCACCGAGCAAATCGCGCCCGATACAGCAAGGGTAATCAGCAACTGCCTGAACATTCGGCGGGTAGAAACATCGCGTTCACGCACTGTGGATACTTTTTTCATAATAGGCTCCTCGGAAAAGGGCCTGCACCGGCAACCCAACCTTTGACAAGGAATTCGGCACCTATCGCAAGCTGATCAACTAACATGATCATATGACCATGTCGGTTGATCATGAAGCAAAGCATATGCCAGAACTCTTCACGCCATCATTAGTTGATATAAATCAGCCAGTTAGTCACAACACGCTTTAGATAAGCTACGAACACCTGCCCTTTAATGGGAAATAAAGGAACAAGTGTTACCAGTGCACGCCCATTCCTGGCGCATTTAAGGCACCGCTTGCAGCCACCAGCCCTATGTCCAAGCGCGCCCTAAACATAAATTTACGATCGAGTAGGAGGCGGCTTCACAGCCGCCGTCCTCTCACACCACCGTGCGTACGGTTCCGTACACGGCGGTTCAGGTTATACGGCTAAGCCGGTTTATCGTATCCAGTATCGAGACCAGTCCGAACCTATCCCATAGCCTCTTCGGTAGCGCCTGATTCACATGAGATGCTCCCGAGTTCCACCACGGGCCTCGGCCATTAAAGGCCGATTTACAGGCACGTTCTTCGCTCAGGCCCAGGCGCATCAGGTTGCGCGCCCTCGTTGAGGGCCGTTTCCATTGACGCCAGATGACGCAGCGAAGTTTATGCCTGACCCAACCATCCAATTTCTCAAGTGGGCGTTTGCTCTGGCTGAGCTTGAAGTAGCCAGCCCAGCCTCGCAGGACAGGGTTGATTCGCTCAATGACAGTCGCCACTTTGCGGGCCCTTACACTGCGTAGCAATATTCTGAGTCGGTCGCGTAAGCGCCCCAGGCTCATCGTTGCCACACGCAGCCTTGGTTGCTGGTGCCTGCTCATCCCGTAACCCAAGTAGTCACACTTCCAAGCCCCTGCTACTTGGCTCTTCTTCCGGTTCACCGTCAGTTTCAAACGATGGCACAGGAAGCGCTCGATACTGGCCAACACCCGCTCGCCCGCCCGAGGACTGCGCACATAAATGTTCGCATCATCGGCGTAGCGCACGAAGCGATGACCCCGCCGTTCCAATTCGCGGTCGAGCTCATCCAGAAGGATATTCGACAGCAACGGCGAGAGTGGGCCGCCTTGCGGTGTCCCCTCTTGCCGTTGGCTGACGATACCGCCCGACATGGCCCCAGCTTCAAGGTAGCGGCGGATGAGCCTAAGCACTCGCTTGTCTTCGACGCGACGCTGCAAGCAGGCCATCAGGATGTCGTGGTTGACCCGATCAAAGAACTTTTCCAGATCAAGCTCCACGCACCAGCGATGCCCCGCCGCCACATGGGAGCGGGCCAGTTCAACGGCTTGGTGAGCGCTTTTGCCCGGACGAAAACCGTAGCTGTAGTCCGAAAACAGCGGATCGAAGAGTAGCGTGAGTTGTTGCTGTAATGCTTGCTGGATCAGGCGATCCACGACGGTGGGGATTCCCAGTTGCCGTGTGCCGCCCTGCGGCTTGGGAATTTCAACCGCTCGCACTGCTTGGGGATGGTATTCACCGGCCAGCAACCTGGCCTTGAGGGTTGGCCAATACTGTTTCACGTAGCCCGCCAAGTCAGCGACCGTCATGCCATCGGCACCCGGAGCCCCCTTGTTGCTAACCACGCGTTGATACGCACGCCTGAGGTTGGCCGGTGCAAGCACCCGCTCCATCAGCGTGTCCGGCTCCGCGTTCGTCCACGTCGCTGACGCCGCCGGCACCTTTGCACTGTCAGGCATCACCCTCGGCTTCTGGCCGGGATTCGGAGTGACAGATTCCGTTGTAGGAAATTTCTGCATTACGGCTACCAACGAGACAGTGACGCCTACTGGCGGCATAACCTGTTCGGCCCTTGGTGGCGCGGTTAACCGCCACTTACTACGGCCTCGGCTGACTTCTGCACGCTCGTCCCGTCGCCTCTCGACGCTCGGTAGCACAGTGGCAAACGTGCAGATCTCCCAGGGTAATTCGCGTGACCTTCCTGCTTATGCCTGTCGGATTTACGTCACAGCGTCCCGTGCAAGTACTGGGCTTTGACGATTTGGGCCGCCTCACCCCGCTGTGCCGCCTCTATCCGCTTCCTGTTCGTCAGGCCAGCAGTTTGCCTCGGGCTTCCTTCAGATTCGCGGTCGCCCACGACACCCTTGCCTCTGGCTAACACTTCCCCTTGCCGGGTGTGTAGAGGACTTTCACCTCCAAGTCACCCGCTTTGGCCACCACAACCAAGCGGGTTGCGCTACGCGCAACGCGCCATGCCTGGCGCACCCAAAAAAAACCGCCCCTAGAGGCGGTTGAAACGGCAGGCTCCTGGCCCGCCATGGAGTAACTTCATAGACTGAAACAGCCGAATAAACACGGTCTACTCAAAGCGCGCAAGATGCCGCCTTAGTTGGATTTTACTGGCGCGCTCAAGCGCACCATAGGCATAGAATGACTGCACGATCGAGTACGACCACGTCAGAAAAGCCAGCGTCATGAAAACCATCTTTGTGTCATCGCCCGCAATCGGGAAGAAATCATAGCGCAATGCTATCGTCAATCCCGCCACACCACTCAAAGTGGTGGCCAGCGCATGCAGAAGCTCACCGGCACGACACAGCCGCCAGACAAAATAGGCCAGGTAGGTCGTGTAGACCAACCACATCCCTACATAAAAATAAGGGAGGAAGGCCTTGAACGAGGCCGACATAAAGTAAATGGCCGCGACCACGAAGCCAGCCAGGAATAGCAAAATGTCACTCACCGGAGACGGCTTGTAGTCATGCGTAACCGACATCAAACCGAGCGTTGCAATCACAGGAATCCCAACACCTCGAGAAAAGGGGCGGCGGCAAAAACTGAGTGCAACACCTGACCTTTCCGGTACGGTGCTGCCCCTATGTCTTATACCGAACTCAGCGTTGAAGAGCGCGCCACCATTCAAATCGGTCGTACCCAAGGCTTCAGCCTG